>JAABUQ010000242.1_pt1 | contig 123048 bp, 121 predicted proteins | sample 5560001 | NCBI WGS metagenome assembly JAABUQ01 (sample SAMN10711888, study PRJNA513371) | rock metagenome | isolation source: Antarctica rocks | place: Antarctica: Victoria Land, Finger Mt nord | collected 2015-12-18 | reverse complement strand
GGAAAATCAGGCAGAAGGGCTTGTGTCATCTGTTACTATGTTATGATCCTTAGGAAGTAATGATTGGAGAAGTGTCTTTCTCTCTCTATTGTACCACTTTTTCGATCACGGAAAGTGCGGGAGAGCCATTTAAAAGGGTAAATCATCACATACTCAATCAAAGAAATTACATTAAAAGATGAAAGATACTATGTGCAAAAATAACATTTTTCCTTGACAAGAAGTTAAAAACTAAGTATTATTTATTTGCCTAGCTAAACAGATGTGTAAGATGAATTAACGAGGGTATGGACAAACTGCAAAAGATGTTGGAGGAAAGAGCAATGAACGATAGTGCAAAAGTAGTAGTCACAGCTCAAAGAGCCATGGAAGGTTTTGCACACGGTAACGCGACAGGGGAATGGAAGCCCTATCTTGACATGCTCACTGAGGACTTTACCTTCTGGATTCCAGGAGGTAAGTTTCAAGGCAAAAACGTTGGCAAGGAGAGAGCTGAAGCTTTCTGTTACCACATCTCGGTAGAACAGCATGCAAAGCTGAACTTCTTCCCTCCATATCGAGTAACAAGTCATGAAAACACTATTGTTTTTGAGTTTGAGGACGAAGGAAGCATCATGAATCAGCCTGTCAAAAATCGACTAGCTTTTTCCTTTGATGTCCGAGATGAGAAGGTGTGTGCTTGCCGAGAATATATTGGCATTGCAGACCCGTTTGCTAAGTAGAGTTCATCCAGACTATAGCACGAAAAGGAGGATATATGTCTGATTGGGTGAGAGGCTATTTCGCGACGATTGACACCATGAACATTGATGAGTATCTCAAATATCACACAAAGGATGTCCGACTACGTTTTGCCAATGCTGAACCTGTGATTGGAAATGAGGCTGTTCGGCAATCAGGCATTGACTTCTGGAAATCTCTTAAGTCCATGCACCATGACTTGATCGGTGTCTGGGAGCAAGGGAACACAACCATAGTCGAAGCTGAAATCACTTACACCCTTAAGGGCAACAGGGTTGTAGTCCTTCCTTGCACTACTATCTTGCGAAGGGAAGGTGACCTGATCAAGGACGTCAGAATGTTCATGGATGCTTCCCCGTTGTTTGCCTGAAAGTACAAAAAGAGAAAGGCTAATACAATGACGACTGCTATACCTGTTCCATGGGAAGGTAAAATCTACAACGGCCAATGGATAAGTGCTAACGGAGGCACGCAGATCGTTACCGAGAAGGCGACAGGAGCTAGCCTTGGAACCATAGGTGTCGCTTCCAAAGAGGATGTTGTAAAAGCCGCCCTTGCCGCCAAACAGGCGCAAGGTGCCTGGGCAATAACGCCTGAACCTCAACGAGCTCAGGTTTTGCGTACGTTTGCGCGTCTTGTTGAAGAGCGTACCAACGAAATCGCTGAGTGGATTGTTCGAGAAACAGGATCTGTGATGGGCAAGGCCCAATTTGAAATTTATCTTACCCTCGGTGATACCTATGAGGCAGCGGCCCTCGCGTCGCATCCCAAAGGATACCTACTCGCGTCTACTGTCGGTCGTCCAAGTATGGCCCAGCGTGTCCCATTAGGAGTTGTTGGTATAATCACCCCTTGGAACTCACCGCTAATTCTGGCAATACGTGCGGTTGCTCCTGCACTTGCGATGGGAAATGCTGTGCTGCTTAAGCCTGATATACAGACACCAGTGAGCGGTGGGGTATTGATCGCGCAGCTCTTTGAGGAAGCGGGTCTTCCACCCGGAATATTGCACATACTCCCTGGTAGAGGCGAGACAGGTGAGGCGCTCGTACTTGATCGCAACGTCAACATGCTCTCGTTCACTGGATCGACAGCTGTTGGACGGCGTGTTGGTGAACTCGCCGGACGCGATCTTAAGAGGGTCTCATTAGAACTAGGCGGCAACAATGCCTATATCGTGCTCGACGATGCTGATCTGGAGAAGGCGTCAGCCGCTGGAGCCTTCGGTTCCTATTTTTTCCAGGGGCAGATTTGTTTTACGGCAGGCCGCCATTTAGTGCATGAACGCGTCGCTGACAGGTATGTAGAGTTACTGGTAGCACGTACTCGTGAACTGCGTGTCGGTGATCCATTCAGGGATCAGGTAGATTTGGGACCAATGATCAATGAGCGGCAGGTTGCTCGTGTCGAGCGTATAGTAGGTGACAGCGTCACTGCTGGGGCAACCATTGCTATTGGAGGCGGTCGAAATGGCCTGTTCTTTGATCCAACAGTCATGGTAGCTGTGACGCCTATGATGCCAGTCTTCGTCGAGGAGATCTTTGGACCAGTTGCGCCAGTAACTGTCTTCCGTACCGATGACGAGGCGGTGGAACTTGCCAATATGACTGAATATGGACTCGTCGCGAGTATTCAATCCGCCTCACAGACGCGTGCACTTCGCATTGCGAATCGACTCCACACAGGAATGATCCATATCAACGACCAGACGATCAATCATGAAGCATACAGCCCAATTGGTGGAATGGGTGCTTCAGGCAACGGTAGTCGCTTTGGTTCTGTAACTAATGGGGATGAATTTACACAGTGGCAATGGATCACACTCAACGAGGACATCCCACCATATGCGTTCCGCTAGTCGCATTGAAGTACATACACATACAAGGAAACAAGGGGAACTAGAGAACACTATTACTGTATATGGAGGAAAGAACATGGCAGTAAAAGATGTTAGCAACCAGACGATTGCTGAGCTTATATCGCTCAAGGGGAGCATGGCAGTAGTAACTGGAGGTGCCCAAGGCATCGGTGCTGCTATCGCACATCGTTTAGCGGAGGCAGGAGCTGAAGTAATGCTCGGCGATCTTAATGCCGATGCTGCGAAGAAGACTGCTGATAGCCTAACCAATCAAGGGTACGTAGTATGGGCTGCGGAAGTTGACGTAACCGATCCATCTTCAGTATCACGGCTTGCTGATCAGGCTGTGGAGCGAGGAGGTGAATTGAATATCTGGGTAAACAATGCAGGCATCTTTCCGACCGATGATGTGCTCAAAATGCCACTTGTCCAATGGCAAAGAGTGATCGAAGTGAACCTAACCGGGACCTATGTTGGAGCACGAGAGGCAGGAAACCGTATGGTAGCACAAGGCAAAGGTGGCGTGGTTATTAATCTTGCTTCGGTACAAAGCTATCGAGCTGGCGGACCAGGATTTGCCCATTACGTGTCAGCAAAACATGGAATATCTGGCTTGACCAAAAGCCTTGCCATCGAACTGGGACCGCATAACATACGCGTATTAGCTCTTGCTCCAACACTCATTGCAACACCAGGCACTCAAGTAGGCAAGAAGGAATTAGCCAAGGCCATGAATACAACCGAGGACCCTTGGGAAACCGTTGCGAAACAGTACTTAGCTCTTGGCAGAACTGGAGTGCCGGATGACATCGCGCGCGTTGCACTCTTCTGCGCGAGTGATATGTCGATGTTTATGACCGGTTCTACTCTACCAGTTGATGCAGGTTACCTTGCCCTCTAAGGCTGTAGATCATCTTAAGCAATCTTATCAATTTGTAGGAGGTTATAATGCAGATTGGCATTGGTTTACCGTCCACCATTCCTGGTGTACAAGGAGCATTTATTATTGATTGGGCAAAGCGGGCTGATGCCGGGCCTTTCGCCAGCCTTGGAGTCCTTGACCGCCTGGTCTACTCGAATTATGAACCGTTAATTACACTTGCGTCTGCAGCTGCGGTCACACAACGTGTTCGTCTGATGACCACGATTCTCATTGCTCCACTTCATAGCGCGAGTATCCTTGCCAAGCAAACAGCAAGTATTGATGCCTTATCAGATGGTCGTCTTTCGCTCGGCCTTGCAGTTGGAGCAAGAGAAGATGACTACTATGCTGCATCTGTCCCGTTTCATGAGCGTGGGAAAATATTCGATGAGCAACTTACAATCATGAAGCGTGTGTGGGAAGGTCAACCTTTAGCGAATGACATAGGGCTGGTTGGACCGTCACCCGTTAGAAAGGGAGGACCAGAGTTGCTTATTGGTGGCAACACACCTCCTGCAATTCAGAGAGTTGGTCGTTGGGGAGATGGTTTTATTGTCGGTGGTGGAGGTCCAGATATGGCTCAGCAAGGTTACCAACTTGCTGAGAGAGCTTGGAAGGACGCTGGTAGAACTGGCAAGCCGCGCTTTGTTGCTTGTATGTATTATGGCCTCGGTCCAAATGCTGCAGAGCGTGCTGGAGCATACATTCGTAACTATTATGGTTTTATGGGTCAGCTAGCAGAATACGTCGCGCAGACACTTCCTTCAACTCCTGAAGCTGTGCGAGGTGCTATTCAGGCATTCGTGAATATCGGGCTTGACGAATTGATGATCTGGCCTTGTATCGCCGAGAGCGATCAACTTGATCGCCTCGCCGACGTTGTTGGTACCCTTTCATAACGTTTTTAGTAGTAAAAGGTCCTGATCTGCTCAAGTTCAAGAAGCTATAGAGCTTGTAGAAGCCAGATCAGGACCTATTTTATCTTTGAACAGAGAAACTTTCATTGATTGGTTTAAGAAGCAACCTGTTGACGTTGTGCTCTCGCTGGTACAGTTACACGAGGTACTGTAGGGTCTCGCTCCATGAATATTAGTCACTTGTCAATAGGGGTGGAGCACCTAGCTGCTGAAAGAGACCTAACGCATCACGGTACACCCAGCTTTCACGAATACTCCCGTCTACAACTCTGTAGAGGGCAATACCTTCACCAAAAATCTCCTTTCCTGTTGGCGGTAACCCCCATAGTTCTCCCTGGTGTTTGCCATGAACTGTTACTCTAACCATCACTCTGTCGCCTTCAGCAATGATATCTTCTATCGTCTCTTGGAGATTTGCTATACCATTACGGAACATAGCCGTTGTGAGCTTGCCCCATTTTCGACACTGCTGGCAAACTCCTCAGGCTGCATTGTAGAGCTTCTCAAAAGCTGAAACGCGGGTAGGAGCAAGTGGGTTGCCATCAAACCAGTCGACAAGGCGAACCAGATTGATCGCCGTAGCAATGGCTAGGTGCTGTAAATGCGTTTTTGGCAAGCCCACATACCAAGATCGGCGCAGGTCAAAGGCCCGCACCCCCTGCGAAATGGTCGCCTCAATCCCAGCCCGAAGAGCATATCTCTGTTGGAACGTTTCGCTACGCTGCCGCTGTCGTGCGGCTTGGAGGGCGGCATGTTGGTCCCGTGGCCTGATGACGAGTGTTCGGCGCGGGTATCGGCTCGTCGAACGAACACAGTCGCATAGGCGCGGACACGAGCGGCAATCGGTGGTGGAAAACTGGATCTTGATCAGGTCAGGATGGCTCTTGCGGCTGAGCCAGCCCCAACCGGTACTCGTTTTTCCCTGCGGACAGGTCGCTTGTCGGTGCTCCCAATCAAGGACAAACTGACTCGCATCAATGCCAGAAGTGGTGTGGGCTTGCCATTGCGTGTCAACGGAGATAGGGCAAACCATCTCAATCCCCAAGCGCTCCTGACTGCTGACCAACACCCGAGCGCTCGCATACCCTGCATCGACAAAATGCTCTGCGGGTAACAAATCGGCCTTGCGCAACTCCTGCTGAATGCGTTCTGTCATTGCTTCATCCGTCTTAGGGGCAGCAGTGGTGCCCACATGGGTGATCAGATGAGGAAGCGTCTGTTCACAGGTTTCGGTGAGATGGATTTTGTATCCCGTCCAGAAGGTACTGCGCTTTTTGCCCAGATGGGCATCAGGATCGTAAGGCGAGTTGATGAAGACGGTGGCGGGAGGAAGATTTCCCGTTTCTCGCCATCGAAGCTGCCCGTTTTCTTCAAAGAAGTAGTTTTGAACCCAGATCCGACGCAAGACCTGGATGGCGGGAAGCTCTCGCAGCCAGATGGGAGTCAGCGGATCAAAGACAGCAGTAAGCAGGTTCTGCCCGTCTTCTCCAATCTGTTCAGCCAGGGTAAGGCGATCACCCTCCGATTGAGGCAAACGGCTTTCCTCGATGCGGTGGCCGTAGCGTTCGACCCATTGAGCCTCACTGCGAGGCAGAAGCCAAGCAGGGGCAGCAACAGCCAGACTGTTGAGCGCAAAACGCATAGCTTCTCCTACACACATGAGGCGGTTCATTGCTCGGATTTTGGCTACTACATGGGTGGAATCCGTGCGTTGGCGCAGTCGTGCCTTCAGCCACCCTCGTTGTTTACAGATATCCAGAAGCGTATCTAAGAGAAGATGCTCTGCGCTCCCTTCGATCAGCCGTTTGCGAAATGCACACAGGACGCTCGCGTCAAAGCCAGGGTCAGCCAGATCCAATCCCAACAGATATTTCCAGTCGATGCGACCGCGAACGGCCTCTGCCGCTTGTCGGTCGGGCAGTTCTTCCATGAATTGCAGCACCGTAATCAAGGCCAGACGCCAGGGAGCTTCAACAGATCGGCCATTGTGAGGAAAAAGCGAGGCGAATGTCTGATCCTGGTAGATAGTTCCCAGTTCATCACGCAGCCTCATAAGCGTATTTCCATGAGGATAGGCCGCGCGAGCAACACGAATGGTCTCTTCGGGAATGCTGAACGAGGTTTGAACATGTAAGGTCATCTTCTGGCTCCTCTTCTTGAGATGTTGTTCAACATGGGTCAGGTAGTCCTTTTTATCCTACCAAACTCAAGCAATGTAGCCTGAGGAGTTTGCCAGCAGTGTCATTTTCGTAGAGTCTCCGGAGGTTTGAGATGAGGATGAAGGAAAACGTTTTTACGTAATGTAACGTTGACGTTTTTATTATAACATATAAGATGTATTACGTCAAACGTTACGTTACGTTCTTACGTTCGTTGATTCCCCATTCGTTCATAATTGAGTGGACTCACGTATCCGAGCGTGGAATGCCGACGAACACGATTGTAATACACTTCCATGTAGGTAAAGAGCGCCAGACGTGCTTCATCATGTGACGAATATATTCTTTCCCCTACGCATTCATCTTTCAATGTTCCGAAGAAACTTTCCATAGTGGCATTATCCCAACAATTGCCTTTACGCGACATACTCGACTGTATTCCAGATCGCCTCAAACATGCCTGATATACCTGTGAAGTGTACTGGCTTCCTCTATCACTGTGATGCAACAATCCTGCTTTGGGACGGCGGCGGGCAAGGGCCTGGTTGAGTGCATGTTCTACTAGCTTCCCATCACAATTGTCTGACATCGACCATCCAACCACCATTCGCGAATAAAGGTCTAAAATCACTGAAAGATAGAGCCATCCTTGTTGAGTTGGAATATATGTAATGTCTGTGACCCATTTTTTGTCTGGTTCTTCGGCATGAAATTCCCGATTTAAGAGGTTGGAAGCGACTGGATGCGTCATGTCTCTTTTCGTGGTCAATATCCGACGCCGTTTGCGTCTGGCACTCAGTTCCTCCTGCCGCATTAGCCTGGCGATCCGTTTGCGCGAACAGTTGATCCCTTCATCACGCAGTTCTCTCAGGATGCGCGGGCTCCCATATCGTCCTTGATGAGTCATAAACACCTGTCGAACCTTTTGCGTTAACTGAGCATCTTCTCGTTTGCGCTGGCAGGCACAACGTTTGCGCCAGGCATAAAAGCCACTCTCCGAGATTCCAAGCACGTTGCACATGACCACAATGGGAAATTCGTGCTTGTGCTGTTCAATAAACTGATGCTTCATTTGGATTCCCGTGAGAAGATGCTCACCACTTTTTTTAGAATATCTCGCTCCTATTGCAGCCTCTCTATTTCGCGTTTCAAGCGACGATTTTCTTCCTCAAGCGCAGTTTGATGCCCTTTCCCTGGAAATGCTTCTTCTTCGTGTTCTGCTAATTCCTTGCACCAGCCATGAATCGCGCTGTCGGAGATACCCAGCTCGCGAGCTATCTGCGCAATCGGCTTGCCTGATGTTTGCGCCAGTCGCACGGCTTCCTCTTTGAATTCTCTTGTATAGACCCTTTGGATCTTTCCCATTGATAAGCCCCTTTCTGATCTTGTCAGAGTATATCTCAGCTTTCGGGACTCTTTCAAATCGGGGCAAGATCATATCAGTTGCATTGTTTGACTCGGATAGTTAACTGAACAAAAGGAATCTTTTCTGTTTCACCTCACATCTCTCTTCGGCAGTGTACGACTGCCAGCAGTCGTTTCGGCTCAGGTATGGAGAAGAACTAAGATTCTTCTCCTTCATATGCTTTCTCTGCTTGCATATATAGAGAATGCCTATTAGGCAGCTTACATTTATGCAGCAATCATCTATATGTGCCTGGCTGTATAGACACGTAGCCAAGTTCGTTCTGTATACCCATACCTTATGAAAAGATACAGAATACCGGTACTGGTAGAAAGATTGGAGAGAATGCAAAAAAGAAGATGTCAAATAAACGACAATCAACGTCGTCAAAGGGCATGCGAAAAGAGCTAAACAGCTCCTCTGCTGGATCAATAAACGTAGAAGGGGGTATCTTCTTGATACTCGACCAACAAGATCAACCACACGAATCCTTAGTGAGCTCTGCTAAGGAAAGATTTATAGGACTAGAAAAGAATTTATACTCACGTGCGATGCACCTTGTTGCCTAATTTCATTCAATGATTCCCTCTTTCCTTATATAAGTGAAGAGGGAATCGTCCTTTACAGACATATTACAGAAGCCATTAGGCTTTGAACCACTCCTTTTGCCAGGTTTGCATTTGCTGGATCTCGCTACTCTGAGTCTTGATGATATTTTGACCTAGTTCAACGAGTTCTGGGCGTTGCGTTTTTCCGGGAATCAAGTGGGCCATATTGACTGCTTGCTGATGATGCTGAATCATCATCGTCGTGAATTGCTTGTCAAAGGCAGCATCCTTTGCATTCTTTAATGTATCCATATCACTCATCATCCCCATCATTCCAGGGACACTCATGGAGTCCGAAAGAGGCTTTTCCTGATACCACGTACTCAACCACGAGGTCATCTGGCCAATCTCTTTTGATTGTGCCGTGATAATGTTTTGTGACAGCGTGTTAAGTTCAGGTCGTTTTGTATGCGTTGGAACCAGTTTCGCCATGTCGATGGCTGACTGATGATGAACTATCATCTCTTGCATGAACTTGATCTCGAAATCTTTCCCACTCAAGTTCTTCAAGCTGTCCGTCATAGCATCACTACCCATCGCTGTGGTGACGGCAGTCGTCGGTGTGCCCATATTCATGCCAGACATTCCTGAATTGTTGTTACTCGATGACGGATTGGAAGCGGTTGAGCTCCCACCACAGGCGGCCAATATAAAAGCTAAGAGAAGACCTCCTAGAAGGCTCCACAAAAAACGTCTCTTCATCTATCCTCACTCTTTCTTCAAAAACTTGATGCTCCTTGCGAGCTTCTTCATTGTGAAAGTATGCAGACTTCCTCATTTTTAGGGAAGATGCTCATGTAAGTGACTACAGATGTTGAAGTATCACTAACATGGTCTAAGGCATCTCCCTCTGTATCGGATTATAAGAAAATGTACCTACTACTGTCAATAGTACTGACCACTACACAACAATCTAATGATCCCGTATGTGAAGATGGTATGAAAGTATTTCTTTCACAATTACTACCTGCTTAGCGTCTTCAGAACTCTCTTTTTCCGGTTGTCCTTCTCAACATATTTTGTTTATGCAACGGTGATCATTCCATCTCCATTCACACGGATAGTCACTGGAGGTAAAGGACGTGTAGCTGGCCCCTGAAGCACTTTTGCCCCATCGGCTGGATCAAAAATTGCTCCGTGAGCAGGACAAACCAGTTTTTGCGAGCCAGGATCGTAATTTACATTGACACCAACATGCGTACATGCTCTCTCATATGCCACAAACTTCCCATCAGGCAAATGAATCAGTAAGCTCGTTTTCCCATCGGCTGGATTCGTAAAAGGCTGCGCCGTGTTGATCGCTTGATTCGTCTTTCCAACGAGGGTTCCCATGTTCATATTCGGCATTTGCTGATTTTGAGCAGATGACTGCTTATTTCCCATGTTCGTCCCAGGCATCTGTGCCTTCCCAGGAGCGTTATTGGTCATGCCATTCATTGCTGTCGTTTGAGACGAAGCGGGGCTTGAGAGCGATTTCAGGCCGAAATATGCTGCGGTTCCTACGACTGCCACTCCCCCGGTCGCCAGAGCTGCTACAACCCGTCGCCTGCCCACCTTTCGAGAGCCTTTTCTTGAAACGCGTGGTTTTTTGTTCGAGAAAGGTGCATCCATAAATGGACCGGTCACCCAATTCATGTCTGTAGAGCTCGGCAGGTCAATGGCCTTCTGTGCCTGTTGGGACTGGGAGGTTGCCGCAAGCATTTCTTCCGGCTGTGCCGAACGAGGCGTAAGTGTCTCTGACTGTGACCACCATGCATACGCCTGGACGAGAGATGAGGTATCATCGTGTACCCCTGGCATCGAATTCTGCAACGCCGATTGTTGCACAGGTGGTTTTGAAGGCGTCGTCGACGGCGTCGAGGGTTGAATTGATGAAGAATTTTCTGGAGATGTTTCTCCGCTCGATTGATATCCAGAAAGAGGTGGATGGGCTATTTTATCAGTATCTCTCGCTGTTGGCTCACGAGAGAGGAATGTCCCTGTTTCCAGTAAGCGTGGGCGAACGGTCGGGACCTTGTTGGTAATAATCGGTGGAAGGAGTTGCCACGTGTTTGAGGCATATCCTTGACGCGGCGTCTTCTGTACATCGCTGTTCTCAACGCTATACAGTTTCGAACTGGAAGACTGGAGGGGATGAGTCCCCTTTGTGCTTCCCCCGGCAATCTGAGCGAATGCTTCAACAAGCTCATTTACCTGCTGAAAACGTTGGTTGGGGTCGTGCTCAAGCGCTTGCTTCACAACTGATACCAAACCAACAGGAAGATCAGGGCGCAGCAGACGCAACGATGGGGGCTTCTGTAATCTAGGTTGGTTCACAGGCATCTGGGGATTCGTTCCAGTCGATGGAGCTTGTCCACTCAACAACTCAAAGAGAATGCAGCCAAGTGCATAAACATCCGAACGGACAGTCACTGGCTGTCCTTGTATCACTTCAGGAGCAACATATTCTGGTGGGGCGAGAAGCGTTCCAGCAATACTGAGAAGGTGCGCATTCGGCTGATTCGTTTGCTCAATGCCAGCAAGCTGCAAGATGTGGAAAAGGCCAAAGCCTGCTACCTGCATGGCCCCCTCTTCGCTCAGGACAATCAGAGAGGGTCGCAGTGTCCCATGAATGACCCCTTTTTCATGGGCGTACTGTAAGCCTGGGACAAAGTGCTCTATGAGCGACAAAACCGTTTGGTAATCATAGCGTCCATCACGCTTTTGTTGATCTGCTAGTGAACCATGTGTCTCGTACGCCGTGACGAGATAGGGGCAACCAAGCATTTCACCGAATGTATACACGGGCAAAATAGCTGGATGACTCAATGAAGCAATGGCAGAAGCATAGTGATGAAAACGAGCGATAAAACGTGCGCGTGCCTCATTCGAAAAATGTTCTGGGATGAGATAGAGCGTGAGGGCATCGATATGCTGGGATGAAAGATTGCGCACGAGATAAACCACGTTCAAACGCCCCTTCCCAATAAAGCGCTCGACGTGATAGTTGTTAAAAGTTTGCCCTACAAGTTGATCTACAGCTAGCGTTTCCATGTTTTCATTTCTCCATATAGTCTCTGCTCTTCTGCTATGCTTCCTTCGTCACAACATCGTTTTCTCAGAATGAAAGCGGTTCGTTCTTCTGGTGCTACGAGACAAAGTGTATATGCTGTGCCACCACGCGTCAATTTGCTATGCTTACTTATAGTACTATCTGGCATAGTAGCAGTTATGAATGATGACCATTTCTTCTTCTGTCAAAGATATGAGATTAATGTGGGAGGGCGGCCGCCAGAAGGGATGCGGCATGAACGGAGAATGCAACCCAGAGTTGCGGCAAGATTCCGCTGATGAGCGTTCCCAGACCAACAAAGAGGAGGGCAACTCTCAGGAGGAGTGGTTCTCGTCGCAGCTTTTTTCCTGTCCCTGCACGAAGATACATTCGCTCTAAGACACGAACATAGTAGAAAAGCGAAAGAGCAATATTTGCAAGCATCACGATCGCTAACCAGGTCCAGCCACTCTCGACCAGAGCACTAAAGAGCATCACCTTCCCTACAAAACTACCGAAAGGAGGAAAACCTGCAAGGGCAAGCAGACACAAGGCGAGCATGACGGCTGAAAATGGGAGTTGTCGCCCAAGACCAGCGAACGCCACTACATCATCTGTCTTGAGTTGTCTTTCTATGGCATCAACCGCGAGAAACGCACCAAGGTTCATAAAGAGATAGACAGCCAGGTACATGAGCATACCAGAGACGGCGAGTCCGCTTTTTTCTGCCGCCGCAACACCAACCAGAAGATACCCAACCTGAGCGATTGATGAGTACGCCAGAAGTCTTTTGACGCTCGTCTGACGCAGAGCAAAAACGTTTCCTGCCGTCATCGTGATTGCCGCAAGGATTGCAAAAAGCTCTGCCCAATGCCCTAGATTATGCGGAAAAGCAACAACAAGAGTGCGTAAGAGGATGGCAAGACCTGCCGCCTTCGGCCCGACAGAGAGAAATCCTGAAATAGGAGTGGGTGCTCCCTGATACGTATCTGGCACCCAAAGGTGGAATGGGACAAACGTTACCTCAAAACCGTAACCGACGAGGACCAGGCAAAACGCAGCGAGGACGATAACAACAGGCATTGCGGGAAGCTTTGCCGCTAGTTCAGGAAGTTGCAGGGTGCCGGTCAGTCCAAAGAGGAGCGCCATTCCATAGAGCATGACCGCTCCAACCACCGCTGAAAAGAGAAACAGCTTCAATGCGGCCTCTGTTGCGTAGCGATTTTCTTTGGCTATACCGACAAGAATATAGGAGCCGACTGTGACCATCTGGATAAAGAGTGCAATGAGGGCAAGATCCTGACTTGCCGCTAGACCCACGATTCCCAGGCACATCAAGAGTATGAGGGCTGGAACCTCGCCTTCATAAGGTCGTCCCCGAAAATGGCTCTGGGTGGCACACAATGTAAGAATGGCTGAGACCACAGCAAAGAGCTTGAAGTAGATTGCAAACTGATCGACAGCATAGGTGCCAAGAAACACTGGCCGTGGCGACCAGGAGAGCATAACAAGACTTTCAATCCCTACTGCCAGCAGTCCAAGAATGGCAATCCATGTCGTAATGGACTTGTGCTTTGCGGGTAAGAATGGACCCATAGGCAGAAGAATGAGAACTAGTCCCGCCAGCGTCAGTTCTGGAACAATTGCCCATAGCTCCATCCCCATTCCACCTTGCATCGTCTCCATGTATTTACCCTCCTATCGTCACACTACTCGCTGGACTCAGGGGACCGCCATGCAATGCGGCGGTGATCACCGTCACCAATGGCCCTGGGAAAATACCCAGCAGCACAATGAGCACCAGAAGTGGAAGTAGGGTCGCCAGTTCCCTCCTGGTTAACTGTGGAAGTTTCATCCACTCGGTTGCTGGCGTACCAAGCAACACGCGCTGTAGGGTCCATAAAAACAGAGCAGTGGTGAGAAGTATGCCAAAGAGCATCCCAAATGCTGCCCAACGATACGCTCCCAGCGTCCCGAGTAAGATCTGCACTTCGGCAGCAAAATGCGCAAGTGCAGGCAAGCCAAGTGACGCAAACATGGAGAAGGCAAGGATCGATCCATACAAGGGCAGGACGGCCCAGATCCCCGAAAGACGCGGTATTTCTCGCGTTCCTGTTCGATCCGCCAGTATTCCAACCAGAAAAAAGAGCGCACTTGTCACCAGACCGTGAGCCAGGAGTTGATAGCTCGCGCCACTTGCCGCTGTAATGCGGTCGGCAGGATTAGCAGAGAGCGCCGCTGCAACGGCGATACCAAGCAAGACATAGCCCATGTGATTAATGCTCGTAAACGCAATCAAGCGCTTGAGATCTGTTTGCGCCATCGCAACTGCTGCACCATAGATTGCTGAGATCACCGCCAGAACAATAATAGGGAGAGCCCACGCACTGAATGCACCTGGAACGGTCGGCAACGCAAGGCGGAGTAATCCATAGCCGCCCAATTTGAGCAGGAGTCCTGCAAGGATCACACTTCCTTCTGTCGGTGCCTCGGTGTGGGCATCTGGCAACCAGGAATGGAGCGGAATCACCGGTAATTTAATACCAAAGCCAACAAGGAAACCCAGCAGGATGAGGGACGCACCAAGTCCTGTTCCCGCGTATGGATGCGCAGCGATGATTGCAGGAAGATCAAAAGTATGCGGATTGACTCCTAGATAGAGACCAAGGATCGAAAGCAGAACGGCAAGACTTCCGACACGCGTGTAGAGAAAAAACTTGAGCGCCGCCTCTTTCCTTTTTTCCTCATGTCCCCAGATGCCAATAATGAAATACATGGGAACAAGGGCAATCTCAAAAAAAACATAAAAGAGCAGCAGATCCATGGTTGAGAAAAAGCCAATGAGCCCTGTCTCCATGACCAGGTACAGAACAAAGTACTCGCGCGGAAAACGCTCCTGCTTCCAGGCATAGAGAAGGGCCAGGAAGGTGAGAAGAGCCGAGAGCAGGATGAGGGGAAGGGAAAGTCCATCGACGGCGAGATGGTAACTTGAGCCAAGAGGAGGTATCCAACTGGCTCGCTCTACAAATTGCAGCGTCCCTTGCTGCCAATTGAACAACGCAGCCAGAAGAATCCCCACGGCGAGAACCGCGCCACTTGTTCCAACCGCAATCCAACGCCACGCCGCTGGGCGGGGTATCAGATAGAGAATCACCGCTCCCAGCAACGGGAGGAAGGTAAGAAGACTAAGCATTCTATGAGAACTCCTTAACGGATAATGACGGCAACGACAGCAAACGCCACGACGACAACGCCCCACAGAAAGACGACGAGCATGTAATTTTCAATTCTCCCAGTTTGCAGCCTTCGTAGGCGCTGACTCATGCGAAGCACATCCAGGCTAAAGAATGTTACAGATCGGTCAATGACACGGATATCAAAACGATTGCTTGCGCTGACCAGAGCAAGTGTTGCCCGTGCAAGAGAGCCTGCAAACGTATCAAAGATCCGGCGATCAATGCGAGCGCAGAGATGAATAAAGCGCAGGGTGCTCACGACGATCCCGTGTATGATCGCGTCGAAGAACTGGCGATCAAACGTCCCGAGAAGAGCAACACCGCGAAAACCGAGAGAAGCAACCAGCCGATAGCACGCTTTGAGCCCCAACTCCTCAATGAGCACAGGTTGTACACGCCGGAACGGTGGCCAGACCACCGCTTCTACCCAATTCCATCGTGCCCACAGACCAGAGGACACACCAAGAATCGCGACCGCAAGCGTGAGCACAGTGACGATTGGCACATCAGGAGTGGAGACACCAAGCAGCAGACTTAGCGGAGAGCCAAGCAGAGGTGTATTGAGCAGCAACACCAGGAAGATCAAGCCTGCTGCAACGAGCACAGGAACAAGGAGTCCCGCTTTGACCTCATGAGCTTTTTGAGCGGGAGCAGATGGAACACCAAGGAACACCAGACCGAAGAGGCGCGCGCTATAGAGTGCTGTCAAAAGACTGGCCAGAAGTGCAATGAGAAAAAGAGGGGCGCTTGCAAACCAGGCAGCAGAGAGCACCGGATCTTTCGGCGGCAGCGCCAGGGTCACAGGAAGTCCCGCTAAAGCAGCTCCACTGAGAGCAAAGGCAAGTCCAGTGAGGGGCATATGACGGAAGAGACCGCCCATGCGCTCAAAGGCTGTCCCTCCGACTTCATGATCAATCGCACCAGCAGACAAAAATAAGGTTGCTTTATAGAAAGCCTGTGCGCATAAAAGCAGCACACCTGCAAGTAAACTGCCGCTGCCTAAACCAACAAACATCAAGCCGATCTGACTCATGGTTGAATAGGCTAGAGTACGCTTGAGATCGGTCTCCACGAGTGCAACTGAGCCTCCCACGACCGAGGTGATGACCCCTATCCACGCAACGATTGACAGGACCGGAGTTGCAAGTAAAAAGAGAGGGTAGAGACGAGCAACAAGAAAGACGCCTGCGGCTACCATTGTCGCCGAGTGGAGCAGGGCGGAGACGGGAGTGGGTCCCGCCATCGCATCAGGCAACCAGCCCTGGAATGGCACCTGTGCAGATTTACCCGCCGCCCCACTAAAAAGGAGCAGTGCAATGAAAAAGAGCAGTGCAGGATCGACTGCATGATAGAGCGTTCCGTTGAGCAGATCAGGGATGCGTCCAGTTCCAACTGCTCCTATCAACAAGAGGATGCCTGCCAGCAAAAGGAGATCGGCCAGGCGAGTGATGAAAAATGCTTTCGTTGCGGCAGCAGGTGCTCCCTCTCGCTCAAACCAGAAGCCGATCAGCAAGTAGGAGCAGAGGCCCACCAGTTCCCAGGCAATAAAGAGCGTGATAAGGTCTGCGGCCAACACGAGAACGAGCATTGATCCCGCAAAGAGGCTCAACTCGGCAAAAAAGCGACCGCGACGCGGATCTTGCGCCATGTAGGTGGCGGCATAGACAAAGACAATGCAGCCAACCAGAGAGATAAGCGTTGCCAGAAGCGCACCTAACGGGTCAAGCCAGAGTGACAGGGAGAAGACGCGCCCTCCAACGCTCAGCCAGGGCAGTGAAAGGACGGTTCGCTGTCCAGCTAGAACAGCGACGAAACTCAATCCTGAAAGAAGGACAACTCCTCCCATTGCGGCGACTGCCAAGCCAGTCGCCAGACGACCGTAGCGTGCAAGACCAAGCGCGAGCAGGACAAACACAGCCAGTGGAAGCAGTGGTATCAGCCAGAAGAAGTGAAGGTCACTCATTGTTTGAGCTCCTTCATCTCATCCACATTCGCACTGCCACGCTGCCGAAACACCAGAAGCATCAGACCAAGGCCCGCTGCCATTTCGACTGCACCAATGGTCACGATGATGATAGCAAAGACCTGAGCATCGAATTGATCGGGACGCACAAAGCGCCAGAAAGCCACGAGCGTAAGAAGGGCCGCATTCAAAATAATTTCGACGCTCATCAATACCATGACAGCACTGCGTTGTGAAAGGACGCCAGCAACGCCGATGCCAAAGAGGATAGCGCCAACGATCAGATACGGCACAAGTCCAGGACCACTCATACCTGTCCTCCTTGAGCATCCGGCTGCATTCCTGCTTCCATTTCTGTCTTTGGGAGAAGCTGCATCCCGCATTTCGGACAATTTTCGGGTTGCTTCTGTATGATATCGGGGTGCATCGGACAGGTATAGGTCATTGGCATGGATGATGGTATCTCAGTATTCGCTCTCTCTACCGTATCCGCATGCCGAACATGTTCCTGGGATTGCATTGGTGATTGCTCTCGCTTGGCGAGAATGACTGCGCCCGCTATACCTGCAAGAATCAAGAATGCAGCGCCTTCAAAGCCGATCATGTAGCGTGAGAGCAAGAGGTTGCCAACCATGCTCACTGCATCCTGCGTCGGACCCGTGTGGACTACTGGCCAGGGAGTAACGATGACGAGAACAATCAGCAGGATCGCAGAGAGAGCACCGAGCAGAAGTGCCCAGGGCAACTGAGCTGTGGACATGGCCATATCCACCATCATCTGATAGTTCTGGCTCTCACTCATATGAGACATATTCATGGTCGAGTGGTCCATCATATCGTGGGAAGACAGTGCCTGCATGCTCTGTCCTTCACCTGCATTCTGTTCATCCGCTTTTTCCTCTTCTAACGACATATTCATCATCAAATGACTCATGGTCGAGTGATCCATCATATCGTGCGAGGATATTGCCGCCATGCTCTGTCCTTCGCCCACATTCTGTTCGTCTGCTTTTTCCGGCGACGTATTCATCATCGAATGATCCATCATGTTGTGCGAGGACATTGTCTGTATGCTCTGTCCTTCGCTCGAAGCCTGTTTTTGTGCCTTTTCTGCTTTCGGTACCAGTTGCATGCCGCACTTGGGGCAAGTACCTGGGTGATCTTGTTCAACATCAGGGTGCATCAGACATGTGTAGAGGTGAGAATGCTGCGTTGGCGTGTCACTTTCGTTCGTCTCTGATCGAGGGATCAACTGCATGCCACACTTGGGACAGGTACCCGGATGATCCTGACTCACATCGGAATGCATCGGGCATGTCCAGCTCTGTGTTTGGTGCGCGTCCTCTTCCTGTTCACGAGCATCCGCAGGTGCTTTTCTCCGTGGCATAGTCATCGAGAACGCTCCCAACCCTCTCATATGCATGTCTCGTTTCATCCCCCACATCATCTCGCCACCAGGGTCCATCATGATCATCACCATGAAGAGGATCATGACAAGCATACCCCCGACGTTCATCATCACCTGAATCGCTGCCAGCAAGTCGGCATCTAACAGCAGAAACAGGCCCGCAAGGGCAACCAGACTCGCCATCAATGCAAGTCCGGCACGGTACATACTCATGGTAATGAGCATGCTTGCGGCTGTGACAATGGCAACCAGCGAGAGGGCAAGAAAGAGTATCCATTCAAACAATCCATTCATCGGCCACCTCCAGGGATAATCAACGTGAGAATACCCACGAGCGTAATGTTGAGGAGTGATGCTGGCAACAGAATTTTCCAGGAGAGACTCAGCATTTGATCATGTCGGAGTCGCGGAAAGAGATGACTACCCCAAATAACGAGAGCGGCCAGGAGGAACGTTTTGATCACGAACCACATCGGTCCTGGCAGGAATGGTCCTTGCCATCCGCCAAAGAAGAGTACAACACCCATGCCCATCAGGAGCAAGAACATCGCGTGCAAGGCAATTTTGAAAAGCAGCAGACGTGCTCCTGAATACTCAGCCAGGACGCCACCCTCCAGTTCACCGTCGCTGTAAGCGGAGTCGAATGGGTAGTGATAGGAGACGAAGAGGGCGGCGAGAATGTAGATCAGCAGTCCAAGCGGTTGCCAGACGACATACCAGAGGTTGCTTTGTGCTTCAACGATACGGGTCGTAGACAACGATTGCGCAGCCATAACAGGACCAATGGCAGCGAAGCCAATCGGAACTTCGTAGCTAATGAGATAGGCAGCCGCACGAAAGGTGCCAAAGAGTCCAACCTTTGTATTCTGGCTCCATCCTGCATTCATCATCGCAACCACGAAAGGGCTGAGCAGCACAATGAAATAAAAAAGACCAATGGAGGGATCAAAGCCAACCAGCTTGGGCCCAAGAGGCAGAACGAGTGCAGCGGAGGCCACCGTGAGCAGAGCAATAAAAGGAGCTGATTTGAAGAGAAAGGCATCAGGTCGTCTCGACACCAGATCTTCTTGTCTGAAGAGTTGTAACCCTTCAGTGATTGGAAGGAGCAGCGCAAGCCGAACGCGACGAACGCCAAGTGTCGCCATGTGTTCTAAAACAGCAATACCATAGGTTCCGATGAGGAGCCCGGCAAAGACGGCCAGAGCAGAGAGCATACCTATCATCCATCGGCCTCCATCATCGTCAGATCAAGGCTTGCAATGAGTAGTTCAGCATCAGCCAGTTTTTGGCCGACGAGCCATTCAGGAAGAAGCGCGAGGAGTGGAACGGATGGACGAGACCATTCAACGTACTGTGGCGTCTCTTTTCCATCACTTGTAAGACGTAGACCGATCGGTCCCCGTGGGCCCTCGACGATACTCCGTACAGTTCCTGCCGGTATATTCCAACCTGCACTGTGTTGACCCTGCTGAGAAGCTTGCATCCCTTCCGCAGCAGTGACAAGATCACGAGACGCTCCCTGCAAACGAGACCATAAGCGACTGCGAACATCGCCCGCTCCTTGCTGGCTGGCGAACAAGATCGGGCCTTGGACGCCTTTCTCAAGAAGGCGTTGTGTTGTGATCACGCCAATGCCACGAGTACGCAAGGAGAGCCAGCGATCTTTCTCCGTGAATGCGGAAAGGGAAGCAATATCAGCAGCTATTTTTTTGAGCATCTGTGCGGAAGATGCATTTTTGCTCCGTTCTCTGGCCTGTTCCGTAGCATTCTGCGGCATCATCCACTCCTCTGGAGGTTGCCGCCAGAGGAGAGCTGTCTGTGTCGTCAATGCGGACGCCAATTGTGCCGCGCGTTTTTGGAGACGGGTAGCCGACAGCAGGGAAGCAAAACGAGCTGCCCACCAGAGAGCATTGGATGCTCGTTCGATGGCAAGAGCCGCATCTCTAAGCCGCTGCGTTGTTATTGGGACAGGCCATTGCTGAAGCATTTCTAAGGCTTGAATGTAGGCAAGCTGCCCGGCGAGCGGAGCAAGTGGATCAAGCTGACGTGCGAGCAGAACGCCTCGTTCCCAGGTCACTTCAGTCATCGCCTGGTCTATTCCTCGGTGTGCGTACCCTGCCTGGACATGCGCTGAATGAATCTGCTCACCATCACAAATGAGAAACACGCGGAGGGGACCGGAGGTAAAAGGTTGGAGTGGTCCGAGACTGAGTACTGCCATTTCTGTCGCCAGTTCTTGCTCTTGCTTCTGTGGCAACTCAATAGTTGTTTCTTCTTGTTCGTCCGCTTGGAGGGTAGCGGCATCGGACCATTGCCTCACATCATGCATAGCTTCGAGGAGACGTTCTACCGATGATGTCATGATGCAGGGAATGCCTGGGAAAAGATCGTCTGTCTTCTCACAAGCCGGTTCAATCATATTCACCCGAAGGATGAACGCAGGATGAGGCAAGGCGCGCGCAACCTCTTTGATGGCTGGAACGAGCGATTCTGTAAGTGGTTCAATGAGCAGAAGCATGGTGGCATGACGAGGTGAAGTGACCTGCTGGAAACGCCCGTTGTAGACTGAGAGTGCTGCCAGAAGGTGTGCACCAGCTCCGCCGTCAACCGTAACGTAACGAATCAGTGGCGATAGCACTCGTGTTCTACTGAGCATGTTAGCGTTCCCAATCAAATGCCCCCTCCTTCCATGCAAACAAAATTGCAGCGACGAGGATGGCGATAAAGACGAACATATCCAGAAAGGCAACGAGCCCAATGCGCTTAAAAACAACTGCCCAGGGAAACATATAGACCATTTCCATATCGAAGGCGACAAAGAGTAAGGCGATGACCGCGTATCGAATACGAAACTGCACCCAAGTCTTGTGTCCAGTCCGACCACCATACTCTGGCGCAGGATTTTTTTCAGATGGACGCGTCTTCGGTCCAAACCACCGGTTTAGGCCGAGAGCGAAAAATCCAAAGAGAAGGGCGACGACGAGCATGACGACAACGATGAGGTACTGTCCACCAATTCCTGTGCTCATATCTTCTCTCTTTTCTGTTGACAGTACGTTCGCTATGCAGACAAAAGCGTACACACCACACATAACATTATTGGTTCACCCGAAACCCAATAAGAATCTAACAGTTCATAGACATCAACGTATTAAGGAGAAACGAAACGAATGATGCGTCTGTTCAAACGTGTTTCCCTTTAACATACACACCATTCTTACACTACGATACTCCTCATCAGAGGCTTCTCTTCACATCTACTTTGCGACAGTATACCCAGCATCATCCAGCGCCAACTCAATTTTCTCCATTGAGACCTGACCTGGATCATAGCTGAGTTGAACTGTTTTCGTTGGGATATCTGTCTTGACGGCTTGTACCCCTTGTACCGACCCGAGCGCTCCATCAATTGTTTTGACACAATGCTCACAACTCACATCAGGAACAGAGAGCGTTGCCATCTGTAGATCTGCCATAATCGTCCTCCTTTTTCCATACTGCCCAATATAGTGAACAAGAATCTCATACCCTACCCACGTGGGACGGGTAATGTAAGTATAGCGCATACATTTCTTTAGAGCAAACAACGAGACTTTGATACAGTGGTCATACACCATACCGTCATGTTCTACCGTAGATAGTACCACTAGAAGTAGTAGCACGTCAACGAATTGACTTGACATGTAGTGCTGACGGTTTTTACAACCTTCTCTCATCTTCTTTAAAAGAGTCTGCCAAGAAGAGCGAAGGGGTCACACCCAAGGAGTGTCATCACGAGTGAGAAAATCGTTATGTGCACAAAGAAGAAGAGTGCAACGGTAAAGACGCCCAACGTGAAGGAGGCGATCTGTGGAGATTGCGCAGAAGAACTTTCTTGTTGTTTCTCCTTCTTTTTATTCACAAGAAGGAGGCGCTCGATACGCTGATGAATAGCGATATTTTTTGTCACAAGTGGTTGAGCGAGTCCAAGTGCTGCATAGCGTGGTTCCTCAACTGTGTGAAGCCACACTTTGGCGAGTGCACTCGCAAGCGCAAGTGGTCGCTGTGTCGTTCCTGCCGCTCGCTCGTCACAGGCGAGTTCTTTCTCCTGCTTCATTTGACGATAGACGATGTTCGTGGTTGGGAGATAGAAGAAGGCATCACGAAAGACGGTTGAAAAAAACGTCGTGAGGTAATCGCGACGTGTAATGTGTTCGATCTCATGAGCAACTACCGCTTCTAGTTCGCGTTGATCAAGATGATCTATCATCCAGGTGGAGAGCAAAATAGCTGGGTGCCTTATTCCACAGGTAAAAGCAAGGGGAGCATCATGTGGTGTTAAGAATACATGGACGGAATGCAGAGCGCGCTGTTTGGTCATCGTATTGACCATGCACTGGAGCTGAGACCCATCTGTTTTTTTCATCTGCACGACGAGCCGGTGCATCAAGAAGAGCCGTATGAGTCCCAGAACGCAAGCACCACAGGCAACAAGGACCATAACGGAGGGAAGCAGGACGCCAAGGAAAGCATCCCAGGTGGGAACTGGACCGATACAGAGTCGAGCAACTAAGTGATAGAGACAAAGCAGTCCGAATCCCAAAGGGAACACCGGCATGAACAAGAGAAGCAATTGCAGCAGTTGCCGCTGGGACCACCCCTGAATCGATCGTAGAGTTCTGAGCGTGACAAAGTTTCCAAACAAAACCAGTAGGATACTCGAAATGTTAAAGAGGGTATGCACTATTCTGTCTCCTCTTCTGCACGCCTCCGCGAGATTTCATCAAACAGTTGACGCGCTTGAGAAGCTGCTTGAGGGTCTTTTATGGTTTCGATTCCATCCAGGACTGACCCGGAGAAACTTACAAACAAATCTTCCAGAATACGACCAATGAAGAGAGAAACGAACTCTTTTTCGGTCGAGGTGGGATAATAAATATACGCCTGGTCTTTCTTTTCAACGCGGAGCAGTTTTTTCCTTGCTAAGCGCGTCATGGTGCTCATCACAGTCGTATATGCAATACGACGACGATCATGAAGAATCTCAAAAATATCACGGACTGCCGTTCCCTCAGCAGGTGGGCGCGCCCAGATCAACTCCATAATGTCTGCTTCCAGATCACCAAGGACCTTGCGAATGCCGGGACGATCTGGTCGAAATGTACTGATATCTAGCTCGAAGCTCATCGATCACCCTCTCCTCTTCCTTGGAGCATTTCTCTTGACACAAACGGACAACGTGAAGAATTGGCTCATGAAAGAGGAACTGTTTTTTCTCCAGGTTTTTAGCCTCTTTTCGCTTTGCCCGTCAATATTTTACCATACAAATGCCAGGTATATTGCGTTTTCGTATGCACATGGCTCGTACTATGAGTATTCATAGCAAAAGAATGCTTTTCCGGTGCACGAAGATGACATTGTCGCTTCCTAGAGGAAGAGATACAGTGCGGAAAGTCTTGCTTTTCAGCAGAGAATCTCTCTTTCTTTAAAGCTTATAGCTGCGCAAGGCTGTAATTGTGCTTTACTTCGAGATGATAGGTTGAGCAATATCAATAGATGCAACTTTTATGATTTCGACCATATATCCTTGCTTCTTCCATAGTTCTACTCCTCTTTCCAGCCTGACCTCTAAATCTCGGCGCGTTCCAGCTTCTACCATACCCGTTGCTGTTGTTGGGGTATACTGAGGATTGGTGATGCTGTATGTAATATAGTACTTCATGCGTTCCACTTTCTTCGTTTCCGAATACTCTTCTCATCGGATGCTGTTTCCCTCATATTTAGATAAAAGGCTACATCATTGTATGAATGATGAGGCTACCAAGATGAAAAATCCTACCACCGCCTCCCATCGTAGTATGTGCGTGAGCCTCCCCCACATATTTCTACCCAAATATGTCCCTACGTATCCAACTTAAGCAAGTTGCGTACATTACTGCACATCAGGCACACCTGTTCCTCCACTACACGCCGCTCCTGGCTCTGGTGTTTGCGATCCTTTTTCATATTTGGAGAGAAACTGAGTCAGCCTGGTATCACCTGCATCTTTGACTTGCAGTTGTATCCCCCATGCGGTGGCAACGATTGGCGAAGGAAGGCCCGGATACGGAGAAAGCAATGCATGATCATGCCCACGGACTACATCCTGTAATTGCTGAACAGCTTGCTGACTTAAATTCGGCTGATAGGTGATCCAGACCGCGCCATGTTCGAGAGAATGGACGGCATTTTCGTTATGAACAGATGCACTATAGATTCCACAATTTTGCCAGGTTGCACTGTGTGCTCCTCCAACTGGTGGCGTTTGTGGATACGAAAGAGGACCTTCTTTGTGGTCGCGACTCAGATTGCTATAGGTGACGATCCCTGAAATATCGCCTGATTGGAATCGTTGAAAGAGAATAATCCCAAGAACAACAAGTGCTAGAGCGAGAACCACTCCACCCCATACCCATCGTCGGCTGGGAGCAGCACTATTTTTCTGCTTTTTTGATCGTCCCGGCGTTTGTTTTATCCTCTTCTCTGGCGCAGAGAGACGCTTCGCTCTCTGCTCACGACGTTTTTGTGCGGATGTACCCATCCAGGTTGCTCCTCTCGCTCCATGCCAAAATCATCTTTGATCTCTCAGTTTTCCTCACGGATTATAACGAATGCTATTATTTTCGTCAATGGTACTATTCTTGATAGTAGATTGCTCCGAAACCAGATGAGTTGGTGGGGATTGGTGAAGATGAGCAACTGCATCTCTTTCGACAAGCCCTCTCACCCTGAAAGGTCTGCATTGTCCCTCATGACTGTCTTTCAGTTTGTTTGCACGCTCTTAACCTGCGTTTCCTGGGAAGATTCCTGCCGTTGTTTTGGAAAACGTCTCTGACGATGACGTAAGAAGAGAATACTACTGGCAATGACAATCCCAAGAGCAGAGAGGATGTGAACGGAATTAAAGGGAGTGCCTGGAAAAAACCAGGAATCGGTTCGCAGAAACTCGATCCAGAAGCGTCCAAAGAGCGCCCAAATCAGGTAGAGTAAGAACACATCACCTACATGCAGTCGATGCTCAAAACGACGCGCTATCCATAGAAGCAGTGCAAAGCCGAGTCCATCCCAGAGCATCTCATAGAGGAACAGAGGCTGAAACCGCACACTTTCAGGATACGTTGTGAGGTCGTTGTAGGGGGAAAGACGATGCTGTGCGTCGATGTGCAGCCCCCAGGGGAGCGTGGTTGGTGGACCGTAGAGCTCTTTATTGAAAAAATTGCCTAAGCGACCAATTGACTGTCCCAGGAGTAACCCTAATCCAATAGCATCCAGGTAGAGCAACGCTGGTAGTTTATGCTGACGCAGATAGAGCAGGAGCGCGATCCCACCCACAATAAATGCTCCATAAATATGAATGCCACCACGCCATACTTGGAGAATCTCGATGGGGTGCGCCAGATAGTGGTTCAGTCCATCAGGACCGCGTGGAGATTGAATAAAGACGTAGTAGAGGCGTGCTCCGACTATAGCGGGAATGAGCACCCAGAGCAACATGTCCCAGATGCTGCCGTCATCGTACCCATGACGCGCGATAAAGCGACTCGCAACAAAAGCGCCGAAGAAGATAGCTGCTGTCATCGTCACACCGTACCAATGCAGCACAAAGGGACCGATCTGAAAGATGATAGGACTAACAGATGGATACATAGACACACTCCTTGTAGACTGAGGACAATACTTCGTAGACTGAGGACAATACTTCCTAATAGGAAATGATACACGATATTCTTTCATTCTTCCAATCTATAATTCTTATCAGACATATAACATCTTGGAATATTTATACTATCGGCTTCGGAGTGTCCGAAGTACTTCTCTATAGGCCACCTTGACAAAAAGAGACATATGATTTAGTATTTGAACATGTACTCAAATAAAGACAAAAACAAAGAGACAGCCAAGGAACTCACTGCCATTCATCCTGATGTCGTTGATGAATTGCAAGCAACAGTCGCTTCAGACGAGTTGATCACGCTCATTGCTGAGACATTTCATGTTCTTGGTGATCCAACACGCTTAAAAATTCTCTACTTGTTGGTAAAGCACTCTTGTTGTGTTCGTGATCTGGCTATCCTCACTGGAGTATCAGAATCAGCTATTTCTCATCATATGAGGATTTTGAAAGATCGACGGATTGTCACGCAACAGCGTGAAGGAACGACGATCTATTATTCTCTTAGCGATCACCATTTAGCACCTCTTTTTCAAGAGGCAGAATATCACGCCGACCACGTGTATCGTGAACTCCCTGACCATCCGTATGCCTAGTTATTGTCCTGCCAGTAGCCATCGTATTTTTTTATCACTCTATTTGAATGATTGATCAAATACTACAGAAAGAAGTGTTCGATTTCACTTTTGAGTAAGGGAGCAGTATGCATTCAACGTCCATTTTTCTGCTTTTAGGAGCAGCCGCAGTGGTCGCTATCTTCCATTCCATTCTGCCAGATCATTGGGTTCCTCTTGCTGTCGTTGCACGAACCCAGCGTTGGAGTATTGCCCATGTCGTTCGCGTGACCTTTTTCGCTTCCATCGGACATGTGATTACCTCCCTCATTCTTGCAGGTATTCTTGCCTTGATTGGTCTTCAGTTTCAGAAAGAGATCGATACCCAACAAGGTCACATCGTGGGCGCAGTGCTTATTCTTACCGGGGTTATCTTTCTCATTTGGGGATGGGTCGGTGCTGGGCCCCATCAACATAATCACAACGAAGGTCACACACATGACCATAACGTTAGCCATACACATGACCATGACCATCCTCATGAATACCAACATAATGATAGAAAAGAGCAATCAGTGATCAAGCGGCTGGCAGCCATTGCTGTTCCATTTGGTGTTGCCGCGTCACCTGACCTGACCATTCTTCCTGTCGCTCTCGCTGCAAGTGCGGTTGGAACAGCGGCTGTTCTCAGTGTGCTGAGCGTGTTTGCTTTGTTTACCATTGGAACGTTCATTGGTCTCACTGTTCTTGCTACACTTGCAGGATATCAAATAAAAGGTGACTGGTTGGAGAAAAACGCCAACACCATTACGTGTCTTGTCCTGATTGCTATTGGCTTTGTGGCCTACGTTGGCTTCTAGGGTTACAAAGGATGTCTATTGAGATCGTACTTTATACGTCTTGAGGGACTGCAAGCTGATTGTACTCTCCGATTTTAGGAGAGAATCTATAGAAGAATACAAGGGCTGTTTCCCTTCTTCAAACAGGTACAATTTGATCGAAGAGAGGATGAAAGATGGCGTAAAGGCCAACAATCAGCATTTTGTTTCATCGCTGCACAGCGCCAACAAGGAAACAGTCGATGGTGAGCCTGCACTTGAAGGAGGGGAACATTCAAGAGGATACTTCCCATCTGAGCACGAATATCCGATACGAGAGGGATCATACCAGCACCACCATCAGCTAAAAAGAAGAGTTCATCAACTGGAGTGAATCCTGCTTTGCGAATGCCAGATTCCGATGCATCATTCTCTGGTGCATAAATAATCCAGAAGCGATCCGCTGCTTGGAATTCCCGACGAAGAATGGTTTGCAACAGATGCGGATACACACCACGCCCTCGAAACTGCGGAAGGGTGACATAATCCCAGAGGTACCGATTGTCTGGTGGCAACGCGAATTCGAGGTCAAGTTCACCAATTGATGCTTCATGACGTGCTACCCAGCCATATCCTGCTGGTGTCTCTCCTATACGTGCTACATAGGGACGATGACCAGTGTCTATTCGCTCCTGGATCGTTTTCTCATCCAGGTTCATGAGCGATGCTAAAAGGGGGACATCGCTCGCAACATCAGCATGAAAGTATGGGACCGGCACGAGTTCGGGCAACACATCGCCCCTCCACCATGTGGCAACGGCCATAGCATGCTCCATTCTTCGATCTACCCTCACCCGGTGGGTGAGGGTAGAAAACGATAAAAAGAAGAACTCTCTTCTGCTACAAGAGATTGAGAGGTTTGCCACTTGTTCGTGGTGCTGGTTGTGGCTCTTTCGAAACAGTGTAGCCTGCATCATCAAGAACCGTCTCGATATTTTCCATCGAGAGTTGGGATGAATCATAGCGCAGGTGAACGCTTTTCGTCGGGATATCAGTTGAAACTGCCTCTACCCCTGGAAGCGTCCCTAATGCTCCATTGACGGTCTTGACGCAGTGCTCACAACTCACGTCGGGAACGGAAAAGACGATGTCTTGCACATTTGCCATAGCTCTACTCCTTTATGTCTTTACTTCGCAACGGGATAACCAGCTTCACTCAACACTGACTCGACCCTTTCCATCGTGATAACCTGTGGATCATAGCTGAGGTGAACCTGCTTGGTTGCGGCGTCAGCTTGAACCGCTTGCACTCCTGGCACGTGTTTGAAAGCTCCTTGAATAGTGTTGACGCAGCCATCGCATCCGATATCAGGAACGGAAAGCGTGGTCTCTTGAACGTTTAGCGTAATAACCTCCTTCTGTCGCTTGTTACATTTCTCTATACTTTCCCTACCCACCGGGTAGGGGTACATCTACTATATCATAGAAGAATGATGAGTGCAAACGAGCCCTAAACTTCTTCCAATAAGATATTTTGAGGCGTCGGTCGGCGTATATACCTGAGAAAAGAGGCTGGAGCATATTTGAAGAGCAGGCGCTTTCCTTCCAGAGGCAGTCTTCCCTCCGCTGTCATAAATGCGCCCACGGAGCGCGACTTCTGCTGAACCTGAGTGATAGGCACACGCATCTTTTGTTCGTATCGAGTAAAAGCCTCTGAATACGAGGAGGTTGTGGCAAGTTCATGCGCCAGAATATACGCTCCGAACATTGCTTTACTTCCTCCAATACCAAGGATAGGTGTCGTCGCGTGTGCTGCATCGCCGACAAGAACAAAATGCCCTTTGTGCCAGGTGGGGACAATCACTTGAGCAAGATCATCCGCATAGATAAGCGAAGGATCTGGTATCGCGTCAAGAACCGTCTTGATTGCAGGATCTGCTGGAGCAAATCGCTCAATTAGAAGAGATTTGCGCTCCTCAACAGAAATGCTTCCCGCTGGCTGTGTTCGATATAAAAAGATACCACCAACTGCACTCTCAGACAACAGCAAAAGGCTAACATAGCCAGCAGGCAGATACCACTCATTCATAGAGGAGGGAAGAAAATGAAGTGTCTCGACGAGCGCATGGGCATCCTCAAGAATAAAGGTCATTGCACGCAAACCCAAAGGGTGTAGCGATGAGATTTCAAACATATGGGAGCGCACAAACGAATGAATACCGTCGGCTCCGATCACAAGATCGTAGACAGAACTCGTTCCATCGCTGAAAACAACCTCAACACCTTCCGACGTTTCGTGAATGCTTTGTAATGCTGTTTGAAACTGAATAGGGACTCGTTCACTCACAACCTGATATAAGATCTCAATCCAGTCAGAACGGCGTAGTTGAAGGGTACTGCCCTCTTGAAAAGACGGCTTTAGATCAAGGGTTCGCAGAATCTGCTGCCTGGCACTATGAATCACCTGTTTTTTGAGATGAACACTTTTGTTCTGTAGAGCAGCAACGATCTTCATTCGTTCGGCGACGCGAAATCCGTCTTCACGCATAAGAGCGAGAGATCCAATTGGACGATACTCAGCGACCTTCTCAATAACGCTCACTCGAAATCCATACTGATGTAACCAATATGCTACAGTCAAACCACCTATTCCACTACCAACAATTAAAATATTCATACGACGTGTTCCTTTATCTTCTATCCATACCCACCGGGTAGGGGTATAAATACTATAACACGCGAAGATGGGAGGTGCAAATGAGACAGGCTCTATCTTTGACTATCCTCTCAGCGTTTGGCATCCTTCACAAAAATTTTCTATACGATGAGCAGGTAAAATACTCCGCATGAGTTTTATGAAAGTAGCTTCATCTGTCCTTTCCATTAGAAGACAAATATGTTGAATACCTCTTCCTTAACAATTCAGGTACTAGAGAGCAGTTACTCATGGATATCGTCACCAACCTGAATAGTACCTTCTGTAAGGATCGCAGCTACTAATCCACCACGATGCATGAAACTCACGGCCACTTTATGACCAACGACATCCATGAAGAGAGGAGAGGGTTCATAGAGAGCAAGACCACACAACCGGACCGTGCCAATCTGAAATTCACGACCAACCAGGTGGCTTACAGAAAAACCAGATGTCACAATATTACGCCATAGTGAGTGCGCTTCGAACTGTTTCCTGGTCTCTTCCTGTACAGCCACAATCGCTTCACTCTCGATAAGCGTGACCTCATATCCTGGCTCTTCATCTTCGGCAGTTCCTTCCGCTTGAAGATAGTGGCGGTCCCCTTCAATCCCTCGACCAGGAACGAGATGTGCTTCAGTAACACGCTGTCCAGGGGCATCAAGGGTGGGGAAAAGAAAGATTTCAAGTACGTTTCCTTCCCAAAAATTTTTTTCCATAGAAAGACCTCTCTTTCATCTTTTTTCATACTTTTTGAACGATATATGATGTTGCCTACCGTCTAACGAGGTCAGGCAATAGAAAAGGAGAGATTTCAATATACTTATCTTTTTAGCACGTTTTTTATTAAGCGTACTTTTCTCATAAGCCACAAGAGAAAGCCTCGCTCTGCCGTTGCCCAAACTAAACTATCCTGGGTATTTGTTAAGGAATCTTTGTATGGCTCATCTCCTGCTAAAAAATCGTATTTCAAGAGATCCATGTGCCCATGCTGTTCTTCTGCCAGACCGCGCTTCCAGCATTCCTCCATACAGGCAACATGAGCAATAAGCCCTGGCTTCATTTTCGCATCATCGAATTGAGCGATACCGCCCTTTGTAAACAGAATATGCCCATCTTCGACATAGTGATAGAGACAGCCCAGTGTCTTCTCACCTGCCTTGACGCGACACACGATCAGAAACCCATGCGGCCAGAGCTTGAGGGTATCGATCATACCCGCGAAATAGGCTTTCAGATGCTCCTTGTCAAAAGCTCCCGTCTGGTTTTTCACACGCATCCAACGTGCTTGATGCAGATCGATTAATTCTTTCAGCATCGCTTTTGCCTGCTCTGAAGTCTCAGCCCACTCTACCGTCAGTTGACCAAACGTCTCTTCAAACAGGCGTGAGCTGCGACGAAGATGATAACGCGTGTTCTTGCCTAATGCTGAAAGGACATCTTGATATCCGTCATCACTCGCCTTTTGAAAATCAAAGATGGGAGATTTTCTCGCCTCGACCTGAAAGAGGAGACCTGCGTTCCTTCCGGCTTCCAGTAAGGCGTTCGCATGTTCAGGGACAAATCCATCCAAATGCAGTTCCGACCAGCGAAACTGGCGCTGCACTGTTTTTACGAGCTCTCTTGCAAAGCTATCCAGATACTCTGGAACGACAAGCAGGCGATTATATTCCACATACTTGCCCGTACCCAGGTGGATACGGGCGATAGGCATCCCCTTTCTCTTATACAGCGCCTGAACAACTAACGCAGCTCCTACTATTCGCTCATCCTGTTGTGCAAAAATAAAGGAGTATGTTAGCAGAGGAGCATGGTAGTCAAGCCATGTTTTGATCCAGGTCCAGGAGTTGGTTAGGCCGGTATTATTCGTACGTTGTTCCAGTTCTTTCCATCGACGAGCGGCTTCGCCCTGTTCTGAAGAGGGCAACACGTCGACAACAAGAGGTGAATAGATTTCTTTTTCATAGCATTCTCTTTGCCTTTCTCTGACTATCAATTGTTTCCCCCTTCGTCACAGAAGTGTAATAGCATTATATTCGTTCCTCCAATTGCACAAGTTCATAGAATACACCACTTATTAAATGCTGTTCATTAATCATAAAGGAGAGCGTTGTAAATTCACCCAACGCTCTTGATGTACTATACTATTGGAACACGATACTTTATATCATGTCTCTTTTTGATTGAAAGACAGTCCAACGCGCTATTATAGCGCATCAGCCCGGGCTTCTTGCGCAACTTTTTCTGCTTGTGCCTGATGAATAGCCTGCGCCTGTTCTTGCGACTCTGAAAGGCGGATGGTATCGCCAAGACGGATGATTCCTTCTGTCAGGATTTGAGCACGTAGGCCACCCCGATGGAGCAGACCACCCAGAGCAAGTGCATTCGTCATCGTCGTCAGATGAAAGCAGGGTTCACACAGACGGCGGCCGAGTAACTTGACCTCACCAACATAAAATTCTTTCCACACGAGATGATTGAGCGGTACCCCCATCGTTGCAATATTGCGACGAGCGTTCAGAGGGCTAAGTTCGCAGCCGTAATCACGCCTCAGCCCTTCTAAGGCTTCCGTTTCAATCAGCGTGATTTCATAACTCTCTTTCCCCTCTTTAGAGAAATGTCCGGTGCCGAAATAGTAGCGGTCCCCCTCAATTCCCCTCCCTGGCACAGTATGTGCCTCCTGGATAGGAATCATTGGTGCGCCTTCATTCGTCGCAATTTGTAGTGACACAATACTACCTTGCCACATAAGCAGCAGAACTCCCTTTGTTACAAACAAAACAGTATTCGCCATGAGAAGTGTTACCATCTCTTTTCCTTCACTAAGACCGTCGGCCACCACCCTTCAAAGAGGCGACAGCGAGATCATGGTTGACAGTAAAGAGACTATTTCCCGAAAGTCGTTGCAGTCCGCATTTCATACGTGGGTTGACTTTCCCCATATCCCATCAGCTCTTCATTACCATACTGTACAATCATACTATTGTCAATGGTATGTACGGCAATAGTACGATTAGTCCTCCACATTCTAGAGCATGACAAGAATAGGATCAGGTGGTTGTGTAAAAACAGAGGAACATTTCTGAAGGGCAGAGATGTGAACACAGCAGAGGTAGACGGTGTTCACGCAACAAAGGACAAGGTAAGCTCAAAACTCTTCATTACCATACTGTATAGACCTACTACTGTCAATGGTATATTTGACAATAGTACCAATCACTCTCTATACTCTAGAGCATAACAAGAAGCGGATCATGTGGGAGCGTAAAAACAGAGGCTTGAACACAGTAGGGGTACAGTATGTTCACACCACACAATCGGGAGGACAAAAAGCAATGACAATGGAACTTGATATCACGGTCTTTCGCTCAGATCGCCCTGGTATCCGTAAGGTACTTGGCGATCTGGAGGCAGACATCATGGAATTGATCTGGGCACTGCCGGATCAGCAGAGTATAACAGTACGTGAAGTCTTTGAGACCTTGTATGAGCAGCGGCGTATCGCGTACACCACTGTGATGAATACAATGACACGCCTGGCAAAAAAGCATCTGCTGGATGTGAAAAAGGAAGACATGGCCTATATCTATACTCCTAGCATGACCCAGCAAGAGTTCATATCACGCTTCGTTCGTCATATCTTGGAAGATCTTTTCGTCAGTTTCTCGAAAGAGACACTTCATGGGCTCGATGCCCTTCCTGATGCACAGGTGGCGGAAACCGCGCGAGCGTATCTTCATGAGATTACCCAGCGTCGCGCACAGGAGGAAGGGTAGCAGTGCATACACTCGTGACTCTTTCCGGCATGCTCGGGATCATCTATCTGGTAAATCTCCTCGTCCTCCGTCTATTGCATCGTTTCAAGGATTGGTCACAGCGAAGACTGATGCAATTGCTTGTTTTAATTCTGCCTCTCGCGAGTCTCGTCGTCCTGACAGGAACAGTGGTCCATGTGACTGTCCCGCGTTGTATCTTAAGTGCACCAGTTTGGGATCACGCACTTGATATCGTTGTGCTTCTGCTTGTGAGCTGCTTCTGGCTGGGGACACTTCTCTTTGGAGGGATACGACTTGTGCTCATGAAACGGCTGATGCAGCGCAAGGAAAGCATCGTTGATCCCATTCTTCAAGTCAGTGTTGATACCTGGGCAAGTCGTCGGGGTCTTGGTTCCGTTCGTGTCCGACTCACTCGTTCCTCTCATCCCATCGCTCTCCTCTATGGCATGCGACAACCGACGGTTCTGCTCTCGACCTGGATGGTCCATCATCTTGATGCAACCGAGCTAGAGGCTGTAGTTGCTCATGAATTGGAGCATGTCTCTCGCCGCGACTACCTGATCAATTGGTATGCATTGATGCTGCGTGACGCGTTTTTCTATCTGCCAACGAGCAGAATGGCCTATAGACAATTCTGTGAGGAAAAAGAGTTGGCCTGTGATGATCAGGTGGTATCAACCACCCGCCGACCACTCGCGCTTGCCAGTGCGCTCACGAAGGTCTGGTTACACTTGGCAGAACATCCTCAAGCCCCGCGTGCTCCTCTTACCCAGGCACTCGTGGGATCAGGTGAGCAGATCACCCACCGTGTTGATCGGCTCCTTGCCATTCAGCCAGGAGCAATACATCGCGAACCACTGCCGTTCTCACTGAAAACGCGTCTGTTCATTGTTGGTCTCGCATGCTTCGTTGTTGTCACGAGCATTGTTTTGATGCTCATAGAAAGTGGATGTTGGCCCAATGTCCTCACCTTCCACCTCTTCTAATGCGGATAGGCCCTCATCATACCCCATGCCGGCCGAGTTGTCTGCCTGGAAACATCGTTCTCCGCCATGTGATCGCTTTCCAGCGGTCACTGATTGTTTTAAGCACGGTCAGTGAAAGCGGTCCTACAGCAAGAGAAGATACGTTCTAATCAAGATGGCCGGGGTTCGTCATTCCCACAATGGCAACGTTCTATACAGTGTGATAGACTGATCGTGCTGACCATACTGTGTGTATACATCATACCTATGCATTCGTATTTGATTGTCCATTTGTACTTTCCTCCATTTTATGATAAAATATATGTGTACCCCTACCCAGTGGATAGGGGATGAAAAGGAGAATACGAATGCACGCGGATAAACAAGACGTACTCAAGAGATTAAATTATATTGATGGACACCTCAAAGGTATTCGCAAGATGGTCGAGGAGGACAAGTATTGCGTTGATGTGTTACGTCAGACGTATGCAGTCAGGAAAGCCATCGAAAAGTTGGAAGCGATTATCCTTGAGGATCATCTGCATACGTGTGTCCCTGACGGAATTCAGAACGGAAGAGAAGAAGCAGTCATCAACGAACTTGTACAGTTGTATACGCTCGCTGGGAACCGCTAATATGGTTGCACTACAGTATGCTGAAATGTTTTGAGAGACATTCATAGAGGGCGGAGAACTGACGTGTATGAATGTCTCTTCAAACTGCGAGATTTCTCTGTGAGAGATCTTCGTAGAAGGCTTCTTATTTATCCTCCTCTTCGTGATAGTGTCAACAGACTTACGCGCTTTCGTCTTTCTGTAGACAAAGCGTCCATCCATGCCAGAGCCAATTGACAACAAATGTACTCTTCCGTACGACCGAGAGTCCAGCCTGTGTACACATCGCTTCTGCTTCAGCAACCGTATGTGCACGCACGTGTCCTTCTTCAACTCGACGTGCTATCCACTCGACGACAGGCCAGAGCAAAAAAGACGGACGTTGAGCATAATCCTCCAGTACCAGTTGTCCTTCTGGTGCGAGCAAATGTGCAATACCCTGCAAACTTCTCACTGGATTTGCTAGCTCATGAAACGCATTCGTGCACGTGATGAGATCAAAGGTTTCCGGTGCGAATGGAAGATGGGCCGTCTCGCCCGTACCTAGTGTAGCCTGCTCCAATCGCACATGGGGGTACGTGTGCAAGAGCGTTTGTGCCTGTGCAAGCATATCAGAGCTTGCGTCTACGCCATAGGCTTCTGCATCAGGAATGTTTTCGATCAACCACAGCAGCAGAATTCCTGTTCCACAAGCTATATCTAGCAGACGTGGCGCACGTCCTTGTCGCAGTTGTATGCCACGTAGGTTCGCGATGTCGATCTGCTGTGTCGTTTCCGTCAGCGTTCTTTGCGTAAATGTCCGCCAGAGTCTATTATAAATTGTAGCATTCCATCCAGAATAGCTCTTCATGTTCCTTCTCACCTTTCTTCTATCTCTTTCAAAAGTAGAGAGCGGCCTTCCCACCATGTTGCATCCTTCCCCTGACATGAGCAACTCACGGTCGTTCTCACGCCTCTTGTCACGCTCTGCCAGTACCATGATAAGTAGAGAGGAAATGGCTGGAGAACCTGCCTGGTTCTCGCTACCATACTCTATGGTGTGTACATAGGTGGAAGAGAATGCGGCGCACCCACCCAGGGTGCGGATGGGGCATCGCTACGACGAGAATGTGATCCATATCAATGCTACGTTCTCCAGAAGTGTTGAAGATACCCTTTTCGTGGATATCCCTGATGACATATGTCCACGAAGAAACAGATGAAAGTGAGGAGACTCTTATGATGTGGGGATATGGTTTGAACTGGCCGAGTATGACGCTGATGATGCTCGGTTCAACCCTATGGATTGTCGTCCTTGTTGTCATTGCCTGGGCAGTGATTCGCTGGTTGAATCATCGAACGACTAGTCCAACTCGACAAACACAGGCGCTGTCAGGGAGTGGCCCAACAGCGAGAGAAATACTGAGCCAACGATATGCACGAGGCGAGATCGATGCAGCGACCTTTGAACAGATGCAGGAAAGGCTTGAGGCATCGGAAAATGCACACCAGAGGAGTCGGGCAGAGGTACGTTAGCTCTTGCAGGATCAAGAGAAGAATAAAGGAGGCTTCGACAATGAAATTGCGTCTTGTCGTGATAGCCCTCGCGATGCTTCTGCTCGCGCTGGGCTTCAATCTGTTTACCCCGAGTAGCGCATCAGCGCAGGGAATGACTGATGATTGCATGCACTCTGCATCTGCGACCATCGATTCCCTGGAAATGTGTGTCAAACATGCCGAAGAACAGGGGCATATCGACAGCCAGAACGTCGCACACGCCTTACTGCTGAAACTCGATAAAGCGGAGGATGCGCTTGTGTCTGGTCATACGAGGACAGCCATCGGGAGGCTCAAAGCATTTATCCATGAGGTAAAGGATCAATCTGGCAAGCACATTCAGCCCATGCATGTGAAGCATCTGGTGATGCATGCGGACATGGTGATTCAGGCTATTCAGAAGGGATAGACAAGAGAGTAATGCGTAATCGAACAATGCTCCTTGTGGTAGCAATCATAGGATTAGTTCTGCTGGCCGTCGGCAGCACGGTGGGTGTGAGGACGCTCACGCACAGCGGGTCTATGGGAAACAACGGCAGTGGAATGATGAATGGTCAGCCTGCTAACGGTACGATGATGGGAGGGTATCAGCAAACTCCAGTCCAGCAGGGAACTCCGGTTCCCACCACGACGCACCCGAGCATCGATATCGTCATCAATCAACCAGGGATGCAGAAAGATTGGCCAGCCTTTTCGCCATCGAATCTGGCCGTGCCAGCCAACAGCCTGGTGACCTTCACCATTCGGGATCATGATCTTGGCGATACCACGATGCCCAAGGATTCTCCCTTTACTACTGTGCAGGGAACGGTAGGGACGAGCGCGGCTGCTGATGGACGGACATATGCGTCCCTGGCACCAGATAAGATCGCGCACACCTTCACTATCTCACAGATTCATATGAATGTACCACTGCCAGGAGATGGAATAAAGAGCAAGGATTTCAATACCGTCACCTTTACCTTCCGTACAGGAGGAGCAGGGATCTATACCTTCAGATGTCTGACCCCTTGTGACAATGGCCCAATGGGAATGATGGGGTCAATGCAGACTCAGGGATACATGTTGGGAACCTTGACCGTTCGATAGTCAGGAGTACGGATCTTGGAGCAATCCTGGTTTCCCCAAAGGAGATAGATGTCTCCTTTGCTCTACTGATGTGAAGACCGAAAGGCACAATGACATGAACGCTCTCTCTGCGAGAGATCCAAGTTTTGTTCGAAAAACACTGCGCTTGCTTCGCATCAGTTGGCTTCTGCTTCACCATTACCGGTGCGAGTGGAGCAGCAGTGTGTGATTTCAGGTGGCAGACAGTGACGGATAAAGCGGAGCCGGATGATCAATCTCCCCAGAAATAGAAACAGAATTCCCTGGTCTTTTTTCCCAATCATCCCACTTCGATTCTGCTTGCCTGAGTTTCGACTCACACCATGATTTGGCTTTCATATGAGACGAGTACTTCTTTATACACCCGCTCCACTTCGTATCTAGGCTTGCCATAACGTAAAGTGTAAAGCCCCGCTTCAGTCATCACAGCAGTCATCATCTCCACAAGAGCAACTCTCTCCCGTTCTTGCCTCTTGCAGTGCCTCTTGCCCTTCATGAATCAGAAAGTAGACGAGAGCAAGTCCAGCGAGGGGGTCGGCCCACCACCAGCCAAGGAAGCGGTTCAAGAGCAGCCCCACCAGCAACACACCCGACATATAAGCGCAGGTGACACTGCACGCGGCATCGGCTTTGAGAGCAGCGCTCCCAATCCGTCTTGCGATATAGAGCTTACCTCGCCATAAGAGGGGCATGATGATTGCCGCAGCCACAGCAAGGCCAACTCCCCACCAGGATGCTTCTGGTCGTGTTCGCGTAAGAAACGTGAAGGCACTATCGCCGACAATGTAGCAGGCAAGCGCAAACAGGCTGAAAGCAGTTACCCAGGATGCACGCCGTTCAGCGCGCTCAATACGTTCTACAGAGCCACCTCGCTGCTCAACGAGCAATCTCCAGAGCAGAATGCTTCCTGCAATGAGCTCGACGATGCTGTCAATGCCAAAGCCTTGCAGCGAGACGCTGTGAGTGGCGAAACCAACACTGATGGCAACACTGGCCTCAATGGTCATCCACACGATGGTTACCAGTTCAATCCACACCCCTAGGCGAACCTGTTGTTTTCGAGGAGAGGAGGTGATGGGGGAGGGTCCTCTCATAACGGGAAGGGATCGTGCCATTCGTATTGTCCTTTCTGTTCAACGGGTATGATTGTGTTCAGCATATCCACTACTCATCAATCTCCTCCACTTCCTCATGTGGATACGTCTCATTTGGAGCATAGCGTGTACATTCGTAGACCCCGCGTGCCACATCTCGAAGCAACTCATCTGCCAGTTCAAGCAGCGTTGTTATCCGTGAATCACTCAACTGATAGAGCGTGTAACGCCCTTGCGGTGAAGAGACCACCAGATCACAATCGGATAAACAGCGCAAATGGTTGGACACATTGGTCCGCGACAACCTCGTTTTCTCAGCAATGATCCCTACTGTGAGTGGTCCCGCAGATAGAGCTTCAAGAATCGAGAGACGAGACATATCGGAAAACCCACGAAACAGCTTTGCCTTGAGTGCAGTTGCTTGTGGAACCAGGGTTGGCATCTTGATCTCCTCCACTAGTTATTACGTCATTACTTACTGACATAATAGAGCAGAGAAGAAGCTCTGTCAAGAAACGTGTCTGCGTTATCATTTTCTCTAGGAGGGCTGCTCATACTTCTAGTACACTTCATCCTGCTGCATCTTTGCGGCAATCAGATTGTCGTCGATCAGAGAAAAGGTAGTGCGATTTGAAGCAAGTTATGCTTTATAGAGGTGTATCGGGCTACAGGCCGTTTCGTTTGTCTCTTTTATAATGTCCTCACACCAACTCATCATTCACAGCAGCTTCAAGATGAGTTGAAGCAAATCAACTCCTACCACGCTCAGGATCACGTAGACAGGTGACACCTTCCATCGAATCAATAGGATTACACAAACGCCCGCGAGAATCGCTTGCCGCAGATTTGTGATCGCTGCACGTCCTAGAAGGATCGCGGTAGCTCCCATCATGCCTAATGCTCCAGCCATGATTCCCTGAAACATTCCCTGGACAAGAGACGATTGACGTAGGCGCATGAGAAGCGGTGTGGCACCCAACATGAGGACAAAGGGGGGGAGGTACATCGCGGCAGTTGCTACGAGTGCTCCCAGAATGCCAGCAACGGCATAGCCAGCAAACGTAGCTACGACGGTAATAGGACCAGGAGTGATTTGTCCAATGGCAACTCCATCTAAGAATTGCTGTGGCGTAAGCCAGTGATAGGTCTGGACCAGTTCTTGTTGGAAGAGGGGAATGGCAACCACTCCTCCGCCAAACATCACCAGGCTCGCTTTCAGAAAGACGAAGGCCAGTGGCAACAGGACCAGGAGCCCAGGCGAAAGGGAAAGGGTCGCTTCGCGTAGAAACGCAAGCAGCCCCGCTACGGCAATCATGCCGCTACTCTGGACAGTCGTCGTCCGTTCGCGAAAGCAAAGCATCCCAACGAGACCAGAGAGCAGGAGCAAGGTCATGAGATTCCATGCCTGAGGGAGCACTGGAAACACGAGCAAGATACCAACAGCGAGGCTCAAGGTCCATCGTGTCCAGGAAATCCAGGCCATTTTGCCAGAGCGATAGAGCATGGCAAGGATCAATGCCACAACCACCGGTCCCAGGTTAGTGAACAAGGCGGACACAGCGGGAATGGCATGAAACTGAAAGTATACCCAGGAGAATACCAGCGTGAAGAAGATCGCAGGGGTAATGAAGGCCATCCCACTGATGATGCCGCCTCGGATACCCCGCAGTCGCGATCCCAGGTAAATGGCGAGGAGCACGGCGGTCGGACCAGGCAGCAGGTAGCAGAGTGCCATACCTTCCAAAAACTGCTCATGGGTCAGTAGTTTTCGCCTGGTCACCCATTCCTGCTCCATCAAAGCCATATTGGTCAGCGCTCCGCCAAATCCCATGATCCCAATCCACAGAAATACCCTTGCCAGAGTCAGAAACTGGAGATATTGAGAGATGGAACTCACACGAACGCTTCCTTGAAATATGAAAATCACTCTTTTCAATGATGAACTGTGAGCATGTAATGCTCCTCAGACTGACGAGCGTAGTGTATCACACGCAGACCTGCCTGTTGGCACCAATGTTCAAGTTGCTCAGGCGAAAGACGCGTCTCTCGTGGAGGACCGGAGCACGCAGGACCATCGGGATGAAATTCGGCAATGACCGCCCTGGCATCTGACGGAAGTAAGCTCACGAGCTTTCCGATCAGAGCCGCAGGATCGTCACTGTGGTGCAACATCATGGAGAGCAAGACTGCCGATACCTGCTCATCTTCTACGTGAAGCGAGAGCACATCAGCGACGATGCAACGAATAGTCGCCATCTGCTGGCGTTGCATCACCTCTCGAAGGTAGGCCAGTGCTTCACCTTCACGATCTACCGCATAGACCAGCCCTGTTGAGCCAACGAGCGAGGCCATCTGTCCACTCACATAACCAGGACCTGCCCCAAGATCGAGGACATGATCCCCTGGTTTGAGGTGGAGCCCTTCAAACCAGGCAGGAAGCAGAAAGGACCGTTGTTGTTGTCGGACAAACACCTCCTCCCAGGTCAGGTGACTCAAATCTTTGCGGAATTCGGTCGTCATCTGTCCCTCCCTTGCCCTAAAGTCCAAATTGAGCGATGGACCAGAGAAGCAAGCCAAGCGTGAGGGCCACAGAAATTCCTCCAAGGACAACCATTGAGCGGTTTTGCCTCCAGTGCCACACCTGCCAGAAGGTGATGCCCATCATTACTAACGACATCAGCATCATCCCCCGACGAAGGAGGGGAAACGCGCTCATGAAACTCATGCCAGCCGTGCCAAAGGTCACCAGTAAGATGAGCATGTGAATGAGGTGATGTTGGCTCGCCAGAAAGGCCACAATGACTGATCCGATAGCCGCAAGTTGCGCTTTGCGAGAAGGCCGCTCCTGTGTTTTGACTTCGACGTTCATTTCTGTTCCTCTTCTTGTAGAATAGTATTCAGTATTGCCAACGCGTCAAGTACCTGCGCTCGCCGATCTTCAGGAATGTGACTCCACATCATGCGATATTTGTCCACAGCGTTCGCTTGCACCTCCTCAAATGAGGTATGTCCCGCATCCGTCAAGGTAAGCAACATTTCCCGTCGGTTGTCAGGATTACTGGCTCGTTCGACCCATCCACGTTCCACCAGGGATTGCACCAGACGGCTCACTGTACTCTTTTCGAGACGAAGCTGAGATGCAAGTTGGTACTGCGTAAGCATCTCTTCTTGCCCAAGAACTTGTAACGCATGGGCCTGTGAAGGCGTGAGAGGAACATGGCAAGGAGTATGCTCCTGCTCTAACAGCCCAAATTGACGGACGAAAGTTTGGATCTGCTGACGCAACGCGTGTTCATCCATTACAATGATCCCCTTTCTTACTCTCAGAACTATCTCACTGCTTCAAGTGTAGCACAAATTCATGCAGTATACAACAGTTGCATCATACAACTTTTTATTGCTATCATCAATGTCGATTTAAATGGGCTGTTCCTCAGAAGTTGCAGTGAGTCTTTCGGCAATATTGTGCTTCATTACTTTCGTTGTATCAATGGTTGTGTCCTCATTATTTGACAAATCCCTACACTATACGCTATACTCTTTCTATACCCCCTGGCAGGGGGTATGGGTATAGCTTCACACAACATGAAAACGAGAGGGAACCACGATGGCAACAGAAGCCAGAGGGACAATAGAACAGCAAGCAGCGAGCGCAGGCACTCAAGAGATAGAAACCGAACGCGCTACTTTTGCGCTTGAAGGTATGACGTGCGCTTCGTGCGCCATGCGTATTGAGAAGGGATTGAAGAAGGTTCCTGGCGTCACCAATGCGCAGGTCAATCTTGCAACCGAGCAAGCAACGGTCTCCTACGATCCTGAGCGTACTGGACCTGAACAGATGGTACAGAAGGTGGAAGCCGTTGGTTATAAAGCCTTCCCATTAGTGGTTCCTTCTCCAAAACCAGTCGAGGTACAAGGACCTGAAGAGGCCCATGCTTCTTTCGAACTTGAGGGCATGACGTGTGCCTCTTGTGCGATGAGGATCGAAAAAGGATTGAAGAAAGTTCCTGGCGTCACCAATGCGCAGGTCAATCTGGCCACGGAACGCGGGACCGTTACCTATGATCCGACACAAACAGATATTGAGCAGATGGTGCAGAAAGTGGAGGCAGTTGGCTATAAAGCGACGCCACTCCATCAATCTGAGACTCAAAGCATCCAGGCACCAACCGAGCGTGCATCCGCAAGCCTTCCTCAGCAGGCGGCTGCTCAAGAGGACGAACGAAGCACACGGCGTGCGGCAGAACTGACGCGGAAGCGAAATCTTTTGATTCTGGGCATCGCACTCACCGTTCCGGTTGCTGTCCTCAACATGTTCTTCATGAACAGCTTTCCAGGCGAGAACTACCTATTGCTCGCATTGACCACTCCCGTCTGGGCTGTTGTTGGCTGGGAGTTCCATCGCGGTGCGCTCAAGACCTTGCGGCATGCGAGTGCGAATATGGATACCCTGATCTCGCTGGGATCGACAGCAGCGTACGCAATCAGTATCGTCGCGACGTTCTTTCCTCGCTTGATCGGGGCGACGACCTTCTATGACACTGCGGCCTTAATCATCACCTTGATTTTCCTGGGGAAATACCTGGAGGCACGTGCCAAAGGCCAGACCAACGAGGCCATCAAGAAGTTGATCGGATTGCAGGCACGGACTGCCCATGTCTTGCGTGCGGGTCAAGAAGTTGAGACTCCAATTGAGCAGGTGCAGGTTGGTGATGAATTGATCGTGCGTCCAGGAGAAAAGATTCCGGTCGATGGCATGATTCTCTCTGGTCACTCAGCCATTGATGAAGCGATGATTACGGGTGAAAGTATTCCCGTTGAAAAGAACGAGGGAGACGCCGTCATTGGTGCAACCATCAACCAGCGTGGACTGCTGCACATGCGCACGACCAAGGTTGGTGCTGATACGGTGCTAGCACACATTATTCGTCTGGTTGAACAAGCACAAGGATCGAAAGCCCCCATTCAGCGGCTCGCCGATACGATTTCGAGCATTTTTGTTCCTGTTGTGCTGGTGATCTCGGCGCTCACCTTTATTGGTTGGGCCATACTTGGGAACATAACTACCGCAGCAAGCAGAGGAGTGGATGCAGGGAGCATGCAGAGTATGGCGGCGAGCAATCCTTGGATTATCGCACTCGTCGCGGCGGTTGCCGTGCTTGTGGTGGCATGCCCATGCGCGTTAGGTCTTGCAACTCCGACAGCAATTATGGTAGGAACAGGAAAAGGCGCGGAGCAGGGTATTCTCATCAAGGGGGGTGAGAGCCTGGAGCGCATTCAAGCTGTACGCGCCGTTCTGCTGGACAAAACAGGAACCATTACTCGTGGCAAACCAGAGTTGACCGATGTCATCGTCCTTCCTGGACACCAGGCCGATGAGATGGTACGCCTCGCAGCTCTAGCCGAACAGGGATCTGAACATCCATTAGCCGCAGCGATCGTCGAAGGAGCAAAAGCTCGTGGTCTCGCTCTTGAGACACGCCTTGAAAACTTTACTGCCCTTGCTGGACGTGGTTTAGAAGCAACGGTGGAAGGACATGCCATCTTGATTGGCACACGAGGACTCCTCCGCGAACGAGCTCTGTCCTCTGAGCTCCTTGAAGGACAACTGCAACAGTTGGAAGCACAGGGAAAAACGGCGATGCTGGTTGCCATCGATCAAGAGGTTGTCGGCATCATTGCAGTGGCGGATACCGTCAAAGTTGGTTCGATGGAAGCCATCAAGCAGTTACAAGCACAAGGGCTGACCGTCTGGATGATCACTGGTGATAACCAACGCACAGCTCAAGCCATTGCGGAGCAGGTTGGGATCGCACCCGAGCATGTTCTAGCCGAAGTCTTGCCGGAGGACAAGGCCAATCAGGTCAAACGCTTGCAAGAAAAGGGTTTGGTTGTGGCCTTTGCTGGCGACGGGATTAATGACGCGCCTGCGCTAGTCCAGGCTGACGCAGGGATTGCTATGGGTACGGGCACAGATATTGCTATGGAGGCTTCCGATATCACGTTGGTAAAGGGCAATCTGAAGAGCATCGCAACCGCATTGGCGCTCTCACGAGCCACGATGCGCACGATCAAGCAAAATCTCTTCTGGGCCTTTGCCTATAATGTGATCCTGATTCCAACGGCCATCCTCTCACCGCTTATTCCATTTTTGAGAGAGCAGGCTCCCATCTTCGCAGCGGCAGCCATGGCACTATCCTCGGTTACTGTTGTCACCAACTCGTTGCGACTGCGACGCTTTGGTCGTTCATAAATCGCTTCTCTTGTAAGCGAGGATGTTTTGCACTAGACACTTACAAAGAATATGAAAAAGCTCCCTGAAGTTTATGAAAACAGCTTCAGGGAGCTTTTTAACAGGATGAAGACTATTGCACTTTGACAATACGCATCATACCCGCTTCTTCATGGTAGCGGTTGTGACAATGGAAAGCCCATGAACCAGGATTATCCGAAATCCAATTGAGTGTCATTTTCTGTCCAGGATCAACAAGCACCGTGTCCTTCAAAGGCCCACGTCCGGTGCCATTGTCTAGTTGAAAGAAATGTCCGTGCAAGTGCATTGGATGAGGCATCATACTTGTAGTACTCATCTGGAAGCGGATGAGGCGGTTACGTTGAACTGTGATGGGGTCCGCTTTGGCAAGCACTTGATTATTGATTTTCCACACGTACTGTCCCATTCCCCCACTTAATTGAATCGGTACAGTTGTATCTGGATTATTGTTCGGAGGAACCACAGATCCCTGAGCTACTTTCAGCATAGTGTATTGAAGCATCTGGCGAGTTAGCTCTGGTGGCATGAATGTTGGTGGTGGAGTTTGAGAAGTACTTCCTCTATAGCGGAAGATGCCTCGTACCATACTATCTGCGCCCTCCACCTGAGCCGCAAGCTGCCAGACACCTGGATTGGTCGCAGTGACAAGAACATCGTAGCGTTCTCCTATGCCAATACGGAGAGCATCGACATCTACGGGTTCAACGGGTTGACCATCAGTATGCGTCACCGTCATACGATGCCCTTGTAACGCAACGCGAAAAATGGTCGAGGCAGACGCGTTGATGAAACGAAGACGTGCCCTTTGTCCTTGCGATAGGTTCATTTCAAATGGTATATCGCTCGACTTCCCATTAATGAGATAGGCAGGGTACACAATATCCGGTGCCACCTGCTTCGCTGGCATATTTCCCATGCCCTTCATATTTCCCATGTTCCCCATATCACCCATGTTCATGCGATCTCCACCTGCTATCAATTTCTTCATTGCCTCTTCTGGCGTTCCAGGTAGCCCATCAAGCCAATCATCCAGGACAAGGGCAAAATCGTGATCATAGTTTTTTGGTTCTTTAGCCGAATCGATAATAAGCGGGCCATACAAACCGCGATCTGATTGAAGCCCAACGTGTGAATGGTAAAAGTAGGTACCAGCCGTAGGCGCTACAAACTCATAGGTGAAATCTTGCCCTGCTGGGATAGCAGCTTGTGTGACATCAGGAACACCATCCATTTTATTGATGAGAGGCACACCATGCCAATGAACTGTCGTACCCTCTGGGAGGCGGTTGTTTACCTTCACGCGAAGTGTGTCACCCTCGACCAGTCTGATTTCAGGCCCTGGCAACGTCCCATTGTACGCTCAGGTAGAAACCATGTTCCCGTTGAGCACAAAATTCGCGGGAGCGGCCTGAAAGGTATATTCGTGTACCTTGCCTGTGCTTGCTGCACGAGGGAACGAAGGGAGGGATTGTACTGGAGCCTGCTGATCACTTATTGGCCAGAGTCCACAACTACCGAGAGTCAAGGCACCTGCACCCATACCTGCTATTTTTGCGAATTCACGACGTGTTAACATTCTCTATTACCTTTCCTATCATTTGGCTTACTTCTCTTTATCCCTCCGCTGCCACTACTTCCATTTCTGCCACTCTTTCATAATAAGGAGAAACATTGTATTTTCTGTTACAAGGGGACATGCTTTATTTCCGTGCACTCTTCAGCCACGGTAGTAAGGCACGCATGTCTTCTTCAAGGCTTATCATCAATCCGACAAGATAGCCAATCATGCCAACGATGGGCATGCCAAATTGATGTAAAAGATGATCGTGATTTTGTGGAGAAACACCAGGGGGAATACTGAGCGTATACAGTACTATATAGTAGATAACCGGTAACGCAAACATATCAATCAAGGCCGACGCTGGTGCATAGTTGACGTTTGTTCTTCCTAATAACCTGCCTCGTCGTTTTCTTCACAATCTTCTTTTTTGCAGGCTCATACTGTGAACGCTTGTCGAGACGTTGACATTCAGCGAGATAACGTGGGAAGAACAGAAGACGGTAGATGAGAGTATAGACACTAAGGAATGGCAATACAACGAGTACTAATGTTGGCAGTAGACGGGTATCTAAGCCTGGTGAACCGAAGAGACGCAGAAGCAGGGAAATAACCAATGCTCCATCCCAGATAATAAGACCTACGCCAATCTTATTGCGTAGTTCGGTACGTAGTCTCCGTTCTTCACGTCCCATCTGTTTCAGTCCGAAAATTCTTTGCAATAGTGCAGGCGTCTGCTTCTTTGCAAACTCTTTCGGTAGTGTAAGCGATGCAATGCCAATGATGATACCTACTGTACTTAAAAAAATGCATTGGATCGCGATTGGTCCCAGCATGTTTCCTGTCGATGATGAAATATACTGCCAGAAACTCATACGCTGCCTTCCTTGTATGCCCTCTCTTTAGAGGCTCACCTATCTCATAAACTCAATTTTTTAACTAACCATAGTATCACTCTAGTGTATATCACTATTATACTACCGTCAATAGTACCCCTATCAATAGTAAAGTAAGGCCACTTCTGTTCGTATCCGGAAGCAGTCTTTTCACCTTTCAGCGCCGCCCTTCTTCTCTTTTTTCTCCTTCACAGACAACCTCATCTTCCATAATTTCTTGCCGTATGTGCCGAATACGATGTCGATAGGTGACCTCACCCTGCTTCAAATCGGGCTTTAACTTTTCGCTCATACTCATATGCCATTTGTAAAAGGCTAGCCCAATTTCAGATTGATAGAGCCTTCTCACTCGTCTCCATTGCTTCAAACCATATCGGAAGAGAATGCCTCGTTCAACCTTTATACGGAGAAAAGAATGTGATAAAAGCGCGTACTCATCGACGGTAACGATACCTGCGCTCACTTCAGAAACCAGGAACTTGCGAATAATGGCAGCTTCGTAAGTCAATGATTTAAATAGGCAATAGAGGATAACTACTTGTGCAAGAAAAGGAGGGATATAGTTACTAACACTTGTAAGAAGCGAGAATGAGAGAATACTCGTATTCGTCGGATCACTTGATATAAGCGAAGAGGCAAAAGAGTTGACAAAATCAAAGGCCGAATGCAAGCCGACGGCTGTTAGATAACCAGAAAGTGGAACGATAAGACGCTGCCAACGCACTCTTGTATGCTTGATATATCCAAGGGCTGCTCCAAAACAAACAGTGAAGGTTGAATGATTGAGCCAGCCTAGTACAACTCGTCCTATAAACAGGAACAACAAAGACTTGGGGTAGCTTAAAAAGTAACTAAAGTTTTCAACCATCGCAAAGCCTGCACCTATCAAGGCACCATAGACAATACCAGAGGTGACTGTATGAAATTTGCTGCGGAACACTATGAAGAGGAGCAATAGTCCCAGCCCTTTCGCCGTCTCTTCTGTTATGCCTGCATTTAAACTAGTGAAGATGGGATGAGCTATATTACTATGATCACTTCCTAAGATGAAAAACCGGAGTGAATCGACGTACTGTTCTACTAGCTGTGTTGGTGGAATAGCAATGATTGCCCCCCACAAGAATGCCGCGAGACGCAAGAACCAGGGTCCTTGCTTGAAGCGGTCTATGAAGTTGACAAGCAGATAAATACCAAGAGCTGAAAGAATTGGAATGCTGAGTATCGTGAGGATGGTAGGGAAACCGTTCTGAACCAGGATAGAAAGAGGAAGCAGACTAGTTCGCAGAAGAACAGCAAACGCACAGACAAGGAAAAGAACACCGCCTATTATAGCCTTTATAACCCGGTGACTGTGCACTTTGAGATATATGAGGAATGGAAATTGCATTGTTCTTTTTGCTCTAAAAACTCTCTCTTCCTCTTCTTGCCATTCCTGAGTTTGAGCTCGCATAGAAGATTGAAGAGATGAGGGTGAAGCAACTAAAGTATTGGATGTCGAAAAGGGTTCAGGGGCGACGAACTGTAAAGCTGTAGCGCCAAAGACGAGCACATCTCCTGATTGAATACTGAAACGGAAGCCACCGAGAACCGGGCATCCATTAACGTATATGGAGTTTTGCTCTGTTTCATTAGAAATGGTCCATCCTTGATCATCCAACACTAAACGAGCATGTACTCTCGACACCATCGGGTCCAAGAGAACAATGTCACTGCTTAGCGCTCGTCCAATCATCGTTTCACGATGTGTAATGAGATAGATCAAACGTGGCTTCGGGAACCAACTGATGGAATCTTTCTCTTGAGATGTCACCGCAGTAGCAAATGGTTGGGTAGAGACAACACACATCACACCATAGTTTTGGTTCGCACTCATACTGCATTCCCTGATAGAGATCGATGTATCTTTATCGTTCTCTTCTTTCATAATAGGCACAGAAACTAGTTCATCTGTCTAGCCGAACTATCTCAATAAACTCTCGGTACTTTCGTACCAACTTTTGTGAAAAATATCGGGTAAGGTATGCGAAGCTATGGTACTATCGCAGTGCGTATGGTCATTATATACCAATTCTAACGGATTGAACCATGCAAAAGGAAGGGTGCTTCTGAAGCAGTATATACACATGTTCAACAACAAAATTAATACGGGTCTCATGATGATGAGATACGCTAAGGAAAGATGATAGTGGCTCTTTTCATGAAGAGAGGAGAAGCGACGTGCTCAAATCAGAACCTTTTCAGAACCTCAAAACATTCCTCAAGAGCCTTTTTGACGACATGAGCGAGGATTGGGATACCGCACTAATCACGCTTTGTAGAAGCTGTTGGACGTGAGTACAGTTTATGCCGTTTTCTTGCTAGCCTTTTTGGTCATGGGAGTGTATAACATTCTGCCAGGGGTAGCTTGTCTTGCCATTGGTGGCTTTTGCTTGTATCGGACCTTGACGTGTTTGCGACGATGGCAGTTCACACTCGGAACCATCACGAACTTTGATCTTGACGACACTCCAAAGCACTGGATAGCGTTTTTCACCACAACGGGGCAGCATGTCAGAGTGGAAACCACCTGGGGAGAAAAGCAGCGAGGAGCCAAGGTCCTCTTGCTTTATGATCCAGAAAACCCCGAGACAAAAGTGAAAAAATGTACTTTTACCTCGCTCTGGCGCTCAACCATTATCTGGGTCTGGGTAGGATGGGTCCTCGTCTATAATGGGATAAATTATGAAGGCTGGTGGAACGCATACTCTGCCAATGTTGTTTCAGGCTTCATATTCCCCATTCTGATGTGGATAGCTCCACTCCTTCTTATCCTGATCGTTGGACCGACCCTCTTTCATTTCTATCGGAACTACAGAGTTCGAATGACTCAAGTTGCTTACAGAGTTGGTAAATAAGGTGACAAGTGAGCAGGTTTTAAAGTGACGAGTCGATCTGCCCACGTGATGCGCAACGAGTTAACAACAAGCGAACAGTGAACTGATGGAAGAGATTGTTGAAAAGAGACAGAAGTTCCTAGCCCCTCATAAGCAGCTCAGAGGGAAGATACTACCTCGCTGAAATCGTCTCTTTGTTTGCTCGTTCCTCCTAATGTTACTTCATAGCAAGAAAGGTAGGGACACCAGCGACCGTGATGCATAGTTGCGGCGGCCCCCACCATGCATTTCGTGCCAACCGATCGCACCAACTCCAACGATAATGCGAGCGCACTGCACGTGGTGGACGAGGAGGTGGAGAAACATTCTCGGGTATTTCTGCAAGAGGAAGCACCTCGACATATTGCCTGCGCCAATGCGCTATCCACGTGCGGCGAAGTGCTCGACCTGCAACATCCACCCACCGGATGGCTCCAAGAAGATGAGGATGTCGCTCCACAGACGAAGGATTGGGCAAGAGACGGCGAACTGCACTGACGGAGGCAGAGCACGATTGCCTTTCGCACCTCGTCCCAGGCATTGTCCTCGAAGCTCACAGTACGGACAATCCGTCTGGGAAGCGACGTAGACGGCCCGTTGCGTAAAAGCATTCTCTTGACGCACTTCACTCAGCCAGAGGTTTGCTCGTGCTGGGCAGAGGAGCATCCCATTTTCTTGCAGGGTAAAGACCTCAGCCCCGAATCGTCCCGTTGCAGCCCCGAACTGTCTCGCCCACTGCCACGGGCCATACTCTTCCGGCGCGTTTTCCATAGCTACCAACGTAGGAGGAGCTTCTTTTGCAGGAGCCCACTCGATCTCGCGTAACAAGCCCGCTTGCATCTGCTGCCCAAGCGCTAGCCGCAGGTTCCACACCCATTGGCATGCAATTTGCCAGAGTTCTTGTCCACATGGTGTGTAGGAACACCACCGATCAGGATCTTCTTCGATGTCTTCATCTGCCAACACCGCTTCAAAGGCTCCTCGCCCATGGTAGAAGTCTAACACATCCTCGACCAGAAAGCCATCAATTGACAACGTCGTGATGAACAGTTCGTACACCCATTCATCGATGCGCTTGCCGACTCTCACTAGTGTGCCAGCCTCAGGGGCACGATACCGAGTCACAATCACGCGAACAGGAGGCAATCCCTCCCGCATGTGTAGCCAGCCTCCCTCGAACACCTCGATCTGTTCATTGGTTGTGACACGTGTCATACATGCGGTTGGCGGACTCGCCAACACCTGCTGGATTTGAGGATGCTCCAAAGTTCGATATCCTCTTGCTCGCGTGAGCAGATACACCCCGGCCTCAATGAGTTGAGCAATCGCTACTGTATCACCATATTGTCCATCGAGGCGGACCAGAGCCGCATCTCCGGTGAGAGCAAACGATCTCAAATACGTCGTAATGGCTCCAAGGTCCAAGGCCAATTCCCCCTGGTAATCTCCATTCCCACGACCCGCGTACGTGCCAATCCATTGACGTGTATGCATTTGAAGTACGGTCGTTCGAGTGCGGACGACCTCGCCGCGCTTGCGCCCGGTGTAGCCTAGCGCACAGACGGCCGTCCTGTCGGCGGCAAGGAGGAGGCAGTTCAGGAGCAGTTGGCAAGGCGCGCTGCCGCGCTGGCTGACGGGTGGCATCGACATCAAAGACGATGAAGCGACGCCCTTGCCGGTCGAAGATGCCACCAACAGTTTCTGCGTTCCACCCATCGGTAAAGCTCTGTTGCTCAAAAAGCGTGCGGAAGGCTTCCAAGCAAGGACGATCCACGGCAGCCAGAAAACGACTCAATGTGGCGCGATGAGGAAGATGCTTGCGTCCAAACAATGCCATGAACGCGGTCTCGAAAGGCTCGACACGCTCAAAAAAATCAACCAGTGTCCGTTCTCCACTGATCGCATAGCCTATGAGCAGGGCAAGAAAATCGATGGGTTCATAGGTGCCAAAGCGCCTGCGCACCAAACGGACTTGATGAGCAAACGCCTCAAGCAACCCGTTCGTCACAAGGTGCTGAACCATGATCACGACTTCAGCAAACCATGGAGGAACTGAAGGGCGGTCTACAGGAGATGGTGGACCTCAATGCAAGAGTTGGGTATCATAGATTGAGAGACCTCTTTCTGAGAGAAGATTTTGTTACCTTCTCATTAGAGATCTCTTTCCTTTTATGCTACTAGCTTGCTTCCACCTCGTTGCGCATCCCGTGGGCAGATCCGACGAGTAAGCAATCGGCGCGAAGAGTGAGCAGCACAACCATTCACCATTTGAGAAGCCGCTCCACATCTAGGATATCAGCAGAGAATGTTGTAAATAACCTGCTCTCGATGAGTAGTCGCCGCATCCTTGTCGTCTGGATGTTTTTTGATCATCGGCTAGGCATCCGATACTCTCTGATCCACGAGAACAGACGAGAACTACACCCCTTTGATGTGTCGCCGGTTCCCACCTGTCTACCGCCAGCCGCTGATAAACCGTCTGAGGGCTTCGCCGTGCGGTTTGGCATCAGCTCCATCGCGCTCGGCATAGACCCAACGATAATTGCGAGGAGGACGCCTGGAAGTGAAACCGGGACATGGCAAGGATTTATTCCCTGAGACAGCCATATGATTCATTTCTCCTGCTATTCATCTTGGTGAGATGCACAGATGCTGTGCGAAATAGGTCTTGGAGGCGCGATGGATGAAGCTGTATCCGCCGCTTACAAGCCGAAGCCCGTCGCCGGGCTTGGAAGCCTCATTAATGAATAGCTTATGAGTTGCAAGCCCCAATTCTGGCACAGGCACCCTACCGGATTTCCTCACAACGCCCACACTTTGGCGTTTTGGAATAGAACCTCGGTCTGATTCTTCAAGGTTCTCACGATCACAGCTATTTGGCCGTGAGTACGTATTGTATCGTGTACAACTGCTATCTGCGTGTGATTCACATACAGTTCGAGCGTCGAGCCGTGGACAACGGCAGCTATTAGGTTCGTTTGCTTCAGCCCGTGATGGATATCCGGGCTGAAGCCATCGGCGAGCTCAACGTTTTGAGAATGGTCCTGGGAAGTAGCATAGCTGTAGTCAATACTATATGTGCCATTCGGATTGATGACAAAGAGATAGTACGCCTTACCTTCGGGATCAACACGAAAGGCGATGCCTCCACTATCACCGGTGACAATTCTTATCTGCACTTCATAGATGAAGTTTGTAAAATCGGTGCCCTTGGCTGGACACCACTCTTCATTACTAAGGTTCTTATCAATAATGTCAAGGGTCCCATGTATGAACTTACAATCGCCACTCTTCGTGTCTTCTTCCCACTTATTTCCCTTGGTATTATCGCTCAATGGATCATCAAGCACCGGAGGTTTCCCCTGTGGAGGATAGAGTACTGGGGCCTCACCCTCGCGGCTTTGAGCAGTAGCGGTCGCATGAAACTTGAGGATTTGAGCAGTAGCGGTCGCATCATCCTCACGGCTTTGAGCAGTAGCAGTCGCTTGGATTCGAGCACTATCCATCATGAAGCTCGTAACGCTCGTATCTATGATACCAATGATGGCTCCCACGCTTACAAGCACAATGAATACTGTACGAAGGACACTGTGATTTTTCGTTTTGCCCTCAGTTTTCCTCATTGGAGCAGGAACTGTGGAAGAAGGCTGCATCAGTCCTTGAAGTGTCGAGGGCGCAACCATTTCGGAAAGGGACAGGGGGGTTGCAGCAGCGAAATAGTCTTGCAATCGGCGATGGATGAAGCTGTATCCGCCACCCACACGCTGAAGCAAGATACGGCTGGTTGCATCATCAAGGAAGGTCGATGCACGCCAAGGGAAGGTCCGGTGGCGGGCCAGGAACCAGCGGATGAGATAATGACGCAGAATGGTCAGTCCCCCACTCATAGCCCACATGAGCAGAAACCCATTGATCATCATAACCCACATGTGGCTCAGCCCAAAGTCCAGCCCCAGACCGAGCTGGAGGCTCAGTCCCTCGATATCGATCATCCCAAAGTCTAGTCCATGAATCAGCATGTAAGACAGCCCAGAGTCTAGTCCCGAACCTAGCCCCGAGCTTATCACTCCTATCCCTGCGATGATACTCGCACTCATCAAGCTCACGAGCACTCCATTACGCAACGAGCGGCGAATACCTTGATTGAATTGGTGCCGATCCTGATCCTCAACGTGTTCTTGCACCATACCCTGATAGAGTCCTAACAACAACCAGTAGCTCAGCCCAATGCTCAGCCCATAACTCAACCCGTAGCTTAACCCATAGTTCAGCCCATGGCGTAGTCCGAAGACTAGCCCGAAGTGCATCCCTTCGATAGACCCGTAGCTCGCTGCGGTGTCCAACCCATCGCCCAGTCCGAAGGCCAGCCCGAAGAGGAAGAAAACCACACTGGTAACGATCAGGCTAGTCCGAAGATGCTCAGGTCGAAGAAGACTTTGCCATCTCCAGTGAATGCGCTCAGCGAAGCGAAGCGTTCCGAGAGAAACACCTAGAATGAGACTGATCAGTACTGCTGTCAGTCCGAAGCTCAACCCGAAACGCACTCCAAAGCTCAGCCCACCTCTGAGCACTGTTGCCAGCTCCACTGTTGCCAGCTCATCGCTTAACCTGTAGCGCAACCCAAAGCGCACTCCAAAGCTCAGCCCCATTCCTACACTTAATACGAGTACTGCCTGCCAGATGCTTGCAGGAGCAATTGCGGTGAACCATCTAGATCCACGTCGGCGCAAGGAAGAACTCGCGGATGAAGTAGAGATCTGTTGCTTGGGACGACGGAATAGAAGGACTTGGAAGATCCAGACGCTCAGTCCAGTCCCCAGGCCGAAAATGATGGCGTCTCGCATCCAGTCGCTCAGAGAATAGCTGAGATTAGATGAACTGGGTGACCTCAGGTAGAGGCTAAAGCTGACAGTAATGAGAATGCTAAGCAGCACGCAGGTCGTCAGGGCCTCACGCCTCGATACCAATGGATGGCGTCCGATCGTGGCAGTTCCCAGATCAACGCTCTGGCTCAAGAAGTTTCCCACAAACCCGCCGAGCAGTCCTACTTGGAGCAGAGCTATCAGATTAGGGCTCCCTGCTATGAAGAGCGAGATAAGGATACTCGCAAGACCACCAAGCACAAATGCAGGAATACGGAAAGAGAGCAAGGCGATGATTCGCTGCTGTGTGCTGGGTAGCCAGTCGCCGTGTAGATATTCCGCGTAGAAGGTTGTCTGCTGATGCGCGTGCATTTGGAGCGCAAGCCACGAGAGCCAGGAGCGGGTGCGTTCTAATGAATAACGGCCGATGGTGCCTTTCTCTTGTACCATCCGATCGACATAATCGGTCCACACCTGCCGCTCCAGATCCGTTGCCTGCCGAGTGATGTCATTCGTTGAGACATCTCGATAGGTCAGCAGGAGTATACTGAGCATGAGTGGCGAGGTGGCCAGTTCCCGAAGTGCTCGCTCCTGAGATAAGGCGGCCCGAACGCCTACAAAGGAGGAACCTGCGGTCTGGAGATACTCTTCAATCTGCTCATCACTAAGCGGTTGGACGATGACAGCACTCTGGAGCGCAAGGCGTTCTCGCTTCGCGACCACCTCATACTCTGCTTGTCGTGAGCAGACGACCAGGGGAGTCAAATGAGTCCGGTGATAGGTATTGATAGCGGCGATACAGGCTGGCTGTGCTGACTTCTCCATCTCATCGAGACCATCCAGCAGGGGAAGCAGGCGTCCTTGCTGAACCCAGCGCTCACTAAGCTGACGTGGGACATCATAAGTCTGGCTCAGTTGCTCCACCATCCAATCGACAAGTGTAGGCCGTCGAGGTGTCCAGGAAGAGAGCCGCAGTATCACGGGAAGCAGGTGCATCTCGTCAGCAAGCGCACATTTGACTAGCTGCTGCGCGAGATCGAGCAAGAGCGTCGACTTTCCTGCTCCAGGTGCGCCCAGGATGAGCAGTTCCCCCTCTGCCTCGTCATAGGCATCGAGAATCGAGGTGCCGGGGGCGAGCAGTCGCTCACCACTTTGTGGAAGCCGGAACAGGAGATTGGTGACATTGCTTACTGCATCAGGTCGGGCGGCTAAGCCTAGTTCCACCCAGGCGATCCCATGTAAAGACTGATCGAGCAGTTCCTTGTACGACCGTCGCAGACGGCGGAGCATCCGGTCCCAATCAGGATCGGTGTGTTTTGGGGAATGTTCAGGTGAGAGTTCCTTAAAGACCCGACGACCCAGCAAACGGCGCAATTCCTGCACGCAGACATGCCATCCTTCATCCTGATTGCTCCAGAGCATGATAGGCTTCCCATTGGGCGGCCAGGGCGTGAGAGTGCTCAGAGGAGACTCTTGCCAAGCAACCGAACGGAGCAGGAGAGGGATCACCTGTACGGTGCCTAGTTGAGAACGCTGAAGGATAGCGTTCATCATGGAGAGACAGTCCGCGGAGTCAAAAAATGAGGCACTCATCAGAAGCAGAACAATGTCAGCAGCATCAACTTGGCGCTGGCGTTCATATGCACGGTCTGTACCGGGAGCCAGATGCAGCTCCGACCAGAAGGAGATGAGATGCGCTTGCTGGAGTGGTTGCAGATGCGTTTCCCAATGGGTGAGCAGTGCCGCATCTTCGGGGGCAGCCACACATACAAGGATCAGTGGACGGGTATACATCTGCTGCTGCATCAAAAATCCAACTCTCCTTTTTGTCATTGCTCATACTGATCTCTAGTATAGAGCCTTTTTTTCCTGGTGGCAAGAATAAAGGCCTTTTTTCTCTGGGGAGAAATGGAGAGTAAAAGAGCAAAGGCGGTAGAAACTGCTCATATGGCTGTCCCAGGAACAAATCCTTGCCATACCCTAAACCAGCAGCACGGCCAATATCCGAAATCGCGTTCGAGATCCATCTTCGCGTAAACCTGCTTGGCTTGTGCCACTCCCTCTTTTCGGCCAGTACTGAACAGTTAGTAAAGTTTACAATAGAGGGCGCAGAAGAGATCTAGAGGGGAAGTTTCCATCTGGAAACGGCGGCAAGAGTCGCCGTAGAGGTCGATAGCTAAGAGTGCTGCCGGTTCTTTCACCCCCTTCGAACAGGCGCGCCTGGGTCGAAAAGCAAGCCGAGCGCGCCCGTAAACATGCAGATAGTCATGCATCGCTTGCGCGCATCGAGAACAACCTTTCTCCACGAAAGACAACAAGCCAATCTCCCTTACTCGCCGACAACATCCCAGTCCGTTTCCCCCTTAGCCCATCGTTTTCCGATATTGGGCGTATTCGTTTTGCGTTTGTCGTGAGACTTGAACCGCAGGACTTCACCACGTGGTTCGAGGGTGCGCATGCATGCACAGTTGGGACATTCCACGAGCGCAACACTACTCTCCAGAAAACGTGCATTTAGCAGGTTTGGCAGCTTGCACGCACCCTCCCCGAGCTGAACTCATGGTCTCATACTCATTTTGAGGGGAGAGAGCTTGATCCACTTGTTCTGTGGGTGCCGAATTTGGTTTCTCAGGCTGAGCATTCGGGGAAGAGACCTGTTCTGCTTCCGTCCCGCTCGCCTGTTCGAGGCCATTGGACTCCGATTGAGGGGCGAGGGTGCTTGGTCCTGCTCCATCAATAATCCAAAGCGTATCGCGGCGGAGCACGAGGAGTGAAGCAGCTTTCTCTAGCGTCTCGGCCTTCACATCCGTTTCCCCAGCCTGATAGGTCCATTCCAGGGCAGTCGTCACGAGCCTCATCAGGTAATCCATCGTCACCCGGCCAGAGTTGGTCGGATCAAGAACGGGCTGCGTGAGCCAGGTGTAGATGGAACCTCCCCATTGGCGTAAGTTGAGCTGTGGCAAGAGTTCACAGTACACCGTTTCCAGGGCTGCCAGGATCTCACGCACTTCTTCGCTGGTGTGACCGGCGACCCGACAGAACGGTTCCAGCTTGTCGAGACGGCGGCGAAATTGCAGCCAGGTCGTCTCAGGCTGATCGAGGGTTTCCTTGAGCGGGACGGTGTTACCGCGCCCAGCAGCAACCAGACACAAGCCAAGCGGATGATCGTACTGTAAACGCCCCTGGTCTGTGATTTCCTTAATAAACATCAAATGTTCCAGAGAGAGATCATGCGCATCATCCACAATGAGACACTCCGTCCCATATTGGTGCAGGTGTCCCATGAGTTTGGGCTTGCGAGTGCGCCAATGTCCTCGCAAGGGCAAACCAAGAGCCGTGTAGAGTTGTTTGGTGAAGCAGATTTTCTCACACACAGCAATGTTCATAAACAAGCCTCTAGCCCGATTTTTGTTGCATCTGTGTTGCACACATGTTGTTTTGAAGCCGTGACATGTTTCCCTTCTCAAATACTTGTACAGCAAACGTTGGGTCTTCTTCAAGGCCTCAGCTCAGGTTTCGAGGGAGTGGCCCTGCTCCCATCTGCATCAGGAGATGCTACACTCTCTTAAGCAGATGGAGACGATGAGGCTTGTGCGTCATTGCTTTGCGCTGGCGGAGGTGGTGCAACGGTAGACTGAGATGCACTGGCCAGGGGGCTTGCTTCAATGATGGCACCTTTTGTTTTACAGCTTACTAATTGCTCCCTCGTGAGTCCCTTGATGCCGAATAGGTTGGTACCTTTCAGGGAGAGAGCGTCTTCAAGCTTTGTCTTGCTGAAATCAGCTTCGCTCAAATCAGCTTCGCTCAGGTCTGCCCATCGCAAACGGGCTCCACACAAGCTGGCTCTATGCAGCTTCGCTTTACATAGGCAGGCCCGCTCTAGGTCGCTGTAACTCAGATCTGCGTTACTCAAGTCCGCTTCACTGAGGCTCGCTTGAGCAAGATCAGTGTAGTGCAGATCTACTCCGCTTAAAAGAGCTTTGGTGAAATTGGCCTCTTTTAAGTTCGTAAAAACCATCGCTCTGACTACAGGTATATTCGTTCCGTGTGCATAGATTTTGCTCTGATTTGCCTCATCCCACACGACTCCACACAATCTCGTTTTTCTTAAATCAGTATTGCTAAAATCGGCTTTGCTGAGATTATTACCACTTAATACAACTCCCACTAAAGTTGCCCGGCTAAAGTTAACACCACCTAAGTTTGTATCTCTCAGCGTTGCATTGCTGAGATTAGCCCAACTGAGATCTGCATTGTGTAAGTTCGTGTCATCCATCTGAGCCCCGCTCAAGTTCGATTCACGAAGACTGATATTGTGCAGATTGATATGAACGAGATTCGCATTGGTCAGATCAGCCTCTTTTAAAGAGAGAACATTTTCTCCTGGCGCGACCTTGATAAGGTTGGACTCATATAAAAATTGAAGGAGGCTGCCTTTTCGTCGTGCATCCAATTGCGGAAGCAGGGTGAGTGTTCTGGCACGTGCAATCGAACGTACTTCATCTTTCGGTTTTGATTCACGCAAGTGCTTGTCAAGGAGGAGTTCAGACATGCGATCAAGGTAGGTCTGGAGAAGTGCTTCTCTTTGACTATCTAATGCGATTTCCTGCGCCGTCTGATCACGTTGTTGAGCAAGCTTTTGCTCATTTCGGCTAGTAGTCAGATTAAATAAAAATGCAGCAACAGCCAGAACAGTTGGTATGATGAGCAATTGCATCCAATCCCATAATGTTTTACTGGGAAAACCTGTACCAACCCATTCAAATCGGTAGGCAGCCAGGATCAGGCTAAGGCACAACAGGACCATCAGGCTTCCCAGTATCCACCAGAGCAGGCGGCGTCGCTTCGTTTCCATAGGTTCTCACGCTCCGAGATGTTTCTTCTACTCTTCTAGACGAGAAAGAACGCTCCACATCAAAGCGTTGAGAGCATTGGGTACAAGCTTTGTCCAGGCTCTCAAAAACAGTACATGCAACTTGTCTCATGTGTCCAGACAATGTCCAGGTAGACGAGAGATATCCACATTAGGGAAGATCTCCAAAACGCCCTCGTTCCTCCCGCTGCATCTGCGCACGCATCTGTTCCACAAACACCCGATAGGGTTCGAGTTCGGCAAGCCTGGCCTCCAATTCCGCGATCCGGGCCTCACGCCAGATTGCTCCTCCGCCCTGGACTGCCAATTGCTGTTGTCCCTCCGGGAGAAGCCCTTGTGCCGCACGCAGGCGGGTCACGAGCTGTGGCTTCTTGTAGCTGAGCAATGGATCACGAGGCAAGGGAATGGCATCTTGATCCTTGTGAGGTTTCCGCTTACGCTGCTTCGATGCCTCAGCAAGATGTGTACTGTTCGCCCTGAATAGCTCTAACGCCTCTGGATTGCGATGGATCGCCGCATAGCGCAATCCACACTCGTCGTAAGTGGTTTGGACCGAGATCTCTTGCTTTTTCGCTTTCAGCGCGTCGATCGCGGTTCGCAGCCGCTCGACGGTGGCCAGCCTGCGCGCTGTCGTGGACTATTTGATCCCTGTGAGTTGTGCCTCGGAGTAGGTGCGAGGCAAGCGCGGCGAGCGGCGCTTAGTCTTCTGTTTCATTACCAGCCTCCAGCGTTCGGTAGGGAGAGGGAGAGGGAAGCACTTTGAACACCGGGATATAGCGGCCAACAGCTTCCTCTTCAAGCTGCATCCGCATGACAGTGATCATATCATCAAGCAACTGGACTTTCATTCGGGCCTGGCGCGCATCAATCGCATTGCCCTGGACCTCAAAGAGCGCAGCTTGCTTGGCATAGTCGGTACGCCAGACAAGCGCGGCGCCCAGCTTCTCGGGATCTTCGACGTGGTAGCCACAGCCTAAACACAGCGAGCGATCGTTTTCACGTGGGCAGAGTCCTGGGCAGGCACAGTGGCCAAAAGCTGTGGGGTGTAGCGCATGCCAGATCTCGTAGGCGGCCTGAATCGCTTCATTTTTCTGCTCCAAGTCGGCCACCCTGGGGACCATTGCCAACAACAGATGGTCCATCTCCTCCTGCTCATCGAGGTCTGCCCGAATCACGGCAAAACGCTGTTCTTCGGTCATGAGCGTGTAGTACTCCGTAATCTCGGGCAGTGAAGGTATCCTTCCAGTGAGCTCTCGGAGGCGGTGGTGCAGGAAAAAATGGGCAATCACTTCTGGTGGGACCTGCCGATAGTGCCTGGCGTGTGTGGACATGACGTGACGCAGGACATGGAACCCAACACGAATCGGCTTCCCCTGAGCAGTGTAAAGATCAAGGCCACGCAACAGAAAGCGCAAGACCGTTTGAGCATCATCAGAAGTGATACTCGTGGGTCTCTCAGCAGACAAGGCATCCCACTGAAACAGATAGCGTTCCGGATCCAGGTGCTCTCGTTTAGTGTTACTGCGCGCTGGCGCGACCACAGGAACTTCTCCGTACCTGGCTTTAAGCACCTGTTTGATTTCCTCAAGATACCGCAGAGCTTCTTTCGAGAGTGGAAACAACTGTCTCTCCTCATCTGTCTTGGCCCCTTTGGGAAGGAGATATTGAAAATGGAGCTTGACCTGTTTGGTTAAGGGCTGACCATTCTTGCCAATTTGTGGCTGGCCGTCCTCTCCAAGGAGCAAAACGGTCTCTGGACTTGCCCCGCTTCAGTGGCTCTTCCGCAACTCTCGTGCTCCCATCAAGCAGCTTGTAAAAATCGTTGATGTAACAATGCAAACTTTTCACGGCCATACATGCTGCGCTTGATGTATTTCAGTTTATTGATCTGTCCTTCAACAGGTCCATTACTGTAGGAAAATTGAAGAGCCCCTTTCATCGCAGAATATTCTCTTTTCAAGCCTTCAGCAAAGGTTTGCAGATCAGGAACCTCACTCTTCTCACATTCTTGCAGCCAGTCATCTAACAGATCGGCTTGTCATTCTCGTACCATCTTGAAAAACCGTTGTGCCAATTCGTAGGTGGTATTGAGAGCTGCAACCTCACGAAGAAAGGCAAGCTTCTGTTGCTCTTGCCCATTGAGACTGTCGGGATCACGTAACAGCAACCAGGTGAGATGTCGAGGAGATTCTAATGGCTCAACCACCAGAGGCGGACTCTCTCCCTGTGATGCTGTTCCCATCACCATCTCTTCTGTCGGGAAAACCACTCCTTGTTCTGCCTGCACCGCATCGAAGAACGTCTGGCGTTTGGCTCTCTCCTGTTGCGAAGAGCTGCGTCCAGGCTTGCCCAGATACTCCCGCAGCCAGGTGTTGACCACCTTGTATCCATGAGTAAATCCTTGCTCGCAAATCTCCTGCCACAGCAAACGAGCATTCTCACATCCTTGCTCAACGCGTTGTTCTAAATATGGTAAGTATGGCTCCAGTCGAACGATGCGTTGGCTTCTGTGGGCCGATCGTTCTGGGAAGGCTCCTGCGTAGACAAATTTGCGGACAGTTGTCGGACTCATCTGGAGATGTTGCGCAATGGCGGCAATACTTTTGCCTTGTTGGTAGAGTTCCACTACCTCTTCATACCACGCCTGACGCCGCAAGCGAGCCACTTGAGAAGCGGCGATTTCGCTACTACTGCGCTTTTTCTTGTACCGTGCCTGAACGATGACCCCAGCATCTCTTTGGCGCTGCTTCAAGATGGCATGATTCCGGCTCACAATGCGCTGGACCATCTCACGGACATTTTTGAGCACATGCCACCGATCGAGCACGAGGCTCGGGCCTGTGGAGCTCCTTCGGCTGCTCCGCGCATATATTCACTAGACCGATCTCGACTGATAAATTCGACGCCGGGATGCTCTACAAGCCATTGGGAAAGCGTTTCCGCTGTACGTTCGGTAAGCAGATCGATTGGCCGATGTGTGGACAGATCAACAATGATCGTGCCATACGTTTGCCCACGGCGGAGCGCAAAATCATCGACGCCAATGGCCTTGGGCGTCTCTGCGATGGGTAACGGGCTGCCTTTGACCAGTCGTAACAGGGTGTCAGCACTGGTGAGCACTCCAACGTCTGAGAGGAGACGCGCTCCTGCTTCTCCGCTCAGGGCCAAAGAGAAGGCATGTAGGAGGTTCGTGAGCCTCACCGTTCGTTGGGCCGAGACAGCAACCAACTCCGGCAACCGCTCTACAAACGTCTGACGAGAACAGCCCTCATTCTGACAGCGAAAGCGTCTGACGGAGAGGTGAAGGTGTACTGAGAGGTCACTACTCGGCAGATCATGAGGTGAACGCATGTAATAACTATGAAGACGTTTGCTCATCTTCCCACAAGAAGGACAGATGGCAGTTTCTCTGGTAGAGACAGCCGTAATGGTCAGCGTGCTCTCGACACGCGTGATCTGCTGGATCTCAAAACCAGGAAGCGGAAAAGGAATATGGGACAAGATAACCACCTTGAAGCAATGTTTGATCGAAAATGTTCCTCTATCTTTTTTACGAATCAGGGTTGTATCCGAAGCACAAAAGTTGCGGGAGAGCCACGAAAACGGGTCAAGCCCACTCACGATCTTCCTGCTCTTCTTGCATTCTTTCCTTAACAGTCGTATTGGACTCGACGCTACCAGTGCCACTCCGTCTCTTTTGTGATATGTTCACAGGAGACTGATTTCTCTTTTCGGAATACACTGTGACCAACGGAGGTACAGTACCAGTCGCTTGCTTCAGAACAAAGATTGCTCTTCTCCATAGGAGACTCTCGCTCCTTCGGTGAGTACCAGCATAGTAAAGAGATGGTGGTACAGGTGGAGTAGCGCTCCCGCAGAGAAGCAACACCACATGCAAAAAGGAAATCCTACTTCTCACCTACCTCTTCCTACCCCTACTCTACCTCTGTCCTACCCCCTTGGATTGCTATAGTGGTGACAGAGCGACGCTGTAGAACACACGGCGCGTCTTAGTGATAGTACACGATTATCATGGCAAAGCAAGAACAATGACAAAAGAGCTGTCTTTGGAGGAACTAAACATGGGAAAGTCTCAACAACAGAACATTTATAGAAGCAGTCCCAGTCCTTCAGATAATAACCAACGAGGAACATTGAGCAACAATCGTGTTCCTGCTGTTCCAGAATCGCTCCTTGATATCAATGGGTTATGTCAGTTTTTACAACTAGGCAAAACAAAAATATTCTGGCTCATCAATCGGGAAGATCTTCCTGTCCATGAATTTGGCAGGGCGTACCGATTCGATCGGATGGAAGTATGGCAATGGTTGCAGAACCGCCGCGATGTAGTGTAATCTGAGAGGCATGCAACAGGTAGGTTGAGCCTCTTTGTCAGAAGAGAGACAAACGATGACAGAGAGAACTGACACAAAAACATCGGCACATAAGCGCCGGGACAATGGCGATGGGTCAATCTACAGGCGCGCGGATGGACGTTTTGTGGGAAGCCTTCGGTTACCCAGTAACAAACGCAAAGACTTCTATGGCAAGACAAAACAAGAGGTCAGGGAGAAACTGAAAAAAGCTCAGGCCCAGATGGAGCAGGGCACGCTAGTTACTGCGAAACAACAATCAGTCGCAAGTCACCTTGAGTACTGGTTGACCATCAAGCGCCCGAACGTTCGAGCATCAACCGTTGTCAGCTACCGAGGAATCATTAACAATCATATAGTGCCTCATATCGGCTCTATCAAGTTCCAACAGCTTACTGGTGATCATATTCAGGCATTGTACTCAACCCTGCTTGAAAAGGGTCTGAGCTCAACAACAGTTGGTATGGTCCATACAGTTCTAGTGTCGTCCTGCAAAGACGCGGTACGATGGAAAAGAATTGCGGTGAGTCCGTGCGAGAGCGTCAACTCTCCCAAACAAGTGCGAAAGGACATGAAGTTTTTAACGGTGGAACAAGCGCAACATCTTTTAGATGCGGTGCGAGGGCACCCACTGGAAGCGATGATTGTCCTGGGTGTTCTTACGGGGGCCCGACGTGGTGAACTTTTTGCACTTCGCTGGGGAGATGTAAATTTCCGCAAAGGAACGATTCACATCCATCGGTCATTGTCCTATAAAAATGCAGATAGACGTGGTTGTGTCTATAGGGAAGAGTTGCCAAAGACGGCGGCTGGTATCCGTACGATTCCGCTCCCCGACATTGCTTTAGAGGTGCTCAAAGCACACAAAGCAAGACAGCTCAAGCAACGCTTGCAATGCGGTGATACCTGGAAAAACCTTGATCTCGTCTTCTGTACGGGAGTTGGTTCCTACTACAATCAATCGAACCATCATACAACGTTTCGAAAGATTCTGGAGGCAGCGGGATTGCCGTTCATCCGCTTCCATGACTTACGTCATTCGGCGGCGACGATCCTCTTATCTATAGGCGTCAATCCGAAAGTGATCCAGGAGCGGCTTGTCCACGCAAACGTCACGATAACCCTCGGACGCTATGCACATGTGACGACCTCGATGCAAAACGAAGCGAACAGTCTGCTCAATCAGGCATTTCCACGGACTGTAGAGGAGGGATAAATAGCAGTATGCGTATTTGGCTGTCAATCTGGCTGTCAATTGCATTTTTCGGGAGAATCAAGGAGAGGATAAAGCAGCCTGAGAAGTTCGTTTATTTGGCCTCATCTTGCTCTTGTATGGTAGAATGGTACCATGTATTTGCTTGACTCATACATACAGGCAGATGAACTACCCCATCGGCGAAAGACCGATGAGCTTCATGAGAAGACTAAGTTCATCAGACTCAGCCGTAGAAATGCGCGCTCCGTTCCGGTGGTCATGACACCGGCGGTTGACTCATCAGACTGCTGCTCTGTCATGTGGGTTTACATAGGCGAAGCCAGTGATCCATATGCAAAAAGCTAGAGGAATGTTGTCGAGATGAGGTCGGGTTCTCCTGCTGGTCATAGGCAAGCGATACGCATCACCTGCGCGAGCAACGTTTTTTGAGTCAATGGGCCTGCTGTTTTCCTGAGTGGACAACGACAAACCCGGCGATTCATCCACGAAGCTGAAGACTTCGTGGTTTTCTCGCCACCTCAGTATACAAGAGGGATGGACATGTCACTTATCAAATATCATAAACAACCTGAGTTACGCGATCCTGTCGTCATCGTTGCCTTTGGTGGCTGGAATGATGCCGCAGATTCGGCAACTACCGCGATAAAATTTTTGATCGAACGTTGGACTGCACTGAAAATTGCAGAGATCGATTCAGAAGATTTCTTTGTCTTTACAGAGGCACGACCAACCGTTAAACTCGTTGATGGCATACAGCGTACTCTTTCCTGGCCAACCAACCAGTTTCTAGCCCATATAGCCCCAGAACTCAATCGTGACGTGATCCTCTTCATTGGCGTGGAGCCACATCTTAAATGGAAGACGTTCAGCAAGGCATTTATGGATGTCTGTAAACATTTTAATGCATCAGAAGCGGTCTTTCTAGGCGCACTGCTGGCGGATGTTCCACACTCTCTCAATGTGCCTATCACTGGTACTTCAACCAGTACTGATGTGATGGAACGTCTACGCGAGATGGATGTCCACAATTCTCGTTACGAAGGTCCCACTGGTATGCTCGGCGTTCTTCACGATGCTTGCCGACGAGCCCGTATTCCTTCCGCCTCACTCTGGGCTGCTGCACCACACTACCTGGCCGCCGCACCAAACATTAAAGTGACTGCTGCACTACTTACGTCTCTCAATCAGTTTCTTTCCTTTGGCCTGGATTTGAGCGAGATTCAGTCCGACGCCGTTCGCTTCGAGGAGCAGGTTTCGGCACTGGTCGCTCGCGATCCAGAAGCAAGCGAATACGTTCGCAAGTTGGAGGAACAGATTGCCAGTGGCGTCGATGTGGATGACGAGGATGAGGACGATGAAGATATGCGCCTGGATCGACCAGCCAGTACAGGACCCCTTCCCAGTGCAGATAGCCTTATCCGTTCCGTTGAGGAACTGCTTCGCGAGCAACGTGAAAATGGGAGTTCTCAAACAACCGATGATGAAGAGGAGAGTGAATGAGTCATACTCTTTACACTTTAGAAGAAGTACTTCAGCCGCGCTCAGTAGCAATACTGGGCGCTTCACGTGCACCACAAAAATGGGGGCATGTGGCTGCAAAACAGCTCATGGCAGGCGGCTTCTCCGGTGCCATCTATCTTATTAATCCTTCCGTCTCCGAAATATTAGGTCAAACAACCTATCCTAGCTTGCGCGATGTGCCCGACCATGTCGATCTGGCCGTGATCGCCACTGCCTTTCCCCACGTATCTCAATCGGTTGATGATTGTATTGCACATGGAGTAAAAGGCATTGTCATTATCACGGCAGGCTTCAGTGAGACAGGTCCAGAAGGACGTGCACTAGAGCGTGCGCTGGTCGCCCGTTGCCATGAGCACGGCATTCGCATCATTGGCACAAACTGTATGGGCCTCTATGTGCATCGCTCTAAGCTGAATGCATTAGGGATGGTCTTTCCGCTTCCAGTTGGACCAATTGGCCTGGTTTCACAAAGCGGCAATCTCGGTATGTATTGGTATGCTCAGGCACAACTTGATGGGCTGGGCTTCAATACCTTTCTCAGTATCGGCAATGCCATCGACGTGACATTTCCAGAGTGCATGCAATATCTGGCAGACGATCCAGGCACGACAGTTATCGCTGGATATGTGGAGGCCGTCGAGGAGCAGACGCTGCTCAAGGTTCCACAGGAGATGCACGCCCGTGGACGCTATAAGCCGGTCGTTATCTTACTCAGTGGCGCGACCGAAGTAGGCGTACGAGCAGCACAGGCTCATACCGGCGCTCAAGCCACGCTTCGTTCAGATCAAGACACTCGTCTTCTCCATAGTGGTATTGTACGCGTTCTACGCTCCGATGAACTCTTCCCTGTCGCACAGGCTCTTGCGCTCCAGCCTCCAACTCCTCAAGGCGGACGCCGTATCGCAATCGTCGGCGATGGCGGAGGCAGCTCCGTTGCTACTGGTGATGCCGCGATCCGCGCGGGTTTAGAGGTTCCTATTCTTGATGAAGAAACACAGCAAGAACTACGCAAACTCATGCCACCCCGCGCAAACTCAACAAACCCGATCGATGTTGCTGGCGCGACCGATGAAGATCCGCTCTCCTTCGCAACAATTACTGAAGTATGCCTACAAGATCCCACAATCGATGGTGTTATCATCACTGGCCTCTTCGGCGGCTATCGCATGCTCTTATCAGAAGAATTTGGAGTTCGCGAGGCAAAGGCTGCCCTCGAATTAGGTCGCCTCGTCCGCCAGTATCAAAAACCCGTTCTGGTACAAACTGTCTACGCACGCTATGATATTCCTGCTCTCCATCTACTGCAAGAAGAGCACATCCCTTATTATGAATCAGTTGAGATTACATGCCGCGCAATGGCAGCACTGAGCGAGGTAGGACAATTTCTGGCCAGTATGACAGAAAGTAGTATACAGAACGCACCTCTTTCTTCGGTTACTGATTAGACACCGATTGCTACTCGTCTATTTCAACACGAAGATTAGAGTAGTACTGCTGCAAAGAGAGTAACGCTTACGTTCTCTCTTTGCAGCAGTACTAAAATAGATGAAATACTTTGGTCTTACGAAAAGTTGAACTTATCGGAAAACATCTTGCACCCGAGTAGTGGACGCGACAGCTTCTGCTACGATACGCTCAATCAACTTCTGCACTGTTGGGATGTCATTGATCAGTCCCGCCACTTGTCCGGTCCACACGAAACCGTCGTCCAGCATACCTTCGAGGGCGGCACGCGTATTTACCCGACCGGCGATGTACGGTAGTAAGCGGCGCAAGCGTTCATCAGGTGCCGCTCGCTCTTCCTCTAATTCACGCTCGATACGCAGGATCTCATCGGCAGTGCGGCCCTTTAGTACCCGAGCCGGACGGCCAATAGTCCGTTCAATAATCACAGTATCGGTCTCTTTCGCGTCTACTAGTGCTCGCTTATACTCAGGATGCGCATTACTCTCCTGCACAGCTACAAAGCGTGTTCCCAATTCAATGCCTTCAGCGCCCAGGGCCATCGCGGCTACCAGACCCCGCCCATCGGCAATACCACCACTTGCCAATACGGGAATCTTGACGGCATCGACGATCCGTGGTACTAAAACCATCGATCCAATATCATCTCGTCCCAGATGCCCACCACCTTCATAACCAACCGCAATCACCGCATCCGCCCCCAGAGCTTCAGCCTTTTGAGCCGCGCGCACGCCAGCAACGAGTACAAGCGTACGTACAGTCACGCCGCTCCCCTGAATACGCCGCAAAATCGCCTCGGGATTCCCTCCAGTGATGCTAATGACTTCTGGCCCCTCAGCCAGTGCTGCATCTAGAAAAGATTCTCGCGCAATATGCCCTAGAGGAAAATTGACACCAATGGGCTGGCTCGTCAAGCGCTTAGCCTCTTGAATATTCGCTTGTAGTTCCTCCGGTGTCTCAAAACAGGCGCAACCAACCTGACCTAAACCACCAGCATTCGAGACGGCTGCGGCAAGTTCGGCAAACGAGAGATGTGCCAATCCTCCCTGAACAATTGGATAACGTATGCCCACGAGCTCTGTGAAACGTGTCTGCATCTTTTCAGGAAGCACTACCATGTGCATCAAACCTCTTTCTTTTTCTGAAAAATAAAAGATGCCTGAAATGCTGCTTTCATGTTTTGCATCATTCCAGGCTGATCTCTATCTGCGAGAGCTACCGAATAGTGTGCGCTCTACCACTTATAAGACAACTGTTACTTTGCGTTGCTTCCCTCCTCTAAGAAAGCTCAAGACCATTTTTTCGCCCGTCTTATGCTGACGTACACTCTGTTGCAGATCACGAGGCTCCGTTATCGGCTCTCTGTCGGCTGTTACAATAATATCCTGACGCTTCAACTCAGCCTGATCTGCAGGACTCTGAGGACGAACTTCTAACACCTCCATGCCGAATTGCTGCGTTATTCCTAGATTGCGCTGCAACGTGGTATCCAGTGCCACCCGCATTCCACCAACCCCTAGCGAGATGCCAGTCGGCGTTGCGTTGCGTTTCTGGGCGATACGCGCGACCACCGCCTTTATTGTGTCAAGAGGAACTGAGAAACCAAGCCCTTGTGCCATTGGCAGCATCGCAGTCGTAATACCAACAACACGGCCCGCACTATCGACGAGAGGGCCTCCTGAATTTCCTGGATTGATTGATGTATCTGTTTGTATAAGATTGACCATCTTTCGCGAACCAGGAACATCCAGCGTACGCCCTAATGCACTCACAACACCGGCCGTCACCGTCCAGTTCAAACCATAAGGATTCCCTACGGCAATCACAAGCTGACCAACGCGAAGAGGATTACGTCCAAGCTCAGCAACAGGCAAGTGGTCTGCACCTATACGAAGTACAGCTACATCTACTTCAGAATCACTCCCAACCAGACCAGCGGTAAATTTGCGCCCGTCGGCAAGAGTTACCTGAATACGCTTTGCACGATCTACAACATGGGCATTCGTCAAGATTTGCCCATCGGAGGCAAAAATGAAGCCTGACCCAAGACCACCACCACCGGGCGCAGGAGCATAACGCCCATTGCGCCCTCCATCACGCTCTATATCGATACGTACAACAGTTGGACCAACACGCTCGGCAGCAGAGGTAACCGCATTAGAATAAGCGTCTAGCGCCAGCGCATCTCGCTCATATGTACTCATTATTCTTTTCTTTCTTGTGGAACCCAGTAAGTGTAGTTGCGTGCGAGGCTACAACTCAACAAGATTGATAGTCATTGTATCATACACAACACTCCCTTTGTCAAATTCCTTCCCACTTCTAATAAAATCAAATAGAAAGAATAAACCCGACTATCGATTTTCTTTGTTTTTAATACATGTTTGTTAATTTTCGCTGAGATTTTTATTAATTTTTTGTAATAATTCTTTCAGAGCTTCTGTCTCCATCATTTCATGTTCACATGAGCTTTGAGAGCTCTTCTAAGCATGCTTTAAGTCTGCATTCCTCCATCCAATTCTTAAAGATTTATGAGCGAAACATGAAAGCCTGAAAAGAACATTTATGTCAAAGTATTTCAATTTGCTTTTACGTATACCATATCTAAAACTTTTTATGAAAGAATATTCACGTAATACTCTGATTTGTTTATTCGGGTAGATGTTACCCTTTAAATCATCTTCCGTTGTATTAAATAGCAAGACCTTTGAGGCAAAAGATACATGCATATATTTCTATAAAGAGCTATGACCCTGAAGATACATGCGTCCACTATCTTTATGCAAAAGAGACTTGCACTTATTAAAGTACGTTGCTTACACAGCACAATGTAAATGGAAGGAACTAAAACAATGTTTGAACTCAACGAGCAGGAACTTGAGCAGATCGCTGGCGGTCACGGTCATCATTATGGTAGCAAATCAACAGCTGGCGGCGACGCCAGTGCATTCATCGGTGCGGCAGAGTCGAGCTCTTCCGCAAGCTCCATCGTCACCCACCGCTTCGCCGCTTCTCATGCTGAGAATGACAGCGTCGCTGTCGGCATTGGCGTTGGCGTTGACAGCGGTGCTTCAACTGCTGCTGGTCGCTAAGCAGCAGGGTTTCCAGGAAAGGACTTTCTTCTTTTGAGGGGAAAGCTGCTGATAGTAACAGTCAGCAGTCACCCTTTCCTCATCACCCGCATAGATGGAAAGAGAGAAGGAATGCAAAATTTCCAGGAACTAAACGACGAAGAGCTAGAAACCGTTGTCGGTGGAAGCCATCACCACTCCTCCCACTCCTCGCATACCGATGCTCAGGTAAACGTCCAGGCTAATGCTAATGGCGGCTACTTGAACATTAATAAAGTGATTACTAGAACAAAGAGTGTCAGTATCACTGCCGATGGTGAGAGTGTATCAACTGTTGTTGGCTTCGGTATTGCTATCGCTATCTAACTTACATGCTCTCCTTTATAAAGAGCTTGGATCATTAATAACAGATGTATCAATCGAAAGGAACTAAAACAATGTTTGAACTCAACGAGCAGGAACTTGAGCAGGTCGCTGGCGGTCACGGTCATCATTATGGTAGCAATTCGGCAGCAACCGGTTCTGCCTTTGCCGATTTCGGTGCTGCAGAGTCCAACTCTTCCGCATCTTCAATCGTTACTCACCATTTCGCCAAATCAAGCGCTGAGAATGATAGTACCGCCATTGGTATCAACGTCGGTGCCTCCAGCACAGCCGCAACCTCCGCTGGCGCGGGTCGCTAAACGAGTACAGTCGCGACTTTTGCGAAGTACAGGCTGGGAATCACTCTTTTCGGTGATTCTCAGCCTTTCCCCGGCAACCTATTATTTCTTTCTATTATTCTAACTTTACTGTTTTTCGAAAATCTAGTACTAGCTGTAAGAACTACGTTGGTCTTTCTACATAAGATCTTCCTACATTTATCCCGAAAGGACATATTTTTAAGATGAATAACAGCATTCAATTACATGATCTTACCGACGATCAGTTAACAAAAGTTGCAGGTGGTCATCACACCCACAGACATAGCCAGGGACACCGCAAGCACCACCAGGGACACCATCAAGGAAATACTTACATCGTTAATAATTACTATGTTATTAACTCTACTGATACTCAAATATCCAGTGGATCATCCCATAATACGAACAATAATGGAACCAGCGTCTCTCTCTAAGCAACAACAACAAAAAGATAGTGATTCGGGTACTAATCTTGTAGTATACCTGCATCGCTATTTTTCTTTATACACTACATTCTATAAAAACACAATTTTTCATAAACAAACTGTATAAATAGAGCATTAAAGTAGAGAATCGAGAGAAGATCAATGACAACAGCGGCTCCTAAACGCGCCATCTTTCGCAATCAGGCGCTCCAAAAATATAGACAGAATCAGGAAAAGAGCGTGCTTCCGCGCATTGTTGCTCCACCCGTTTTTCTCTTCTTCTGGATACTTCTTATTACCTTAACGTCGGCTGGCGTTGTTGCCTGGTTAGGACAAGTGCCGCTGTACGTCACGGGATCGGGGACGGTGATCGATAAGAATATTACTGCTAATCAGGATAATGACGAAGCCGTTGCCATTATTGTTTTACCCGCCAGTGAAGTCGTACATGTTCACGCAGGGCTGCCAGTGCAGGTGCAGATTGGCTCGACTGGCCCCCAGGTTCACCGTATTGTCGATTCTGTAAGCTCGGCAGTCCTCAGCCCAAGCGAGGTGCGTCAAAGCTATGGCATTGCGATGACCGATCCAGCCCAGGTAGTCTCCCTCAAGTTAGGTCCCACCATCTCAAGACGCACCTATGCTGGCAGCCCTGTCCATGTCCAGATTCAAATAGGGTCTCAGCGCTTGATTTCTCTCTTTCCTATCTTCAATAGTTTGTAGAAAGAAGCATAAGATGGACATAGAGAATCTGCCAACAAACATTCTTCCTAAAAAACCTGAGATGCACGTAGATAATCTTCCAACAAATGTTTTTCCTAAAAGATCCAAGATGCACGTCGATGACCTGCCAACAAGTGTTTTGCCCCAGTGGCCAAAACAAAAGAAAATACAGTCCGAGTATTCTGATAGACAGGCATCAGAGACTCCAGCCAGATCTCCCTCGGCAATGATGCTTGGAGATCGTCAGCATACTGCACTTATGAAGCGCACTCTTCCACAAGTAGACGCAGATCCCACGCAAGAGCTGGTGTCCATATCACCAGAGCTTGCTAAGCTCATCGAGCACCGAAAAGAGGTTGCTAATTTAGAAACGCGTCAGATGCAAGCGTTCATCGCGACTCCACCCTCTCAAGAGAAGGAGACTCCAGCTCCTACTCCTGCGGCAAAGACTCAAGCGCAGCCGGAAGAGAAAAAGCAGTCAAGAAAAAGAGTTTTTGGCAAGAGAAAACGAGTGCCAGTGCTGCAACAGATCAGCATTGTGGAGTGCGGCGCGGCCTGCCTGGCCATGCTGCTGAGCTACTACGGCCGCCAGACGACAATCTCGGAGATTCGCGAACAGTGCGGCGTCGGTCGTGATGGATTGACCGCACTCAGTATTGTAAAAGCAGCCCGCACCTATGGTATGCGTGTACGCGCGCTCTCCTTACAGGACAACGATTTTCGCTTCGTCTCCCTACCTGCCATCATCCACTGGGAATTCAATCACTTCGTGGTCGTCGAGCGCTGGTCTCCCAGGCAGGTCGAGATCGTCGATCCCGCTATGGGTCGCCGCCACCTCACCGCCGCCGCCTTCGACGAGAGCTTCACCGGCGTGGTGATCACGATGGAACCAGGGCCTCAGTTCGCTCGCGGCAATCACAAGTCACAGCTCACGCTGGCAACCTATGCCCGCGATTATGTCCGGCAAGCTCCCGGCGCTCTGGTCCAGGTACTGGGCACCTCTCTCTTGCTTCAACTGCTCGGTCTGGTCTTCCCGCTCCTCTCGGCGGTCGCGATCGACCAATTGATTCCAGGCAAATTGGTGAACGCCCTTCAGCTCTTCGGTATTGGAATGGTGATGCTGGTCCTTGCTCAGGTTGTGACTCGACTATTGCGCGCCTTTATCCTGCTCTACGTGCAGTCTCGCGTCGATATTACCCTCATGTTCAATTTCCTGGACCATCTCTTCAGCCTGCCCCAACGCTTCTTTTTACAGCGTTCCACAGGCGACATCCTTGCCCGCATCGGTAGCAATAGTGTGATCCGTGATACAGTCAGTAATCAGCTCTTTTCCACCGTCCTCGATGGCAGCTTTGTCCTTATCTACTTCTTTATTCTCTTATCTCAATCTCCTCTGTTTGCCTTTGTCGTCCTGGGCATTGGCGCACTCCAGGCACTGTTATTGTTAAGTACCGGCAAGCCACTCAAAGACCTTAACCAGCGTGAGTTGGCGGCGATTGGCAAGTCACAGGGCTATATTACGGAGGTGCTGGCGGGGATCAAGACGCTGAAATCGGCTGGGGCAGAGTACCGCGCGCTGGAACGCTGGTCCAACCTGTTCTTTGAACAGATGAATATCTCAGTGCGCCGCGTTTACATCACGTCAATCATCGATACGGTGATGTCTGCTCTCGCCGTGGCGGCTCCGTTAACTCTGCTCTGGCTGGGAACGCTCCAGGTCATCAATGGTTCGATGCAGATAGGCACGATGATCGCGCTGAACGCTCTGGGCAGTTCCATTCTAGGTCCGCTCTCGTCCTTGATTGTGAGTGGACGGCAGATTCAACTGGTTCAATCGCATATGGAGCGACTGGCCGATGTGATTGAGGCCGAGCCTGAGCAAGACGTACAGGCGAGCATACAGCCTCCTCGACTGAGTGGGCATATCACGCTGCAAAATGTGTCGTTTCAGTACGATCCACAGTCGCCGACCGTGCTGCATAATATTAGCGTAGAGATCAAGCCAGGACAGAAGGTCGCGATCGTAGGCCGCACCGGTTCGGGCAAGAGCACCTTTGGTAGTTTGCTTCTTGGCCTCTCGACACCAACGAAAGGGGAGATCCGCTATGATAATATTTCGCTACAGAAGCTCAACTATCAGGCGGTGCGTTCCCAGTTTGGTGTGGTGATGCAGGAGGCGGACCTTTTCAGCGGTTCGATTCGAGAGAATATTACGCTCAACGATCCAACGCTAGGGATGGAGCAGGTGATCAAGGCGGCACAGATAGCGGCGATCCACGAAGATATCATGCGCATGCCGATGGAGTACGAGACGATGGTCTCGGAAGGGGGCAATGCGCTATCGGGAGGACAGCGGCAACGGCTGGCAATCGCACGGGCGGTGGCGAACACGCCCGTGATCATCCTGCTGGATGAGGCGACGAGCAGCCTGGATGTGATGACGGAGAAAGCCGTCGAACAGCACTTAGGCGCATTGGCCTGCACCCAGATCATCATCGCCCATCGCTTAAGTACGATTCGCAATGCCGATGTCATTCTCGTTTTAAACGAAGGGAAGATCGTTGAGCGAGGCACGCACCAGCAATTACTTGCCCATGATGGCTACTACGCCCAACTGATTCAGAGCCAACTTGCCAATGGAGAAATGGTGACCAGGTAACGACAACATCATTTCTTGTATCGGTAAGAAATGGCAAGGATAGTTACCGCTCTTGTGAGTGGAGAACGTGGGTGATGGCAGAGACTAGAGCCTGAAACGAGAATGGCTTTTCAACAAAGATGGCCCTGGGTGCAAGACGCAACGCAAGTGCAATCTCTGATGAAGTGGCGGCTGTACAAAAGATAAGTGGCAGTTCTTGCGTCCGTAGATTCGCACGTAAAAAGCGCAGAACCTCTATTCCTGTCATATCTGGCAGATGCAGATCAAGAATGAGCACATCTACGGGTAATATTTGAGCTTTTGTCTGTACTGATACAGACGATGAAGATAAGTTCGTCTCTCTCTCCGGCAAGAGCGCATCTAAACACTCTCGCGGATGCTCATACAGCACGACTTGGTGTCCTGCATACTGCAACATAGTCGCACATAGTTTAGCAATACGCACGTTGTCTTCAAGTAGACCTATCTGGGCCATAAGATCACAGTATTCCTTGTCTAAGGGTACTTTGTCCAAATTGTAAGATGTAGATGTATACCTGTCAAGAATTTGTGCCTATGATCCCCCATCTCGGCTAGCTTCCCATCTCTCGACGACTTGCAAGGCATGATGTACAATCTAAATACGATCTAAGAAAGTAATCCAAATCCTACAAAAGAAAAACGGATAATACATGAGTGAGAACGATATTACGAGCAAACAGCCCATTAGTGTTGTGCGCTTCGGAATGGGCAAAGAGATACAGCTCTACTACGATGAACTTGTTGCTACAGGCCAGGAAGAAGATCAAGAAACTCGCATTCGACTGGACGCAATTCAGCGTCTCACGCTAATGCCCGGCGATCCAAATCCGTCGAAGCTTATACTGATGGCGGATTTGGATGATGATACAACGATTATTCTTGCTGAGGGTATGACGAACGCCAAAGGGTTTCGTGAAATGCTGCCCCATCTCACCGAATTATGTCCCGATTTACAGCTTGATCCACCAGATATGGGCGAGCAATTACGCCAGGCACTCAATACAAAACGTGCATGGACGCTCACATGCTATGGGGCGTTTCTACTCATTTGCTTACTCCTATATGGACTCTACCTGCTCGTAGCTTATCTTGGCACTCTCCATCACTAACTCTATACGGAAACCTAAGTGCGGAGCACTAGCCGCGAGTAAGCGGCGTTGGTTTCCGTCTAAGATCTAAGTTCTTTTAGAGCAGCAGATCCACCTCTTCACCAATACCATGCTGATTTGCGAGATAATAGACACGTGCGGCTGCTGCAATATCTTCAAGTGCGATTCCGAGACCCTTATATAAAGTGATCTCTTCTGGTAGTTCACGCTGAGGACCTTCACCACTGACCACCGTCGCAAGCTCATACACGTCGTCCCAGGAGAATTCTCCTTGTTTGGCAGGGATGATGAAATCACCAGCCTCTGTCTCTGCCTGATCTAGAGAATCGGTTACGATGAGCGAGCAATGATTTAAAGCGTCGCAATCCAATTCGCGCCGCTGTGACCAGTTCGAGCCGATAGCGTTAATATGGCAACCAGGATGTAGCCATTCACCCCGAAAGACAGGCTCGGAGGCGGTGGTAGCAGTAATCAGAATATCGGCAGCTTCGACGGCTTGTTGGGGAGTATCGACGGGGTAGACATCGAGATTGAGAACGTGAGACATCTCTTCGCAAAAGAACTCACGCTCTTGCCGCCGCCGACTGTAGACAAAGATATCTGTAATCGGGCGGACGGCACAGACGCCCATGAGCTGAGTGACCGCTTGATTGCCAGAGCCGATCATACCAACCACAGCGGCCTCACGACGGGCAAGGTATTTCGTCGCCAGCGCACTCGTCGCACCCGTACGGATCGCGCCGAGCCAATTCGCCTCAATAAGCGCGAGCAGTTGCCCATCGAATGCGCTAAAGAGCACTATCAAATGGCGCACACGCTCGCGAGAGGCAGTGTACGTCTTGTACCCAAACACTCCGTAGCCAGGAGCGGCGGCAGCAAGATAATTGAGTACTCCATGTGGAAAGCTCAATCGGCTCCGTGGCTGGTTAAACATTGTACCCTTAGCCAACGCGCCAAAAGCATCCTCCAGAACTGCAATAGCATCCTGCATACTTAACAGAGTACGTACATGCTTCTCTCGCAATAATAAGGCCATAGACGATGCTCAACAACAGAATTTATGGTACGCGACGCACTACACGACGCACTACCATGACTGTCTCCTGCATCTCATATCCCCTCGGGGGTCTCTTCAACTTATTATTCTGAGGAAACAGGATATCCTTTATGCCTGTGAGCGCAGGAAGTGATTGCTCTACGGCACGATTCGTCTGTAAACGTGCAAGCAGATTGCGACGCAGTAGCTCTATGCCAACACCAACGGCTAGAGCACCAACCCCCGCTGCAACATTGCGAGGCACAGGAGAATTATAGAGCAAGCTAGGCAGATTTGACTGTGTAGGCACAACACTGGTTGATACGGGCGCGAGATCTGTTCCACAATTACGACAATACGTGTCATCCGCAGTATATTTTGCATGACAATTAGGACAGCGCATTTTTACCTCCTCATGAGTTCGACATGCTAGCTAGCATTTTGCTTATTTTTAAGTATATCTGCAACAGCATCTATAATGACAGCATTTTCTTCAACAGTATTATAAAAATACGGCGAGATACGCAGCAAGCCAGGACCGTAGTCTGTGACAATATTGCGCAGCAGCAACTCCTTTACCATTGTCTCTGGATCTTCTAGTTTAAGCGTTACAATAGAGCTTCGCAACTCAGGTTCCTGAGAAGCCAGAACAGTCCAGCCCTGTTCACGAGCTCGCGCAATCAGATCGTTTGTCAGATAGCGTGAACGTTCACAAATACTTTCAACACTCGCCTCTTGAACGATATCCAGCCCTCCATGTGCAGCATACACGGCCGCCATTGCCGGCGTACCGGCCTCCATACGCCCGGCATCAGTATGGAACTCGAAGGACCCTATCTTCAACTGGAACTGCTCGCGGTGGCCGAACCAACCCGCAATAGTAGGCTCCAATGTAGGAATCAAGCCTTCTCGAATATAGACAAAGGCCAACCCCGGTCCACCCATGAGCCACTTCAGCGTCCCCGTGACGAGAAAATCGATATCTAGATTGACCACATTGATGGGTATCTGCCCCGTACCCTGATAGTCATCAACAAGAATGTACGCTCCGTTCTTGTGTGCAATATCGGCGATAGCACGCACATCTTGTATATAACCACTGGTATAAAACACCCGTGAGGTTGCAATCAGAGCCGTCTTATCATCAACCAGGGAAGCATATGCATCAATAGGAACAGAGACGCGATCAGAGCTTTTGACAAATTGACACTGCACACCCAGACGCTCATTTACTAGCCATTGATATGCCAGAGTCGGAAAATCCATATCTGTTACTATTACGTTTTTGCGGGCCTGATAGTCGAGCGCAGAAGAGATAGTACTAAGAGCGTCAGATACATTTGGAGCAATGGCAATCTCATGCACCTGAGCTCCAATCAATGTCGCAAACTTTTTGCGTGCCTGCTCGACTTCTGTCAGCCAGGTCTCGTGCCATGAATTCGCGCCCCACTCATTCCACGACAGCAGAAAGCGTTCCACCTGTCGCATCGAACGCTGTGAGAGGGCCCCTAAAGAGCAACTATTCAGGTACGTCTTCTTCTGCAAAATCGGAAACTCCTCCCGATACGAAAGGAGTTCCGGATGTTCGAGGGCGGGTGGCACGGGAAACTGCATTCTGGATTCTCCAGGCGTCATGGAGCTCACACTCCTTCGGCACTATGCCGGTTGCTCGGCTGATTATATCATATCTTCTATTGTAGCGTCTTTCACAAAGGGTGTCTACAGTCGACGCCATTAATCATAACATTGGAATAACACATATGATATACACAGCATAAAACGTTGACAATTTTCATATTCCATGCTACTATGCCCAATATGGTTATACACATAGTGGGCATAAAGCGAAGGAGACAAAGTTGCAAGAGTCTGATCCTGAGATACTACTTCCTCTGACACCAGCAGTGTTTCATATTTTGCTAGCGTTAGCAGACGGCGATCGGCATGGATACAGCATTATGCAAGAGATTGCGGCACAAACTCAGGAAAGGTTGCACATCGGACCAACCACGCTTTATCGCTCTATCAAGCACATGTTGGCAGATGGCTTAGTCACAGAGGTGGATGAGCGGCCTGAGCCCGATCTGGATGATGAGAGGCGACGATACTACCGGTTAACTACCTTCGGTAGCTTGGTCGCGCAAGCGGAGATCCAGCGCCTGGCACGAGCTATTGCAATCGCAAAGAGTAAGCCTCTGCTGAATAGAGTACAGTTGGAACCGGGAAGCGAAGGGACAGTATGACAAGACCATCACATTGGATTATCGCGCTTGGTGTCCATATCTATCGATCACTGCTCACTATTGGGCCAGCCGATTTTCGCCGCGAGTATGAAGAGCAAGTGGTGCATGTCTTCCGAGAGTGTTGTAAGGATGCGTATCTCAGAGGAGGAATATGTGGTGTTATTAGCATTTGGCCATCACTATTCAGAGAAGCGATAATCGATATGCTAGTCGAAAGATTCAACAAACCTGTATCCTCGCAGGAGAATGATGGACGTATGTTTTATAGTATTCGTCACTCGATGGTTACCATCTTTTTTGCATTTGTGCTATTTGCGACAGCGTATGTCTGCTTGCACTCTATAGCAGCATCCCAGGCACCATTTTCTGCTCTCATTGCTGTCCATAGCGAGATTGAGTTGGCGTTTGTTATCATTAAGTACAGCACGAATGTTGCATTTCTAGCTATTGCATTGTGCGGTCTACCTATTCTGTTTTTCCTCAACAAACGCGTCATTGCACATAGTCGCAGTCACCAGATGCTCCCATTCTTCACTACAGTGGGGCAAGTGTTAGCGCTCTTTCCAACTTTTATCCGAATCGTTATTAGTAGATTAGGCTATAGTATAGTTGTAAACGTATCTGCAAGCAAAACGGAAGATCTTATACAATCTCCACTAGAATTCACGCTTTCTTTTATATTCTTGGCGGACATATTGCTTCTCATTATTCTTGTTCTATTTATAGGAACAGCTTCACCTGCATTTGTCGTTCCACGACGAGACTTTAGCATGTGGCTGCTACACTTCGCACGCATGCCAATGATCATCACAACACTTGCAATGGCAGTTGCATTCGTCGCTACTGTGCTTTGGGCTACCAGAGTAGTGATGGTTGTACCAGAACTTCCTATATATGGAACCAGCACAGGCATTCTCTTTCTACTCGTTCTTGCCGCGATGGCTCTTTCATGTAGTGTCTCTGTTCATACAATGAGAGGCTGCATAAACTCCTGTACATCTCTTACTACATAAATAAACTTGTCAAGGAGAACAATACCCATGAGAACAGTTGTTAGATACTGGCTATTCACAGTTATTGTAGTCACTGGCTTATGCGGACTTCTCTACATAGTTGCCCAACAAGGACTTAGACATGGTGCCGATGATCCGCAAATTCAGATGGCTGAAGACATTGCGGAGAAGTTGAGGACTGGACAGCAGTTGCAGAGTGTTTTACCAACAAACAAAGTTGATATTGCCAATAGCCTGGCTCCTTATATCATACTTTTCGACACAAATGGAAAACCTTTAGCTTCGTCAGCTCAACTTAATGGTCAGGTGCCAACAATTCCATCAGGAGTTTTTGAGTATGTACGGCAAAATGGCGAAGATAGATTCACCTGGCAACCTCAAGTTGGCGTACGCAGCGCAGTCGTGGTGACAAAATTTACAGGAGTAAACTCGGGTTTTGTCCTTGCTGGCAGATCCTTACGAGAGGTTGAAAAGCGTGAAGACAATAGTATGATGCTTATACTTTTTAGCTGGGTCGTGTTGCTCTTCATCACATCTGCTGTCGCATTTCTCTTCTTTAGAGACCAAAATAAAACTACTCCTACACAGAGGCAATTGTAGAAATTACGCTTCTAGCCCCTCGCCTCTTCTACAACTAGCTCTGCTGATTGTAGAAGAGGTGTCATCAAGCGGAGAGGGCTAGTCTCCTCGTGCAACGACGATATTGTTTTTAGCAGCCCAGATGGCAAGATCTTGCTTTTGGATAGCCGCCGCCATCAAGTCGGGAAAAAGATCGGGCGTGCAGGCGAATGAAGGAATACCCATGCGTGCGAGTTCCGCCGCGTTGCCCTGGTCGAAGCTAGGCGAACCTCTATCGCTGAGCGCGAGTAAGCAGATGATGTTCACACCACTGGCGGTTAATTCAGCGGCGCGGCTCATCATTTCGCGTACATTTCCTCCCTCGTAGAGATCTGTAATCAGTACCAGGATGGTCTGAGATGGACGTGTGATGACTTGCTGGCAATAGGTCAGGGCGCGGCTGATATCTGTGCCACCACCTAATTGTGTGCCAAAGAGCAGATCGACGGGATCTTGCAAATCATCGGTGAGATCGACGACCGAGGTGTCGAAGACAATCATGCGCGTACTGACGGCCTTGAGAGTTGCCAGGACCGCTCCAAAGATGCCGGAGTAGACGAGCGAGGAGGCCATTGAGCCGCTCTGGTCGACGCACAGCACAATATCCAGCAGAGACGAGCTTTTGTGTCCATGACCAACGAGGCGTTCTGCAATAATCGTGCCCCGCTCTGGCAAGTAATTTTTGAGGTTGAGCCGGATCGTGCGGTCCCAATCAATCTCATTGGCCCGCGGACGATAGTTGCGTACAGCACGATTGAGGCTACCACGTACGGCTTGCAGCAATGGATTCGCCAGCTTGCGCTCCAGATCATCAACGACCTTGCGTACTACCTGCCTGGCCGTGTCTTTCGTCTTCTCTGGTATCACCCGGCTAAGCGAGAGCAAAGTGGCTACGAGATGCACATCAGCATCAACCTGTTCGAGCATCTCCGGCTCTAAAAGCATGCTTTTTAAATTGAGCCTTTGTAAAGCGTCCTGCTGCATGACACGGACAACAGGCGATGAAAAGTACGTACGAATGTCGCCCAGCCAGCGAGCAACATTGGGAGACGAGCTTCCTAATCCACCCGAACGGTTAGAATCATAGAGCGCCTCAAGGACTTTATCCATCTCCAGATCTCTCCCGCTTAACGAAACACCGCCTTCACCCGCGGCTCCGCCACCAGCAGCACTACCACTCATACCCTCTGCGGAGTCTTTGCCCAGGACGAGCCGCCAGCGACGCAAACGTTCAATCTCATCAACGCTCATTTTGTGCTCCTCCCATAATTTGTGCCAGCAGAGGCAATATTCGATCCGCGCGCTCCGTGTCTATATCGCTAGTTGATCCGGCTTCTTGTCTATCAGATGTTGAGGATGAATGCAGATTTTTTACCTTCTCGCCCATTTTCCTACGCTCAGGAGCGTGAAAATTGGAAAAAGCACGCCGCAGGATGGGTAACAGCGTATCAAAGACATCTCCGGACAATTCAGCAAGCCAGCGATCTAGTGCGCGCCAGAGGCTATCTTGATGCAGAACAAGCAGTCCACTCCCACCCAGCACACCCTCAATCCAGGCAGCCGACTCAGGTGCGGGAGTCACAGGAGAGAGCGCCAATCCTGTCAGATGTTGCAATTCCACTTCATCCAGCACATTTTGTTCTAGCAATAAGCGACAACAGCGCCCACGCAGCAAACCATGCACACCTTCTCGTTCTGCTAACGCCCGCAGCGTCTCCAGCCACTCGGCACGCTGATCTTTACTATCAAGCAGGCTCACGCTCTCTTGCACTTTGTTAATACTGCCAACCATCTGCTGAGCAGCGTCATCGTCCAACGAAGAGCAGGCTCCGGGCAAGCTGATAATCACGCGCTCAAAGAGACCGTTAATAATGGGGATAATATGTTCAGTCTTCGTCTGTCGTACATTTCCATAGCGTGCAACCCGAGCAAGTGGCAGCATAGCTCCCATCAAATGCTGCACATCGGCCGAGACGGCTGCACGCTGCTGAATAGCCTGTAGGAGATCATCGATAGCTGCTGGCAATTCTGCAAGAACCGCTGCATCTAACAGTTCAGTCAACGCCGGTAGATCTTGTGCAGTGGTAGCTTTGTGGTGAATGATTCCAGTAGAGGCCGCTTCGACAGTATTGCCCCAGATGTTCGCTTCGACGATCGCTACGGCAAACTCAACCTGCCATTGTATCTGCCAATTTTCATGGAACGTGCCCTTTTGGCCTCCGATATGCCGCAGTTCACCCCAAGGAATATCCAATAAGCGCAGGCGGTGAAAAAGCTGACTGCGCGCCCGATCAGTCTCTTTGCGCAGATCGATTTCAAATTTGGTAATTTCCGCCGAGGGCTTGAGACGCACTTTGCGCTGTTGAGCCTCTAGATCACGCTGCAAGGGAACGGCCGGTGCTTCGGCAGGAACCTGGCCGAGCTTCTCGCCAATTTCTAGTCTCTCACGAATAAGATCCATAGGCGTAGAATTGCCATGACAGAGGACTGTCTCGATAGATTCATGAAGTTCGGCCAGACCTGGCATAGGCAGATCGCGGAGAGCAGCCAGAGAATCCCCAAGACGCACAGCTTCGATGACGCTAGCCGACGAGGTATCCAGCCCTTGCGCACGTAAGAGATGAGCAGCATTTGCAATCCAGCGAATAGAGATCCGGTCGGGAGCAGTCCAAAGGTGTTCGTACCAACCGGGCGACGTAACCCCTGCTCCATAGCCACTGCGATACGAGAGCCGCGAGTTCGTCCAGGGAATCCAGGTGGCCTCGACCTTGATACGCTTGAGCCCTTGTAACACAGATGCATCATCCTTAGCAGAACCTGGCTCTTGCAGCACGGGAGCATGCCAGGCACCACAAACCACTGCGATACGCTGAAAACCCTCTTTCTGGGCGACACGGATCGTCTGGCGCATATGAGCTTCACGCTGTGTCTCTTCCTCATCCTTTGGCGGCTTGCCCATGCGCAACTCGCTCATCGCCTCCATAATGCTCTCGAAGAGATTGGTTACATCGTGGCGCTGCTCAATCTGCTCCTCCCACCAGCGCTCATAATCGCTATAGCCCGCTGCCTGCGCAAGTTGCACTAAAGGATCATCTTCAAGGGACGGAGCCTGAACTGTAACTGGCTGCGGTTCAGCACCCGGCTCATCACTTAATACAGCCTCGACCTCTCTTTTCGCGAGTTGAATCGCCTGCGGCAGATCCATGAAGCGCGCTGGTAGGGTATGTTCAAGCGCATAGCGCAGCGCCTGCCATTCAGGCGAGAAGTAGGTGAATGGATAGTAGACGGCATGCTTAGGATTTTCCGGCGCATAGATGAGAAGCGCGACGGGCGGTTGCATCTCCTGATGAGTGATCAGTGATAACACTCCCTGTGCATCTGGTGGGCCTTCCACGAGTACAATGTCAGGCTGAAGAGCCTCCAGGGCTGCGCGCAAGCTGCGCGCTCCCCCTGGTCCATGATGACGGATACCAAAGACATGTATCGACATTAAAGCACCTCATTGCATGCGCGATAGAAATCTTTCCAACCTTCACGTTCACGAGCAACGGTTTGCAGGTATTCCAGCCAGACCACACGGTCCTGTACAGGATCTTTCACAATGGCTCCCGTCAGGCCCGCCGCCAGATCAGCAGCGCGCAGTTCACCATCACCATAATATCCAGCCATCGCCAGCCCGCTATTCATCACAGAAATCGCCTCAGCCGTCGAAAGCGTCCCGCTCGGTGATTTCAACTTCGTCTTGCCATCGAGCGTGACACCAGAGCGCAGCTCACGGAAAACAGTTACCACACGGCGGATCTCTTCCATAGCTGGCTTCTCAACCGGCAGTTCCAGAGCTCTGCCAAGACTGGCCACACGGCGATCCACGATATCGATCTCCTCATCGATGCTGGAAGGCAGTGGCAGAATGACCGTGTTAAAGCGGCGCATCAAAGCACTCGAAAGCTCGTTTACGCCCTTGTCCCGATTATTAGCTGTCGCGATAACATTAAAGCCCTTGTTGCCCTGCACCTCCGTATTGAGCTCCGGAACGGGCAGAGTCTTCTCAGACAGAATAGTGATGAGTGTATCCTGAACCTCGCTGGGAATACGCGTCAGCTCTTCAATACGCGCTACCTTTCCATCCCGCATCGCATTCATCATTGGGCTCACCACGAGCGCCGCAAGCGAAGGACCTTCCGCAAGCAGACGCGCATAATTCCAGCCATAGCGAATAGCACTTTCATCCGTACCAGCCGTACCTTGAATGAGAAGAGTTGAGTTACCGGAAACGGCAGCGGCTAGATGTTCGCTTACCCAGGATTTCGCAGTGCCGGGCAAGCCATAGAGGAGTAAGGCACGATCCGTTGCTAGAGTGGCAACCGCAATCTCGATTAGACGAGGGTTGCCGATATATTTCGGGCTTACAACAAAGCCATTAGGAAGCGTTATGCCCATCAGGTAAGCTCGTACGGCCCAGGGTGAGAGCACCCAGTTGGGAGGCCGCTGTCGCTTATCAGCTTTGATCAGCTCAGCGAGTTCCTCAGCGTATTGCTGTTCGGCATGCTGCCGTAAAACGGTATTCACCGTTGCGTTTACGCTTGATGTCTCTTGTGTTGTAGCCATTATCTCATCTCCTCTATTAAACTTTTACGAATACCGACTTTCTGTAAAAATGTATGCAGTTGTGCATTCCAGTAGTGAATATAGTTATTGCCATCCGTGAAGAAGTTCCAACCGGTTAATGCCGCATCGAAACAGGATGGCGCAAGTGAGACGGCAGCGGTATTCAGAGCTGAAACCCACTGATCCGTCGATGGTTGCTTCTCATTAAATGCATGATAGTGATCTTTCAAGCTCTGTACGCAATCCGCGCTAAACTCATCACTCCAGGGAGTAGAGAGCGAGCGTACTGATTGTAACGAATAGTCTTGACGAGCAAGTTGCTGGCGAACTCTATTCTCTGCTTCCCGCTGAGGTAAGCGGGACAGGAGAGCATAATAGTAAGAGACATCCTGGTTACTGCCAGGACTAGCCTCTGCTCTCTGTATATACCAATCCACAAGCGGACTAAACCAACGAGTATTCATATGTAGTATTGCAGCAGCAGCCAGTGCATTCATCACCTCTGATGACCACTCGCTCTCACCAACGGCTATAAGAATTTGTGATGGTGAAGCTAAGAAGCGCTCTTCCCAATGAGTGGGAGGCACACGCGAAAGAGCCTGATGAAGCCAGTAAGATTTGGATGTAGGTTCGTTCTCAGCAGGCTTTAGCATAGTAACATCTTGCATCCACGCTTTCTCAATGGAAGCAGGTAGTGTTACGCTGAGTTTACCGTTTTTGTGCTGTAGCAACTCATCTGCCTGCGCTAGCAAACGCAAAGCTTGAGGTGATATAGTTAAACGTGTCAGAAGCTGTGCAGCTTCTCTGCGCACACTTTCGCCGCGATCATCCAGCGCCTGCTCTAGAAACGGCTGATCCGCCATAGAGAGGCCAATGGCCAGGGTCGAAAGGAAAGTTGTGCGTACATCGACTTTCTCTTTCTTCCACACAGCTTTCAACCACTCAAGAGCCTTAGATGGGTCAGTCGCACGCACACGACGTAGCACCTCCGCTCGCTGCTCTCCGCTTCCCTCTTGCCATACAGTTTCAATGTCAGCCGGCAAGATGCGCTGCGTTTCCAATCGAAGCTGGTTGACCCAAGACCAGGCAGTATTGAACTGACAAAGCCAGTAACCACGCTCGCCAAGAATGGGAAGCACATGAGCGCGAATACCTGGATTCCGCGTTCCCTGCACAAGTGCCAGAGGGAGTAGTTCAAATGGGAGACGCCGATGAGCTTTTTCTAGTAGTGTGTATGCTTCAGGAAGCAGATCATTATGCTCACCCTGTAGTAAGTTTGTCAGAATCTGAGCAACCTTTACAGAGCAAGAATGCAGCATCTCAGGGGCAGCCCGTTCTGGTAGAGCTGGTGCCGGCGCAGCAATCTGTCCTGCCTGCCGGTAGAAAGCTAATGCACCTGCTGTCAGTAATATCCTTCGTTCGACATCCTCACCCGCAAGCTGTGCCCCTAGCGTGTCGATCTCGGTCCCAGTTGCTATATCAGGAGAGCTTTGTTGTCCCGTCCCAACAAGCGCAGTTGTAACAATCATGTCCATATATACTCCAAATGTATTTTGAAGAACAGCTTTCAGCAGGAGCGTTATATCCTGTTCAGTTTCAGAGCGTGATACTGCTGGTTCACCAGGAAACCGAGCGGTAGCAAGGCCGTGCCGTTCCACTCAGCAGCGAAATCTATGGGCCCGCCACCCGAAAGCGCCAAAAGCTGCCAGTAATCACCTCTAGTAAGAGGGAGGGATTGTCCATCCTGATCACAGATGCACCATTGATTGTTAGACAGATCATAGAGAGGGACGACGTTGTTGAGCGTGCATAAAAAATGTTCACGCCAGGGGAGAGATGCCAGAGTAGTTGCAACAGTGTCGAAGAAAGCCGCGATAGTCGCATAGCCCGGCAGGGATAATTGAATAGTTAGAGCATCACCTCTACGGTTCAGAACGAGCGCACGTTGAGACTGTACGCCCGGCCAGAAGACCAACTCAGCCTGCTGGCGGCTACCGAGCAGGTAGTTTTCGGCAAAGGGAGTTCCAGCATACGCAAATTGTATAATCTGTGCAGCACGCCCGCTGGAAGTACCCAGCAGCCAGGTATTTTGCGCCTGTCCACGTTCTACAGCTTCAAAAGTCTGGCCCAGGATCAACCACTCGTCATCGACATGCTCACCTTGCGCAACGACATCTTCCTCTTTAAGATTCCAGCCAATCAACTGGCGAATATCCTCCTGTAAGGGAGTATCGAGCTGATCAGTGTGGTGAAACGCTTGGGTAAGAAGCGCAAGCTGACCAAGATGCGAGAGTAGCTTGGAAGGCCAGTCGGGCGACGCGTTGGGTATTGTGCTTAAGCGGCGGATACGCGAGGCGAGACCCGGTGCCTGGGCGTCAATCATCTTTGCCGCCTGCGCCTCCCAGAACTTTGCCGGCTGCGTCTCCAGAGTTCCCAATCCATTGCGAATCAGATCATTAAGCCAGAGATCAAGCTGATCCACACCAGCATTCACTTGAGCAAGACGTCTATCAGCAGTCTTCGCCTGGCTGGCTGAAGGAGTCTCCGACTTTTTCGGCTTCGGAGCCTCTTTCCGCTTCGAGGCTTCCACACGGCGGGAGAGCCAGCTCGTGACCCATTCGGGTGGCTCAGTCAATGGAACCGCGTCAGGAGTTATAATAGTCAGCAAGAGCAGTCCAAGACCATGCTTGCAGGGCTGCTTGCGACTTGGGCAGCTACACTGGATAGTAAATGTAGAAAGATCGACCTTCACCTGGTAGAGTGCGCTGCCCTGGCACTCGCCCCAAAGCGCTTCAGAACTTTGCCCCAGACTCTTCCAGTGCTTCGCGCTGGCAAGCTTCTTTCCCGCAGAAGCAGAGCTAGAGTCGGGAGCCATCGAGATGACCTGATCAGGAGTATATTGTATTCCCAAAAGTATATCTCCCAGCTTTTAATCTTTAGTTATCTATATAGATATTCCGTCGCAGTATAGATAAAACGGAAGTGTTTGCATAGCCAACAGACAAATGGGGGACACCTCTGGCTATGCAAACCAGCATCATGTAGACCGGCTGAGAGACATTTTTCTGGAAGATACTATAGCTTAGAAAGACATGCTTCTGATATGGCTATACGACAAAACGCTCTGGGCAATGAACGTGGCAGCACGCTCCACCTCTTCCTCACTAGACCAGAGGCCAAGAGTGAGACGCAGAGCACCTAGAGCTCGCTCTCGTGACAATCCCATAGCGGTAAGCACAGGAGATGGCTCAGTACTTCCTTCATGGCAGGCGGAGCCGGTAGAGCTCGCAATCTCTGGCGTGGCCGCCAGGATTTCCTCGCCAATAACGTCGTCGATGCTGATATTTAGCGTATTGGGTAAGCGCTCCACTGGATGTCCATTGAGATGAACGCGTTGAGGTAGAAGCTGCTCTAGACGGCGATGGAGTTGATCGCGTAGAAGCTGGAGGCGGGGCTGACTCGATGAAAGCTGTGCATGCGCTAAAAATGCTGCACGTCCCAGAGCTACCATAAAGGCGACATTTTCAGTGCCCGCCCGACGCCCTGACTCTTGCCCGCCCCCGTACAGCACTGGCTCAAGCTGCACACCCTGCTTCACATACAGAGCTCCAATGCCCTTTGGTGCATAGAGCTTATGCCCAGCCACCGTGAGCAGATCCACGCTTAGAGCCGCAACATTTGTAGGTATTTTTCCAACAGACTGCGAAGCATCTGTATGAAACAAGACATCGTGCTGACGAGCAATCTTTGCTATTTCAGCTATCGGCTGCAGCGTGCCGGTTTCATTATTCGCATGCATAATAGTAATCAAGATTGTTTGAGCATCTATAGCAGCCTCAACATCCGTAGGACTCACGCGCCCAAAGCTATCGACGGGCAGATATGTAATGCGAAAGCCGTGTAGTTGAGCAAGAGCACGACAAACATTCAAAACAGCAGGATGCTCAGTGACTTGCGTAATGATATGATTGCCGCGGAAACGATATGCCAAAGCAACGCCACGAATTGCCAACGCATCACTCTCTGAACCGCAGCCCGTGAAGATAATCTCAGCAGGCTCGCACCCCAACAACTGCGCAACTTGCACACGAGCATTATCCATAGCCTGTCGCGTTGCATGTACATAATAATGTGAACTCGAAGGATTGCCAAAATGAGTGGAGAGATAGGGCAACATCGCATCTAACACAGCAGGATCGACGGGTGTCGTCGCATTATAATCAAGATAGATGGGGCCAGCTTGCAGCCCTGGGTGCATAGTCATATACAAACCCTTCCTTACTACAACAATAGTTCCTCTCCTGCCATTATAGCGAATTGCGGCGACAATACAATGTTACAGAGGAAATCTCCTTCATAAAAAAAGCTCTCGCTTGCAAAAAGCGAGAGCTTAGATCTAAAATCGTCTTTTTGGTTACTTTTGTGCAGGGAACTTTGCGGCGAGCTCACGAGCACTTGGCTCGACAAGAACAGAACCATCAGGAAAGATAATCGTTGGTACGCTGCGAGAGCCACCATTTACCTTCATAACGTACTCAGCGGCACGATCGTCCTCTTCGATATTAATATATTCGTAGGAGACGTTGTGCGCATCAAACCAACGCTTCGCCGCGCGACAGTCACCACACCAGGTTGTCGCATACATCTTAATTTGCTGCTCTGTTTTTGAGGTTTCCAAAGTAGATTCCGACACAGACCACTCCTTTATACTCTTCAATTAACACAAGTCATTTAACTAAAAATATAAACAGCAATCTGACGTAGCATATTCCCCGAAGATGGTACACTGCTCTTAACAAAACGTTCTTTTCAGTTCTTATCGAGAGGTACATACATGCAGCAAACACTCTGGCCTCGTATCTCAGCATTTCCAAAGTGCTACATGGATGAATTGTGTATCAGCCGCACACTCTCTCTAATACAATGGATCGATATGGCGGCAACACTGGGCGTAGACGGACTTGAGTTTTATCCTGGCTTCTTTTCCTCGTTTGATACAGCCTACCTGGAAATGATACGTGAGAGGATGCATCAGCATAATCTACTCATGCCCATGCTATGCGCCTCGCCTGATTTTACGCAGCCAGATGCCGAAGAAAGAGCAGCAGAGGTCGAGCGTTATAAGCGTATGATCGATCTTGTCGCGTTCTTCGATGCACCAGCACCACGTACTTGCCGGATGCTCTCAGGTCAGCGCAGACCTGAAATCTCTGAAGATGAGGGAGTCTCAATGGTAGTTGAGTGCATTGAACAGGTGTTGCCCTACGCAGCCGAACGCGAAGTGACGCTGGCAATGGAGAATCACTACAAGGACAATTACTGGACCTATCCCGAGTTCGCGCAGCACCTGCCTGTCTTCTTAAAAATTGTCGAGGCCATCGATTCGCCCTGGTTTGGCGTCAATTATGATCCGTCTAACGCTCTCCTGGCTGGCGAGGACCCACTTATAGTTCTCAACGCCGTCAAAGGACGAGTCGTGAGTATGCACGCCAGCGACCGCAGCCTGAAACCAGGATATACACTAGATGATTTAAGAAAGCAAGAAGACAGTGTCGGTTACGCACATATTCTCCATCATGGAGAGATAGGCACCGGTCTCAATGATTTCACCACAATTTTTCGTACACTAAAATCTGTTGGTTTTCATGGCTGGATCTCGATCGAAGATGGAATGAACGGCCTTGATGAAATACAACGCTCGGCAAACTTTCTACGTATAACGCTCGCTCAGATTTAAAAACAAGAAAAGGCCATCTTGCATTCGATAGCCTTTTCTCTTTTTTAGGCAGGATGATAATTTAGCCCCTGACAGTGGCGACGGCAGGCTTATTGATACGCTCTAGCATACGATCAAGGAAACGCTTGCCGCCAGTGGCAAGTAGAGAAGGATTGCGTGCCAGAATGCCCATAACGAGGCTTGCAGTAAAGTCGCCGCGCAACGTCTGTGCCGCCTGAGCAGGTGTCAGGCGCTTGAGAAGATCCAGGGAGCTATCCCAGTGGGCATCATCGTAGGCAGCAATATGCTTATTCACCATATAAGCAATATCCATATCGCGTCCAAAGCGGGCACGCCAGCGACGATCGAAGCGAGAGAGAGTCGTAGCAGATGTATCGCCTTCTTTCACCGCCTCGGCTGCCACCTCACCCGCCATCTGTCCAGAATAGATGGCGAAACGGATGCCCTCACCCACGAGAGTCGAGCCATGACCACCCGAATCGCCCGCCAGCAACAGGCCATCGCGCGAGAAACTTTCTAGCACTCCCTCAGAAGGAAAGAGACCAGTATGATATTCCAGCGGACTCGCACCCTTAAATTTGCTGGCAAGCTGAGGAATACCATTCATAATATGATCTAGATACCCACGAGCATCGTCTTCGCTATCCGGATGAATCACACCCACTCCCAGGCGCACCCGCCCATTGCTCCGTGGAAAGACCCAGGCATAGCCACGTGGAGCAAAGGCGCTGCCCATAATTAAATATAGCTCATCCTGTGGATAGTTAGGAGCGTAGAGATCATATTCCGCCCCAAAGCCATAACGGCGGAAAGCACCGCCCATGTCGGTACGAATACCAATGTGCCGCGAGAAGCCTGAAGCATCAATCGTGACATCGGCACGCACATCCACGCGTTCACTCACATGCGTCTTGGCCGTCACCCCAACGATCCGCTCGTTTTCGAGTAGCGCCTGCTCCACCGTATGCCTGACGCGGATCTGCGCACCAGCCGCGACCGCTCGTGCAGCTAGATGTTGATAGAGACCACGCACATCCACCACGCATGAGACAGGAGTATCATAATGGAACGAGACCTCGCGATGAGGAGAAAGAAATACTACCCTGGTAATCGGATGATAGAGGTGCTCCGGAATGTGCAGCGCCTTCATATCCTGAATCCAACTCCCACCACTCGTATGAATGGGATAGCCAATCTCATTTTGGCGCTCAAGCAGCAGCGTGCGCACACCTTGCTTTGCAGCAGCCTCTGCGGCGGCTAGACCAGCAGGTCCACCGCCCACAATAAGCACATTGTAATTATCTGACATGGAATTCCTTCTCTAGAAGAGTGCGTGATATAAATCCTCAATCCGCACCCAGCATCTTTACTGATACTAAATGCGACTGTTACTTCACTATTTTTTGCTAGTATAGTATACTTGCGGAATACTGTCTACCGAATATCCTAAAGGATCGACTCCATCCCAGGTGCCAAATGAGGCGATAGGACGGAAGCGGGCAAAGAGTTCCTCACGGTACCATTGCTCGGCGCGTGTTCTCTGCACCACCTCGACATGAGGAGTTGGGCCATACGCAAAGGTTGTAATAGCGGGAAGAGTACGCCAGATGCTAAGCGTAGCCTGAAAGAACAGTGGAGCTTCTCCGACGCCGACGGAGTTGATCAGTGCATCCTGCTGTAGAAGTTGTTCAGCTACGGCTGGTACAGCATTGAGAAATGCGGGCACCTTTGTAGGCTGAAGCGTCGCTCGTGTTAGAATAATCCAGGGACCGGGTTCGGGTGCGGGCGCAGGCGTCATTCCAGAAAATGGATCGCGCCCGCCCCACTTGCCATGCCAGCGTACAGGCAGCATATGCACAGTCCATGCCTCATCGGACTGACGGTGAATGCGACGCATCACTGAGGAATGCACCTCAAAGCGTCTCAGTTGCGCCAATGAGTCCCAGACAGTGAAGAGGGCGTAGCGCTGGAGATCGGCGTGCGGATCAAAAACTTTACCCTGCCCAACTCCCAACAAACGCCAAAAGCGTAGCCCTGGCGTCTGCGAAAGAGGCCAACGATCAAGCCCCAGATGCGCCAGAGCAGTCAGGCTATAGGACCGGGGATAGTGTGCCAGAGTAAAGGCTACAACCGGTTCATGCTCATGTATATCCATAAGAGACCATTATCTTTTCATTAAACATACTACATGCTGCCAGAATGATGTTCAGGCTCAAGCATAGCTAGAACTTCTGCTTCGTCTTTATCAGCAGGAGTGTATCCATCAACTGCCACCTCAATACGCCAGATAGCTCCTCTCAGAACTACATAGCGCCAATCCAGATTAGGACTATTATTAAAATCTGCCGGAAGCGCTGTCTTCAATAAGTCAATCACGTCTTCCGGTACCGGGTCATGAATATCTAATTTGCCTGTTTGAATCTGCTGAATATAATTGGGAATAATACTCTCAGGATCTTCGCGAAAGATAATACGGTGTAAGTTGCTTAAATTACTGAGACCTGCTTCTTTATGTTCAGGCTTGTCGAGATCGTTGATAATGCGTCGGCGGAGTGCTTCAAAGAAGCTGTACTGTACAATACCGCTGCAAATGAAACGCAACATGGAAGTCGCTTCATCGTCCGACTCATCCCACTTCTTAAAGAAATTTGCCATCGCATCGGCTGCATCGGCTATTTGAGGCACAGAACTAAGATGGCGTCGCGCTGCACGAGCAGCATAGAGTCCAGTCAGTTCATATACAGTCTTCTTATCATAGAGTCCATTGACTTGATCTATCGCTATGCCACGTACATGACGCAGATAGCCAATGCCGTGGGTATCCTCTGTATCCTTCGCTTCACGGCGCGACTTCTCGTAGGCATTTTCTACATACCAATCCAGATTAGGACGCTTAATGCCAACGGTAAACTGCTCAAACGGCACCACTTCGTTGCGCCAGCTTACAAGATTAATGCCCTTTGTCTTCGCCTCTACTAAAAATGTATTACTGAAGCCTCGATAGGGATCACTAATGAGATAGAATATTGCCGAATGGCTCCATTTACTATCTGTAGCCGCACGAATAATATGAGCAAATAGTTCTTTCGGATCTTTATTTGCCCGCAACATAACATCAGCAACTTGTAACAAATTTCCACTATCACTTGAGTCTAAAAAGTAGCGAATAGGATCATCTCCAACACGGATAGCTTTATATGTCATCTCGAAAACCCCCTAGAATGCAGCATTTTTGTAACAAAATTAGCTACGTCACGACTGCTATTGCAAGCAAAGTAGAACACCTATTTTAACTCTATTCTCGTGACTACTCAAGCATAATTTGTCTACTCAACCTCCCCCAGCACGCACAATTTCTTTGACGAAAACTAGTATATGTGCTATAATTAGAACAAGATTTCAAACAGTTTTTGTCCTTCAATCTGTAGCTTCCACCAAAAATCTTCGTATATTCTCCAGTTTTACACTCTACAAAAAGAATGAAGTCATGTATCCATAAATACATGGAGGGCAACGTACGTCTATGAGTATTATGCAAATAACTCAAACAATACATATTATGCCGCCGATCCTGGCTCAGCGCAACAGACATGTCTCTCAGCCTACGTTGCCAGGTATGGAGGCGGAATTAGATACACAGCCGAAAATAACAAATCGCCAGATTGCTGAAGTGCTCTCTGAAATTGCCGATATGCTGGCGACCCAGAACGCCAATCCATACCGCATCCAGGCGTATCGTAACGCCGCACGCGGCATCCTCGATCTGCCAGAGGCCGTAGCCGATATCCTGGCACGAGGAGAGACGTTGCAAGTTCCAGGGCTGGGCAAACGACTGCGTGGACGTATTCGCGAACTGGTCGAGAGCGGCTCTATGACTATTAACAACGGAATCTACACGCCAACGCTGCCGCCCGGTGTACGTCTATTGATGGCTCTTGAGCATATCGGCCCATATACAGCGATACGGTTATACGAAGAGCTGGGCATCGATTCCGTCGAGAAGCTGTGGCGAGCGGCGCAGCAACAGCGTATTCGCCAGCTCGAAGGCTTTGGCATCCGTAGTGAGGCTCGTTTAAAGGCGGCGGCAGAGCATATACTGCGTGTGAGAAATGATACACGTATACCTCTGGATGGTGCCGCATAACTTTTTATCAACAATGCCCTGAAGTAGTTTATTTCAGGGCTTTTTGCTAGAGATGAACCCGTTTAAAACTGGCCCCGTTCTACCATTTCAATAAAACGTTGTTCCATTTCATATGTGCTCGGTCCTGGCTTTCCTGTCCCTATCTGTACATCGTCGATCTGAATCACTGGTGTAATCTCTTTGGATGACGACGTAATGAATGCTTCGTCTACTGATTTCAGTTCTGCCAGAAGAATAGGACGTTCCTCGACCTGAAAACGTCCGTGCGCCAGTTCGAGTATCACATTGCGTGTGACGCCCAGTAAGACGCCAGCGCCTGGCGTTACCAGTACGTCGCCCCGGAAGACGAAAAAGTTGCTACGCGTCCCCTCAAGGACATGCTCTTGCTCATTTACAAACAAAGCATCGCTGGCATCGCGCTGTGCAGCTTCTTTGAGCGCGCGAATGGCCGAGACATAGTTAGAAGTCTTGGCCTCTGGAGAGACGCGCTGTAAACGCGTCGTAATCAATTTCGTCCCACGGGCGAAACGGTCCATATCTCGCTCAGCAAGCTCAGTAATGAGCAGAGCGAGACCATTCTTACCAGCAGGTAGAATGCCATCCTCGCTCTCACCACCTGTCACAAGAATGCGTATCGTGGCATGCTTATACGTGTTACGCTCAATCAATTCGTGCAAAACACTCACAAGAAATTTACGGTCGTAAGAGACATCTAACTCAATCATCTCAGCCGAACGGTAGAGCCGCGCGAGATGCTCATCCAGATGAAAAGGGCGGCGGTCATAGGTACGAAACGATTCGAAAACACTATAACCGCGAAGGACGCCAACATCATTAATCGAAATAGCTGCTTCATGAGGATGTACCCAACTTCCATTGATATACCACCAAGCTTTTGCATCCATCAGTTCTAGACTCCTTCTAAGCCTTCCAGGCTCCCATCAGCGTTTCACGCATACTTCACACAAGAAAAAATAGGCAATTTAGAGCACACCGCGCAGCCTTAACCACGTAACAAAGTCCTGTTCTAACTGCTCGATAGAATATGTTTCAGGATCAGTTTTAGCCAGAAAATAGGTCATAGCATCCTCACATCCGCGGAGCTTATTCAGATCGACGTACATCTCTTCCAGTATACATTCCACAATTTACACTATCGCAGACCCGCATGTAGACGCATAGTATAAGATATGTAGCATGCGAAGATCGAATTCAATAAAGTGCTTAAGTCAAAAACGTAGCTATTTGTCTAACCTTATTGGCTTAAGATCGTATTAAGAATGTATCCATCATGACAATGATGAAATAATGACAAAGAACGACCATCCTTAAAATTTGCGACAGATACAGAATAGGAGAGAAGTATAACTATGACACAATCAGATCCTAATACATCAGATGTTGAGCAAAAAGCCGGTTATGGTGTAGAGGAATTGCAGGTAGTAGGCGAACAGTTGCTTGCTCGCGTCAAAGAGCTTGTACACCAGGGCAATGTACGGCGTGTAACCATCAAACAAGAGGGACGCACCATTCTGGAGATTCCACTGTCTGTTGGCGTCGCCGGTGTTGTTCTCGCTCCAGTTTGGGCCGCAGTCGGCGTGCTCGGTGCCTTGATCGCCCAATGCTCAATCGAAGTCATCCGCTCAGATAACCCGGTAGAGGCTGTCAAAGAAAAAGTTGACGAGATCAGAACTGATCCTAGCAATCCAATCCTCTAAAAGACTATAAGAGTTCAGCAAATGCTAAAGCTTCTTCATTTCTGCAAGGAGCTTTAGCATTTTTGTTTCCATCCCCTTTCTTCTCTCATAAGTTGCTTCATCGCAATTCATAATGCCTACGCTTAGTAGAAATATGATAGAGTAAAATTGAAAGACTTAGTCTATATATTTCATCGAGAGGTCCTTTGGTAATTCAGAGGAAAGAGGGAGGTCATATGCGACATACTGTTGATAAAGCAGGTAAGGTCTTAAACCTCTTTTCATTTCAGCAGCCCGAGTGGGGAGTGAGTGAAGTTGCAAAGGTTTTAGAGCTTCCAAAATCGACGACGAGCGAAATTATGTCGAGCCTCGTCGACCAACAGCTCCTTAGCCGGACTGGTAATGGACGCTATCGTTTGGGATGGCGACTCTTTGAATTGAGTCAAGTCTTGCTTGATAATACCAAATTCTGCATTGAGGCACGGCGTGCGATGCATGAGTTGATAGAGCGATGGGGAGAGACAACACATCTCGCAGTCTTAGATGGTTCTCAAGTCTTATATGTCGAAAAACTCCAGGGTACTCCCGCTGTACAAATCCTGCTTTCGAGAATTGGAGCTCGGCTACCAGCACACTGTAGCGGCGTTGGAAAGGTTTTGCTGGCTTTTCAAGAGTGGAACTCTGTCATTCATATACTTGAAGAGCAAACATTGAACGCGTACACACCAAATACCATCACGGCTTTCGAAAAGCTGGCAATAGAACTGGAGCAGATACGCAAGCAAGGCTATGCTTATGACTCTGAGGAAGTGGTACTCGGCCTCTGCTGTGTTGCTGCACCCATCTATGATCTTGACAGGAAAGTAATTGCTGCCATCAGCCTCTCAGTACCCGCCTATCGCTTTTACCCGCAACAAGCTCATTACACTACTATTATTGTCAAAACGGCACAAAGTATTTCTAAAAATATTGGATTTAGAAAGAAAGTGCAGCCGGTCTTGTAACTCGACTTCCATAACGACGAAATCCATGTTGTATGTTAAAGAAGGCCTCAACTACATCGTATTTGTTACCAATTGAGACCTGCCTTTCTAGTTAATTGTTTGCCAGGAATGTGCGATGAATTTCGTCAAACTCCTCGGGCTTCTCCCACTGTGGCCAATGTCCTGCTCCGTAGATAACACGGAGTTGGCTCCCCGGAATCCACTTTAAGAGCAGATCCGCCTCGTCCAGACCACCCGTAGGATCGTGATCTGTCCAGACAAGCAATGTAGGTGCTGTAATTCTTCCACACCATTCGGGATTCCAAATGTAACGTTTTCGTATCGCAGGATCTTGTAACACCAGCGTGTTCTCTATAGCTTTGAGGAAACCTACCTGGCTGTAGATTGCCTGGCGTATAGCCACCAATTCATCAGTGACAAGAGATTTGTCGTAAAAGAGAAATTCAAGACGAGCTCGCACGTTTGCTGTTGTCGGATCACGCACCGCTTGCAAGGTAGAATCTCGCACAACTCTCAAGGTCTCCGGTTTGCTCGTAACGTTTCCCGGTGTGTTGAGGAGCAAACGATCAACTCGTTCGGGATGATGCGCTGCCGTCCATGCTACGACCCAGCCGCCAAGCGATTCTCCTGAAAGATGAGCTTTCTCGATCCCTAACGCATCTAGTAGTGCAACCTGATGGTTGCTGAGTACATCGGTTGTGTAAGGCATATCAGGGCTGTCAGTTAACCCATGTCCGAGCATATCGTAGACAATCGTGCGGAAATGTTGAGATAGACCTTTTAGATTCCGGGTGTACGCCTCAACATGACCACCCGTTCCATGCACTAAGAGCAGAGGAGGACCCTCCCCTGCCTCAACTACACGAGTACGCACACCACCTGCATTGACATAGTACTGTTTCAGTGAGACACCAAGCCAATCGGACCAGATACTTTTGTGTGTATTCATCGTCTTCCCCACTTCATATGCATGTTCATGCATCTCTTGAAATGACAGAGGTGCATTGCTGATTAAGGCCAGAAACTATTTACTGCCATCGGTTCTCTAAATCGCGCAGGAACATCCATGTTCCACCATAAAAGCCCTTGTCGATTGTAGTCTTCCCATTTCCATTTGATCGGTGGCTGATCAAGATCTCTCAAGTAATCACCGGTAAACAGTTCGATTCGATTTCCAGCAGGGTCGCGCACATACATGAAGAAAGCGTTGGTCACACCATGTCTGCCAGGTCCAAAGTCCATTGCTGAGCGATAGCCGGCATCAGAGACAAGATCGGCAGCCCGAAACACGGCGGCAGGATCACTGAGGTAATAGGCGATATGAGTAAATTCAGTGACAGATGGAGGACGATCTGTCCATGTTCCTGATCTTATAATCGCAACATCGTGCGTTCCCGGTCCTCGGTGCATCCACATCCCGATCGTTTCATCATGCTCATCGACCAGGTATTCTGAAATTGCAAAGTGCAGTTGATCTCGCCAGTAACGAATCGATTGTTGCACATCGGGGACTCTTAGATTGACATGATTCACACGTATTGGTGGGATGCCCACTCGCTGATGGGTGGAACGCATTGGCAGGCGCACATTCCCATCCTCATCATAGACGTTGATCTGTTCAAATGTGTGATAAAACTCTACGGGAAAACCATCAGGAGTGCTCACACGCAATGCTTCACCCTGAGCAAATTCCGTATTCTCAGCAACTCTTCTGGTTGGCGTCCCGAGTTCCGTGTGTAGGTGTTCTAAAGTGTCTAAGCTGTCCAGCGCATCCACGCGGAAAGCCATATGCCCTAGTCGAGGACCATCGCCCAGCGTTAGTTTCAATGTCCACACATCGAAATCTTCAATACCACGTAGATAGAGATGATCATTGTCAGCGTGATGCTCTATAAAACCTAAAACGTGGACATAAAAATTCCGTGCCGCATTCAAATCGGTAACATAGAGTTCGACATGGCCCAAACGCAAGATCATTTCTTCTTCTCTCTTTCCAGCAAAGTTCGATCCTAGAAACTCGTCTGCTTTCGTGCACGGGGCAGTGCTGAATCTACCATCGATGAATCACACACTCCGCAAAGTCTTTAGCATCTCGTTCTACCGTGTGGGGATTAGACAGGAAAATGTTGATGCCATCAATACCTGCATCCGCCATTTGGCGAACCTGTGTGAGACACTGGTCGGGGGTACCACAGATACAAAACGAGTCAATCACCTTTTGGGTAATGAGAGGGATTGTTCTTGGGTCAAGACCTTGCATATATGACTTCCACACGTCCAAGTGAACTGTCTGCTGGTCTCCTTGAACTCCCAGATAGGCGGCAGTTGCTTGCTCACTATCCCGCATCAGGGTTTCATCCAATTCACTCGCATGCTGTCGCATCAGTTGAATGTTAGTGAAACAGGAACTCAGTGGCCCCGAACCAAAGCCTTTGGTGATAGCTTCTTCTCTACTCTCACCTGGACGGAGCATATAAAACCATGTGACAGCAATAAGTTTCACGCTTTTAGGATCTCGCCCTGCCTTGGTAGCTGCTTCATCCATCTCTTTGCGAACAATACGAATCAGATTCGTGTCAGGACCCAGACAATACCCAACACCATCGGCGACGCGACTTGCCATAACAAGGCTCTTAGGACCGCCAGCAGGGACAAAAACCGGGATAGAATCTGCAATGTTATACCATCCACCTTGAGGGTCTAAGAACTCAATATAACGTTCATTGTTTTCCCATTGATAGAGGAGACGTTTTCCTTCTAATAAAGTTCTAATACCCTGAACTACTGCTTCTAGCTCCGCGACCCGCGCAGTTCTCAATCCCATAGACCGCATCGCATTATTGGCGGCACCAATACCAAGAAATACTCTTCCGGGGGCGAGTGCATTCAGAGTTGCAATAGCGTTGGCGGTTTGAGGGAGGAGACGTGTTAGAGGATTGGTAACCCAGGTACCCAACTGAATGCTTTTGGTTTCACGTGCTGCAATAGCGAGAAATTCGTATGGCTCGCTAAAAAGGAGAGGTCCTTCGCCAGCACCAAAATGGCTGTAGCCAAGCTCTTCACCTTGTTTTACGAGTCCAACCTTGTCGATTTTGGCAACTGTGCCAAGCATGAAATCCATCGTTCATCTCCTTCTTCTGTTCTTCAATGAACATGCGAGAGATAGTTTGTATACGCATCTCACAAGAGTTGGATAGCTTGCAAGAAGCTATGCCATCCCTTAAAGGGAGAGGCGTTTTTGCATGACGAACTACACAATACATAAGCTCTTTACGAAGCCTACTTTATTGCATCGAGAAACTCTTCTGACGTAGCGACATGACTGAGAAGTTGTAGCGTGGACAAAGATGCCTGATGCGTTGCATCCGAATCGGCGGTACAGCAATCCTTCAACGTGATCACCTGGTAACCCTCATTGATTGCCTCACGAGCCGTTCCCTCTACCGTCACGTTAGTTGCAACCCCTGTTAGTATCAGCGTCTTGATACTGTGTTTTGTTAGGAGTGTTTTGAGATCGGTCCCGTAGAAGGCTGTGAGCCTACAGTGGCTAACGATAACTTCACCTCCCTGCGGTGTGAGTTCAGAAATAATACTAGCTCCTGGACTGCCATCAACAAGTGCATCTTTCTCCACAACAAGGCTCAGCAACAGATTATTTGCAATCAAGTCGGGGTATCCAGGCCGAAAGCAGACACGAGTATAAAAAATAGGAATGCCTGCAAGGCGTGCTCCATTCAGCACTGCGGCTGTCTGCTCAATGACGTTATTCTTGCTGACCATTTCAGCAAAAAATGGCCCGAACGCACCTTCAGGCTTCACGATGTCTACAAGCCAGTGGAGGGCTAGAACTGCAACTTCTTGCTTCTTGATCTCCATCTTACGAACCTTTCTTGTGCCATGACTGTTGTGGCACAAAGTAACATTTCAATGGGCTGCGAGAAACTTCATTCTAACAATTTGCGCGCTGTTAGGGAACGAACGAGTACCGTTAGAAGTCGGATAGCTTCCTGAATTGAGTGATTGACGAAAGGTAAGTCCACGTTTGATGTGCAGAGTCGATGCGAAATACAGGATGGATAAAAGTTTCATGACCTGGTACATGAACTGTTTAATGTAGTCGAAGTGTAACCTCTATTCTGGCTTCTGTCAATTTAGTCATTCGATATAGTCGAACAATTTAGGTGAGTGAGAGGACGTGTTATAAAACTTTCAGTCTACCTACCTATGGACTCCCTTTTCCTCTTGCTTGTATAATCTCGATAGATGGAATATAGGAAGATAATAGGGGAATAATTATGACTCAACATATCGCTCAAACCAATACTACCGCTTCATCAGATACAAGTAAGGAAAACGTAGACCTTCTTCCATTTCTCTCCAGCCGTCAGAAAAACTGGAATGGTATCCTCCTGGAGCAACAGCACCTTCCTTCTGGTGAGCATATTGTGCCGCCAATTGCTGAACACACGCTTCTGCTCTCCATTGGGCATCCACTCCACATCGTTCAGCAGCGCGATGACAAAAGGGATGAGAGGCTCCTCGTCCCTGGTGATATTATTGTGGCACCAGCACAACAACTCAGTATCTGCGTATGGAATACACCACTGACCGTTTTACAAATACGCCTTCAACAGCCGTATCTTGAGCAGGTTGCCCATCAGGTTGAACTGTCCTCAAGTACGCAGATCGAGTTGCTGAACCAATTCGGTATGCAAGATACTCAGATTGAGCAGATCGTTTTACAGTTGCGCGAGGAGTTACTCTCACATGAGCTGGGGGGGCACCTCTATGTCGAATCATTGACAAATATGCTTGTGGTTCACCTTCTCAGACATTACGCTGGTAAAAGCATAATACGTCTCTTGAAAGAGCAAACTCTCTCAAAAAAGGCTCTGCAACAGGCTATCGAGTATATTCAGGACCATCTGCCCGGAGATCTCTCACTTGACGAGCTTGCTCAGGCAGCCCAACTCAGTCCGTTCCACTTCTCTCGCAGCTTTAAGCAAGCTACGGGACTGGCTCCTCATCAGTATGTTATTCGTCAGCGCCTTGAGCATGCGAAGCAATTATTGCTTACGACAAGCCTCTCTATTGCTGAGGTAGCTGCAACATCTGGTTTCTATGATCAAGGGCATCTGGCAAGGCACATGCGACGCTATTTCGGTATCTCTCCAAAAGATATAAAGGAGAGCAAAAATATCCGCTAAACCAACAAGAATATCCAATCTTCCTCCTCTTACTTTCTGGTACCCTGACGAAGCATATCCCTTACAAGAGCGGTTCTCTTGTCAAGAACACGTGATCAAACGATACTAACAAAGGATAATAGTCATATGCCTAGAAAACATAGCGGACGTATCTTTCTCTCCGTGATCCTTATCATTATCTCCTTTGGATCTGCTGGAGTCGATTTTAATACCTCGCACATTTTTAATCCGACTTGGCCACCACACGCTCGCTATCACGATGTTATGCTCCTCATTTTGCTGATTGGAGCGGCCTGCATCTCGATCTGGCTACTCTGGCGTCGATCAAAGGAGCCATTTGTCGGTTTACTTGTTGCTACATTAATTATCATGATCTTCGCCGCATCCTTTTTTCTCGCGTGGCTGGTTCCTGGTGCTAGTCCATCGCTTGCTCCTGATGGCTCGACACCACTCTTCGCAGGCATTCCAATTCTCCCCAACATCGTTGCAGCATTTCTTGTTCTCATCCTGACACCCTTCGCTTATCGTCTCTGCTGTAAACAATTAGCAGAGGAAGCAAAAAATGTTTGAGCATAGGTGAGAGGAAAAAGGCGATGATAACCACCATTAAAACTCTCTCAAATTACTATAGGAAGCTTGCAAACAGAGGAATACTCCTTACGTTTCTACTCATCTGTACGGAGGTTGCCTTTCCACAGGCAGCCTCAGCTCACGCACTGCACGATACTTCGATCAACCGTTACAGTGGTCTTGAGATTGGAGCCGCAGGAGTACGCATTCATTATGTCCTGAGCTTTGATAGGAGCTTGACCTATCAAGAGCGTGTGCTCCTCGATGCGAACCGAGATGGACAGGTCAGCGAGGCTGAGCGACGAACATATCTTACTTACAAAGTTGGAGCAATACAATCCGGTTTACAGCTCTTCATCAACGGCGTCTCGACGCTCTTGCACCTTACACATCAAGAACTTAGCTTTCCACCAGACCGTGCGGGAATTCATATTGTCTATATTTCAGTAGACCTGGAGACAACACCTCTTGCCAATAATGCCAGGACGCTCTTCTACCAGGATACGAATTTCAGTGATAGAGATGGTTGGAAAGAAATTGTGATACGCAATGCCACGGGAGTCGCTCTTCTCGGTTCAGATGCACCCGACGCCGACCAGAGCAACGCCCTCCAGATCTATCCAAAAAGGCTTTTAGTTATTCCTCCAATGCTTACATCTGCTCATGCCACCTTCAGGTTAGACCCTCATATTGTGGTGAAAAGCGTTGCTGTATCCGATGCTTCTAATGGCGTTGCCTATCTGCAAGATCCACTCACTATTCTGCTCAATGTGAATCAAGTAACCTGGCAGATTCTCCTTTTAGCCCTGGGTATGTCAGTGGTATTGGGAGCACTTCATGCGCTCTCTCCTGGACATGGTAAGACAGTTGTAGGTGCATACTTGGTGAGCACAAGGGGAACACCACGTCATGCAGCATTTCTAGGCATGATAGTGACAGTGACACATACACTTGGCGTCTATGCTCTAGGACTCCTTGCACTAACCGTTTCACATATATTTCTTCCAGAACAAATGTATCCGTGGCTCGACTTAATTTCCAGTCTGTGTATTCTGTTAATGGGAGTAGCTTTACTCTATTCACGTATACGCTCATCTCGAACGGTACACAGTCATATAGAAGATGGAGTTCACGCTCACACACATATCCACCATGAGCACACATATGAGACATACGCTTCTCCTCATACCCATGATGGCAAAATGCATTCTCATCTTCCTCCTGGTGCTGACGGACATAAGCTCACCTGGCGTAGCCTGCTGCTATTCGGTATTTCTGCCGGATTAACACCGTGCCCGTCAGCACTGATTCTCATGCTCAGTGCGATTGCTCTTCATCGAACGGTGTTTGGCCTCGTCTTAATCATCTTCTTTAGTTTGGGCCTTGCAGCAATGCTCATCGCCATTGGATTCCTCTTCATTTATGCTCATACTTTCTTGTTTGCATGGACACGTCGTTTTCCAGGTCAGGGAGCACTCTTACGTGTCCTACCAGGTGTAAGTGCTGTCGCTGTTATAGTAATTGGATGGAGTATGGCTTATGCAGCATTAGTACAACTTGGACTCCTGTAACAAAAAGATAAAGCTTGTCTATTTTACCGAAAGGTTTCTTTATGCCGAGTGCAACAACAGAACTCATTGACAACTACGAGGCAGCGCCCTCTTCTATTAAGAGATTATTTTCTCTACGATTAACTTCGATCACAAGATGATTAAAGCCTGGCTGCATTCTTTGAACGAAATGCAGCCAGGCTTTAATCATCTTGCGATAGTCATATCGACTATAGTTTTACAACAGCGGTGATATGACCATTGATCATTGCCTCGCCCTTATTTGCACGAGCGAAGGTCTTTATATTAGTCCCTTTTAGAACTGTCACCTGATCGCCCTTCTCGCCCGTCCATGTAAACAAGAGAGTATCTGTATCGTGAATAAGATCCGTAAGCAAAACGAGATCGTTTGCGCGCAGTTCAGTGGTCGCAACACCACCAGTTGCGCGCCCCTTCTGAGGATACTGGCTTAGTGGAACCTTCTTCAGCATACCACCAACCGTTACGACGAGAAGACTTTCTCCATTCAGTCCCTTTTCCGTGCCCCCTTGTTCACCGTCCAGATAGGATGCACTGACCACAACGGCGTCCTTCCCCACAGCTATGGCCGCGACACCCTGGCCCGGTCGGCCTTGGGTACGCAGGTTCTCGTCGCTAAAGCGCAGTGTCTGAGCGGTAGAGGAGGTTACAAAGTATTCACCTCTGCCATTTGAGATCAGAGCTACGGCAACGCTATCGCCATCGGAGAGCTTCATATCCTGCACACCGTCCACATCCGCCGTCCGGTATTCACTCAAAGGCGATTTTTTTGCTTTCCCAAGCTTGCTAAAGGTTACGAGATAGCGATCTTCATCGTAGGCATCCACAGGCACTATCGCCACTACATCCTCGCCCGGAGCAAGCTCCAGCAGATTGCGGATAGGCTCACCCTTCGCAGAACGATTGGCAACGGGAACACGATGAGTGGCTATCTGATAGACGCGCCCGGTCGAGCAGACGCAGAGGAGGTAGTCCTGTGATGTTGTGACGATCACCTCACGCAATTGTTCATCGCCGCGCACGGGAGCATAGATGGCAGCGGCATCTTTTCCTCTAGCTTTAAAGGTATCGGCTGGCAAGGCTTTTAATGCACCATTGCGCGTAAAGGTGATCAGCAAGGGTTCGCGCTCGTGCAAGCTCGCAACACGCTCAATGGGCGCGAGGACCTGACCTTGAGCATCGATGACGGTGCGGCGCTCATCGCCAAACTGCTTGATCAACTGCTGCATCTCTTTTTTCAGTAAGATGATCAGAGCCTTGCGATCCGAGAGGAGACGCTCCAGTTCTCCGATACGCACTTGCAGTTCTTCTCTTTCCTTCACATACTTGCTGGCATCCAAGCGCGTTACCTGGGCCAGAGTCATCGAAGCAATCACATCGGATTGAATGGCAGTGAGCGAATAACGGGTCTCAATCTCCTTGCGAGCGGCCGACCGATCCTCAGACTGCTGGAAGATTCTTACGATCTGCTCAGCGTTTGCAGATCCGACAATCAGACCTTCGACGATATGCAGCCGTTCCTGAGCCTTGCGTAATTCAAACTGAGAACGCCGCGTAAGTACATCGATCTGATGATCATTCCAGTAGTTGAGCAGTTCGAGCAGGCCCACCTGCTTGGGCTGGCGTCCTGCCTGCATAGATTCACCAAACAGAAACACAATCTGGAAAGAGAGCGGCACCTGCACGTCAGTGTCTCTAAACAGTTGAAAGAGCGTCTGGGCAGCATCAGCATCGCGGCGTAAGTCAAGCACGATGCGCGTCCCCTTCTCCGTGTCCGTCTCATCGCGTACGTCAGGCATCAAACCCTCAAGCTTGCGTGCATTGATGGCCTTGACGATCGAAGCCTTTACCTTGTCACGGCCAATAGGAGGGATCTGAGTGATGATGAGCGAACGGCTGCGTGGGGTCTCTTCCAGGCGAACCTCGCCGCGTACAATGATACGCCCCTTACCAGTCGTAAAATAGTCCTTGATCCCCTCGCTACCGATGATACGCCCGCCCTGCGGAAAGTCGGGACCCTGGATATAGGTCATCAATTGTTCGACGGTCATGTCGGGACGATCGAGCAGGGCGATACAGGCACGCATCACCTCACTCAGGTTATGCGGAGGAATATTCGTGGAGAGGCCGACAGCAATACCGCTGGAAGGATTCACGATTGGCGGAATATGCCCCGGCAAATAATCAGGCTCTACGACCTTTACATCCTGCTTATATGTAGGGTGGAGCGGAACAGTATCTTGCTCCATATCTGCCATTAGCGCCTCAGCTAGAGGGGAGAGCCGCATCTCTGTGTAACGATAGGCAGCGGGCGCGTCGCCATCCTCGCTGCCCATATTTCCCTGGCCTTCGATCAAGGGATAGCGGAGTGTGAAGGGCTGAGCCATACGGACAGCAGCATCATATACAGAGCTGTCGCCATGTGGATGATAATTGCCTAGAATAAGGCCCACGACCTCAGCGCTTTTCACGGTGGGGCGCGAGGAGAGATAGCGTGCCTCGCGCATTCCAGCCAGGATGCGCCGCTGCACAGGCTTCAAACCATCACGAGCATCGGGTAACGCACGATCAGTAACGACCGAGAGGCCATAGGTGGCAAAAGCCTGTGATAGAATGACGGAAAAATCCTCACGAATAATTCCGCTGTTCGCATTCGAATCGGTTTCTGTAGTTATACGAGCCATCGCTTAAATGTCCAGTTCTTTAATCTTTCTAGAATGCTCAGCCAGGAAGTTGCGTCGACTCTCTGCATTCTTGTCTTCCATTAATTCTCCCACCAGTTTGGCCGCGAGCACTCCATCTTCCATCGTCACACGCTTCAAAGTACGGCGGGCAGGATCAAACGTTGTATCACGCAGCTCTTTTGGATTCATCTCACCCAGGCCCTTGAAGCGCTTAAACTCAAGATTCTGCGCGTCAGTGTGCGTTTCTAAGAATCGCAGTCGCGCCTCGTCATCAAGCAGCCAGTTTACTTTACCCTTGTATTTGACCGAGTAGAGCGGTGGGCAGGCAATATAAACATATCCTTGTTCGATAAGATCGCTAAATTCCTGATGAAAGAGCGTTAGTAGTAAACATTGAATATGCAGCCCATCCACGTCAGCATCAGTTGCAATAATTACTCGATTAAACTTTAGATGGCTTATATCAAAAGTATCACGGGTACCAGTACCTAGAACGTTAATAATTGTGCGAATCTCTTCATTTTCAACAATACTCTTCAAGTCAGCCTTTGCAACGTTTAACGGCTTTCCTTTCAGCTTTAAGACAGCCTGGAAATCAGAGAAACGTCCCTGCCCCGCACTCCCGCCCGCCGAATCGCCCTCCACAATAAACAGTTCTGCCCGCGAAGGATCAGCTGTATTGCAGCGCAAAAACTTCTTCGAGAGACTTGTGTCGATCAGCTCGCCATTTTTCTTGTTCCCAGCCCGCGCCAGTTCCTCCACCAGTTGAGCCTCATTCCGAGCCTTCTGCATCTGCTGAATTTTTTTGAGCCAATCTTTTCCTGCCGGCGTGTTGGCCTCAAACCACTCTTTCAGCCCCTCATCAACCACCGATCGCACAAGACCCTCTACCGGGGCATTGTTTAAGCGATCCTTTGTCTGACCCTGAAACTGCGGATTGGCGAGCTTGACTGAAATGACCACATTCAAACCCTGCTGAATCACCTCTGGTTTGAAGCCATCACGCTCACGATTCTTAATGACGTTCAGTTTGAGCGCATAGTCGTTAATGACTTTCGTCAGGGCCGCTTTAAACCCGGTTTCGTGCACTCCACCGTCGCGCGTACGTACCGCGTTGGCATAGCTGTACATCGAGATTTTGTAGCCCGTGGTCGGCTGCAAGGCGACCTCGACGCGCACATCATCCTTCTCTTTGACAATGCTGATGACATGCTTGAATAGCGGCTCACTTGTGCTGGTTGCCAGGTCGCGCACATAATCGGGCAAACCTTCACGAGAATAGAAGATCCGGCTCACTTGCTCGCTGGTGGAATCATCCCACGCGTCCAGGTGGAAGGTCACACCACGATTGAGATATGTGGCAGCCTTCAGGCGACTCTCTAGAGCCTCAAGCGAGTAGTAGACGTCTGGGTCAAAGACCGAGTGGTCGTATAACCAGCGCAGTTGTGTACCGTGTAGTCTGGGATCACAGGGTGTGATTTGATGAGGCATCGCGCTCCCACGGCTAAATGTCTGAATAAACTGCTGGCCGTCTTTCCAGACCGTGAGTTCAAGCTTCTCTGACAGGGCGTTAATAACGGTCGAGCCTACGCCATGAAGACCGCCGGCCGTTTTATAGACACCTTCAGAGAACTTTCCACCAGAGTGAGGCACCGTTAAAATGACGGTCGCGGCGGGAAGATATTCGCCCTGGTACAACATAGGATCAAAGGGCATTCCACGTCCTTCGTCGCGAACCGTCACCCAGCTATCTTTGTCGATCTCTACCCAGATATGTTTGCCATACCCAGCTACCGCCTCATCGACTGCGTTATCAAGCGCCTCCCAGATCAGGTGAATCAGGCCAGAGGTAGACGTAGAGCCAATATACATTCCAGGGCGATGCCGAATGGCGGCGATGCCCTCCAGAACTTGAATATCAGCGGATGAATATGCTGCTGTATTTTTCTTTGTACGTCCTACTTGTTTTGACTCTCTTGTATTTGTTTTTATTTCTTCTGTATTTTCATCAAGTGTCCTCGTCGCGAAGAGTGAGAGCTGCTCTTGTTGCGCAGTTGACTCCTCTTGCGGAAGAGGAAGTGCGTTGGGGGAACGATACATCTACCCTTATACCTCTCTTCGAATGCATTGGTTGCCTCTTCAGCATACAGCCTTCACTTGGGAAAGTCAAGATACAATTGGACCAAAAGTTCTAATTTGTCCTGACTCCCGCAAACTGTCTATTGATTGGCGACACTTTCTGCTCGTCTGTAAGATTTATCATATCTACCATCAACATTTCGTCGTTATCTCCTTCTCGTGCCGAAAAGGTCTCACCCTATAAAATACATATATGCTCTCTTTCTATTCCTGCTAAGGCCGAGCAAGCTGGCAATTTCTAATATCTATTGATAATGTATACAATGTGCAATATAAAAATAGTGCTAGTGCCCTTCTCGCCTTCTGTCCTTGACCTATTGATACTGTTTCTCGCAATGATATACACAAGGAATCTACTTTTTTCTTCTACTTTCGGTCTACTCACCTTCTTTTTCCTGAAGGGATTGTATTTTCTTCTGACATCGATTATAATTACTTCTAATTGTCCTATACTGTCACATTACTTCTTATGAACGCGTAGTGTATTCCTCTTCTCAATTCAATAGGAAGGATGGCATAAGGGCATGCCACGTCCGTCTAAGCACATTTCTCCTGATACATTGGGAGGATATCTCAGGGCAGTGCGTGAACAACTTCATCTCTCGCTAGCGGATGTTGCCAAAGATCACTACAGCACTAGCTTCATCTCACAGATCGAGCGCAATAAAATTGAGCCTTCTCATGAGAGCCTATCCTTTCTGGCCAATCGCCTCAAGCTCTCGCTTCAGGACCTGGAGCATCTCGCACTACAGCAAAGAGAGATGGAAGATAAAGCCCTGCTCTATAAGTCGTACGAAGACTTGCGCATTCGTGTTACAGATATGCTCGTACACAAAGACATTCTCTCCGCCCTGGAACTTTTACAAGATCTTCCCTTGTCTCAGGTCCCTCCACCTCAACGTTGGCGTCTCATAGCATTACGAGGACAATGTTATTTTGAACAAAGGAAATTCTTACAGGCGCAACAAGACCTTGTCTATGCGGCCAACGAGCTTCCCAAATCAGAAGAGATATCGACAGAGCAAAAGCATGAGCTGATGCTCCTACATCTATATTTAGCGGGCACGTATCGAGAGCTGCAACAATTTGATGCTGCGTTAGAGCACTACAAGATTACTTTGACCTTAATCAACAATACAACTCCATTTGGCTATGCGGCAGAGGCACATTGGGGTCTCGCACTCCTCACATTCGCACAGGCAAGTCAGGCTCCACGCATAGCTCTCTCGATTGAAAAGGAGAAAGAGATGAAGCTTTGCACAGCACTTGAGCATGCAGAGAACGCCCGCTTCTTGTATAATTCAATGGGAGAGCAGCTTCGCGCGGCGGCTGTGAGTTGTCAGATAGCGCAGATCGAGTTCAGATTAGGTCACACAGAAAAAGTACGCACATATCTGGAAGAGATTCTGGCAACCTGGGCGAACGTGTGCGACGAGCCAGTTGCAACATTGGCAGCGGAAAAACGTAAACAACAAGAGATAGCAAGTACGGTCTCGGCTGCAGCATGCTCATTGGCCCACATTGAACTTGAGGATAAAGAATATCAGAAGGCGCTTATCTATGTCGAGCAAGCGTTAAGGGCTGGCAAAAGAAGCTATAAACTGCGACGAGCAGATGCATATCTCATGCGCGGGCGCATCCTGGAAGCGTTGAATCCTTTTGATCCTGTCGCTGAAGATGCATTCCGTTGTGCGACAGAAGAGTTGGCAGACACACACCGGATCGCCGCACGCATCAGTGCTCACGTACGCTTTGGCCGACATCTCTTGAAAATTGGTAAAATTGAAGAGGGAGAGCGCGAACTGGAGCAGGCCCGGCAACTCTCCGACCTGGTCTCGGCCAGTAGTGGCACCTCTCACTTTGCAGATGACAACGTGCCAGCGTAAATACTTGTCATAAAAAATTTGGTACCAGAAATTATCCCTTGCAAATAGAAAAGAAAATAGGAGTGGGAGCCGGAAAGATGAAGCCAATTACAGGCCAGTATGAATGTGTTCATAGCTCTGGAGTAGGACTAGATTACTTCACGTCACGCCTCGACCGTATCTCGCTCCAGCCCAGTGGACGTTTTATTCTCACCATACAGAATCAGAGCCGGGCGGTCAATGCAGCCCAATCCTTGATGAAAGGGCAACAGGCATCAATAGCAGCACCAGAGACAAGGCGCGAGGGAAGCTATACCTATCAGATGCTGGAAGTGACTCTGAATCTGCAGTTTGACGACGGTGGCTTTGAGCAGGGACGGGTTGACCCAAATGGAGGTGGGTTATACATTGGACCCAACTTCTTCAACAAGGTCTCTGACTCTACCTTGCTACCACCCACCTATCGCTTACAGAAAGATATGGACGACATCACCAAAGGACTCAAAATCGCCGGTACCATCGGTGGTATGGCGATGAAGGCGGCGAAAACTATTCAGGGGACGATACACATGGTGCAAGGGTCTCAGCCGCAGCAGGGGGCGAATCCCGGAGCAACTCCCTATTCCGCTTCACCACAGCCCGGTCCGGCAGTACCTCCTTCACCTGCTCAAAATCAACAGGGAGGGTACAATGCACAACCACAACCAGCGTCTACCCAGCAGAGACCTGCACAACCCATACAGCCAACACCCGCAGCACAAAGCACTGCAGAAGTGCGCTTCTGCGATCAGTGTGGCGCGCGGATTCGTCCTGGTAAAAGCTTCTGCAATAATTGTGGCGCACGTCTCGTCTGAAGATTCCTAAAGACTACTTCTATGCTCTTTCACCAGGAGTTCATAGGCGGCGATGATGCGCTGCATCTGTTTCTGATCCCCCCCTCGGTCAGGATGATAGCGCTTGGCCAGCGCTCGATATCTACGTTTGATCTGATCAGGAGTAGCATTAGGCGGCAGGCCCAGCACACTTAGCGCCTGCTGCCTCTGCCTCAATTCATACATAGGATTTGCATTGCTTTGCCAGAGACTTTGTGCGCTTATCCGCAGCACATCCCAGAGTAAAGATGCGAATGATCGTGGTGGTCGTGAACTCATATTCCCTTTTTCCGCCCGAATAGTCGTGTCTGTTGGCCATCTCTCATTTTTATTACCACCATTATACTATGCTATTCATTAGCAAATGAAACTGAAGAACAGCTTCACGCGTACACAACATGTCAGGAATGCAGGTTTCCGTTACTCCTTTGCAGTAACAGGAAAAGAATTTCCCTACTTCTTATCTCAATCCAATAGTTTCTTGTCTTTCCATGTGAGCTTTCTATACTTTATTCGTTTTATCTAGCAAATAGTTCTATTCGGGAGGAATGTTATGGCAAGTGAGACAAAAGAGTCTGAGAACATAATTCAGCGCGTTGCCACATCGAAACTTGTGCAGGAAGCTAAACCCACACAAGCTTTTTTTCAAAAGTTCAGCAATGACTGGTCATTTATATTTGCAGGATCGTTGGCCTATAGCTTTCTCACAGCGCTATTCCCTATTCTTATCGCGCTGATTGCAATATTGGGATTTGTGCTCGGTGGCCAAAAAACTAGTCAGGAATTTATCCTATCACAGATTCAGCACGCCATTCCGAGCTTCGCAATCCAGGGCTCACAGCATGACCTTTTCTTAAGCATCAGTAAACAGTTGAGTGCATCGGCAGGAATACTTGCCATTGTGTCTGTTCTCCTCGCTATTTTTGGTGGATCCCGGCTTTTTGTAGCCATTGAGAATTGTTTAGAAAGGAATATGCAAAAGCAGCAAGAGCTAGCGTCAAAGGCACTTCATCGCGATAAAGCCAGGAAGCAAGCTACAAGCTCGAAAGAGCCAACCAGACTATCGACTATTATAGAAGTTGTCACTGGATCGGCGCTGGCTCTGGTTATAGAACTTGTACGATTGCGTCAACGGAGAAAATAGAGAGAATAAGATAACCCGGCTGCGAGATGAAGTCAATACCGAGAAGCTCTGGAAAGTTCTTAAGAAAAGATAAACGGCTCAAATCTCGGTCACCTGATCTCGCAGTTGGAGAGAGCCATGTTTCTTGACGCGACCTCGATTAATCTGCTACACTTTGACTCAGCTAAGAAGAAAACTTCGTACTCAAGTAAGCATTCCACAAAATCTATTTACTATCCAATGTCCATATAATGCGTCTCGCTCGGCGCATTTCTTCTAAGAGGTCACGAGTATGCTAAGTGAACATTCTTCACCAGCAGATAGCCAGGAGCATTCACGATTGCTAAAAGCCTTGCGTGAAAGCGAGCTTTTACGTGAGCTATCGGAGCTGCTGGCCTCTTCACTCGATCCAATCAGGATCTTACAGGTACTCGTGAAACGAACAACAGAAGTCTGTGATGTTGAGCGTTGCACCGTCTGGTTACTCAATGAGACTGGTACAAGCTTTCTTCCCGCTGCCTATCACTTCTCTACCCCTACTCCAAAGCAGAAAGTTCGACAATCCGTTGAGCGGATGTGGCATCAAAGCGCTATACCGTTTGATAATCCACTCATTCAGCGCATTCTAGCAGAGAAGGGGATGCTTTTTCTGGAAGATCTGCAAGCGACATCAAATCTTCAAAATATTGCAAAAAATTTTCATGTGCGCTCAGTTCTCCTGGTTGCACTTATTCGCGAAAACAGGCCAGTTGGTATGATGTCGCTTGATAAACCAGGCCAATTTGCGACATTTACACATGAACAGCAGCAACTCGCCCGTGCCATTGGCCAGCAGGCAGCAGTTGCTATCGACAATGCACGACTTTATCAGGAGGCAAAAGAGGAGCGCGAGCGTGGTGAACGATTGGTCGAGCAGGCGCAGTCTATCTACCAGGTGGCGATGGCGGTGAACTCAGGTGAAGAACTACCACAGGTCATGGCAATTGCAGAGCACCATCTCAGATGTATACTCGGAGCACAGGGCGCGACGATTTTTCTCTTAGAAAAAGATTTTTTGATATCCGCTCAGACAGTGCATTCCTCTGCTGAGGGGGTGCCCGATGAGAAGCGGCAAAGTCTTACTGACCTTTCGTATTGTCAGAGTGCAATTCGCGCCAATACACCACAGTTTGTGACACAGCAGCAACTTCTGGGTGCGGAACTTGAATGGTTCCAGCAGCTAGGAATGAAAAACGTTCTGATCATTCCATTCGTTGTAGGTACGCAGCAGTCAGATCATTCCGCAAAGAGCAAGACAAGTGTCCATAGCAGTCATTGCGTCGGTTTTGCCTTTGTCAACTATACCGATACGGCGTATCGTCCTGGGCCGGGACACTACGCGTTCGCTCGCGATATCGCCGCTCAATGTGGACTGGCAATTGAGAAAGCACGCATTTTGAGCGAGGCGCGCCACGCAGTAGGGCTGGCTAATGAACGCGCAAACACGCTAGCCGCCGTCTTTAATGCGATGACCGAAGGTCTCATCGTGCTCGATCTGCAAGGCAAAGTTATTCTCAGTAACAATACGGTCTCGCGTTACATTAGCCTCAAGCACAATGCGAAAAAGCAGCGCGTGACTTTCTCGCAGCAGACAGCCTATACACTCAACGGGCAACCAATCGCAAGCGAAGATTTTCCCCTCAATCGTGCCCTTCGTGGCGAACGCATCCGAGGAGAACGCTTCGTCAGTAAGCGTGCCAACGGTAGCGAATACGCGATCGAAGTAAATATTGCACCGCTCTTAGACAATGATGAAAATAAGATCGGCATTGTTAGCGCATTTCGAGACATCACTGAGCAGGTGCGTGTTGAACGGCGCATCCGCCGCGCCCTCGATACTATGTTGCATGCAGCCGAGGCAGTATCGGGCATTACAGATATTAGAGAAATTTTATATCGCGTCCTTGCCATGACGCTGACAGCAATAAATAGCGATCGCGGTGTTGTACAGCTTTACGACCAGGAGAAGCACCTCTTTACTCCTTTACTTTCAATCGGCTTTACGCTGGAAGAAGTTGAGCAATGGCTTGCTGAACAAAAGCCGTGGTTCTCCCCAGAAGAGAATCAGCGTCCAGACTTTTACGTTCAACTTCTCGAAGGCCACGCGACACTCGTAAGCGAGGAGCACGATCTTGACCAGCCCGGTTATGTTCAACAAACTCTTGTACTGGCAGCACCCATTACACACAATAAACAGCTCCTGGGTATAATGATGCTTGATCGCTCCTCGGTCTATAGAAGAGAGATTGATCCTCAACGACCTGGCGCCACCATGCCCCTACCAGCCCTTGAATTTAATGCCTGGGACATGGCCGTTATCGAGGGCATCGCGCAATTCGCTGGCCTGGCAATTGAACAGACACGCTGGCAGCAGGTGGCCGAAATAGCACGTACAAACGAGGCCACCATGCGCGAGTCTAATGCCCTCAAAGACGAATTTTTAGCAATAACAGCCCATGAGTTTCGCACACCCCTCACTATTATCCTTGCGCATGGCCAGATGATGTCCCGCCTGCTGCGCAAAGCTACAGACGTTGCACCAAAGCTCAAAGAGCGACAGTTCGAAAGCATCTCCATCATCGAAGAACAGACACGCCAGCTTACCAATATTGTCAATACGTTTCTAGAAGTAACCAGACTGAACCGGGGCCAGATCAACCTTACCAATGAAATTCTCAACCTGGAAGATATTGTCAAAGAGACGGTTACTCAACACAGCGCCACATCTACCATTCATCGTATCAGCTACAAAGTCGAGTTGGTCGAGCAGCCCTATCTCGTGCATGGAGACAAAGCTCGTCTACAGCAAATTTTTGCAAACTTGCTGCAAAACGCCATAAAATACAGTCCACACAGCGGTCCTATTCGGATAAAACTGACTCAATCTATCTCTACCGAGGGAGAAAAGTTTATCGAAACAACTGTTGAAGACAGAGGTATTGGCATACCAAAGGATGCGCAGATGCATCTCTTTGAACGCTTCTACCGTGCACCCAACGCAGGCAACAGCCAGGTACGGGGCGTGGGGCTGGGACTGTACGTAGTCGCAGAGTTTCTCCGCCTGCATGGCGGAACTATTCGGGTCGAAAGCAGCGGAGTCGTGGGCGAGGGGAGTCGCTTTATTCTCACACTGCCACTAGTGGAAGAAGATACGGATGCAGATGAACAAACTTCGTAGCTGCCTACTCAGCGTCGCACAAGAGGAACTGGAACGAGAAGGCACGAAAGATGCCTCTCACGACTATGATCATATTACTCGTGTTATCGCCATAGCGGAGACACTTCAGAGCAGAGAAGGTGGTGACCTACCGATCATCTGGGCCGCCGTGGCATTTCACGATATCGGGCAGGAAAGAGAGCGTCTTTCCGGCGGCGATCATGCCCTGATTGGTGCAGAGATGGTGGGTGACTTTCTGACCGACACAGACTTTCCGCAGTCATCCATTCCAGCAGTCCAACAAGCTATTCGAGAACATCGTATGACAGGAGGAAGCGTACCATCTACAGTAGAGGGACGCATTCTCTATGATGCAGACAAAATTGATATTCTTGGAGCCATCGGCATTGGTCGCCTCTACAGCGTTACCGGACGCTATAATCAAAAGATTTATGCACCGATGCCAGCAGACATTACTGAACCGGTTGATCCGCTTGTTGTCAGACAGCTCCGCCGCCACCCCAACTATTCTCCAAGTATTGAATTTCAGCTCCTCTTCCAAGACATGCCTGAACGTATGACGACTGTGACAGGGAAAGAGATGGCTCAGGAGCGCTATATCTATATGCAGGAGTTTTTCAGACGATTGCAGCAAGAGGTCACGGGCGACCTCTAAGCACAAACTCGGCCGATGCTTCAAAAATACATCGATCTACTTTTGCCAGTTAAAAAAGCTCACCAAGCAACACGATATAGTTAAAAGATGCGCGCATGGTCGTCGGTGCCGTTAAGTGAATGGTAAAGCCGATACGCGGACGCAGCGTCACATACTGAGTCACAACAGGGCCGGGATTTGCGGTCAAGGTAATCAGAACAACGCTTGTCTCCGTTACATATCTATTGACCACGGTCGCATCGCCCTGTCCAGCCTCAAATACACCTGAGCCAGAGAGCTCTCTGCGTGGAGCTGCGCCACCCTTCCCTCTAGAAGCATCAACGGCAGATAGACGAGTGCCCGTCGTGTCCAATCCAACAGGCATCTTTCGTGTCGTTACAGGCAACGAAGGATTTGTTGGATTCGCTCTCTCTGTCAGATTAGCAACTACCGTTAGCGAGGCATTTGAAGGCCCAACCATATCGTTCTCTAATCGTGGAGTTGGTTCGCTCGTGCCAGTTGAACTATTTCTTTGCAGTGTGTCGCTAAAAGATGCTTCCGTCCTGGCCCCTCCTGACTGGCGCGAATTCGCTGTTCCAGGTGGTGTCTCTAGATGAATACGCGTTGTGCGACCTGCCAGCTTGCTTTGTCTATCGCGAGGCTCATCATCACTCTTATCGAGAGATAGAGGACGTTGAGGAGCCGCTCTTTCCTGCGCTAGAGATGCTACAACAGGTGTGTACGCCTGTTGCACACTCTCGTCCACCTCTTTCGAAATCGGCATGCTCTCTGGTAGCGCTCCTTCTTCCACTGGAAACTGTCTCGACGACTCAATCACTTCAGGTTGTGAATTTCCTCCAATTGCTGCAAAAGATGATGTCAGACGTTGAGCAAAACGCTTGAGTATATTCGTATTTTGCTCTTCACCAACCGAATCTTCTAAGGCTTCCTCGACTGATGCAGAGAGATTGATTCTCTCACGTTTGGCATGTGAGAGCCATCTTTGTTGATTTTGCTCATTATGCTTTTCATTCAAAACCATCACAACCCCCGAAATACAAGCAAATTTCACGCATGTTATCTACAACACCTACAACATACACAACGCCTACGATACACGTTGAAATTGATAGAGGCAGTATAACATACTATGATAGTAAACGAAGAACGGCTAGCACATTTGGGCTTCAGCTTCCCGGATTCCTTTCCATACTATGGAGAAGGCTCCCTTTGTTATAGAGAAAACGTAAAAGTAGGAAATTTGGCCCTTCTCTATCCAGACACTTGAAAGTCTCGTGCGAAACCTATACAATAGTGCCTGATCACAAAGATCGATAAGGGCATATATAAATATGCTCATTCTCTACTCGAGAGAATACGTTTATATTTTTAGCAAGATAGAGGAAGGATTTTTTCAATGAAACTTAACGGAACACACAAATTTAAAGCATCTAGTGCTCAAGTTTTTAATGCTATTCTTAATCCAGAAATACTAAAATCATCTATCCCTGGCAGCAGTTCAGTATCCTATGTTAGCCCAAACAGCATCCAGGTCGAGCTTACCACTCCACTGCCTGGTCTGCGTGGCCCATACGAAATTGTCATCAATATCCCGCGTCGCCAGGAGCCAAACTTCCTTGAAATGCAGGTCGTACGTCAGGGCAAGGGCGGCTCTGTCAACGCCCTCGGCGAAGTCAATCTCGCCGACGAGGCCGATGGCGCACTATTGAGCTACAATGCTAATGCAGATCTCGAAGGCCCTGTCTCTATTGCAAACAATCCCCTCGGTCAGGGCATTGTGAAAAATTCTTTGAGTAGCTTCTTCAAGAATCTAGAAAAGGCTATCGAAAAATCTTACGTCTAAATATATTCTCATAGAATAAAGAGAGGGCCCAGCAAATAAAACTACTGGACCCTCTCTTTTTATTTATAGATTTATCTACTTCTCTACATCTGCTGGAACCTGCAAGTTTGTCTTCAGACACGTGAAAAACTGGCCTGTTAACTTCTCTGAAGTACTATTCATAAGCCGTCCACCAACGCTTGCAAGCGTGCCACTGACCGTCACATTTGCATCCCAATCCATACGCGTTTGCGTCCCATCATCACTTGATAGATTCATCTTCCCTTCCAGCTCTACCGCACTGCCAGGAGCTTTGCCACGAGCTTTCACAACCATAAGATCAGGTTCATGCATCTCAGGACGCGTCACATCCAGTGTAAACTTCGCCTTTACCGGCCCAATGCCAACCGAAATCAACGCCTTCCAATGCTCAGGTCCTAATTCTTCCAGGCTCTGAAAACCGGGAGCACAGGTCGCTACTTTATTTACATCGAGCAGATACGCCCATACTTTCTCAATAGGCACAGAAATAGTTTGAGAACCAGAAAACTGCATACGTTCTAACCTTTCTAGCTATATTCTTCTGTTGTTTAGCATATGCAATAGCTACCTTTGCCATACTTGTAGAAGAGTTCAAGCAGAGCAAAGTCGGGTACTAATTCTACATCATATCATAAGCGAACGATGTTAATATCGCTACCATGCTCGCACCTATCCAAACTGCACAGTTGACACAATATTATCCAGCGTGGCAATAATGGAGAGGAAGGAGTACTTACAGGTGAGCATAGTACAAAAAAACACGATTTATCTGGTACGTCATGGCGAAAATCCAGCAAATATTACTTATGAGTTTACCTATAAAAAAGTCGATTATTCGTTGACGCTCAAGGGTATATTACAAGCACAACAGACAAGTGAATACTTTATAGGGCGTGATATCCATGAAATTTACGCATCACCCTTAAAGAGAGCAAAAGAGACGGCCGAAATCATCGCCCAACCACTGCATCTTCCAGTTACAATTATGGAGCAATTTCGCGAGATAAATGTCGGTGATCTGGAAGAGATGCCACCTACGAAAGAGAACTGGAAGATACATGATCGCATTGTAGAGGCTTGGTTTGAAGGCAAGCACAACGTTCCGTTTCCAGGTGGTGAAGACTACAATAGTCTCTTAAGCAGGTTACGCAATGGGCTATTGATGGTTACTGCTAATAAAACGGGCAAACACATTGTGATCGTGGGACATGCTGGTATATTTACCAGAACGATACAGGATATCTGCCCTGATGTCGATATACAGAAAGTTTTAAGAAATCCTAACTACAATTGTTCTATTACCGAGGGATGCAAGTAACTCATTTATGGAAATCGGGAATTTCCCCGATTTTGAATCGAGCAGGTCTTGCAGAAAAACAAGAGCAAGTAACTTCTCAGTTGAAATTCGGCGTTTCCTGCGATCAAAACT
>JAABUQ010000241.1_pt1 | contig 123158 bp, 117 predicted proteins | sample 5560001 | NCBI WGS metagenome assembly JAABUQ01 (sample SAMN10711888, study PRJNA513371) | rock metagenome | isolation source: Antarctica rocks | place: Antarctica: Victoria Land, Finger Mt nord | collected 2015-12-18 | reverse complement strand
CCGCATTCCCTCATGTAAAATGTTACTAAGGTTGGTACACTTGCCTCACATGAAACTGTTACCGAGGGAAGTCAAAGCCATGCCGACGAATGATGAGATGACACTAGATGAACGACGTAAGTATCTCAAGCGCATGAAGCCGCTCTATCTGGCGACCCAGCGCACCGAGCGGAGCCGGATGCTGAGCGAAATGGAGCAGGTGACAGGGATGCATCGCAAAAGTCTGACGCGCCTACTACACGTCAAGAGCTTAGAACGCAAGAAACGCAGCACGCCCCGTAGCCCCACCTACGGAGCCGATGTAGAGTGGGTGGTCCTCAAAGTATGGGAGAGTTTGGACTACGTGTGTGCTGATCGCTTAACTCCCGCCTTGCTTTCGACTGCTCAGCATCTGGCACGCTTTGGCGTTGTGCATCTGAGGGCAGAGGTGCAAGACCAGCTAAGGAGGATGAGCTGTGCGACAGTAGAGCGCATGATGCGCAAGAATCGCAGTCGCAAAGCACGCTTACCCCAGAAGGGACCGCAGCGAGCCAATCGTGTCACCAAAGATGTGCCGATGGGACGCATTGACTGGCAAACGCAGGACCCAGGCCATTTTGAGGTTGATCTGGTCCATCATAGTGGGGAAACGACTGCTGGCGAGTACCTGCATACGTTCCAGTTGATCGATGTGGCAACTGGATGGAGCGAACGAGTGGCTGTCTTGGGACGCGGACAACGGGCCATGGAAACGGGCTTTCGTCACCTTCTGGATCGCTTGCCCTTCGCGGTTCGGCAATTGCATCCCGACAATGGTCCCGAGTTTTTTAATCACCACCTGGTGCAGTTCTGGAAAGAGAAAGTGGTAGGGGTCACCCTTTCGCGGAGCCGACCGTATCAGAAAAACGACAATCGCTTCGTGGAGCAAAAAAATGATACGTTAGTCCGACAGTACCTCGGACAGATGCGACTGGAGACTGCAGAGCAATTGGAGGCGGTCAACGCGCTCTATGAGCAGATGTGGCTCTACTACAACCTGTTCCAACCGGTCCTGCATTTGAGCAAGAAAGAGGTGAGCGATGGCAAAATCCATCGTCACTGGGATACGGCTCAGACTCCCTATGAACGCCTCAAAGCCACGAGCATTTTGAGTCAAGAGCAACAGGAGCGGTTGCAGCACCTGTATCTGCAAACCAATCCTTTAACTCTACGAGCCGACATCTACCAACGCTTAGCTGTCTTATGGGACCAGCAAGTGACGCAAGCTGCACGTGCAGCATGACATGAGCGGGGAAGGGGGTCGCCTGAGCCGCGGCTCAGGCGACCCCCTTCCCCGCTCATGAGAGCACCTAATGACGAAAGGAGAGTGTCGGCTTCAGTAACATTTTCATTTGAGGGAACTGTGCTCGAATCTGCTCCTTCGGTAACATTTTCATTTGACTTGACACGCACCCCATTGCGGCCATTCATCCTCAGCCCTCGAAGGGCGGGGCCTTCTGGCCGCTTATGGGAAAAGATTGATATGTAGGAAAAAAGATTACTGTATCTTACTCTTTCTTGAGCGAAATGCCGCCCTCATTAGACTTAGCGGCCTTCTTCTCTTTCTGAGCCTCTTTCTTTTGCTTATTTGATTTGGGGGCAGCCTTCTGCACCTTTTTCTGTTCTTTGTTCGCCATAAATGACTTCACCTCCTAATCTCATGGTTGGCCTTACTGTTATATAGATATCATCATTGTAGTCGTGTAGTCAAACACAGGTAAATGAAGGCGTAAGAACCTGTTTATTTATATTGCTCGTACACACGCTTCTCCTGGAAGCTTGCCATCGCATGAGTAATCATGCGAAGAACGCCGCCGATGTCCATGGGCTTCCGTAGCTGATAAATACCACGTTGTTGAAGCTCGTTGGTTGGAAGGGTAGCACTCATCATGATCGCCGGTACGTTCTGTATATCATCCTTGCCCTGAAGACGATCATACAGCTCTAATCCATTGATTCCTGGCAAACGATAGTCGAGCAACATAAGACAGGGATGAATGTGAGGAGCCTTTTCTAGCGCGGTCAGACCATCATCTATTACAACTGTGTTGTATGGTGTCTCTTCTTCGATAAGCTGCTGAAGAAACTGCCTGATATCCGCATCATCCTCCACGATCAAGATTGTCGCACTTTGCAAACTCAGGGCTGCTGGTGGAATGACCTCCCGTGGCATGTTCTTTCCTTTCCTATGAATTGAAATGAGCGGTTTTACCAGATAGAGAAATACTATATTTATGTAACGGTTGTCAAAGAACTTTGGTGACGTGCAAAGAAGTCTCTTTTTTCTCTTTTATCGCTCAGGCGGAATCTCAGTCCGCTTCTGCTGTCGTTCAGGAGGAGTGAAGGCGAAGAACTGCTCTAAAAGTACTTGCTATACACACAAAACACATGTCGCCCTGCAAAAGCAGCTTGCAGGACGACATGTGTTTCATCCCATATAGGATATATAATAATAAAGGATAGTTAAGCTCTGTATGCGGGAGCCGTTCTATCTTGAAGACCAAAGCCGACATAAAGGGCGGCGATGGCTACTACGAGGTGAAGAAGATTGTCCGCAAGGTTGATGCTGACCAGCCCGAGCAACTCACCATTGAAAAAGAGCGCAGGAACGAAACCCAGGATAGCTACTAGCAGGTAGACAATACCGAGTCCGCGAGCATAGAGCTTTCCTGTGCCTGTGTAGGCAGCAGCAATACCCAGGATACCAACGAGCAGGTGTATGATATTATGCACAACGTTCACCGCGAAAATGCCAAGAAGTGCATTTCCTGGGTCGAGCGCAGGAACGAGGCCGAGTAAACCAACCAGTAAGAACACTACTCCTACTGCGAGTGCAAACGTTCGATATATATTTGATGTAGGCATGTTTGCCTCCTTTCTATAACCATTATAGCTGTACTACAAAATTTAGATTACTTGACTCCAAAAGGAGAGGAGAATGTAGTTGTGTCTGATCCTGCATTTAGATATTGTCCAGTTTGTGCTACGCCACTTGTTGAAAGAACCGTTAGCGGTGCTCTACGTTCGACATGTTCTGCCTGCGGCTTCATTCTTTTTATTGACCCTAAGCTGGTTACTGTGATCGTGGTGCGGCACGAGGGCAAATTTTTGCTCGGCAGGCGCAATATTGATCCGGCAAAAGGTATGTGGAGCTTTTTTGGGGGCTACGTGGACCGAGGCGAAAAGGTTGAGGAGGCTGCGGTCCGCGAGGTCAAAGAGGAGACGAATCTGGATGTACAACTGGAAGGGTTGATTGGCCTGTACAGCGAAAGAGGAAGTTCACATGTTCTGGTAGTGTACCAGGCCAGTGTAGTTAACAACAAAGTGGACAGCATGGCTGCACAACCCGAAGAGGTGAGTGAGTTAGCCTTCTTCACCTGGGAAGAACTGCCATCGCTAGCATTTCCTATAGACACACATATCTTACATGATTGGAGAAAGCTGAACAATTTTGCAGATAACTGATATCGTTCAAGAAATCATAACAGTATCAACTAGCCCGAAATTTGGACGAGGGAAAGCGGCAAAAAATCATACAATTGGCCCAGAACAGGGGGCACTGTTTTGATGTAAGCTGTGGATGGAAATATTTGTATGGTAGGGGCGACTCTTGCAGTCGTCCTTATTCGTTATATTGGTAGTTCGTTGTAGTAATACATATAGAGGAGGAGCGTAAACATATGGGCCAGCCAATCGTACAGGTAGATGCGTTTACAGATAGACCGTTTGCGGGTAATCCCGCGGGTGTGTGTGTGTTGTCGGAGCCGCGCGATGAGCAGTGGATGCAGAATGTGGCTAGTGAGATGAACCTGGCGGAGACAGCGTTTCTTGTGAGACAGGAGGATGGTTTTAATTTGCGCTGGTTTACTCCCATCACTGAGGTTGATTTGTGCGGGCATGCGACGCTTGCCAGTGCGCATGTTTTGTGGGAGTCGGGCCAACTTCAGGTGGGTGAGGAGGCGCGATTTTATACGAGGAGCGGGCTGCTGACCGCCAAGCGTCAGGGCGAGTGGATAGAGCTGAATTTTCCGGCGAAGGCGGAGCAAGAGGTGGATGAGCCTGCTCATTTGCTACAGGCATTAGGTGTTCCGGCTCAATATATTGGGAAGAACGAGTTTGATTATTTAGTTGAGGTAGACTCAGAGGATGTAGTAAGGCGTATGCGGCCCAACTTTTCGCTGCTGACGACGATTCCAGCACGGGGCGTGGTTGTCACGAGTCGTGCCGATACGCAGGGCTATGATTTCGTCTCGCGCTTCTTCGGGCCACAGGTAGGCGTTGATGAGGACCCTGTGACTGGCTCCGCTCATTGCTGTCTTGGTCCTTACTGGGCTAAGAAGCTTGGGAAGGATGAGATGGTGGGCTATCAAGCCTCGGCGCGAGGCGGCATTGTGCGAGTGAGAGTGAATGGGGACCGAGTGCTTTTAGGTGGGCAGGCAGTGACGGTATTGCGTGGAGAACTGGTATAATCCGAAACGAGCAGAAGACTCAACTACGGATACATGCGTAGTTGAGTCTTCTGCTCGTTTCAGGTAGATTAACATCTAATTGATGTTTAGCCCATATGGGTTGTATGTTCTGGCTCAACAACTATAACGACTCGCTCGTCTCCTGGCTGGTGATTGGGATACACGTCGCGTCCCATATATTTCTTTGCCATTGAATTGATGAATTTATTGTCTGTGTCTTCATTGATGCGAAGCACTGTGCCGCGCACTTCGAGGTAGCGATAGGGATTGGCAGGATCAACTATCGACAGAGCAATACGGGGATCACGGCCCAGGTTATGATACTTTTGACGTGTTTTCGTCTGACTGAAGAGGATATGCTCTCCATCCCAACCAAACCATACAGGGCTGCTTTGTGGCTCGCCCTTTGGTCCAGCAGTTGCGATGTGGGCAAGCGCTGTAGACTTGAGTAGATCAGAATATTTTTCAGGAATTGTGCTCATTGTTCACCTTTTTTATCAAGGGCAACTAGTTGGAAATACGACTCACTGTCAAGCACAACAAAAATACGCTAGCATCTATTCCCAGGTAGCAACGAGAACTAGGTAGCCAGGAGCCAGGAATGAAGCAGTTGACACTATACCATAATCATGGTACAGTGTCCCTGTTGCGCTTGTAGCTCAATGGATAGAGCACTTGACTTCATTATTCTTTCTCAAGGATGTCCGTCGTTTGCACCCATAGCTCAGCGGATTAGAGCATCGGTTGACGTAGGTGATATAATCGTATCCATGCACCCGTAGCTCAGTGGATAGAGCGGCTGACTTCTATGTAAGCTGGTGTAGCTCAATGGATAGAGCAATGGTCTTCGTTTTGAACTCTTTCCCCATACTGTAGTGAAACCCAAGAACATCGTTGACATTCATGATATAATCCCGGTGATGCACCCATAGCTCAGCGGATAGAGCACTGGTCTTCGGAATCAGGTGTCGGGGGTTCGAATCCCTCTGGGTGCGCCTTGCTTTTTCGCCTAAAAAGGGTGAAAGAGCAGATCATCTCTTTATTTGCAGAGTATCCTAGAGTTCACCAGCAGCATCGTCATAGGCACTTATATCCACCTCATCCGGTACATATTGGTTTTCAGCAGCGTGCGCAAACTCCTCCTCCTGGCTAGTAGAAAGTTCCTGCTCTACCGCCAGAAATTGACCTGCTAACCCTTCCCTGAAAGGCTCCTTGTTTCGCCGTGCCCACTCGTAGTGCTCTTTAGCATGACAGTTCGCACAAAGCACAGTACATTTCGCTACTTCTTTTTTGATCCTATCGATGCTATATCCATCACTAACTGCTTTGCCAAGATTAAATTCCTTTTTCTGAGGATCGCGGTGATGAAATTGCAGGGTAGCGGGATGGTTTTCTCCGCATTGGGCGCACTCTGAGGTTGCTTTCAGTTGGCTATAGAATTCCCACAATTGCTCTTTTCTCTCGTAAATCTTAGCAATTCTCCTTGCTTTATTTCTCTGATGCCAACTTCTCTGATAGTTACGCATGTATTCCCGATAAGCTTCAGATTTGTATCTGCTTTTATCCTTCCACGGCATATATTCCCTCATTTCACTTGCATGGATTTTCTGGTTGAGAAAGGGTAAGTACGCTGTTACCTACCATCATCGCTTATGACTCTTTTTGAAGAAACTTTCCACTCAGCCAGCCAATGAGAAAACCCGCGTTTGACTTCAGCCTGGCTTCGTCAAGCCACCCCTCAAGGGCGATCTCGATAAAGTTGCCTTTGAGGAAATCAATCACATCCTCTTCTGTCACTGGCTGTTGAGGCGCATCGCCATGAAAATACCAAACAATGCCATCCTCAATGCCTTTCTCAAATTCTGCACTACAGGTAATAATGAGAGGGTTCTGCTTGGTTTCCGTGCGAATAGTCAAGATTGTTTTTCCTTTCAAGGTATGAGTGACAATATATGTGTAATAAGAAGTATACATAAGTTATCATCATATTTCAATAGTTTTCAAAACCAATTTGACGGAATTATGGGTTTGGTTTATAATGACGCATAGTAAGCTTTGGAGGATGCCTTTGTGTAAGGACTGGTTAACAGCTGATGAGGTAGCAGAGGATCTGCGCGTTCATGTGTCTACCGTTCGTGAGTGGATACGTCAGAAGAAACTCAAGGCTGCAAAATTTGGTAGGGATTATCGCATCAAACGCAAGGACTACGAAGAATTTATAGAGCAACACTATAATGTGGATGATGGTGAGCAAAGGTAGTAAGAGAGTGTTGCAGGTTCGAGTCCTGTCACCAGCATTATAACTCATACTCTTCTGCCCACCGCACATGCTTCGCCTGATTGTTCTTAGTTGGAACTAATCGCAGTGCGTTCATAGTATCTCCGACATCGGTAATTGGAATAAGGTACGTTTTTTGAAGGTCGGGGCTATACACCGCAAAGTAATCCACATCACTCCGGTAGTGTTTTCTTACAAGCTCCTTCCGCTCATAGGCATGTTTGTAGTGGGCTGACGCCCCCGCAAATTGAAGCGTAGAGCGGTCTTTTGACAGCCACGCCGTCTTACACTGCACGCGCCAAAATTCTCCGTTTGCGTCTTCAATAACAAGATCATAGCGCTGCATTTGTCCATACGGCATCAGAACATTATACCCCGCACACGCTAGTGCTCCTGCAATCAGCAACTCGCTTCGTTCTCCTTTTGATCGTGAGTCATTTCTTGGTGTCGGTCTTCCTAATAAACCCATAATACAATCCTTGCATACTTGACATCTAAATGCACGTCACACCAATTTTCTATTGGATGAGGGTAGCTACACTTGTTACCTACCCTCATCGCTAGCTTATCCCTCCCGCAAAGTTACTTTCGACAACGGTTCAGCCTCGATTGCTGACCCAGGAATGACGATACTGGTAAAGAAAAATGCCGGATTGTTCTCACACAAAGCTGTAATCCATCCAAACACAAAGCCAGTGTTCCAGCGAACGGTTGCCTGTTGATCAAACAGGTTACTCATCATGAGAGTGCGAATCGCTTCACTAGTGAGTGGCCGGGGTAACTGGTGGTTGGTATCGTAGTAATAAAGACTCCCGTTATAGTAGCCATCGGCAAACTCGCTCTCGGCTTCAACGCTGTTGTTTCCTACCTCTAGCTTCTCTCGCTTTTCCATAGTGGAGGCTCTTTCTGTGCTTGACAGTGTATCAAGTGCATGTCATACTCTCAACGAGAACGAAACGACGATTACAATGGTTGGCAGAGTTCTCACGCACTGGCTTGCTGTCTCACACACGGCAAGCCAGCTTTGTTATCACCCCCTCTCTAATTGCCAGAAAGTGACGTAGCATGACCAAAAATCCTTTTAGTGGCTATTAGTAGATACTATGTCTAATACATATCCTAATGTCTAAAGAAGACCCTACTGACAAACATAGTACATGACAGAAGTGTCTTTGTCAACCCTAAATAGACTTGACATGACTCTAGTGACCTGTTAGTATTCGGTTGTCTACAGACGAAGGGAGGGATTATGTATTCACATGGCTTCAGAAGAAATATTAGAGGTTAAAGAGGTTGCTAAGATACTCAAGGTAAGCATACGCACTGTTATTCGCCTGGCTGAGCGAAGTGAGCTTACGGCGTTCAAAATTGGTGATCTATGGCGATTTCGCCGTTCTGATGTTGATGATTATATTCGGCAGCAGATTCAACGCCGACAGCAACCTGAATAAAACCAATTGTGATCGCTCTATACTCCCGTAGAGTCCATCAGCAGAATCGTCATAAACATTGATGTTTTCCTCAATCGGTATGCATTGGTTCTCAGCGGCACATGCAAACTCCTCTTCCTGGCTAATGGCAAGTTTCTGCTCTGCCTCTAGAAATTGACCCGCTAACCCTTCTTTGACGTACTGGCTACCTGCTACATTGCTTGTTCAATAGGTCCGTCTAGCACTTCTTGAAGCTCTGTACCTGACTTACCAATTCTTCTAGCAAGTCTATCGATGAGCTTATTCAGTACATGCTCTTTCTGAGCGTATGCTGGTAGAGCGGCACAAACGATTGCTCAATTTTATTATTGTAGATCTTATCACGTAAAATGTGGGAGAGCTACAAGGTCGTGAGTCGATTTGAAACGCACCTCCATCCTTGCGGGTTCAAGTCCTGCCGGGCGCGCCAAAGTCCCAGGAAGCCAGTTCAGTAGCGCACTCATAGCAAGCGTTCTGTGATGGCTTTTTTGTGCAGCACGAAAATCGGGTCGTCTATCCGCGAGTAACCAAGTGCCTCAAAAAATCATGAACTCTTGCCTCCTTCGACAAGGAAAATGTCGCGGCGGGAGCGAACAAATGCTCTACTTAACCAGGTTTGACGTATGCATCTCTTTGTGCTATATTGCCCATATTCTATTTATTAGCGTAAGGGAAAGGCAGACTTACTACTACTGCACCGACTTGGAGGGGGGAGAAGTTGATGCAATAGAAAACATATTTATTTGGTAAGAGCCTGCTAATTGCCTTCTTCCTCTCATCACTTTATGAAAGATAGTAACCTCCCCCTGGAATTTCCTGCTTCGTGCAAAACTGACATTACTATACAGCAGGCAAGATGGGTAGCAAGGATGAAAAACGCTTATTGTGTAAGCAAAAATAGAGCAAGTTTACGACATGCAATCGTATTTTCTTGATCTTCAAACGCTTCTTCAAATCCTTTCTCGACAAAAGCGGAGCGGAACGCTGCAAGCTAAAAATATTCGTCTTGCAGGAGTAAGAGGAGGAGTTGATATATACATAGAGATTGTACAGGGTACTGTTCGCACATGTGCTCTTTCCCTAAGAGGAAATAAACTTGCAGAAGGGCAAGAGGCGTTTCAGATAGTATCGAATTTAGGGGCGCTTGAGTGGCTCTGGGCTGCCAGCACCGCATCTATCGAAACCCAGCAAGATATTCAGCAAAACTCTCCTAGTCGATCTCTACTGCCTTCTCGAAGACAAGACGCTCTGCTATATCCTCAGAGAACAACACAAACCGGACCAAGGACATCTGTCTCTCTCTCTCGCAATCATCGAAGAACTCTTGCCCTCTGTGATGGAACTCGATCCACTGAAAAGATTGCCTTCTTGCTCTCTATAAGTCACGAGGACGTACGTATTTACTTGCGTGAACTCGAGGCAGAGGGGATCATTCGTTATAGGTTCCCTTCTGAAAAGGAATAGCACAAATTGGAAAGTAATAATCTCCATGAGACCTATCCGGCAATGAGTACATTTCTTCTGCCAATGCTCGACCTGCTAGTCCTCCCTGAACTGTTTGCGGTCTCTCTCCTGCCGCCTGTAGCTGTATTCATTGACGCCCTTGTTCACATTATTTTTGCTGTTGCAGCTTTGACATTCCTCTTGCCTCAAACTACAGAACTCAAAGCAATTCTGCACACTACCGCAATTCAAGATGCCCTGGCACGCCCTATTGTCATTCAAATTCTTGTTGCTGTTATCACTTACCTCTGGGTAAGAAGCGCTACCCAGGCTATCGAACGTGCGGATAGAGCAACATCGATTGCTATGCTTGAACGGGACATGGCAGAGCAAGGTGTGCAGATAGCCGAGGAAAAAGGTCAGCTAGAGGCGAGTATTCGGCAGATTGTCACTGTTCATGCGCGAGCGGCCAATGGCGATTACTCAGTACGTGTCCCACTTATTGAGGGAAATGCTCTCTGGGAAATTGCAGGAGCACTCAACAATCTCCTGGCACGACTTCAACGTTCTCGTCAAGATACAATGCAATTGCAACGGATATACGAAGCCATAGGACGCTTTCTGCAGGCACGTAACCAGGCCCAAAACAATCTGATCCCCTGGCGACGGACTGGAACGCCTATTGATACTATTGTCCAACAACATAACGCATTCACGCAATCAGCTACGTTCACGAAGCGGGACAATACGCCAACTCGTGGTCACGACAACCAAACGTCACGACATTTATAGGTAAGGAGTAGTTATATGACTCAGCATGTACAGAATCACGAACATCCACCACAAGCTACCATGCTCGACCTACTGCTTGGTATGATGAAGACCCAAGCTATTCATGAGGCCGTACGGCTCGATATCGCCAGTCTCATAAAAGATGAACCGAAGAGCATTACCGAGTTGTCCGAAACAACAGGCATGAATAAGTCTGCTCTCTCAAGGCTCCTTCACGCGTTAGAAAGTCTTGGGATTTTCCAGGAGGTGAAGCCCGATTACTTTGCGCAGACACCGCTTTCCCACGTGTTGCGTCCCAATGTGCCTGGATCAATGTATGATGTAGCATTCATTCACGGTGAACAATGGCAATGGCGGCCCTGGGAACAATTTAGCTATAGTATACAAACGGGGCAGACAGCATTTAATAGTGTCTTTGAGGGAAATTTATTTGACTACTTTGCCAAGCATCCAGAAGAAGGGGAGCGCTTCAACAAGGCGATGACAGGTTTCTCAAGACAGGTTGATCAACCGATTACACGCGGTTATGACTTTTCATCTATCCATACTATTGTTGACATCGGCGGTGGATACGGCAGCCTCCTCACTGCTATTTTGCGTGCATACCCACACCTTCAAGGTATTTTGTTCGATCTCCCTCATGTAATCAAAGACGCACAGGAGCGGATCGCCTCCTCTGATGTAGCGGGTCGGTGCCAATTTATTGCGGGAGATATGTTTAATGCTGAGGACATACCAGGGGCTGATGCCTACATCATGAAGCAAATCATCAAAGACTGGAGCGATGAAGAGAGTGTCCGAATTCTTTCTAACTGCAGCAAAGCTATGAAGTCGGGCGGGAAAATTCTTGTTGCGGAGCAGGTCCTTCTTCCTGGTAGGCAGATGTCAACAGCCAAGCTTATTGATTTGCAACTTATGGTAGTCCTGAGCGGCCAGGAGCGATATGAGCAGCAGTATCGCGCTCTCTTCGAGGGTGCTGGCCTTCAGGTGCTCAAAATCTGGCCGACGCATTCAACTTATAGCATTATTGAAGGGCTTGCTAAGTAAGAAGCTTTCACATTTCTTCTTATGCGTTAAAAAGGACGAGGCCAACTCCTAAGCCTACTGCAAAGGATAGAAGAAATTCTTTCACTTTGACTCTCTGATTCACTCTGATCAGGAACTAGGCATTCTACATTGCTTCAGCGCAATATCAGCCCTATAGAACGCTTCGTGCTTATTTGGGAGTACTCTATAGATTTTGCACACAACAAGAGGGAGAGCATCAACGTTGATGCTCTCCCTCTTGTTGTGTGCAAAATCAGGCAACGGAGGTGTGTTCCTGGCTTTGGTAGCTGCGCGAAAAGCGGACGAGCTGAAAACGCTCCATCGGGGCAGGTGGTTCTGTATCTTGTACCAGGCTGCTGAGCATTTCACCAAGGACAAGGCCGAATTTAAAGCCGTGCCCGGATAGTCCTGTTGCAAAGACGACCCGTGGATCGTCTGGCAGAGCATCGAGGATGAAGTCTTCATCAGGACTTACATCATATATATAAGAGTCGATATGCGCTAATTTTGCATGCTGAACTGCTGGTAGGAGATCGTATACTTTTCTCACGGTTTGAGCGATAAGCCGCTCGTCTATAGGGAGAGCCTGTTCGGGGTCTACGGATACTCCAAATCTATGTGACGCGACTTTGAGCCAGCTTGGTCCGTGCTCCGCATAGGTGCTATGGATAGGGAATCCGTACAGTTCGCTCTCCATAAATGCTGGAAATGTGTGCAAGCCAAAGGTAGTGGTGGAGAGATGAGCGAAATAAAGAAGATACTGACGTGTCAGGAGTACAGGAAGATCTAAATTGTCAAGGAGACGATGAATCCAGGGGCCTACCGCGAGTACGACGCGATCAGCTATGCACTCGTTCCCTGAACCGAGCAGAAGACGTATTGGACGCTGGTGATTGTCGTGCGTTATTTGTGTGACCTGTTGAACCTCATATATATTTCCGCCAAGATCAAGAATAAGTTCTTTAAGAGTGTGTAAACAGGTAGAGGCGTGAAGTATTCCCGCCTCTGTGTTGTAGGTATACATATCATAGTCATGTGTGGCGAACTGAGGGAAGAACTGCTGACAATGTTGTTGAGAGAGGCGTCTCGTCGGTAGCCCTAGTTCGCGCGAAATACGGTAACTTGGTTGCGTAAAGTTGTCGTTCTCGTTGCCAAGTACCAGCAGTCCTGTAGGAGTACAGAGTGTACGCTTTGAAGCGCGTTCGATAGTTCTCCAATAATTCAGGCTCAATCGAACTAGTTGAGAATAAAATAGATCGGGTCCATATTCAAAGCGCAGTAGGCGCGAGAGACCATGTGATGATGCACGTTGGTGATCAACTACTGCCTGTTCCAGAACCGTCACATGCTTCACGCCTTGTTTAAGAAGGGCATAAGCGGTCGAAAGTCCAACAATACCTGCTCCTACAATTACAATTCGCTGCTGATACACGGTGGTAGCTAGCCTCCTGCCTTATTTTATGGACACGTCGAGTATAACAGGGTAGGTAGTAAAAAGTCAAGTAAAAGTGGCAAAACATATTTTATATAATGTATATTTTTATTGTTTTAATTTATGTGCCATGTTGTAATAAAAGTGTAGATCTTTGTATTATGATGTGTAAAGGTAAAAAGCAGCACAAGGAATGACAAATATTTTACTAAAGCGTGTATGATGTATGACAGACGTAGTTGCGATTTCGACGTTTTGTTGTTCATGCTTTACAATGAAGACAGTTATCCGGGTGAAATTGGAACTACGCAAAATGCTGAGTACACTGTGTGAACAGTTAACGACTTCAGCATCTGCTACGATTATAGAAAAGAGTATCTAAAAGGGCAATCATGCAAGAAGAAAGCACTTCGTTCTCTACGCCATCTGCGCAAAGCCTCTCTATTGCGCCGTCGAGCCTTATTCGTGGTGAGCCACTGGTTCCATCTTCTAAGTACTCTACATTGCGTTATGTGGTCGCGGCGTCACTGGCTGAAGGGAAGAGCCGCGTGGTATTTCCTGCCGAGAGCGATGACAGTGAGGTTCTATTTCGTGGCTGCCGGGCGTTCGGGGCGGAACTAACATGGGAGGGCGTGCAGAGGCGTGCTCTGGATGTACGTGGCATTGGGCGTCCACAAGGTACAGGACCTGTGACTGTTAATGTTGGTAACGCGGGAGCCGTACTGCGTCTTCTTCTTGGCATTGGAGCGGTATTGCCAGAGGTGACGTTTACAACTGATCATCCTCAGTCGTTAGGAAAGCGACCTAACCGGGAATTGTTGGAGGCTCTTACATCCCTCGGCGTTACTTGTGAGGGAACTGGTGCCGAGGGTTATCTCCCTATCACGCTGCGTGGAGGCAGGGTACATGGGGGACATGTGACTATCTCTGGCGCGCGCAGCTCGCAGTATTTAAGCGCATTACTTTTCCTGGCTCCTTTGATTGATGAGCAGGTAGAAATTGAAGTGGTTGACGGGCTGAAGTCGCAGCCATTGGTTCGCGCAACTCTTGAGGTGCTAGAAGAGGCTGGTATTGTCGTTGAGCATGACATCGCATTACATCACTTTTCGATTGAGGCTGGACAACGTTATCAACCCCGTGAGTATGTCGTTCCCGGTGATTATCCCTCTGCGGCTGCTTTGTTGTCTGCCTGTGCGGTGTCGAACGATTCCGCAGGCGAGCTACGTCTGTCACGACTACGTCAGGGCGATGAAGTTGGGGAGGCTCTCTTGACGGCATTCCGCGAGATGGGGGCTGATCTACGCAGCGTCGGCGATACAGTAGTTATGCGCGGAGGGCGTCGCTTACGGGGTATAGAGATGGATGGGGATCGCGTCATTGATTGCATTCCTGTGCTGGTCGCGGCTGCATGTTTCGCGGAAGGCGAGAGCATCTTTTACAATATAGAAAGCCTGCATTACAAAGAGTCTGATCGCATCAATGATCTGTGTACAGAGCTAGGGCGTGCAGGTTGTGCAGTTATACCTAGACAAGACGCGATTTTTGTGCAGGGACGCCCACAAGGTATTGAAGGTGGAGTTACTGTCGATGGACATAGCGACCATCGACTCCTCATGGCTTTGGCAATTGTTGGTCTGCGCAGTTGGCGCGGCCTTACGCTTACTGGTGTCGAGCACATCTCGAAGAGCTATCCTCACTTTTTTGAGGAACTGCAACGGTTGGGCGTGGAGCTGCGATAATAGCCTTTTACAAAAAAAGCTGGGTCAACAAGGCAGGGAAGACGTTCGTCGGTGTCGAGGGCGAGACGGAGCACCGAAAACTGAAGAGCCCGCAATCGCCGTGGCAGTGCCCATGGTCGTGCCCCAAGTGAAACTAGAACGTGCGAACACACCTCTGGGCCGACTTCATCGTTAGCAAAAGTTCTAGAAACTACCTCCATTGATAATACTTGAAAAATCATTGAGCGAATGGATACAAATACAGGCCCACAGAGAATTTGATCGTTTCAGGACAACGCACATGATCATCCCAAAAATAAAGAGAAATCCCATCGTCTGGACCATGTTTGGAAAGAGAGTCCCCCCTTCTTGTATCCATCCAGGAACATGAATGAGGAGAAAGAAGAGGGAAGAGAGCAGGCTTGCCCCCCAAAATCCCAGAAGCGTTTGCAGTTTTTGAAACAGGAAGCCGCGAAAGGGAATTTCGTGAACGTACCTCCGCATAGAATGCGGAGGCTTCTACGCAGTTTCCCGCGTTGGCCGCGTCCCGACCGAAAGCGCTTTGCGTCCCAGGTCCAAGATGACTTTCGCAGACGCCGTATCCCGATCCAGTTCACATCCACAGGGGCAAGAGTGCCACCGTTCCTCTAACGTCTTTTTGCGAACCGCTCCGCACTTGGGACAGATTTGTGATGTTTTCGATGGGTCGACAAAGATGACAGTGCGCCCGGCCCATGCTGCCTTGACGCTGACCATCGCTGTAAACGTACTCCATCCCGCATCGAGAATCGATTTGTTTATCCCTGCTTTTGCTGCCGCTCCATTGGGGACGTACTGCCCGTTTTCGTCTTGTTTGGGCCTTGGTCGCTTCGTGAGGTTAGCTGTTTTCAAGTCTTCCAACACGATGACCTGATACTGATTGACGAGGTTGCGTGCGGCTTTGTGCTGAAAGTCTTTGCGTTGATTGGCGATCTTGCGGTGACAGTTGGCTACCTGTTGTACGGCTTTCTTGCGTCGATGACTCCCGCGCTTCTTGCGTGAAATCGCTTGTTGTGCCTTTGCGAGCTTTTTCTCTGCCTTGCGCAAATAGCGGGGATGGTCAATAAACTCGCCATTAGAGAGAGCTGCGAAATGGGTCACGCCCAGGTCAATGCCTACATCTTCGTAGCTCACTGGCAAGGGTTCCGTTTGGCCGATCTCACAGGTGAAGATGGCGTACCAGTGCTCACCCTCGCGCTTGATGGTCAGAGGTTTGATGGCGCCTTCGATGTTACGGTGCAGGTGTAGTTTGACCGTGCCAATCTTGGTCAGTTTGAGGTTGACCCTAACAATCCCTTTTTTGTTTGCCGGGCGTTCCTTTGCTTCCAGTTTCCAACCTGCCCCATCGGGGTAGCAAAATGAGTCGTAGCGGTTCTTGCCCTGAAATCGTGGGTAGCCTGGTTGCTCTCCGTTCTGCACACGCCGGAAGAAATCATCATACGCCCGTTTGAGACGCATAATCACATCTTGCAGCACATGTGAGGCGATCTCCTGGTACTCTGGCCGCTCCTCTTTGATCTCGACCAGTTCGCGTTTTTGCTCGTAGTAGCCTACGGCGTGCTCACGGGTCAGGTGCTTGCGGGTTTCCTCGTCATAGTAACCAGGATGGCGCCTGACTCCTAGCTCGTAGGCGTCACGGCGCTCTTGCAGACCTGCATTGTAGAGTTCGCGGCACCGATCAAGTATCCATTGCAGTTTTTCAGTTGTAGACTTATTCGCGTAGATGCGATATTTAAACGCTTTGATGCTCATCGAAGCTCTTTAAGAGAGGGACGGGAAGTGGTCCCGTCCCGATGAATGTGATATCGGTACGCTCTACAAAGCTATTCCGGCACAGCTTGCCGGTTCCGGTAAAATCACCACGCGTTGCATACGTTCTTGCTGCTCCTCGGTGCTTTCAGCAATGATCGGGCCGCTCATGTACCCCAGGAAGAAGCCCAGGATGTCAAGCGGGTCTTTGAAGGCCATGCGATCAAAGCGGTAGCCGCCTTTGCCGTCTTCATCCAGCACACTGCCCACCGCATCCAGGGTGTTCATGCGCGAGGCACCATGCGGGATATCGTACTTGCAGTCATCGAAATACATGTTTCGTCCCTGGCAAAACGCTTTCCGAAACATCTCGTTGTCGAGTATGAGGGTGATTGTCCCCCACTGAATCTATTGTGGTGCCATGTGACAAGCTCTCCTTTCGCTTCGCTTGACGGATGGCTCCCCTGCCGCTATCATGCGACACGAAGAGGCTAGAGGGTACTTTACACGCTAGCCTCTCTGACTGATCAAGTGATGAGAATGCTTGATCAGTCTTCTGTCTTTCTTTTATACACGATCTAATTTGATTTGTCGAGGTTAAAGCATTGCCGATATGATCTATATTCGTTGCAACCGTGAAAACAAGAAAATATTTCCTCAAACTTGAGATTATTGACCACACATACTGCTAGGAGCTATAATAGCCAAAAATCGACGAGGATAAGCTGTTTTATATGAGTACAGATGAGCTATTAGATGTTGAAAAAGTTGCAGAAGAACTTGAGGTCCATGTCGATACGGTTCGGAAATGGATTCGCGAGAAGCAACTCCGTGCTATTAAGTTAGGCCGAAGGGGGGATACCGTATCCGGCGCTCTGACTTAAATGAGTTTCTCCGCAGGCGTGAAACGATAGAAGACAATGACGATATTTCTTAGTCCTGTCCCAATTCGATATATTTAAGCACCGTATCCATGCTCATATCTCCAACACTGCCCACGTAATACGAGCGAGACCAGAAGGCACCGCCCCAAAGCTGTTTCTTGACTTCGGGGAAGCGTTGAAACACCTTACGGGCGGTGGTTCCTTTCAGGGTGTGAGCGATCTGTGAAGGTGAAATATTCGGGGGAGTACTGAGAAAGAGATGCACATGATCTTCCTGCACATTCAAAGCGCCTATCGTCCAGGTGTTGGCTTCGCAAATGCGGCGGATTTCCTGTTCGATAAACATAGCAAGTTTGCCCACCAGAATCTTTTCAAGAACGGCAATCTTTGCTAAAGGCACGCTCAATTTGAGAAGATGATGGGGTATATTTCAAGCTCGCATCAAGACAAGTTTACCGTTCTTGAATCTTTTTCCGGTATTTGGGACACCAGATAAAGTGATAGGCTAATTTGTAGGTGACGTGTTTGGTGTGCTGTGCATCCATACACAGCAGTATACCATGTGTTCTAACCCTTATGAAGCCCTGTTAGGGCCGCCTTATCCCTACTTGAAAGATAGGGGGATGCGGCGGCCCCTTCCCTCAAAGGAGCGATGTTCCGCAAGGGTATTTCTGATTTAAAACAGGCGCTCTTTTTAATTGACTATCCGGTTGATGTTTCACCGTTGGCGAAAAGACACCGTGAGCAGCCTGGCCTCGTCGAACGCTTTCAGCCGTTTGTCGGCGGGCTAGAATTGGGTAATGCCTTCACCGAGTTGAACGACCCCCTCGACCAGCGAACTCGCTTCGAGGATCAGATGCGCCAGCGTGACGTGGGCGACGACGAGGCTCAGGTACTCGATGAGGACTTCCTAGAAGCGATGGAGGTTGGTATGCCTCCTACAGGAGGGGTTGGCATCGGCATTGACCGACTAGCAATGCTGATGGCCGATCAAGAATCGATCCGAGATATGATACTGTTTCCTACTATGAGAAGGACTGCCGACGAGCTATAGATGATACTTCGTTGTGTGATGCTGGGTTTTGCGCATTTTTGGTGATTCAGGTCGCTTATTGACAAAGAGATGGGCTTTAAGTATGCTGAGGAGGCGGATAGAGACGAGACGCGCTCTGGCCCAAAAATCCGCCAAAACCCTCCTTCAGAACTCATCGAGTCCACTTCATCAAAAATGCGTAACGTCGCTGTTTTCTTCTCAGTCACGCTGCTAATGTCAATCCAATGATTAGGTCGGTCTGTCGCAAAATAATACATGTCTCTCTCACACGATGCGGTAGGAGTCCCTCCTGGAACTGCTCAGGAAAGACAGACGTACGGGCGCAGGCTACTGCATCAACGGTACACATGCTTACGGCTCTATGGTCAGGGTGCAGTTCATCCCGCCGCCAGGAGTCGAAGGTCAAGATCGTATCTGGTTTCCAGCGACGTATCGCAAGCACCAACTCGCGCCGCAGTGTCAGTGTCAGTTCGACCTCGCTATCGTGATACCCTTCTAAAAAGGTGACGGTCTGGATACAGGACTCCGGCGGATTTTGCTACCACAGTTAGGGAGAAATAGGAGCGGGGTATCGTAGTGAGAGGGCTTGCCTCTCTCATGCAGGAAATGTTCCATTCAGCAACTTTTGAATAGTCCTGTCCTCGATTGGAAGTACGTTGTAAACTATACTCTAGAATGATACAATAGTGTTTCCTGTGGGCATGGAGTGACTGAGTGAACTGAAAGGATAAGCCGATGTACAAGTTCAAAGGCTTTGATAGTGCTGAATGTGGAGATAGCATGTCCGCTCTTGCGGCGGTGGTCAATGCCTGGATGGAGGGAGAGCACCCGCGAGTCCGCCATATGTGCCAGACGATGCGTGGCGACCACATTCTGCTCAGTTTTGTTTATGAAGACACACATGAATTAGAGCAGCGTGTCGCAACGCAGACACAGGCGCAGTCAGGTATCACAGGTGGTTTCCCACGCTTTTTTGACGATGAACTAGTGGTGGAGGACCCCCCCACCAGTCCACGTATTCCCGCGACACCGCCGCCAATGCATTAATTTTTATCAGATGAAGGATACTCATGCCATTTCCATACCTGCTTTATAGTACTCCAGATGGGGAGATACATGAAGAAACACGACTACAAGCACTTTCGTTTGGAGAACGTCCACTGGAGGTCGCTGACCTGATTCCTTTGCCCGATGGAGCAACACTCTCGATGATGCCTGATCGTTTAGCGGTTGGACGCAAGCGTAACGGTGAACGGCAGGTGTTGTTGCCATCGCGCGGCTGGACACTCGCGGCGCTGCTGCCTATTGGCTACACACGCACGCTATTACCAGCCTATGAGAAGGAAGCAGATATAGAGCCGTTGCCATTCTTCGGGTACAGTGCTGTCGCGGGTATGAATGGGCGGGTATATGTCGCGGCTGTGAAAACGGATGAGCCGCGTAAATGGCATCCACGGGCATTTAATAGACGGGCGTTAGAGCGTTTGGTACGTGAGAAAAAGGCAGCGCATCCTAACAATCGAGTGATCGCGCAGCACGCGCATTGCGCTCTTGATTATTCATGTCCAACAGCGAGTAACCTGTTCTTCGGACGGTGGGAAATGGCGATTGCTGTCTCGCCTGGCTGCAACTCGCGCTGCATCGGCTGCATCTCCAAGCAAGAAGAGGACGAGGGGCTTATTTCACCACAGGATCGCCTTACCTTTCTTCCAACCGTAGACGAAATCGTGGAAGTTGCCATTCCTCACCTGGAGAGTGCGGAAGAGGGGATTGTGAGCTTTGGGCAAGGCTGCGAGGGCGAGCCACTGCTTCAGTGGAGGCGTATCGAGCAGGCTATCAAAGTGATTCGTGCGCGTACCGACAAGGGTGTAATCAATATCAATACGAACGCCAGCAATCCTCGCTGGCTACAACGGCTCTATGACGCTGGATTAGATACTATACGTGCCAGTACCATCTCTGGTCATCCTGAGACGTATAGCGCTTACTATCGGCCTATAGGATACAACTTTGAGGATGTCAAAGAGTCGCTTAAAAGGGCAAGCGACGCGGGACTATATAGCTCGATTAACCTGTTGAGCCTTCCTGGAATGATCGACCGTGAGCGCGAGGTAGAGGCACTTATAGCGTTTGTGAGGGAGACTCGCCTCAAACTGATTCAGCTGCGCAACCTGAACATTGATCCAGAAGTGTTGCTGCCGCGTATGCCCGCGCTGGACTCGATGGGTGAAGAGTTGGGTATACGTACAATGATCGAGACTTTGAAGAGAGAAGTTCCCGAAGTTGAGATTGGCAATTTTTCGCGCCCTGTAAAACGGGTGCAAAGCGTGGAGGTCTAACATAGAACTCAGGGAACGGCCAGCCGTTCCCTGAGTTCTATGTTAGACCTCCACTCCATAGTCTACTTCTTTCGTCTGTTCTTTAGATGGATCATTTACATATCTTGTGAGTGCTGGTATAGCGGCTGGGCCGATCATGCCATAGGCTCTTGGCAAGTCTTCCTGCATCCACTCGTTCTCTGAGTTGTCTTTAAATAACGAGAGTAACGGTTCAATTGCAGCCTCGGCATGAAGCTGTCCGAGGGCACGTACTGCATGGACAGGGGCCGAGAACTCCAGGTCACTTATATCTTCACTACGCAATGTGCTATCTGTTGCCATGCGAATGAGATCAGGGATATGTTCTGGACCAATACCAAGCTCAAGATAATTAGGCTATGTATCTGGTGCATCAGGGTCAAGAACTAAATACGTAAGCAGCTTATCTACAGGTGGTATATATGTTGCCGTGTTCATAGCTATTCTCCTCTTCCTATTTCTTCAGGTTGTTTCCAAGTTCCTGTCTCTCGTAGCATTTTACGGGCGGCGACTGCTACAGGGTCAACACCAAGCAGTCCTAAGCAATCACGTACAGAGCAACCTTCTGGTGTGCCGAGTAGATGACCGCTGTAGAAGCAGGGCATGCAGGGCAAATCCAAGTGTACTATTGTTGCTCTTTTACTGTTCGTGTCGCCCGTGTATGGTCCCCACGCTTTGTAGTTAGAGAGTCCAAAGATGGCAACGGTTGGCGTGCCGACTGCTGCCGCAAGGTGCATCAAGGACGAGTCGTTTCCCACGAACAGGTCTACTAATTCCAGGACCGCAGCGGCGACCTTGATGCTTCCTTTGCCCGCGAGACTGCGCACAGGCATCGCTGACTGCACCATGCTCATAATATGTTGGTGCAGTTCAACCTCCTCAGGGCCTCCGACGAGCAATAATTGTCCACCTATGTCGTGAAAAAGGGTATCAGCTAATTGTGCAAAGCGTTCTGGTGCCCAGCGACGTGCAGTGCTGTAGCCGCCACTACCTGGATGCATGGCGATGATGGGACGCTCGATTTCATTTGGCGATTGATCTGCGTAGACTAACTGCCATGCCTTTCTGCGTTCCTCATCGCTTAATGGTACTACCAGGTGCTTGTTTCGTATAGCTGCGCCAACGGTTTCTGCCACTGCCATGTTATAGTCGGCTTCGTGCATCGCACCGAAACCGTTATCTTTGACACGCAGGTTGAGGAACCAGCCGTGACCGTTGTCCAGCCCGGCACGCCACTTCGCACCCGTGGCAAACGTCAATATCTGATATTTGAGACGACCAAAGGGAAGCGTCAGGTGGTGCAGGAGCAGTACCACATCATAGTGACTGTCGTGTAGGTCGTGCCAAAGTGAAGTGAGTGGCAAGAGGTTACGTGGGCGGGTGAGGATCTGCTGTGGGTAATCGAACAGGTACTTATCCAGCACTATTACGCGGTCTAAGACATCCCAGCCGTTAAGGAGGCCGACAGAATCGGGTGTTACCAGCAGGTCAATTTTCGCCTGTGGGTAGGTTTCGCGCAGGGCGCGTAGTGCAGGCGTGGTCAGGAGCAGATCGCCAATGCTCGCAAGCTTGACAACGAGGATACGTGCATCTGGTTGTAGTGTGATGCGCTGTGTATGCATAATTGTGTTCACTTCGTCTATTTTTATTTGGGTGACCATGCGTAGTAACAGGCTGTGCCATACTGCTGAAAAGCTATATGACAGACCATCTCTTCAGCAAAGTTGGCCTCCATCGCCTCTTGCATCGCTGGCGTTCCTGGCTCTTGTATACTCTTACTCATCTCTCACCTCCTGACTTGCTACTTTGCTGCTATGATTGAGCTTGTCTTGTACGACCGCGAAGACCTGCGATGGCGTAATGTCTTTCATGCACTGGGTTGTATGAAAACGGCAGTTAGCGGGACCTTTCGCATTGTAACACGGACTGCACCAGATGTCGCTGCGTAGTACTGTTGCGCTGGGACTTACAGGGCCGCTTAGCGCGGGATCGGTTGGTCCATGAATGGCTATTAGCGGTGTAGCAACCGCTGCTGCGATATGCATTGGGCCACTATCACCTGTGATGAGCAGGTCAGCGCGTTGTAGGAGTGCGGCAAGTTGTGCCAGGCTTGTTTTTCCTGCCATGTTAAGGGGGTGTTCGTGAGTGCAACGTATCACCTCTGTGACAAGAGGCAAATCCTCAGGTGCGCCTGTCAAGACGACTGTAGCACTGTTTTCTCGTATCAGCTTGTCTATGAGTGTTGCCCAGTAGGGAACGGGCCAGCGCTTAGCATACCCATTGTTTGAACTGACGTGACAGGCAATTAATGGGCTGTGGGACTGTATACCTTCCATCTGTAGCAGTTGTTCGACCTGCTGGCGTGCCTGAGAATTCACTGTAAGATGTGGAATACGATCATCTTGCTCAATCGTTGCACCTGCCGCCTGGGCTAATTCAAGGCAGTAGTCAACCTCGTGTTTGTGATCGAGCGGGTCCCAGTGGCGTCCCGCAACGCTATCGGTCAAGAAGCCAGGGTAGCCCTCTTGTCCAAAGCCGAGGCGACGCCTGGCCCCGCTCAGTATCGCCAGTATCGCTGCCCATGGGCCAAAGACGCTTATAGCGAGATCGTAGTGACGCGCATGCAGACACTGCCTCAAAGCTACAGCGTCGCGCCAGTTGTGCAATTGAAGCAACGCTTTGGGACGACGCCAGATATTGGGGTCGTAGGGAATTATTTCGGCGAGGTCAGGGTCATATGCGACTACTTTCGCACTCGATGGGACCGCGAGCAGGTCAATCTCCGCATCCGGGTAGGTACGTTTGAGCAGACGTACTATCGTGAGTGACATTACGAGATCGCCGATAAGGTCAACGCGAATAACAAGAATACGCTTAGGGTGAAAGGTTGTCGGTGTTAATGCTGGATTGTGCTTACGTGCTCTGCCAAGTTGCATAACGCCACCGATGATGCTCATGAGGAGGTATATGCCCATGAGTAAGATACGCTTACTGTTATGCACGACGATGTTACGAGCCGTGCGCTGCGAGTTCGGGCGTAATGGATAGCCGAAGTCGTCTAGTGTATTTGGTTGTGGTGTTGTCTGTGCCATTATCAGGTTATCCTGTGTGGGTTTTCTTCGTCCGGTACCCTTTCAAGCAGTGACATGATTGCAACCTCTACCTGTTGTTCAGGTACAAGGCGTACGCAGGGATGCGCCGGGAGTTCCCCTGGTCGGAAGTCCAGCCGTCCACATGGGATGGTGGGACAGGTTGGACAGCGATGTGTTGATGCAATTACTCTATGTTGTTCCGGCTTGCCCCATGGACCGAAGATGCGTGTATCCGTCGGGCCAAAGATTTGCAGCGTTGGTGTGCCCTGTGCTACTGCAAGATGTAATGGACCATTATCGACACCAAGCACCAGCTGTGCCCGCCCGAGTAGAGCAGCTAGTTGACCTACCGTTGCATCCGTGACAAGCTGTGGGGTCTGTGTCATGTCTTGCGCAATCTCTTCGAGCATAGGACGTTCAGCTTTGCTACCCGTAAGGATAATAGCGACTTGTTCAGGAATTGTCAACGCGGCTGTGAGCTTGTTTGCGCATGTGGTCCACGCCTCTGTTCGCCAGAGCTTGACCGCCGCGCCTGTACCCGCGTGAATGACAACAACTGCTGTCTCCGCATCAATTTCTGCTGTTTGCAAGCGTTGGGCTACCCATGTCCGCTCTGCATCTGTTGGTGTAAACGTGAGCGGATACCGTTCTGGTGTATATGGCTCTTCAAGTGGTAGTCTGCCTACTGTTTGTAGACCCGCATTGACAAGGCGCAGATTGGAGACGGTTGCGTGTTCGGGCGTGTGGAATTGCTCCGCACGAGTAAGAAATGGTGTTCCTGGTGAGATGGCGTAGCCTATGCGACGCGGAATAGCGGCAAGATAGAGCAGTGCGGCCCCCCACCAGAAATCGGGGCGCAGGTTGATGGCGAGATCGTAATTATTGCGTCGTAGTTGTTGAGCGGTACGAAAGAGCAGGATGTAGGGCATCAATGGCTTTTGTGCCGCACGCTGAAACCCTGGAAATGGACAGGTCAGCAGGCGATCAATGGCGGGATGTCGTGCGACCACTTCGCTTGACCAGGGTCCGACCATCATGCTTACATGCGCGCCTGGCACATGCGTTTTCAATGCGTTCAGAACTGGTGTTGTCATAACCAGATCACCCAGGTGATCTGGTCGGACAAGCAGAATCCGTGGTGTGGTTGGGAGCGCTTTACGAGATGCTGTGTAGGCTCCGGGAGCACCAAGAAGGCGTACTAAAAGCAGCATGAGTATACGAAGAAGGCGTTTCACTGAACAACCTCTTTGCTTGGTACGTTGGGAATGAGACGCTGCACGGCATCCCACACGTCATCGACTGTTACAGCCTGGATACAAGTGCAATCTGTAGTGGTCTGCATCTTGCCGAGGAAGAAGCAAGGTTGTCCTGTAGAATTTCGCCACAAGGTGATGTGATGTGGGTCGTCCAATGGATAGGGGCCGTACTCGTGTGGACTGGTGGGGCCAAAGATGGCGATGATGGGAATGCCGACAGCTGCCGCGAGGTGCATAGGGCTGCTATCGTTGCCGATGAACAAGGCGCAGCGTTCGAGTAATGCGGCAGTTTGTCCAAAACTTGTCTTGCCTGCAAGGTTAAGTACCGTTCCCTCTGGCACGTCGAGAGCATCGAGTAGCGATTGGTTGAGGGCTATATCATCCGGCCCACCAATCAAGAGGACCTGTGCGCTGCGTTCGCGTACGAGTCTATATACCAGCTCCTTGTAACGATTCAGAGGCCAACGTTTGACTGTTAGCTCCATTCCTGGATTACTTCCACCACCAGGGAATACAGCGATAGGAATATGTGAAGCAGAAGGCGTAAATGGTATCGCTTGTCGCTCCTCTTCTGTTGGCACAAAGCGCATACGTGGATAATCGAGAGAAAGGCCGATGGCACGCGCTAGATCAAGATAGATTTCCGCCTGGTGTTGAAGTTGGGTGGGTGAGGAGGAGACCGGTACGCGATCGGTAAGTGAGAAGCCACGCCCCAGGCTATCGGGTCCGACGCGACGCGGCACGCCAGCCAACCAGGGAAGTAGGGTAAGCATGGGCGAGCGGTCGAGAACAAAGGCGAGGTCAAAATGTTTTTGGCGGAGTAGCTTTGCCAGTGCGAAATAGTCACGTAGAGAGTAGCGCCCAGGAATGCCAATCGTGCCGCTATCAATTACGGTTGTAACGGCTGGATGGTGCTCGACGATGACCTTTGACCATGTACCCACAACATAGGTGATGCTGGCTTCTGGATAATTGCGTTGAATGACATCTAGTAATGGGGTCGTCATAATCAGATCGCCAAGGCAACATGGCTTGATGACTCCAATAGAGCGTGGATATCTCCTGGCGCATTGCACAAAAGGACGCTGTAGCAGGTTTATGAGCGTGAACAGGAGGCGTAGCAGCAGACAGAGTGCTGTGATGATGTGTTGACGCAGTGTTAATATCCTCGCTTTTTTCCTCTATTGTTCCTTGGATTACCTTCTGTAATAGTCCTCATTATAGCATAGGCTATTCGTAGAGGCACTATTTAGCGCACCTGGATTGCCGTCCATCGACAGAACATACTAGATAATAGAAAAGCCAGGCATGGAGGAAGCCTCTCGCACTATGAGAGGCTTCCTCCATGCCTGGCTTTTCTATTATTTTTTCTCGGCGGCGAGGATCGCGTTGACGGTTGTCCCGCAGACCGAGCATTGGCCCTTTAGAGCAGGTTTCCCATTTTTCATGGTAATTTTCTGAGCATCCTTCAGCTCAGTTTTCTTCTTACACTTGACGCAATAGTAAAGATCAGCCACAGTTTTTCCTCCTTATAGGTTTGTTAAGAAATGCTGACACTCCCGTTATCGGGATGAATAGCACGCGTCAGGTACACTTCGTATCCCAGAGCGTGCAGACGCTGCTGTGCCTGGAAGGCACAGGCCAATTCAGGGAAGGGGGCGAAGAGCGTTGGGCCGCTTCCAGAAAGCCGTACAAACGAGGCTCCCGCTTGTAAGAGATCCTCTCTAGCCAGGGCTACTTCGGGGTACTGGAACAGTACGCCGCGTTCCAGGCCGTTATGCACATCTTCTCGATTCGGCTCTCCCTTTGATTGTAATACTGTATAAACGGTCCGAGTGTGTACACCATCGGTGTAATCACTGGTAGGTAGATGACGAAAGACGGTTGCCGTTGAGACACTCATGGCGGGTTTCAGCAGAAGCAACCAGCGCATGGATGGCGGCCAGTAGGGGGAAAGCGGAGTCACCCGTTCGCCACGTCCTTCGCAGAGTGCGAGTCCTCCCGCCAGAAAGAACGGCACGTCCGAGCCCAGCGAGGCCGCTAAGGTGAGCATGTCTGATGGAGCTAACGGAAGCCGCCACCATTGCTGTAGCGCGAGCAGGACAGCGGCAGCGTTACTACTCCCTCCACCCAATCCGGCTGCCATTGGGATGCGCTTGTACAGTTCGATTTCCAGTCCTTGCGTCAACGAGAGATGCTGGCGCACCAATTGTGCGGCCCGTACAGCGAGATTGTCGTCACCATTCAACTCCGGTCGTGTGCTGGTTAGGCGCACAGTGTTCTCGGCGATGGTGGTGAGACAAAGTGTGTCATAGAGATCAATTGTCTGCAGAAGCGTTGCTAACTCGTGATAGCCATCAGAGCGGCGGCCCAACACATCAAGCGTCAAGTTGATCTTTGCGTATGAGCGTACAAAACACATGTCATCATGTATCTGTGCGTGTAATGATTGCTGTACGTGGTTCATGGGAGCATTGTGCCTAGAAACTTCGTGTTTGTCAAGCCCAAGCTCTCTTAATACTCGGCTATAGCCAAGAAATACCCCTTTATGGAAGAGACGCATATAGCCTGGTATACTGTAAGAAAAGATGTATGTAAATGTTTCGCAGCAATCTCCTGTGATTCAGGTTTCGCGTAGTTTCGAGGCAGACAAGGTACTATGGATATAACCGTTGCGTATTTTCATGCGTTGCTCCATCCCGAAGTTGTGAAGCAGGACTTTGAACAAATACGTGCCATAGGGGCGACGAGTATCGTTTACGCTATTCACGAGCAAGAGGAGCAACGTTGGTCCCGCGATCTGGAGCGTGGTCTACGCCAGGCGCAAGACGCTGGCTTGAAAGTATATCTGAGCATGGGGCGCTATGGCAATTTGTTCGCGGGTCCGTCGCTTATGCCAAGCTGGTATACATTCCATCATCCACAATCGCGTGTGAAGGATCGTCACGGTCGATATCATGATATTTCTTGCTTCAACCACGAGTCATTCCGCTCCTGGCTCTTTCAGGAAATCGAGCACTACCTATCCACCTATCCGATCAATGGCATCCTGATTGACGAGCCTCGCGGACCCGACATAACCTGTTTCTGCTCAGTATGCCGTGCGCTTTGTCCAGATGTGACTGATCTACAGCGCTTCCGTCGCCGCTCAATGATCGACTTTCTGGGTGAACTGTGCTCCTGTGTGAAGCGAATGGACGCAGATGCGAAGACGAGTATTGTGCTTCTTCCCCAGGACCTGGGGCAGGTAGACGAGCTAGCGATGCTGCCCAATTTAGATACTATCGGCTGCCATCTCTTCTGGCAATTGCTCAACGAAGATGTGACGATGGTTGAAGAGTGGGGACGTACAGTGGTTGAGGCGGCTCACCGCCATGAGAAACGTAGTCAGCTCTGGCTACAAAACTTCAGTCTCGATGAACGAGGCGAATCCCTGCTAGAGACATCTTTTTCTAAGTTGCTGAGTGCCGAACCAAACGATGTGGCATGCTATTACTACTGGCGTAACAATGTTAATCCAAATCGTGTCTGGCTGACGACGCAGAAGTTGCTGCGTCGCATTCCACGTCGTCAGTTGTACTGGCAATCAACGCTTCCACAGATTACCATTCCACAATCGCCTGTAAGCGATAGCCAGGGGTTACTACAATAGCAGGGCGTACCGTTGTGGTCGCCCTGCTATGGATGTTTTTATTTGCGCTGCCCTGGTGTTTCGTCCCTATCTTCGTAGTGAACTTTTTCCAGTAGCTCGTGCAGAGTTTTGATCTGCTCGCGTGTCGCCTCACTCGTGTCTCTAGCGGTGAAGATCAGCGCCTGCACGCCGAGCGTCAGAAGGGTGTAGGCGTCGTCCTCGCTCAGATCACTCTGTACGTTGATGAGCGCGGGGAAGCGAGCCGCCTCGCGAACCGCGCGATACTGCAGCGCATCCTCAATGCTCATCGTGCCCACATTGTTCGAGATGCCGAAGTCGAGCAGGACTCCCGCAATACCTTCAAAGGCCGTGAGGTTGCGAACGAAGAGGGGATACATGTCACCCTGACGCATGGGGACAGTGACAACCATCTCGATATCCTTGGTCTTCATTGCCAGGAGACGCGCTGGAGCTTCGAGGGGCAGCACGACGTACTGTATGCCCTGATCCTTGAGTTGCGAGAAGCTTTCTCGGTCCAGCTTTTCCCAGCCGCCTATGATATGAAGGCCAGTCACGAGGTTCTCGTTGATCGCCTTTACAGAGTCGATCTCATTCTTCACGGTCTCAAGGAAACTCCTATCGTTGCCATTCCAGGTAAAGAGCAGTCCATCTGCTCCCGCTTTAAGGAAAGCCTCCGAGCTACCAGCCGTTATAGTGGAAAGTTCGGCGACGAGCGCGGCTGCGCGGGGCTTGATCTCGCCTCTATTTTTGCCCAGGAAGCCTATGCCGCCGCCGCTCTGTGCGCGACGTGCCTGCATAAACATATCTACCAATTTCGCCATTCGTGTATTCTCCTTATCATAGCGCGAACAGTGTGGAACCCATCGTTCGCGCTGATAGTATGTGTTCGTTGGATATGCGAGGTGTAAGTGTAGGTTCATTATATCACCAGGGATAATGATGTGTCTGTAGAAATTTTCTGGCATCATTTTATCAAGAATCGGTTACCACAGTGTACCTTTGCAGTCACTGTAGTAGCCGATTCTTGATGGAACACTCCGCTAAAGTTTACAATCTTGTTTTGCCTGTTAAACTCTATTTCCAGTATCTACAGGACTACTATCTTCTTCCTTTGCCGCGCCCGGAGAGTGATCTGTAAGGCCCTGGTCTATCGTGTCGGCGACCTGCTGTTTCGTCTGCTCAAACTGTTCTGGGTGGGTTTCGCGCCAGTTGGTCCAGAGGGCAATGATAAAAGCTTGTAGGACGCCTGCGACAGGTGAGGCTAAGAGAGCACCCCAGACGCCGAAGAGTTCAGAACCTGCAACTAGAGCGGCAAGAGAGACGACCGGATGAAGTCCGACCGCTTTGCCAACGACACGCGGTCCAACGACATCACCCTCGATCACGTGAACAACCGCGAAGTAGATCAGCACCCCAAGCGCTATCAGCCATCCTTGTGTCAGGGCAATCAAGGTACAGATGGCACCGGACAAGAGTGTTCCCAGAACAGGGATGAACTCCAGGACGAAGGCAAGGACGCCAAGTAAGACAGCATAGGGGACATGGAAGACGAACATTCCACCGCCAACAAGGATACCAACCAAGACCGCGAGGAGGAATTGTCCCCGAATATAGCCGCCAACTATGCGCTGCACCGTATTGAGCACAAAACTGGCTTGTGCTGGTTGTGGTGAATTACGACGTATCCAGTTTGACACACGAGAACCATCGATGAGCAGGTAGATACTGAGCACCGCAACCAGGACGATATCCAGAACGGTGTCGAAGAAACCCGTTACAAAGGGAAGCGCACTTCCCGCAATCCCTTCGAGACGACTGGCAAGCTGCGTGCGAAATGATGCTATCTGTTCTGACGAGATACCAAGTGTGTGCAACGCCTGCTCTACAGGTGAGAGTTGACCCGTACTAGTGGGTGAGAGTAACTTCTGGACATTCGTGGCGAGAGAACTTACTTGCCCTATCGCTGTCGTGATGATCAAGTAGAGTAGGAAGCTGACAGCGCCGAGGACAAGAAGGTACATAATCAGTATCGCCAGGAAGCGCGGCATGAAGCGTTGCAGGACTTTGACGCCGGGTGCGAGGGCATAGGCGAGCAGTGCTGCGATGACCAGGAGAAGTATTGTACGAACAATATGTCCCGCTCCCCATAGGACAACGAATACTACCGTTGTCCACGCGAGAATGGCGATGGGAATGTCGCGTCGGCGTGCCCATTTCGAATTTGTCGGCTCAGAGCGAGGAACAGTTAACGAACGGTGAGATGAGGACATAGGACATCATTTCCTTTAGTAGTGAAAATAAATCAACAGGTCAACATTTGTATATTATATATACGTAGCAGAGAGGCAATAGAGAACAGTATTAGTTTCCTGTGTATAGCCATCACTCCTACTCATCACTCCTACTTTGCTTGCCTCTTATGCCCGCTTCACTTATAATGTGCAGGTCCATATGTATGGAACTAAAAGTTGACGATTACCGTCAACTTGTTGATGGGAAGGGTATCTCATGCTACAAGATTCGGTGGATGACTACATTACCTCGCTTTCTACGAAAGAGAATGAACGCGTCGGTACCAATATGAATACTGTTATGGCCTATCGGAACGATCTGGGCCAGCTTTGTCTTTATCTTCAGCAGCAGGGTGTGAACAACTGGTCCCAGGTGACACGTGAACATATCGCGGGCTATCTTCTGGAGATGCGTGAGGGGCAGGCATACCGTCCAACTACTATTGCCCGCAAACTCGCGGCCTTTAAGTCATTCTTCCGTTACCTTCGGCGTACAGGTAGTATTGAAGTTGATCCAGTAGAAAAATTAGACTCGCCTCGTGTACCGAAAGACCCACCGCAGACATTGAATGCTGAGCAGATCAATAGTCTCTTCCAGCAGGTAGAGGGAGGAACCCCCGCTGGTCAGCGTGATCAGGCGATGCTGCATATGTTGTATGCAACGGGCATGCGTGCTTCGGAAATAGTGTCATTGAACCTGAACGATTTTGATAGAGAACACGCGACGGTTGTATGTCCTGGACGCAATGGGCAGACGAGACGCGAACGTACGTTGCCTCTCTCTCCGCTTGCCATGGAGTCGGTGCTACAGTATATCGCCAATGCGCGACCAAAACTAGCGCGGCATGATGAGGAGCAGGCACTCTTTCTTAATCATCACGGTGAGCGATTGACGCGACAGGGCTTCTGGCTCATCATCAAAGGGTATGCACGACAGGCAGGCATCGAGGAGATCACGCCGCATATGCTTCGTCACTCCTTCGCGATGCTGATGATAAAGGGAGGGATGGAACTGCGTTCTGTGCAAGAACTGCTAGGACATGCGCATATTTCGACAACTCAGGTGTATAATCAACTCGGGCATGTGAAGACGCGCAACGAGTAAGTGAGGTTGAAGGAAGGGGACAGGGCAGGAGCATGCTCCTGCCCTGTCCCCTTCCTTCAACTTGACTCTATAAGAAAGGAGAATTTCATCATGCTCTACGATCAGGTGATAGAGGCAACCACGGCGATTCGCTTCCGTACATCTACACAGCCTACGGTTGCTCTGATTCTTGGTTCTGGCCTGGGGGAGTTGGCGGACGAACTGGAAAACGCTGTAGCAATTCCCTATGCCGAGATACCACACTTTGCTCACTCAACGGTTGTGGGCCATGCTGGTCGCCTCGTGTTGGGGATGCTTGAGGGAGTGCCTGTAGTGGTGATGCAGGGGCGTTTTCACTGCTATGAGGGGTATGAACCGCGGGTGCTGACGCTTCCTGTGCGCGTGATGCGTATGCTGGGAGCGCAGGTATTGCTTGTGAGCAACGCGGCTGGTGGCGTCAATCCGATTTATCGTACGGGCGATTTTATGTTGATTCGGGACCATATCTACATGCCGGGGCTTGTGGGTGCGAGTCCGCTCATAGGCCAGAACGATGAACGCTTTGGGGAACGCTTCCCACCAATGGCAAAGGCGTATGACCCGGAACTACGCGCTCTTGCTCTCGCTGTCGCAAATAGCTATCTGGAGCTTACGCTGAGGGAGGGCGTCTACACGATGGTGGCTGGACCAAGTTATGAGACAGGAGCGGAACTCAGATTTTTACGTGCTATAGGAACCGATGCAGTGGGTATGTCCACGGTGCCGGAGGTCATAGTAGCACGGCACATGAGTATGCGCGTGTTAGGTCTGAGCTTGATTACCAATACAGCAACGGGCGACGAGACTAAAGAGGTCAACCATGCCGAAGTGTTAGCCGCAGGTGACGCCGCCCGACAGGGGTTCGCTGCACTGGTACGAGGAATTGTGCGCGAGCTGGCTAGCTTGCTTTCTTGATATCTATCTGAAACCAACTCCAGTTGTAAGATTTCCCCGCCGAGTCAGCGAGCACTACCAAATTATAATCACCATTGGGCACGTCAGGCGATACTGTATACTGCCATGTGACATGCCCCTGACTATCGCTTTGCTGCGCCTGCGCAGTATTAGTAAATTGAAGACTCTGTGGAATTTCTTGAATATCGGTATCTGTAGTTTTGCCAGAACCATCAGTTAATTTTCCATCTGTTGGACTTGAAATGTTGTCCAGGAGGGATTGTGCACTGGGCAAGAAAGTTATTCCATGATTCTTTGGTAGGCGCTTGATGAGCCACATTTTAAACGTAATACCTGATGCATGAAGGGGGTTATTATTTACGTTACATGTGCCAGCAGCTCTGTCCGTTGCATGTACAGAAAAAGTATAAGGAGTTTTACCATCTGCTACTTCTGGAGAAAAGAGTCTATCTTGTATGGGACACCCCAGTGGCACTATGCTTAACGTTGGGGTCTGCTGCGGTGTTTTTGTTTGAGTTACTGCTGGAGGTGGTGTTGCTTGATGGTTTTTGTTTACTTGCTGCTGTGGTTGCTTCGGACGGGTAAACGCGCCTGTAGCGAAGCCTGTCATGAGACCGGAAAGGGCAAAGAGGAGTAGGGCAAGAATCAAAACGACTGATGAGTGGCTGTTTTTACTGTTATTGGAGCCAACATTGGAATTGGATTGTGGTCGAGAAACTGTCTGTTGCATATGACGTAATTGCCCTTTTCTTGCTTATCAATACATGCTCTTTCATCTCATCATATCATGATATATACTGCGCCTCTCTTAAAATAAACGTTGAGTAGCCCAAATTGGTAGCGTGTATATGAAGGTGGACAAAAAAAGAGACCGGTCGATGTTCTGGGATGAACACGACCGGCGTACCCAGATAAGGGGGTGTGTGGGGGAAGTCCTGGGCTCGGCATATCTCCTGCCGTTAACAGCCAAGATGGCTCGATGGAGCTAGATGGAATGTGTGCATGCCATAAGGCATCGAGCCATCCTGCCGCTTCTGGCTTCTTGTCTACTCTCTGTAAAGAGAAACGGGCTTTCCTGCTTTTTTAGGTGTTTTTACGATGAGATTGTGCTCCTCTTCCTGGAAATTTTCGTATGATACAATAGGGGCACATAAGCAAAAAGAGAAAAGTGAGGAAGTGAAGGTAAATGAAACACATTAAAGTCATTGTAGAGAAACATCTAGACGGGTATGTAGCCTATCCACTTGGACTAAAGGGGGTTATTGTGGCTGAAGGTGATACTTATGAAGATGCTTTAGCGGATGTAAGGTCTGCTATTCATTTCCATGTCGAAACTTTTGGCGAGGAAGTCTTCGATATTGAGTCACCTGTGCTTGAGGCTTTTGTTGCTGAAACAGGTGTGGCTTAATGCCTAGATTTCCTGTAGATGCGCCTAAAGCAAGGGTTATCAAAGCGTTAGAGTCTTTAGGCTTCCATCTTGTCCGTGTGCATGAGCATATTGGGATGGTTCGAGAAAATGCCGATGAAACAAGAACTCCACTAACACTGCCAAATCATACTTTGATCAAAGGATCAACACTGAGAACTATTTGTACGCAAGCTGGTATTCCACGAAATGAGTTTTTGAGAGCCTACGATGAGGCATAAGGCGGGTAAATGATGTCAGAACTGACACAGATGAAGTGTGAAGTCTGTCGAGCAGGTGCTCCACGCGTTACCGACACCGAGATAGCCGAATTTAGGGAGCAGGTACCAGAATGGTCTATCGTTGAGCGCAATGGCATTCAACGCCTTGAACGTGTCTTCAAGCTCAAAGATTTTGTAGAGGCGTTGACCTTTACCAATAGAGTTGGGGAGGTTGCCGAGGAAGAAGGCCATCATCCCGCGCTGCTAACAGAGTGGGGACGGGTGACAGTGACATGGTGGACGCACAAAATCAAGGGTCTACACCGCAATGATTTTATCATGGCGGCGAAGACCGACCAGGTGTACAACGCGTTAGAGAAGGTGAGTTAGCAGACTTTCAGGAGAATGAGGAGTGCGAGATGTGGTACAGAGTTGCTAATTAACGCGATGTGCAAGTTTTCTGCTTGAGCATAAATCTAGCGAGTTTTTGATAAGATTTCGCGTTCATCAAGGCTACTTTGAGCGTGATTTCAAAAAAACTTGCACATCGCGTTAATTATCTTTCGATGAGCGCGACTGCGTAACAGGCGATTCCTTCGCGGCGTCCCACGAAGCCAAGCCCGTCAGTCGTGGTTGCCTTGATGCTGACCTGCTCTATGTCTAGATGCAGGTGTTCAGCGATGTGGGCACGCATGGCCCGTATGTGAGGGGCCATCTTAGGGCGTTCAGCAACGATAGTGGTGTCAACGTTGCTTATGTTCCATTTATATTGACATAATAAATCGTAGATGTAGTCGAGGAAGACTGCACTGGGCTGGTCTTTCCAGCGCGGATCGGAAGAGGGAAAGTGGGTGCCGATGTCGCCAAGGGCGGCGGCACCGAGCAAGGCATCGACGACGGCGTGAATTACGGCATCGGCGTCGGAATGGCCTGAGAGACCGTGAGTGTGAGGGATGGTGATCCCCCCTAGAACGAGGGGACGATCCTCAACAAAGGCGTGGACATCATAACCAGAACCGACTCGTATCGTCATTGCACCTCTCCTGCTAGAAGTGCTTCAGCCAGCAGCAAATCTTCCTGGGTTGTGATTTTTGTGTTCGCGTATGACCCCTGGAAGATGGCGACCGAGTTTCCTAGACGTTCAAGCAAGGCCGCGTCATCGGGAACATCTTCTTGTGCTATGGATGTGTGGTGCGCCTGGTGAATGAGTGGGAAGGAGAAGACCTGTGGAGTTTGTATCATCCATAACTGCGAACGGTCAGGTGTTGACTCAATGAGACCAGCGTGTACCTGTTTGATCGTGTCTTTAACGGGTACAGCGGCAACTGCGGCCCGATGTTCTTGTGCAGCGAGTAGGCCAGCCTCTAGCATCATAGTTGTGACAAAGGGGCGTGCGGCATCGTGAATCATAACCCAGCGACAGGTTGGTATCAACGTCGCCAGGATATCCAAACCGATGTGTACGGAGTCCTGTCTGCGTGCGCCCCCTGGAACGATGGCTATTACTTTATGCCACTTCTCCTGTTTACACAAAGCGTTAGCGTCCGCAAGGCGCTCGGCGCTAGTCATAAGCACAATGGTCTCTATGAGCGGTGAGGCTTGAAAGACATCGAGCGTGCGTGCCAGGGTAATGCGTCCAGCCAGTGGCGTCCACAGTTTGTCATGCCCCAGCATACGACGACTGGAGCCAGCGGCAACGATAACGACAGCAGCCCTCTCTACCTGCTCCTGCATTATAGCTTATGCTCCCAGCTGTCGTTGCTTGGTGGGTGATTGAATCTGAGGGGTCGCGCCAGTAATTTGTTTCGGGTGGGCAAAGATCATGCGCCCTGCTACAGTCTGCAATACACGTGTGACCGAAACCTCAATGGTTGTTCCCATATACTGGCGTCCATTCTCGACAACGATCATTGTGCCATCATCCAGGTAGCCTACGCCCTGACCAAGCTCTTTACCGTCCTGCATGATCTTGATATGAATGTCTTCTCCTGGTAGCAGGACCGGCTTAATAGCGTTGGCAAGCTCATTGATATTGAGCACCTTGACACCCTGTAGTTCGGCGACACGATTGAGGTTGAAGTCGTTGGTAATGATGGGACAATGCAGCGTTCGTGCCATCTGGACAAGTTTGCCATCGACTTCAGCAATACCCTCTACATCAGCATCGGTGATTTCAACGGGAACGGTGGCCTCTTTTTGCAGCGTGTTGAGTATCTCGAGGCCACGTCTCCCCCTGTTGCGACGCATGGTGTCTGCGGAGTCGGCGATGCGCTGTAGCTCGTTTAACACGAAGCGTGGGACGACGAGTGTGCCATAAACGAAGCCAGTCTGACTAATATCTTTAATCCGACCGTCGATGATAGCACTGGTATCCAGGAGTATAGGCGGTGGAATAGGTATCTCCGGCGTGGCCCGCTCCTTCTCCTTGTCACGTTCCTTGGAACGCTCTTTATCGCGTTCTTCATCGCGCTCACGTCCGCGCCGCGTCACGGCGGTTTGAATACTAAGAAAGAGATGCCCAATGTCGTTTTTGCGCAGAACCGCGATGGTGACGCCTAAATAGGCGAAAAGCAGAGCGCCAACAAACGGGAGGATGTGTCCCCAATTCGCTGGAAGACTTGTTAATGGGATGGCAAGTAACGCAGATATGATGAGTCCAATAGTAAGTCCGACGGCAGCGGCAACAAGATCGCTAGCAGCGGCCTTACGAATTTTGTCGCGTACCCAGAGGTACGGGACGATGGTTATATAAGGGGTAACGATAAAGGCTAGAACGGCAGCGGCAACGGCGATACCGATTACCCACTCTATTTTAAGGTCAGGTGGGAACACGATCCTATCAAGGAAGAAAAGGCCGACGACAATGCCGATAGCTGTAAGACACCCGACTATGCGGGCTATGGTGTTACCAAACATCCCTGCATCCTCCAGAGCAGCGCACTGAGATAGTGCGAAAGTACTCAAGAGCGAGGTGATGTGAACAGGCAAGGTTGGTGATGATTAAAAAAAGGATAATAGCGAAAGTATGTTGCCTTGACCTGCTTTACAAAACCTAAAAATCGCGCCCGTTGAGCCGTAAAATTATGGTACCGAATTCGCAGTATACATCTTTCCTACACAGGAATCAATAGCTGTGCTTTCTGCTTGCTTCCTCTAGAGAGGCTAGTAAGATATGAGATCGCTTTCACACCTCTAACAATCCTGTTAACGATGGGGACCCATAAGAGGTCTTCCTACTAAGATTTTCCCTTTACAGGTAGTACGCAGAAGTAGCGATTGCGTTGTAAGAAAGTACGCGCCTGCTGCTATTAGTGTAAAGCAATTTCCAGTGCAACTGCAAGTGAGCTTGCAGTGAGCACTTTGAAGTCGGCGGGAAGTCCCGCTTCTTCTAGCTCGGCACGTATTCGAGCACCTCTGCCTGCACTGGGTACAATACAACGTTTGAAGCCAAGCTTTGAGGCTTCACGCACACGCAATGCCAGGCGACTTACTGCGCGTAGTTCGCCGGAGAGGCCCACTTCGCCGATTAACGCCATGTCGGGTGGAATGTTTCTTTCGCGATAACTAGAGGCGATAGCCGCTGCTATGCCAAGGTCAATAGAGGGCTCTTCCAGAGTGAACCCTCCAACGACGTTGGCGTATACATCGTGGTTGCCGATGGCGAGGCCAACGCGCTTTGTGAGGACCGCGAGCAACATCACGAGCCGATTGTGTTCGATGCCGTTTGTAGTACAGCGCGCGTTGCCAAAGTTGCTCGGTGTTACCAATGCCTGTACCTCGACCAGGAGCGGACGCGTTCCCTCCATGCTGACGACAACAGCCGAACCTGTCGCACCTACTGCTCGATCCGCGAGAAAGACCGCCGATGGATTTGTGACCTCGACCATGCCCTCGCCTTGCATCTCAAAGACACCAACCTCGTGTGTCGCACCGAAGCGGTTCTTGACGCCGCGCAGTAGACGATAGGAGTGATAGCGTTCGCCTTCAAGATAGAGGACGGCATCCGCGATGTGCTCCAGGGCTTTGGGACCCGCGACGGTTCCTTCTTTAGTGACGTGTCCGATCACGAAGATGGGAATATGAGAGTTTTTTGCTAGCTGCATCAATTGTAGTGTACATTCGCGCACCTGGCTGATACTGCCTGGTGCTGACGTGACATGGCTAGCGATAACCGTCTGAATGGAGTCCACGATCACCAACGAGGGCTTGAGACGGTTCAGGGCTTCAGCGATTACGTCAAGCTCAATAGAAGCCAGCAGGTAGAGACGTTCACCTGTAATGCCCAGGCGTTCTGCGCGCATCTTGACCTGTTCAATTGACTCCTCGCCTGAAACATAGAGCACGGGACCTACATCTTGCGCAATGGCCCCAGAGACCTGGAGCAGAAGAGTCGATTTGCCGATGCCAGGCTCTCCACCGACAAGAATGAGTGAGCCTGCGACAAGGCCGCCGCCAAGGACACGGTCCATCTCAGGATAACCTACGGAGATACGTTCCTGTAGCAGTGGCTTGATATCGGGAAGGACAATTGGTGTATGCGTACCTTGAGCGACGGGAGCGTTGCCCACAAGGGTCTGACGGCGTTGTTGCGCGGGACTTTGTGGCACTTCCGTCACTTCTTCCAGCGTGTTCCACGCGCCACAGTCGGGGCACTTGCCCATCCACTTGCTCTGTTCGCCGCCACATTGCTGACAAATATATTTTGTGCGTAGTTTAGCCATATATCTTCTAGGTGAGGAAGGAGACCCACAAAAAGTCTCCCTACCTGGTATGATAGGAAAAATAAAGAAGGGTGTGAAAGCTTTCACACCCTTCTTGTGATTTATGCCTCGGAGATTCCGCTTTCACTCCCAGCAGAGAGAGCTGCTTCTGGTGTCGCGGGTGCGGGCAGTTGCTCGATGCGGTTGCGAACCTGTAGTTCAAGATCATCGTCAATGACGACAGCCTCGATCAGATCGCCTGAATGGAACTTGCCTTGCAGCAAGCCTTCAGCCAGGGGGTCTTCAACCATTCTTTGGATGGTGCGGCGCAGTGGGCGTGCACCATACTCAGGATCAAAGCCCTTGTCGATCAAGAAGTCCTTAGAAGCTTGAGGAACGACCAGTTCTACCTGCTGCTCTGTCAATTGGTTCCGTACACGATTGAGTAGCAGATCGACAATAGAGTACATTTCCTCCATACGCAGTGAATGGAAGACAATCACCTCGTCGATACGGTTCAGGAACTCAGGCTTGAAGGTGTTCTTCAATTCACCAAGTACCTTGCCCTTCATTTCCTCATATGCGTTCTGGTTGGCCTTCGCCTTGTCTTTCGACTGCCTAAAGCCGATGGATGCTTCCTTGTTGAGCAAGGCGGCACCGACGTTTGAGGTCATGATGACGACAGTGTTACGGAAGTCTACCACGCGTCCCTTTGCGTCGGTCAACTTGCCATCCTCCAGGATTTGGAGCAGCATGTTGAAGACATCGGGGTGAGCCTTTTCGATTTCGTCGAGCAGGATCACGCTGTAGGACTTGCGGCGAACTGCCTCGGTAAGCTGACCGCCTTCTTCGTAACCGACATATCCAGGAGGGGCACCGACGAGACGTGCTGCCGCGTGGCGTTCCATGAACTCTGACATGTCGATCTTGATGAGCGCCTCTTCGCTGCCGAACATGAACTCTGCGAGCGTCTTGGCGAGTTCGGTCTTACCGACACCGGTTGGTCCCATGAAGATGAATGATCCAATGGGGCGTTTCGGGTCCTTCAAACCAGCGCGTGCGCGACGAACGGCGCGGGCAATCTTCTCGATGGCCTCGTTCTGACCGATAACACGTGCGTGCAGTGCGTCTTCCATTTGGAGGAGTCGCTGTGACTCTTCCTGTGCGATACGCATTACCGGAATACCCGTCCACATTGAGACGATCTGTGCGATCTCCTCTTCGCCGACGGTCGGCTTGTCTGTCCCACGCTCACGATGCCAACCAGATTCCAGCTTGGAGATGCGGTCGCGCAGCTTTACCTCGCGGTCGCGCAGCTCGGCTGCCAGCTCGTACTCCTGCTGCTGAATGGCAGCTTCCTTCTCACGCAGCACCGACTCTAACCCCTTCATAGCCTCCTTGAGGTTGAGGGGGGCAAGCGAGTTCTGCATACGAACACGGCTTGCTGCTTCATCGATCAGGTCGATAGCCTTATCGGGCATGAAGCGGTCGGTGATGTAGCGGCTTGCCATGTCGGTCGCGGCCTTGAGAGCCTCATCGGTGATAACCAGGCGATGGTGCTGCTCATAGCGTTCACGGAGACCTTTGAGGATTTCAATAGTCTCTTCAACCGAAGGCTCACGAACGATCACTTCCTGGAAGCGGCGTTGCAATGCCGCGTCACGCTCGATGTACTTGCGGTACTCATCGAGAGTAGTAGCGCCGATACACTGTAGTTCGCCACGTGCCAGGGCTGGCTTCAGGATATTCGCAGCATCGACCGCGCCTTCGGCAGCACCGGCACCAACGAGTGTATGTACCTCGTCGATAAAGATGATGCAGTCGCGGCTATTGCGAATTTCCTCGATAATCTTCTTCAGACGCTCTTCAAACTCCCCACGGTACTTCGTGCCTGCTACCAACGAGCCGACATCAAGAGTAAGTAGGCGCTTGCCAGCGAGAGTCTCAGGCACTTCACCTGAAATAAGGCGCTGTGCTAGTCCTTCGACAATGGCTGTTTTACCAACGCCTGGCTCACCAATGAGAGCAGGGTTGTTCTTGTTACGTCGTGATAGGATTTGGATGACACGCTCAATCTCTTGATGGCGACCAACGACGGGATCGAGGGTACCAGCACGAGCGGCTTGAGTCAGGTCAATACCCATCTGATCGATAGTGGGGGTCTTCGAGTGTTTCGCGTCGCGCTCATGAGGAGCACCAGTTTGACTGAGCACCTGGATAGTCTGTGTGCGCACCTTTTCAAGGTTCACACCCAGGCTCTCAAGGACGCCCGCAGCGATACCCTCGCCCTCGCGTACCAATCCAAGGAGAAGATGTTCTGTACCTATATAGTGATGATTCAGGCGACGGGCCTCATCCACCGCAAGCTCAATCACCTTTTTGGCACGTGGGGTTAGCCCGATCTCGCCGAGAACGATGCGGTCTCCACGCCCAATTATAAATTCAACGGCACTCCGAACCTTGTTAAGTTCGACGCCGAGATTTGCTAATACTTTTGCCGCAACACCCTCGCCCTCACGTACAAGACCAAGGAGAAGATGTTCTGTACCAATGTAGTTGTGTTGGAAGCGCTGGGCTTCCTCCTGGGCAAGACTCAGGACTTTTCTGGCCCGCTCAGTAAATTTATCAAACCTATCTCTATCGTTCACCTGTTTGTCACCCCCCTTTCAGTGGCAGAGGATGGAACCAAGCCCTCTATGTTGTCGCTCAGGTAAACAGCGTACTTCATGATACAACACCCATAATATAGCGTCAAGGTTAAACAACCTCCCGTCTACCAAACAGTCTCTATACGGAGCGCGATTTATCGCGCCCCTACGTGGCCTCTTACCGAGAAACAATCGACCTCCACACTGCTCTACAGTAGTAGTTATGCAGCGGGGAGGTCGCATGTTCATCTGTTCATGTACAATATGTCTTACATCCATTAACAACGGACGTGTACTTCTCAGATGCCTCCATATCTTTTTGAAGCTTTGTCGTTTTAGTAAGCTGTTTGTTTATGATACAATACCCCGTTTGCAACGTCAAGACTACCATCGTAGGAATTGTAGCGTTGTTATGAACTTTCCCGACAGGTATGCCTTCACGCAGCAAACCTCCCCATCACTCTACATATATATGTATACGTAACAGGGAGGTGATTTTTACTTATTCATGTGCCAGATACCTGGCACGTGAACTTAATTACTCGGATACCTCGGGATCTTCCTTGCTGCGACGTGCTGCCGCGCGGAACGCTTCTGCCATTGCGGTCGTCTCACCGACATCATCAGAGAGTCTTGGGTTGTCGTTGGTGCGTTCGCGGCGAGTCTCGTTACGCCTTTGCCCCTGCTCTTGTGAAGCGGAAGTTGACTCTAGAGACGGCGTAGTGTTTGTCAATGATGGTATCGCTTCAACCCCGGTCGTCGCAGTTGTTGCAGCAGATGGAGTCATGTTGTTAGCGTTATCTATATCAGGCTCTGTTATCTCTGCTGGAATGTCAGTAGCGTTTGTCTCTCCAGGCTGATCCAGTTCGTCGGCCTGGCGCAGACTGAGACCCAAACGTCGTCTCTCAGCATCAATACGCAGAATACGCAACTGAAGTTGTGCGCCCTCGTGCAGGATCGATTTGGGGTCCTGTCCAGGGGTCAATTCCGAGAGATGGATAAGCCCCTCGATGCCGTCCTCGATGCGTGCAAATGCCCCAAATGGTGCAATCTTTGTCACGACACCTGTTACGACCTGCCCAGGAGTATAGCGCTGCTCAACGGTTGTCCAGGGATCGACCTCGGCACGCTTAATGGAGAGCGCAATCTTTTTCTTATCCTTGTCAACGCTCAGAACCTGCACCTCGACCTCTTGCCCGACATGCAGCACTTCGCTTGGATGGTTGACGCGGGACCAGGCTAGTTGGCTGATATGCACCAGGCCATCTGCACCTCCCAGGTCAACGAAGGCACCAAAGTTAGCAAGATTGCTGACGATGCCCTTACGGACCTCCCCAGGCTTGAGTTCGTCAAGCAGTTCTTCACGGCGACGCTGACGCCATTCCTGGACGGCCAGGCGCTCAGAGAGGATCAAACGGTTGCGTGCCCGGTTAATCTCAATAATCTTGAGCTGAAGCTCTTTGTCTTTCATGCTCTGAAGCTTCGCCGCTGTCTCCTGGCTCTCGCCACCGGATGCGACCTCTTCGCGCTTGAGATTGAGAATTTGCGAAATTGGCACAAAGCCGCGAATACCGGCTACATCGACGATCAGGCCGCCTTTGTTGTAGTCGATAACTTTCGCTCTGAGCAGTTCACCGTTCTTGTACTGCTCTTCTGCAATGCGCCATTGGCGTTCAGTGTTTGCTCTCTTCAAGGAGAGGACAGCGTGGCCTTCCTGCGTCTCTGGCTGAATGACGTAGACCAGAACCTTGTCGTCAAGGTGTAGCTCCGAGAAGGAGCCATAGCCGCTTGTTGGAAGTTCTTTTGTCGAGAGGACACCCTCCGATTTGAGGCCGATATCGACCAGAATTTCGTCCTGGTCAATACGCACGATTACGCCCTCGACCACATCGCCTCTCTTGATGCTTATGGGTGCGCTTGTTGACGCCAGCAACGCTTCCATCTCATTCTGGTTGAAGTCTTCTGCTTCCTCAGGAATGTTGCTGTTTTGCCCTTGTGGGTCATTTCCTTCTAACATCGTCTGTACCCGCCCGCTTTTAAGATTTTCCGCTGGCTCTGTCGAAAGGTCGCCGTGCTGTTGAGTCTGCATGGGTAAAAAACCCCCTTCGATCCACGGTTTTTGCCTTGCCTTCTGCGTTACTCGTCCCCTGGTCTCTAAGATGCTTGATTCTGTCTTCAATCATTTCCGCAAAGCTGCGAGGTTGTAAATTGTAATCAATTGTAACCAAATGAAAGCGAGAAGAACCACGTGTCGGTCGGAACCCTGAGGAGTGCGCCGTAAGTTTGGGCTTATTCGGAAGAGGCTGCTTAGGCGGTAATCGTTTCGGATGTTTGTTAAATCTCTTATTTTTGCCGAGATGATCTGCGCGACCGTTTTTGCCCTACAGAACGATAATACGAAACGATGCTCACAGGCATAGAAGCCATGATATGAACATATTGAGCACCTGAACGTAAGCATACCCCCACTCGATGCTCTAATTATACCAAAAGCATTCCATGAATGCAAGACAATATCCACCCTTTTGCGAATCTCTCCGGTGTTTTTCTGCTTGTCAGATTATATCATAGCGGTGCAAGCCCCTACTATATGCCTCTGTATGCTACAATACGCTCATGAGAATAGCTAGTGCAGAAGAGGTTGTGCAAGCCCTACGCGACCGCTTAGAGGCAGTAGAACGCGCAGATTTGCTTTCGGATGCTGTCGAAGGGCGACGCCCCAACGCACGGAAGGCAGCGGTGTTGATTGGGCTTTTCGAGCAGAATGACGAGACCTATGTGGCTTTTATCCGCCGAGCCAGCATGCTGCGTGCACACAGCGGAGAGATTGCATTCCCCGGTGGGAGTATGGATGCTAGCGATTCCTCCCTGGTGGCTGCTGCTCTGCGTGAAGCTCATGAGGAGATTGGCTTAGACCCAAAGCAGGTCAAGGTGCTGGGTGTCTTACCGCCTGTGTTTACTATCGTGAGTAACTATCTTATTACGCCAGTAGTCGGGTTCTTACCGCAGGGTCTGGGGGAATTGAGCCTGCAGGCAAGTGAGGTAACTGAACTTATTCTCGCATCACTACAATCACTTGCTGATCCGGCTATTGCTCACACTGAGCAATGGACGCGTGACGGCATGAAGCGTACCGTCTATTTTTACGATCATGGCCCCTACCGCATCTGGGGCGCGACAGGGCGCATCCTCAGCATGCTTTTAAAGCTATTAGAGGATCTATAAATTGACCTGATGAGTAGCACCAGGTCAATTTATAGATTGTTTTACCCATTAGTCATGAAGGACTTGCGCAATAGCCTCTGATGCTTACAATAGAGGGTATAGAAAACAACAAAAATATTTTGTAGTGCGTTCACTTGTTTGAAAAAGCGGTTGGTCTATAAGCAACCCCAGGTGGAGAGAAGCTTTGCCCACATCAGATGCTCAACCTTCCAGGCTCTTGCCCCGAAGACCACAAATGATTTCGCCCAATCACTTGATACCCTCTTCCGTGCCTCAGGCATCAGACTCCGTGCCATATCCTGCTCCGTCTGCTTCTCCCTTGACTCCTCCCAGGACATCTCTTCCTATGAGGCTGCCTTCCTCTCCTTCTGCTACAGAGCTTTCTGAGAACATGGGCCATGAGCATGCGCTTAACTTTGCCACTCACTCCTGGGACCTAGCGACAGGTGGGCTAAAGACGCTAACCGCGAAGCGCGAGCTACCTACTCGAATTGAGAGACACCCGACAGATATATTGTCTGATTCAGGTGCGAGATCATCGGCGCGTCACTATATGTTTGCCTTAATTGTACTTGTATGCGTCATCTTTATGCTAATTGGTGGAGGTGTCGTGTTGTTCGTGATGTTGCAACCTTAATGGAATGGGGATACGATTATGAAATGTAATAAATAAAACCAAGTAGTCGCAGCGGCCCAATTGACCGCGCCTCGGCCCGATTGATCGGGTGCAACAGCAGGCCATCACGGGGTCGTGCAATAAATTGCAGCGAGGCGCGATCAATCGGGGTCGTGCAATAAATTGCAGCGAGGTGCGATCAATCGGGGTCGTGCAATAAATTGCAGCGAGGCGCGATCAATCGAGGTCGTGCAATAAATTGCAGCGAGGCGCGATCAATCGGGCCGCTACTTGCATGCTGGTATGCCATGCAAATCTGTTGCGTGTTGGACAGCTTTGACAACGGCCTGGGCAAGTGTTTTTGCCGCTGCCGCTCCTATCATGCTCACCTGAAATGCATTTGCTGCGAGGTCAGGGGTGGTTTGTGGTCGTGGTCCCAGTGAGAGCGCGAAAACAGTGTCACCATCGAAGAGGGTATGCGCAGGTCTAATGGTCTGAGCAAGGCCATTATGCGCCATTTGCGCGACCTTGTTTATCTCCTCTTTTGAGAGACAGGCATTGGTTGCAATAACTGCGAGCGTGGTGTTACCGAAGGGGTTAGAGTCGAGAAGCCCGCTTCCCATCACGTTTCGTGTTCCCGCGATCACTCGTTGCGTCTGTATGTCAATGATATCACCGAAAGCGTTGACTACGGCCAGTGCGCCGATAAGCGTACCATCGGATAGTTGTGTGCTGACAGAGCCGAGTCCCCCTTTCATGGCAAAGGCGGGGCCAAACATCTTGCCCACAGTTGCACCTGTCCCTGCTCCCACATTCCCCTGTGCTACAGGTTCGATGGTGGCTTGTTCGCAAGCGCGGTAGCCCGCGTCTGCATTCGGTCGAATGGTGGCGGAACCAAGGCTAAGATCGAATATAGCTGCAGCAGGCACGATGGGCACGCGCACTACGCCGACATCGTATCCTATGTGTTTTTCTTCGAGATAGCGTACGACGCCGCTTGCCGCGTCGAGTCCGAAGGTGCTACCTCCAGTGAGGAGGATGGCATTGATCTGATCGACGAGATTCATGGGGCGAAGCAGGTCGGTTTCACGCGTGGCGGGCGCGCCGCCACGCACATCAACTCCTCCGATAGTGGGTGTATCGCAAAGTATGACAGTGCAGCCTGTTCCCGCTTCCAGATTGGTGTCGTGCCCCACGCGTATACCTGGTATATCGGTGATGTCGTCGTGCATGGTCTTATCTTCTCTCATTGTCAGGCTGCGGATATAGCCTGACGTAACCTGGTCATCATCTGTTCAACACTCTCGTGTTCGTTGTAGACGGCTGAACCTGCGACAAGCAGGTTAGCTCCTGCTTGTACAACTTGGGGGATAGTTCCTTCGTGAATGCCGCCATCGACTTCTATATCACAGGAAAGCCCGCGCTCGGTGATAAGCTGACGTAGTCTGGCGATTTTAGGAAGTGTTTCTGGAATGAAGTCTTGCCCTCCGAAGCCAGGATTGACGGTCATGATGAGGACCATGTCGAGTAGCGAGAGGATATCTTCAAGCAATAGAATGGGCGTCGAGGGGGTGAGCGCGATGGCCGCCTTTTTACCTGCTGTCTTAATTTGTTGCACGATGCGGTGCAGGTGTGGGCTAACCTCCTGATGGACGATGATGACATCGGCACCAGCTTTGGCGAATTGCTCGATGTATTGTTCCGGGTTGGTGATCATGAGATGCGCTTCAAGCGGAAGTTTGGTGCAGCGACGCACAGCCTCAACGACCATTGGCCCCATCGTGATATTGGGGACGAAGTGGCCGTCCATTATGTCGATCTGGATGCGTTGAGCACCTGCCGCATCTACATCACGCACCTGTTCTCCCAGGCGTGTGAAGTCAGCGGATAAGATTGATGGGACAAGTCCGATCATAGTAGAATCCTCCTTTGTATGGGAACTGGTGGTCTGCGAATTGTTATTTTCTATACTTACTGAGTCATCAGGCATATATAAGCTATCCTTGGTCCAACGTGCTGGATTGTCAACGATGTATTGACGATTATTATGTAGCTCTTTCTCTCCACGAATGATGTGGTCGTGGTAGTTGCGTTGCCATTCAAAATTTGCTACGCCAGAGACCCGTATATGACGAGTTGTGGCCGCCTTGAACACACGTACAATTTCACCTACCATAGCGGCCCGATTGATCGCGCCTCGGCGCAATTCATCGCGCGAGTATATGTCTGTCCGATGTCTTATGCGGCAACACGGGTGCACAATGCAATTCATTGCGTGGGTGCGTTTCTATCCCCGTTTCACCCGATAAAGCGGGCCGAGGCGCGATAAATCCGTGACCTCAATGGAGGGCAGCCGCTTGCCGACGAGATGGTTTCACCCGATAAAGCGGGCCGAGGCGCGATGAATCGGGCCGCTACGGTGTCATAAATGACACTGGTATGCGAAACATTTCATTTAGTGTTCTGCTGTAACTTATTGGCTGCCGCCTTATCAAGCATCCACGTTACCTCGCCCTTGGTCGGCTGCACAATCTGCGCGGGATATTCATCCGGTTGGTAATCACCTTCCAATACCGCCTTTACTGCATCTTGCTTTTCGGCTCCTGTGACCAGAAAGAGAACGTGAACCGCGGCATTCAAGAGGCGAGGGGTGAAGGTCAGGCGGGGTGGGGGTGGTTTGGGAACGGTGACGGGCATGACGAGTCGCTGCTGCTCGTGGAGCGAGGGTTGGTGGGGGAAGAGTGACGCTGTATGCCCCTCCGGTCCCATACCGAGCTGAATCAGGTCAAAGCTTGGAACGCCTTCGGTTCCGATGACCTGTTGCATTTCGAGCGTGTAGGCATAGGATGCTGCGTTGTGGTCGGGCTGATCTGCTGGCATGCGGTGAACCTGGTTGGTGGGGATGGGAATTTTGCTGAGCATGACCTGTTGGGCCATGAGATAGTTACTCTCTTCGTTGTCTGGCGGCACACAGCGTTCATCTGACCAGAAGATGTCTACCAGTGTCCAGTCGATCTGGCTGCGATATGGTTCGCTTCCTAACAGAGCGTAAAGCTTTTTAGGCGTCGATCCGCCGGAGAGGGCTATTGCGAAGCGTCCATGTGCAGCAATAGATTCGGATGCGACGCGTACAATGTACTGTGCCGCTTCGTGACTCAGGGTATCAACATCAGGGTAAATGACGATGGACATAAAAGCTCCTACATTTTCTATGACAGTAGTTCGAGCACCTCTTGTAGCGTTTGCTCGTAGAGGTGATCGCGGCTGACGATTTCTAATTCGTCATGCAGCAGTTCGCTCACTTTATGTGATGCTGTCATGCTCACGGTGCGCTGAGGCCGCGTCTCTTGCTCCAGTTCTACGGAGGTGAGTACGTGGTCAGGACCATCTTCTCTGTTAATAGTGAAAATGGCGCGCCTATTATCAACGATACCTACCATGCGTACCATACAGAGAGAGCCGGGGCGCATATCAGATTGTATTCGTGGACGAATAGACAGGTTCGCATATGCTGGCTTTTCTGCTTTGCTGGTCCTGCTTCCATTTGTACGCACTGAAGGCCCTGAAAGAGAACCGGTACTGTGTAGCAGACGCCAATGATGCGAACCGCTGGTGGAATCGTGCTGTTCGTTCATATCGTGCGTGCCGGGGGAAAGTTTCCATCCAAGACTGGCTTTGAGCCAACCGGCTAGCAGTAACGCACAGATAGGGTTGGGAGAGACATCTCCTTGTTCTGTACGGATGGGTAATGCGAAAGGGAACACTGCATGCTCGATCTCAATATGGTCAATTCCGGCTAGATAGGGCTTGTATTCCGCCACATCAAAGAACTGTGCTACCAATTCGCGCCAGGGAGTGATTCTGCCCCAGTTAAGGTCGCTAAGTGCGCTATCAGGATATGCCTGCAGAAGTGATGACAATGTGCAGATACTCTCCTCAGGTGCCAGGAAGGTGCTAGAGTCCACAATGATTCTATGACTCAGTGCGGAAAGAGCGTCAAATAGATTATGGTCGCTCGGTGGGTCATTGAGCCACCACAAGTATACCGGTAGGTCAGGCTTAAGCAGAGGTTGCACAATATTGGAGATGGACTGGACCGCTGAACCACCAGCTATGAGCGTGATCTGCTCAAAGTGATGGCGCATAATATCGGAGATGATGGGAAATGAGCGCGTTGTAATCCATGTAGCGACCATATCAGGTGAACTGGTATCCAGTATGAGAAGTATGACACGCGCTACATTTGTACTGGAGAGATCACGTATAAGCGTGCTCGCGCGCTGCGCCGACTCAGTGTCGGGAACGCAAATAACAAGGTTGAGCACGCTGGTACGCACATTGATATTCTGGCTGGTACGCATGTTGTCGGCAGACATCCGCCAGAGATGAGAAAGCTCATCTCCGACGTGTTCCGTGCTTACTCGTTTTCCGGCCCAGGGCAGGCGTGGACCTGCCATGTCGGCGGTATCCTTGACCATTCCCGTATTCCCTTCCTCTTCATGAACATCATTGTTCACTTTTACAACACTGTACTGTATTGTATTCTTCGTCACTACGAGCTGTATTATGAAGGGCAGACCTCACTTTTATGGACGACGCCATCGGTAGCCATCACGCCATATGAACTCGTCGGAGTACTGAGGGCCCCATGTACCGGACTCGTAGGTCAAAATCGACTCACGCGGTGCTTTCTTCCACTCGTCGAGGATGCCCTGTATGAATGTCCATGCGGCCTCTACCTCATCTCGACGTGTGAAGAGGGTAGAGTCGCCAAGCATACAATCGAGTATAAGGCGTTCGTAAGCCTCTGGCTGTTGACGTACAAAGGAAGAGCCGTAAAAGAAATCCATGTTCACCGCGCGAATTTGCAGGTCAGTACCGGGAACTTTCGCACCGAACTTAAGTGATATGCCCTCATCTGGCTGAATACGTAGTGTGAGTACGTTCGGTTCTACCTGTCCCTGTGCTTCGTTACTGCGCTTGAAGAGCATGAGAGGTGCCTGCTTAAATTGAATGGCAATCTCGGTCACACGCTTAGGGAGGTGTTTGCCCGTGCGTAAGTAAAAGGGCACACCTGCCCAGCGCCAGTTGTCAACAAACACTTTCATGGCGACGTAGGTTTCAGTGAAAGAGCCTGGCGAGACACCTTGCTCTTCTAGGTACCCTGGAACCTGATGGCCTGCCACCCAGCCGGGACCATATTGGGCGCGAATGGTGTGCGTCTGTACGTCGCGACTTGTCAATGGTTGAAGAGCATGTAACACCTTTACCTTCTCGTCGCGTACAGCGTTAGCATCGAAGGCGATGGGCGGCTCCATAGCGACAAGTGTAAGGAGCTGGAGCATATGGTTCTGTATCATGTCGCGAATGGCTCCTGACTCCTCGTAGTAGCCACCACGACCCTCAAGACCTAGATTCTCGGCGACGGTGATCTGTACATGATCGACGTAGCGACGGTTCCAGACCGGCTCGAAAATGCCGTTCGCCAGGCGGAAGACGAGAATGTTTTGTACGGTCTCCTTACCAAGATAGTGATCGATACGATAGACTTGCTCTTCTTTAAAGACCTTACCAACCTGCCTGTTCAGTTCTCGGGCCGATGGCAGATCGTGTCCGAAGGGTTTTTCGATAATGATACGTGTCCAGCCTTTGCGATTCCTATTGAGACCAGCCGCTCCAAGATGCTGGATGATCTCAGGATACTGGCTTGGCGGTGTTGAAAGGTAGAAAATGCGGTTCCCGCTGGTGCCGCGTTCCTGATCGAGCTTATTAAGTAAAACGTTAAGCTTTTCGTACCCCTCCGCCTCGTTAAAGCTCGATTGCAGATAGTGAATGCCAGAGGCAAAGCTATCCCATACCTGAGGGTTGACCGGCTTTTGACGCGAGTACTCATTGATTGAATCGAGTGCCTGCTGACGGAACTGCTCATCGTTGTAGGGTCGGCGCGCGAATCCTACAACGGAGAAGCCAGCAGGTAGTGGATGCTCCAGCGCGAGATTATACAGTGCTGGTAGCAACTTTCTGTGTGTCAGGTCGCCCGTTGCTCCAAAGATAACCATAACACAGGGTTCTGTACTTTGTTTGATACGTAGCCCCTCGCGAAAGGGGTTGGGCGCCTCGACTACGCTTCGTTGAGGCATTCCTAGTCTCCTATTTTATGATAGTGTTGTTTTCGATAACAGGAGCGCAATTTCTTGCGCTCCTGTTCATTAAACTACTGTCGTGCTGGCTGGCCCTGCTTATCGGCAATGCCTTGCTGTTTGCTTCTGATGCCATCGAATAGCTCGTGGAATGAGTCAGCGAACTTTTTGACCCCCTCATCCAGCAATTGTTGTGTGACCTGGTTGTAGTGAATACCCACCTTATCAAGCTCTGGGAAGATCGTCTGCGCTTCCTGGAGATTGTCTTCCATGCTCATGCGTACTTTGCCGTGATCGCGGAAGTTCTCGATGGTCTCAAGAGGCATAGTATCGACCGTATTGGGGCCGATTAACTCTTCGGCATAGAGTACGTCGCGATAGGCTGGATTCTTGGTACTGGTGCTGGCCCAAAGCGGTCGCTGGACGTGTCCACCGGCCTGCTTGAGCGACTCGAAGCGTGGCGTGCTGAAGATGCGCTTAAACTCCTGATAGACGAGACGAGCGTTGGCGATGGCTGCCTTGCCTTCAAAGGACTTGAGCTTCTGCTGCTCGTTGGAGTCGCTGGTAGCCTTAACCTTGTCTTCCAGCAACTTATCGACCAGCGTATCAACGCGGCTGACGAAGAAGCTGGCGACCGAGGCGATGGTGCGAATATTTTCACCGCGACCACTGCGCTCTTCCAGTCCACTCAGGTAGGCATCGGTGACGGCTCGATAGCTGTCCAGCGAGAAGATGAGGGTGACGTTGATGCTGATACCCTCGCTGATCGCCTGACGAATAGCGGGAATACCCTCTGGTGTTGCTGGAATTTTGATCATTAGATTAGGGCGCTCAACCATCTTCCAGAAGCGACGTGCCTCCGCAAGAGTGCCCTCAGTATCGTGTGCCAGATCAGGCGAGACCTCAAGGCTCACGTAGCCATCTTGCCCCTCGGTGCGATCATAAATCGGACGTAGGATGTCGGCAACGGTGCGAATGTCCTGGATGACGACGGCTTCATAAATGTCACTGATGTTCTTGCCCTGGCTAATGAGTTGTGACATCTGTTCATCATAGGCGTGCCCACTACTGATTGCCTTGCCAAAGATCGTGGGATTTGAGGTGACACCAACGATAGCATCTTCGTCTAACATACCTTGAAATTGCCCTGAGGCGAGCTGTGCCCGATCAATATTGTCGTACCAGACACTCTGACCGAGTTTGCTTAGTTCCTGCAAAGGGTTTGCCATGTTGCTCTCTCCTTTAGATAGAGACGTATATTACTGCTTACGCCATGCTACATGTACGCGGGCATAATCCATTATGCCTTCTGTCCTGTTTTTCAACTATTTCCAACTCAGTATACATATTACACGATTGAACTCACTATCTTGACACATCTTTTGGTGACTTTCCTTACTCAAGGAGGTTGATGAGCAAGGAGATGTTCCAGTATACATTATTGCAAGAGCAGACGGGCGCACCATCGTGTTGTTACAGCGTCCAATCCAAGTATATCTATTATTGTATTTCTTACACTAACAGCTTTATTCTACCACATTGTGATGGGAATTGAAAGTGAGTACTGCTGGAGGCATGCTTCCAGCAGTACTCACTTTCAACTCCCATCACTTTTCGCTTTTCGCTGTAGCTCGTAGAGCTTGCTGATGGCTTCGATAGGCGTGAGTTCGTCGATGGCGAGTGTTTTGATCTCCTCGATCAACGGGTTGGGTTCGGACGCGAAGAGAGTCATTTGCCACGCGGCAGGCATGGTGATGTCACGCATGGCTTTGCGACGTGTTTTGGCATCGCCCTTGTGCTCCAGTTCCTCCAGGATTTCTTCCGCGCGATGAATGACGGGACGTGGAATACCAGCGAGTTGTGCCACGTGGACGCCGTAGCTTCTATCGGCACCTCCTGGCACAATTTTGCGCAAGAAGACGATGTGACCTGCCTCCTCTGTGACGGCTACGTTCAGGCAGTGGACGCGGGGGAGCATTTGTGCGACCTCGACGAGTTCGTGATAGTGCGTGGCGAAAAGAGTACGCGCTCCGCAGCGTTTGTTGTTGTGCAGATATTCGACGATGGCGCGAGCGATAGCCAGTCCATCATAGGTACTGGTGCCGCGTCCAATCTCGTCGAGAATGACGAGGCTACGCGGCGTGGCGTGATGCAGAATGTTGGCGGTTTCAACCATCTCGACCATAAAGGTGCTTTGGCCTGTTGCCAGGTCATCTTGCGCGCCGATCCGCGTGAAGATGCGATCTACTATGCCGATTGAGGCCGCTTCCGCCGGAACGTAACTGCCGATTTGCGCCATGAGGGTAATAAGGGCAACCTGGCGTAGATAGGTTGATTTCCCTGCCATGTTTGGGCCGGTGATGATGCCGATCTGTGCCTCACTATTGGAAAGGTGAGTGTCGTTCGGAATAAAGGGGATGTCTGATTGTGCCTGCTCGACGACGGGGTGACGACCCGCGACAATATGAATGGTGTCGCCATCGTTAAGTTGAGGACGACAATAGTTGTTGCGGGCGGCGACCTCCGCCATGCTTAGATAGACATCAATCTCTGCAAGAGCATGGGCTGTATCAAGAATGCGTTCGGATTCATGAATGGCAATGTCGGCACGAAGCTGGACAAAGAACTCGTTCTCCATCTTGTTGATACGGTCCTGGGCATTCAGAATGAGCGTCTCATGCTCTTTTAAGTCAGAGGTGATGTAGCGTTCGCAGTTGGAGAGGGTCTGCCGCCTCAGATAGTCTTGAGGGACGCGGTTTAAGTTGGAGCTAGAGACCTCGATAAAGTAGCCTGTTGCCTTATTGTAGCCAACTTTCAGGTTGTTGATACCTGTACGCTTGCGTTCGCGCTGCTCCATTTCGGCGACCCACTTGCGTCCGTTTTGTGACGCGTGACGAATCTGGTCAAGTTCTGAACTGAAGCCAGTGCGAATGATACCCCCGTCTGAGAAGCTGATGGGCGGTTCCTCGACGATGGCTCGCTCTATGAGGGTGATGATATCCTCGTTGTCAGAGAGTCGCTGCATGAGGCGTTCAAGTGATGGCGTGTTAGAACTGTCTGAGAGACAGGCGCGTATCTCGGAGGCCGCGCGTAACCCATTGGCGAGGGCGATGAGGTCGCGTGGTGTCGCGATGCGCTGACGCACTCGGTTGATGAGCCGTTCAACGTCACCGGCCTTTTTGAGAGCTTCCGCGAGGCGTGCCTGCAAAAGCGTGTCGTTGAGCAGTTCGTTGATGGTCTCCTGGCGTTGCTCAAGCATAGCTATGTCGAGGAGCGGCTGACCAATCCAACGACGCATGAGCCGACCGCCCATTGGGCTACGCGTTCGGTCGAGTACCCATAGGAGAGAGCCTTTGACGGAGCCGCTGCGCCCACTCTCGAAGAGTTCGAGGTTGCGGCGTGTATATGGGTCGAGGGTCATAAAACCGTGAGTGGAGTAGGTTTCCAGCGCCGTGAGTTGTTGTAACAGGCCCTTTTGCGTCTCCTGCACATAGGCAAGTATGGCACCGGCAGCGCGAACGGCGAGTGGTAGATGGGCGCATCCAAAGCTCTCCAGTGAGGCAATATCGAACTGGGTCAGTAGGCGGTGGCGTGCATCATCCTCCGAGAAATAACGTGAGTCATAGGGAGTAACATGTCCAGCGAGACCCGCGAGTAGTTTGGTAAGCGGGGCGATATCGTCGTCCTCGTCCTCGTCGATTTCAGGTATCTCCGCATTGGCATTGCCATTGCTGCCGAGCTTTGTTACTTGTTTCTCGCTCATCACAGATGCGAGCCAGCGGCGTTTACGACTTCCCTGACGACTATAATGAGCCTCTATGATGACCTCAGCAGGCGCGACGCGTGCGATTTCTTGCTGAATGGCAAGCTCAGGTTCAGGTGTGCTAAATTGGGTGACAGCAAACTCGCCCGTGGTGATATCGATATAGGCGACGCCGACAGCATCACGTCCGACGACGACACTGGCGAGAAAGTTGTTACGCTTGGCGGCTAGCATCGTGGGATCGATAACGGTGCCAGGCGTGACGACACGAATTACGGCGCGGTCAACCAGTCCTTTTGAGAGGGCTGGATCGCTCATCTGCTCGCATACAGCGACGCGATATCCCTTGCTCACAAGACGTGCGATATAGCCATCGGCGGCATGATGTGGGATGCCCGCCATTGGTGATTTTTCGCCACGCCCAAAGTCACGGCGTGTCAGCGCGATCTCTAGTTCGCGGGCAACGATCTCGGCATCTTCGTCGAACATCTCATAGAAGTCGCCCATGCGAAAGAAGAGGATTGCGTCAGGGTTTTGCTGCTTGATCTGCAAATATTGGCTGCGTACTGGGCTATGAACAGGATTTGCTTTTGCGTAGTCTTCGAATAACACCTTGAACCTCCATTGAGCTAGGACCAGTATAAGCCTATTCTCAGGCTACGTCAATTTGTCGGATATGTTAATGTACAGGCGAAAAGGAGACCCACTGCGGATAGGGGACGGCGACCCACAAGGGGTCGGGCTACTGTATATACTTCAGATAGCTGACGCGTATCACAAGTAATTGTAATAGCTCATCTAAGGAGGAAAATACATGTTTTATTTTATACTTATATTGTTTACGTTGGTGGGTAGTGCACTCGTGATAATCACCGTTGAAAATCTGTCAACGTTGGTACAACTTACTATCTTTACATGGCAAGCGCCAAGTCTGCCAATAGGGTTGTTGATTCTGCTTGCGTTCATCCTGGGGGCGCTGCTGCTTTATGTTGTGTCGGCCCTCTCCGCGCTGCGGGACCGGGGAGAGAAGAGGATGCTCCGCAGGCGAATAACTGAGCTTGAGCAGCAAGTAGCATCGGTGAGGCCGATGAATGCCTCTTCAATTTCTGCACAGCCAACGGCTCCGATTGTGCCGATGCCTGGAACGCCTACTCCTCCACAAAGTTAAACTTCTGCGTTTACTGCGTTTGCCATGCCTTCGCCAGGATGCGTGACACCAGCCCGCTTCCTGGCGATTTTCGTTTTTTTGTAGTGTGTGACGTGGCCGAGGAGGTGGAAGTAGCAATTGGGTCTACTGCCGCAGTGAGTAGTTCTTCTTGCGCTGCGATTGATGCGTCGGCTATGGTTTGCAACTCATTTGCGTTTGTTACTGGTGTACCTGGCTCATTCGCACTAGTTTCTATTGAGGTTGAATAGCTAAGAATTGATGGAATCTCTACCTCTGATTGGTTTTTTCGCGTGTATCCTATTGTTGGAAGCCTTGTGGTCTCATCTTCGCTCATGAGTTTTTGGAGGAGCAGTATTTCTGTGTTTTCATCAGAGGGTTCTTCCTGGGAACGAACTGTTTGCTCTTGTGATGGTGATGTGTTAGCTCCATTCATAGAGTCGATCCAGTCGTAGGCCCCCTCTAATGCATGTCGGCACCACTCGGTGTAATTGTCATGAATAATGTCCAGGCGTTCACAATGTTCGAGCAGTTGTAGAGTATGGTCGAGCCAGGTATCGCCGTGCTCTAGCATAGCATCGAGCAAATCAACGTCATCGACACCATAAGATTGAAGTCGTGTCAGGGTTGCCAGGGCGATAGGAGATGGTTGTATAAGTTGCATAAGCACAGCGTTATCTGTAATTTGCTTTTCCAGCATCTCGATTTGTGACTGCCGCAATACTACTTGCTGCTGGCGTTGCCATTGCTGATAGCCCTGGTAAAATTGCTCGACTTGTTGTGGGTCGAGCTGTGAGAAGAAGGTATTGATCTGCTCCGAAGTATCGTCTTGAACTGTGTGTGCGGTGTTTGAATTGTCTATGTTATTCATTGTGTTTTGTCCTCTTGCTGCTTACCTCTTGGTCGCGCAGCCTGGTCGGAGGGAATGGGTCGCACAGGAGGTGGATGTCCTGATTGTTCTGATTGTCGGCCCCACCGTTCCAGCCAGCGTTGTACGAGGCGATTGGTGCGAATACTTTGTTGATCGAGAGGGCCGCCCTGTGTGGCGGAGATGGCTGCCTTATGTAGCCACCAGGGGAGGGTGAGCTGTGGATCGGTCTGTGAGTGCGCGTTGAAGAGTGCCGCCATGTCCTCCGGTAAAAGATTCATGTCTGCATGAGGAATAGGAGGCAGTGGAGCATAAGCATTTGTTACGGGCATAGGTGGGACAGATGATTGCGCAATTTGCGCGTCAAGCGGGTCAAGATCAGGCAGTCTACTGCGGTCAAATAATGCTTGCGGAATGATTTCTGGTTGCACAGATGCATGCCCGTTTTCGGAATTGGTCTCCTGCGGGGGTAATGGAAGATCAGCGGGAGGTACTGCTGCATAAAGAATTAGCGCTTGAATGATGGCATTACCAGTATTGAGCAGAGGAGTCTCTGAGAGATTTATCTGCTCTTGAAGTCGCTTTACTTCTTGAGTGAGTAGCTCCTGCTGTGCGCGTAGTTGCTGGTCAACCTCGCGGTAGTGTAACCATTGTCGATATTGGCCCATGACCCTTCCTGCTTCTCGCTACGAACATAATTATACTGTTTGAGCAGTATAGCAACTATTATAAGCCTGTATCCTAGCAGTGTCAACGAATGCATATGCCTATGCACTTGAGAAATCTTGTATCTAGTAAATGTAGTTTATTATGAAGTTTCAGTGGTCAATAAATGTTGAAACTTGTTTCAAGAAATATAGCACTCTCTAGTGTTTTATAGCGTTTTCTTGCAGGATTTCGGACCTTATAAACCGACCAATAAGGACTCGATAGAGTAGATCTCATTGGTCGGAGAATGTTTTACTCTAAGAATTTTTTGCCTTGATTGCTTCCTTGTATGGTTGTAGAAGATGCAAGTCGGAGGTCGCAACGTCTAACTCATATATCCCACGCCTTGGCACAGGTTCCCCTAAGCGTGTAAAACTAGCACTTTCGAGATTATGAATGCCATCTAGAGTGCTACCACAGCCATAGATCTTGAGGATCTCAACGCCCTCTTTTCCCCACTGCTCAAGAACTTTTCCTAATCCGTAGAGTAAGTGCATCGCGTAATAGCTTCTTCTACTAGGAGGGACCAGAGTCGTTGTTAGCATGTCAATGATAATAACCTCTAAGGGCTTGTCTGGTTTAAATTGCTCAATGTACTCTCCCAAGTTCCACCCTCGTTCACCTTGGCGAAACTTGAGAATGCCTTCATGCGTTAGTGGAAGAGCGTTGATAGAGGCTACCATAAATCTTCCATCATAGAGATAGTGCGACATGTCTGGATTGGATTGGAGGAACAGGCGGCGCTTTTCATTGAACGCTATTGTTCTTTCCCCATAATTTTGTATGGCTAGTTTTATCTCTTCCTCTAGTTGGTCAAGCGTGGCCTTTTTGAACTGAATGTCAGGGGATTGGGCAGCAATCATAGCCGCTGCAATAGACATTGCTAGCATATCAACATCGCGTTTCATGAAGTGCCCATGCTTGCCCACTATAGTTGTTTTCTTGATAACGCCAGTCTTTACATAATGGTTGAAGGCATCTTTTGTCATACCAAGTTTTTTCCTAGCCTGCTCTGTCGTATAGTACAGGTCTGGTAGCCGCTCTAAGCTCATCTTACTCTCCCATTGGTCAATCTTCTTATGTGGCTACGATAGATGAATAGTAGGTGGCAATTTGTACCTATCTATCGTCAATGCCTCTTTCATTATAGATCACACTGATATAAAACGCCAAATCCACACTTTGAACACTTGACAAATATTGTATCTCATGGTATTCTCTTTCAGGAGCACTTTTTACACACTTTGGACGCAAAAGACTACTTGAACGTTGACAATTAACATGCACTCTATTCGTCAATGACACACTCTAAGCATCAGAGGCAACACCTGCCCTGCTTAGAGCACTATTCACGGTCAGGACCTGCTAAGGGTAAGGATCAAGGTAGGCTAGAAATCAAACGTGCTAACAGCTAGGGCGAACAAGGGGCATGTGCCATCTATTTCGTGAAATACGTTCTATCTTTCTGAGTCCGATTGCGTCACTATTAGTCACTGACGTTACATGACGCAAAGTGACGCTACTTGAGCAACAGTTTATAGCAGAAAGGCAGACAAGAAAAAAGCTAGTCTTGTGATTCAGACAAGGCTAGCCGACAGGACCGCAAGCGACCCCTTTAGAAAGTCAACACGGCCCCATGTCATTCTATCATGGGATGCCGACGAATCAAGCACGAAAGGCTAGACCATGAGTCAGTTACACCAGCACATCGGTAACACGACTATCGTTGTTGCTGATGAGGAATTCGCACATGCCTATCAGGTAGGATACCTCGAGTACAAACTTGACTACCATACTAAGACGCTGAGCGACATGGACATGTACGCGCTGATCGTTGGAGTTATCACGAGCGTCCGTCACCCTGGACGCTACCACGCAGGATATGTGACAGGCTGGATCGCCGCCCTCTTAGAAGGGGAAAAGAAACATTTGGTTCTCGTTCCCGCTCGTGTCGAAGCCTCCACCGAAGAGGTGAACGCATGAGCAGAGAGAGATGGACCACGACCCGTAAACGCCTTACAGCCGCCGAGCAACGAGCCACAGCACGCGAAAAAGCCCTAGAGCAGTGTGCAAAAGGACGCCATACCGACACCCCAACATTTCGACCAGGGGAAACGGTTTGTTTAACTTGTGGGATGGTTGTCTACTGTCCCGCTTGTTTGCAGGAAAATCACTTACAGGCTCCACGTGTCCACGCTTATCCGATGCTCTGCCCAACCCATCAGAAAGCGGGGGTGAAGGCATGAGCCAATGGAACCGACAAGCAGATGATGTAGACCTAGAGGACGAGAGTTTGTATCCGCAACGCCCACCTACAAGCGCGATACGCTATCGACCCCTTGAGACGCGAGATCGCCCACAACAAGCCGTCAGCCGCCCACGTTGGCAAGAGGTGCGCCAGCCCACCCGTTACGACGAAGTCAATTATTATGTTCGTCGCAGACCACCCCCCCAGGGAGCAGCCCCACGCCAGCAACGGCAGACGCCGACCCAGGAACGCCGACTCACACGCCAGCCAGAGCCACACCAGCAGGAGCAGGACGCCGACCCAGAAACCGAGCAGTTCCCGCGCCACCACCAGCAGCAACGCCCCCGCTTCCATTGGCTTGTCTATCTTGGTTTGGGCATGGTGGCGATCTTGCTCGTATGGCTTGGCTTGTCACTGCTTCTCACTTGGTGGCAAGGCTATCAAGATGACCTGCACTATGGACGCCCCCGCACCTACCAGATGGACGCCAGAGTAGGCCACAATGATGCGAACACCCCTAGTCACTTTCTCGCGTTGAACCTCAACGGACATATGGAAGTGATCGAGTTTCCAGGGGGAGACGCAAGCCATACAAAGGTGTATCAGGGACCAACGTTCGTAGGGGATGGAAGCGATCTTGAGATCGTCATGGTGCATTTCAAAGATGTCAACGGAGATGGAAAGCCTGACCTGATTCTCAGTGTGAAAGGCGCAACGTATGTTTTCATCAATGACCAGGGAGCGTTTCGACCGCTTCACCCTGATGAACAGGTCAGTCTGTAGAAAGGGCGACTGATGCATACGTTATTGATCCTCTGTCAACGTCGAGATGTCACCCATCTGGTTGATGTGCTGGAAGATTGGAAAGACGACGCGGTTATTCTCTTGTATGGCGACACCAACAAGCTGCAAGATGGATTTATCCTCATGCACTGGAAACAGCCGATCCCCGCACGCTTTCAAGAAATGCAACTGAGACAAGACCCAGGCATCCTAGATTATGTCGTCTATGACCTCACACAGCAGCCGACACCTACCACCGCGTAACGATGGGTAGGGGAAGCGTTCAACGCTTCCCCATCCTACGGCCGAGCAAGCGAAAGGGAAACGACATGAACGAGCAGAGAGACCGTGAAATCAATACCCTCTTAGATCACATCTACCCGCAAGACGACACCGAGCTACCCCATGAGGAGCAGCCACCACGACGTATCAATGTCTATATTGAAGTGGAAGAGGAAGAGATACCCGCAGCCGTTGAAAGCACCGTAGACGAGCCAGCCGACACAGCGATGAGCAACGAGCCACGCGCGCCCATCTCTACCGAGCCGCAGCACAGCGGTCTACCAGGACAACCACTCAGACGTCGCCGCACACAGACAATGCTGCTTGTTCTCTTCCTCTTCTCCCTTGTCGGTCTGCTCGTAGGACTAGGGTATGCTATCATCTTGCCCATGTTGACCCCATCAGCAACGATCACGGTAGTTACCGCATCGTCACAGCAAACCGTAACCAGTACCATACAGGTTGTGAACGGAGCCGCCGACCCGACCAAGCACCAGGTCACCGGAAGAGGGTTAGCATCCGTCACGATGAGCCAGGCGCGAACCGTCCCAACGACAGGGACTGCACACCAGGACGCCAGAGCAGGACACGGTATCATTACTTTTTACAACGGAGCCATCTCCACACAGACGATACCCGCAGGAACCGTATTACCAGGCGCAGACGGAACGCAGTTGGTGACGGATACAGACGCTACGATACCCGCCGCAGTCTTCCCAACATTCGGACAGACAACCGTGTATGCTCATGCTGCAATGGTAGGACCAGGGGGAAACGTCCGAGCGGGGGACGTGTACGGCTCTTGTTGCCGCTTGAATGTCTCAGCCGTGAACGGAGCCTTTACAGGGGGACAAGACGCGAGAACCTATCAGACGGTGACACCGCAGGATATCACCGGAGTGGTCACCAGCGTCAAAACGAGCCTGGAGCAGAGCGTACAAGCGGCCTTACAGACGCAAGTACACCCCGCCGAGACACTGATATCCCCTCTTCCTTGTATGCGGAAGGTGACAGCAGACCATCAGCCAGGGGAGGAAGCGGCACAGGTCAGCGTGACCATTGACGAGACGTGTACAGGCACCGTCTACAACACGCAAGCCTTTGCGTCATTCACCACGCAGATCGCCACCCAGGACGCGCAGCGAAGGCTAGGAACAGACTACAGGACCACAGGAGTACACACCAGTATCATCCAGGCCACCCCAAAAGAACACGGCAGCATCGACCTCCAGGTAAAAAGCGTCAGCGTGTGGGCGTATGAGTACGGACCAGAGCAACAACAGGCAATCAAGACGATGATTGCAGGAATGAGCAAGGACAAGGCGAAAACAACCCTCCTGCATCTGGCAGGAGTACAAAGCGTGTCTCTCACCACCAGGAACGGGACAACGCTGCCAACCGACGCAGAAAACATTCATCTTCTCTGTGTGCAGTTGGGCTAGTGTCAAAGAAAAGAATGAAGCGTAGAAAAACGGTTCTTCGGAAGGTGTTGTGGATAGACACCAGGAGAGCAGGAACATCTGTTTCAGAGAGGCAACCTACCCTGCATGTGGTGAATGCCATTGACCAGCAGGTAGACGAGGAGGAAGGTATGCAGGACCTCATGGAAGCACTGAGTATGCAGATCGACCCTTTCCGTGAGCATTTGCATCAGGTGGGTACCATTCGGCAAACGCTCTCTACAGTGGATATCGAGAAGCTTTTTCAGGATATCGATGCAGTACAACCGCTTTTTCATCCGCTCGCAGAGATCGCTCATCACTACTGTGATTATAGCGCGATGGGCACGGCGCATCACTTGGCAGATCTCGTGGCAAAGTTTGAGATCGAAGCGGTGTTGCTCATGGAGGAGTCTGGTGGCGGACAGAAAAAGACCAGGAAACTCCTGGAGCAGCAGCGATGTGTTGAGCGACAAGACGAGGAAGTGCTCAACCAGATCGCGGAACTTCAGGCGCAAATGGCATCTCTCCAACAGAAAATGCAGTCACATCCCTCAGGACAGCGTCGATCATCGACGCTTACGCTGCTTGAGCTGGCAACCCAGGAGAGTCTCAGCGAAGGGGGCGAGCATGCAGAGAGCTGATAAAGCAAATGGCGGCTAGAGCATTGATCCATCGGAGCAAGAGCCGAAATTGCAACAACTGCTACATATCCACAAGCGCGAAAACACAACATTTTCCGATGAGCCAAGAAGAGAGGAACGGGCCAATGATAACCCGTTTCCCTCAGTCGAGGAGAAGCAAAAGTCATGCAGCTAGTAGAGCAGCATTGCATCAGTAAGAATGACCCGCGCTACAGTGTGATTGACGAAGCCGCATTCAAGTCGAAGAACCTCTACAATGCTGCTTTGTATGAGATGCGTCAAGCGTTTCTCCATGAGGGCATCTCTCTGTCTTACGAAGCGATGGACACACGCATGCAACGGCATGAAGCGTACAAGGCGCTGCCTGCCAAAGTGTCACAGCAGGTACTCAGACAACTTGCTGATGCGTGGAAAGCGTTCCGTGAGGCAAAAGCAGCCTACGAAGAAGATCCGTCCAAATTCTTGGGACGCCCCAAGCTTCCCAAGTATAAGCACAAGGTTGAAGGTCGAAACATCCTGATTTACACTATTCAGGCCATCAGTCGAGGCAAGAAGGGCTTGAAACGAGGCATTATCAAGCCTTCCATGCTTCCAGTTGTCGTAAAGACCCAACAAAAAGACGTTGATCAAGTTCGTATCGTGCCTCGAAAAGGGTTCTACGTGGTTGAAGTTGTGTACGGAAAAGAGGTAAAGCAAGCAGAAGTCAATCCTGCTTTTTATGCTGGCGTAGACATTGGCATGAATAATCTGGTTGCGCTAACTTCAAACAAACCCGCATTCAAGGCGGTGATTGTTAACGGGCGTCCAGTGAAAAGCGTGAACCAATTCTACAACAAGCGGAAAGCAGAGTTACAGAAGAAACTGGGGAAGACGGGCACAACCAAGCGCATGGAGCGTATGACGAACAAGCGGAATCGGCGTATCGATCACTACCTGCACACGGCCAGTAAGCGGATTATCGACGTGCTGGTAGAAGAGGGGATAGGTGTATTGTGCATCGGGAAGAACGACGGGTGGAAACAGGAAGCGAACATGGGAAAGTGGAATAACCAGCAATTCGTACAGATACCGCATGCTCGTTTCATTTCCATGTTAACCTACAAGGCGGAACTGGTAGGCATCACCGTGAAAATCACAGAAGAGTCCTATACCAGTAAGGCTTCACTCCTGGACCTGGACCCGTTGCCAGTTCGTAAGCCCGGTGATGAGACGAAGCACACGTTTAGCGGCAAGCGCGTGAAGCGTGGGCTGTACCGAGCGTCAAACGGGCGGTACATCAACGCCGATATCAACGGTGCAGGCAACATTATCCGCAAAGTAGCACCTGATGCCTTCGGGTCGGAGGGTGTAGAGGATTTGGTAGTGCATCCGGTGAGGATCACCCTCACGAAATAAACAGGAAATATGGCGTGTCATAAAACGCTCTATTTTTTGGCACTATAGCATGTGTTCCAATAAGAGACAAGTTTCTGAGAGTTTTCAGGATGTGCCATCGCGTTCCACTGCTGTATTGTAGGAGATACGCAAGAGCATGCCGACGATGATATAGTTGGCGAGAATGGAGCTTCCTCCATAACTTAGGAAAGGCAAGGGAATACCTGTCAGGGGCAGAAATTTCATGTTGCCTGCGATAATGATGAATGTCTGAATCGCAAAAACCGAGGTGAGACCTGCCGCTAGAAGCTGATTGAAGGTATCGGTCGCCTGAACCGCGATACGAAAGCCCCTGTATATTATTAACAGGTAAATGGCAATAATAGCGAAGAGTCCCGCTAGCCCTAATTCCTCGCCAAGTGCTGTAAAGATCATATCGGATTGAACGACTGGTACAAAAAATTTCCCTGCTGGATGCCCAAGTCCAAGACCCGAGCCGAGAATGCCGCCGCTGGAAAGCGCGATCAATCCTTGCACGATCTGGAAGGCACCACCAGGTGCATCATAGATTTTCTGACTTGCATCGTTCCAATTCACCACATTGACGCCAAGGACAGCGAAGCGGGCACGAACGTAGCTGAACAGACTGTAGCCAATGAAACCAAGGACGACAAAGATCAAGAGACTTGTCACCACATACGACATTTTCCCGCTGCCAAGATAGAGCATGGCGAGGAAGAGTCCGTAGATCAGCAGGGCAAGTCCTAGCTCACGGACGAAAAGGAAGAGCAAAAGCGCAATTCCTAACATAAGAACCAGTGGCCCGAGTTGACGAAGTGGTGGCAGACGGAATGGTCCGAACTTCAGACTTCCTTCAGCGAGAATATCGCGGTTCTCGCTTAAATAGGCGGCGAAGAAGATGACGATACAAATCTTCAAGAGTTCGGATGGCTGAAGACCAAATGCTCCGATTTTCAACTGGTCATGACCAGGACTGTCAAGGTTGCGTAGTCCGACACGGAGCGTGTTGGCGATGGTCAAGCCGACGAGGACGATGCCAAAGAATGCGGCGGTATATTTGTAGCGTGCAAGCCAGTTCATATTGCGCAATGCAAAAAGAGTGCTGAGGCAGATGATAATGCCTAGAAGGACCCATACGAGCTGTTTCGATCCTTCCGCTGGATCAGGGGGATTCAAGTCGGGTCCAAGCCGTGTTGCCATAAGGACGCCAATGCCGCTGAGTAGACCGACGAGAGGGAGCAGCATCTGATCCGCTTTGCGAAAGAAAATGCTCATGATGACATTGGCGAGCAGTAAAGCAGCGATGAGACCAAGCGCGGGAATGAGCCCTTGCACGGTTGGTAGATTTCTTGTGCTGAGCGATGAAGTCTGGTCCACATTGGCAAGGAGTAACTGTGACATTTCCAGGAGCAGGATCAGAAAGGGGACGATAAGCAATCCCAATTCTGTCCAACGATACTGGCGGAACATGCCAGGAGATCGACTTGCTGCCATCTATAAAAACCTCCAAGGGAAAATCCAGTAGGGAGACCTTTTGTGAGTCTGCAAAGAGGAGACCCACAAGAGGTCTGTCTACTGGGTGAGTTTGAATTGAATGTAACCGACGCGCACGATATCACCAAGTTTGGCGGCAAGAGCGTTGTAGGCGGGCTGGTTATTAACGAAGGTGCCGTTCACGCTTCCCGCGTCCTGTACAAACCACTGCCCATTGCGGTACCAGAGGCGCGTGTGCTCAGACGAGATGAAGTTATCGGGTATCTGTATAGTATTGGTCGGGCCACGTCCAATGCTTGTTTGCGGCTCCAGATCGAAGTGTGTTCCTGGCATAATGTTGCTGGGGCCACTATCAACGACGACAAGATGCCCAAGTACTGGGGCTACCTTTGCATTCGCACCGGCGCTAACCGCCGATGTTTTGCGCAGGTCACGCGTAATGGCGATGACCACTTGCATAAGAAAGAGGTAGAGCAGAACAATTAATAAAAGGCGCAATATAAGTAAAAAAGAATCTAATGGCATAGGGCGAAAATCTCACCTTCGCTCGAAGTAGAAATCATAACTGCCAATGATGAAACGATCACCATTGCGTAGTACGTGATGGCGCATACTCGGTATATTGTTGATAGTGATACCATTGGTGCTACCGAGATCAAAGATGGCGAATTGTCCGTCTGATTGATACTTAATTTGGGCATGATAGCGAGAAACGCGTTTATCTTCAACGATAATATCATTGCTGAGCTGACGCCCAATATTGACAACAGGTTTTTCTATACGGTAGAATTGTTGCCCGGCCTGGGGTAAGCGGATAACAAGTTGAGCATAGGGCATGGGTGGTGCCGCTGGCATAGGTTGTGGCATCGAGGGCATGTTCGGATTGCTCACTGAAGCTGGATAGGACAGCACACCCGGCTGGTTTGGCGCTGAATTGCCATCTAGTATTCCTGGTAGTTGTTGCCCAGGAGGTAGTTGTGCGCGTATCTGTGCCAGTTGCTCGGCGCTGAGTGCCTGTGTTGCCATTACACCGTCACCATCACCGTGTTGACGATCCGCCAACTCTGTTTCGATGCGAACGATGCCAGGGCGAAGCGAACTATCGGCATGAAGCCGTAGAACAGGGACGGTCCTAAGTGTGTAGTGACGTTGGCGGGCAAAATCGACAAGATGGTTCTGCCAGTCACGAATGAGCATATTCTGGCTCGGCGACATCTGCTGATGATCTTTGATACTCAGGTAGATGTCGTAGATGTTGGGAGCCAGCCGTCTTCCTTCGCCCTGTAAGAGCGAGTTGTTTTCCAAGGCCCGTTCCAGCTTGCGGGCTATCTCTACCGGTTCTAGCCGAGAAGGAAAGAGCCACGCAAACGGACCTTCAACCATGCGCTGCATCAATGATTCAAATCTCGTAAGTGGGTTCTGGCGAGCTTTCAAAGTGCTCACCCTCCTAGTTTTGTAGCCTCTGACGTGCCTGCTGTACGTCGGAGGATATTTGTGCTTTTAACTCATCAATACCTGAGAAGCGTTGTTCACTTCGCAGACGTGCTATGAATTCCATCGTAAGGTGCTTCTCATAGAGATTCAGCGTGACATCGAGCAGATGTACTTCTATTATACGTTCTGTTCCGTTAAACGTTGGACGCACGCCAATATTGGCTACACCATTATAAACGGTAGCACTCGCAGTCGGGTCACTGACGGCATGATCTGCTTCATCTCGAACGCGAACGCGCAGCGCGTAGACGCCATTCGCAGGCAGGAGCCTATGCGGTTCGGGGAGTAGATTCGCGGTTGGAAAACCAAGTTGTCTTCCACGCTCATCCCCGTGTCTGACGATGCCGCTCATTATTACTGGATGACCCAATAACTCGTTTGCCTCTTCAACTTGCCCTTCGCTGATTAACGCGCGGATGCGTGTGCTGCTGATGCGCACCTGAGAAGCCACTTCCAAAGGGATAGGTCGAACCAGAATATCATGCTCTCGACCGTACCCTTCCAGAAATGGAACATTCCCTGTGCGTTTGTAGCCCAGGCTAAAATCGGCTCCTACTACGAGACCTTTGATAGTAAGACGCGAACGTAAGCTGTTCATAAAATCGGTTGCACTCATAGCGGCGACGCTGGGCGTGAAGTGAATAACGATGCTTTCGTTTATCTGCCCATACTTTTTTGCCAGCGTTAGCTTTTCCTCTGTTGTCGTCAGGTAGCGCACGTCTATATCTGGTCGCACCACTATAAGAGTATGCGGCTCGAACGTGACCAGCACAGGTATACAATTGAGCTTTTGTGCCGCTGCACGTAGTTCGTGCATCAAGTATTGGTGCCCTCTATGGATACCATCGAAATTGCCAATAGTGATAGCGATAGGTTGGTTTTGCTTCTCGGATGCCAGGGTTGTTGTATATTCCATTGTTTACGTGGGGCCCGTTCCGGTTCCCCTTCCTTACAGTTCTTCGGCAATATCTTACCACAGGTCGATTATGCTAGCAATAATGGGCAGAGAGCAAGACCCACAAGGGGTCTCTCTACTGGAATACCTTTTTGGGTTGCCACATCTGATGCTCCGCATCCCATGCCGCGATAGCGAGAAAACGTCCTTGTGTGTCATAGACGCGGGCAAGTGCTGTATGCGATTGTTCGTCATGGCGAAACGCATTGCCGTGTAGGACACGTTCGACGGTCGCCGCGTCGAGATGGAGCGCAGGATATTGTTGTAGGACAGTGTCGGCGGGTGAGACGAGATGTTCAAGCGTACCCTGTTCGATGGCCTCTGCAATTCGCTCCAACGTGACGCTTTCGGAGAGCACAAACGGGCCACTACGGGTACGGATGAGTGCAGAGAGGTGCGCTCCGTAACCGAGGCGTTCGCCGAGGTCGTAGGCGAGGGAACGGATGTATGTACCTTTGCTGCATTGGACAGTGAGCGTGAGACGCGGGGGCTGCCAGTCGAGTATCTGTAGCTGGTAGAGTTCGATGGGGCGTGCTTCCAGCGTGATCTCTTCACCCGAACGCATTCGTTTGTAGGCGGGCTGCCCCTGCAGCTTGATGGCTGAGTAGCGCGGCGGCAACTGCATTTGTGGGCCGAGAAATTGTGGCAGGATCGCCTCGATCTCTGTAAGAGTGAGGTTGGATACATCGGCTATACGGACGATACTTCCCTCGGCATCGTAGGTATCGGTAACGATGCCAAAGAGAATCTCTGCTTGATAGGCTTTGCCGCTCTCGCTAAGATATTCGGCGACACGCGTACCCTGCCCGACGCAGATAGGAAGCACTCCACTAGCGGCGGGATCAAGCGTACCAGCGTGACCAACCCGCTTCTGTTTGAGCAGTTTGCGTATTTTCGCCACGACATCATGCGAGGTCATCCCTATGGCCTTATTAATGTTGAGAATGCCATCCATATCAAAACCGTCCGTAATCACAAGGTCTACACCCTCGTTCGGGAAGCATCCCACGTTGGTTCTGTGGTGACAAAGGTGTAATGAATGAGACCCCTACGGATTATCCCTTCATTTCGCGTTTGAGTTCCTCAACGACCATTGACCTTGCCTCCGCGAGAGGCTTGTAAATGGTTGCGCCAGCGGCGCGCGCATGTCCACCACCCCCAAAGCGCAGACATATGGCTGCGGCGTTGTAGGGTTCGGCACAACGCAGACTGAGACGGGTTATGCCCGGTTCGCCGTAGCTTTTGAAGAAGGCTGCTATCTGGACACCCTCGATGTCGCGTAGGTAGCCGGAGAAATTATCGTCCATCTCGGCGGTGGCTTCGGCTGCTGAGAGTGTCTCATCAGTGGCATAAGACCAGACGAGGCGTCCGTTACACGTTGTCTGAATGTTGGCGACGACGGCTGCCTGGAAGCGCACGTATGCCAGTGATTTCGAGCGGTAGATAGGCCCGACGATGGTCTCGGCTACGGCACCGGCTCGTAGAAGTACTGCGCCCACTTCCATTGTACGCGGTGTGGTGCTGGTAAATTGAAAGGACGAGGTGTCGGTGATCAATCCTGTAAGCAGGCATTGCGCAGCGTCTTTCGTAAGCGGTAGGTGTGCTTGCTGTTGAAAGAGGACTAGAAGTTCTGTGGTCGATGCCGCTATCGGATCGATGATGTTGACGCATCCACAGCCCTGGCTGCTGACGTGATGGTCGATGTTCAGGATTGTGGCAGAGTCGAGAAAGGCGCGATGCCGTTCATAGAGAGTTCCATAGCGGGATAACTCGCCTGCGTCCAGGGCAATCACAAGATCAAATTGCTCTTTGCCCTCTTCACCGAGGCTTTGTTGCAGGTTCTCTATTCCTGGCAGAAAGGTGAAGGATTTTGGAGCCGGGTCGGCACATGCGGGTACACACGTCTTTCCTATCTGCTCCAGAATATGGGCGAAGCCGAGGATAGAGCCAAGGCAGTCACCATCGGGATGCTCGTGCGCGAGGAGTGCGATGCGCTGTGCGGGCTCTATCAAGGCCATCGCCTGCTGCACAAGCAAGGGATCAATTTGTTGTTCAAGTGATGCGGAACTGTTGCTTGTTGTTATGTTCATTCGTTTTCGGTCGTCTCTTCCTCAATGTTTGCCGCTGCCGTCCTGCTGCGTTCCTCGTCTTCTTCGGAAACCTGTTTAATGAGTGCGAGAACGCGAGCACCTTCTTCTATCGAGGTGTCGAGCTTGAAGACGATCTCTGGCATATAACGGAGCGTGAGACGGCTCGCGAGTTCGTGACGCAGAAAGCCTGCTGCGTTGCTCAGGCCCTTCATCGTTCCCTTGTGCTCCTCGGGACTACCCATAACGCTCACAAAAACCTTCGCGTGGCGCAGGTCGTTACTGACCTCGACACGGGTGATGCTGGCGAAACCTACACGCGGGTCTTTGACGCGTGTGCGCATCAGGTCGCTAAGCTCTGCCGCGATGAGTTCGCCCAGCTTCTCTTGTCTATGTGGATTTGCCATCTATCGCTCCCTTCGGAACAACATACCCATCGAAAAGCCTCGTAAGGGCATTCCGATGGGTATGATTACTTCTATTCTACGCACCTGGACTCACGCGCTCTTGTGAGAAGGCTTCGATGATGTCGCCTTCCTCAAAAGCGGTGAAGTCATCAAGAATGATACCGCACTCGTAGCCACTGGCAACCTCACGTACATCGTCCTTACCGCGACGGATGGACTCGATCTTGCCTTCATAAACCTTTTCGTCCTTACGCTGAACACGAGCTTGTGAGGAACGTGTGATTCTTCCACTAGTGACGCGACAACCAGCAATGACAATGTTCTTGCCTGCTTTGAATATCTGAACCACTTCAGCGTGACCTTCAATCACCTCTCGGTAGGTTGGTTCCAGCATACCTGTGAGGGCATTCTGGATATCGTCGATCAGCTTGTAGATGACGTTGTAGTAGCGAATATCGACGCCCTCTTTTTGCGCCTGGCGCTGTGCCGCACCGTCTGACTTGACGTTGAAGCCTATTACAACAGCACCGGAAGCCGCCGCAAGGTGAACATCGGTCTCATTGATGTTGCCGATGCCCTCATGGATAAGACGAACTTTGATGTTCTCCTCGCTAACCTTACTCAAGGCATGCTTGAGAGCCTCGGCTGAACCTTGAACATCGCATTTGAGCACGATATCCAACTCTTTAACCTTGCCCTCTTGCATTTGGGTGTAGAGACTATCCAGGCTGACCTGACCAAGGGGTGTGCTCTCACTCTTGCGCTTCAGCGCCTCTTGTTCTGCACGCTGCCTGGCTGTACGCTCGTCGGCTACTGCCTCAAGACGGTCGCCCGCCTGCGGCACTTCGGGGAGGCCAATGATGCTGACAGGAGTGCTGGGCGTTGCCTTCTGAATGCGCTTGCCCCGGTCGTTGAACATGGCTCGTACCTTGCCAGCCACAGCGCCGACGAGGATATTATCGCCCATTTTGAGCGTTCCTTGCTGTACAAGGACGGTCGCGGTCGGGCCCGAGTTCTTTTCGAGTCGTGCCTCGACAATAACACCAGTTGCAAGACGGTTGGGATTTGCCCTGATATCCTGTACCTCGGCTACCAGCAGGATGTATTCTAGCAACTCGTCGATGCCTGTTCCCCTGCGTGCAGAGACTGGAACACAGACGATATCGCCACCGTACTCTTCGATGATAATTCCCATCTCGGCGAGCTGTTGCTTCACGTGATCCGGGTTGGCGTTGGCCTTATCAATCTTGTTGAGCGCGATGATGATCGGCACCTTGGCAGCCTGGGCATGCGAGATAGCCTCACGTGTCTGAGGCATTACGCCGTCATCAGCCGCTACCACAATAATGGCGATGTGCGTGACCTGAGCACCACGAGCACGCATGGCTGTGAACGCTTCGTGACCAGGAGTATCCAGGAAGGTGATCTTCTTACCGTTGATCTCGACCTGATAAGCTCCGATATGTTGAGTGATGCCTCCAGCTTCACCTGCTGCTACCTTCGTTTTACGAATGGTGTCGAGCAGTGACGTTTTACCGTGGTCAACGTGACCCATAATCGTCACGACTGGCGGAATCACAATCGTGCCATCGTCGTTACGTGAGGCTATCATCTCTTCGTTTGCCGACAATGTACGCTCGCCTTGGACGGCTGTCGCTGCTGTGGTCTCGCTCGGGCTTGGCTCAAAACCAAGCTCCTTTGCCACCTTCGCGGCCTTCTCGTACTCGATGACCTGATTGATATTGGCAAAGATGCGATTGCCAATGAGGACTTTGATGACCTCGTTTGGTGTCGCCCTGAGCATCTCCGCGAGGTCCTTCACCATGATCTGTGCTGGAATGGTGATCGGGCCTGTCGGCTTCTCCTTGACAGCAGGTGTGCGTCTCTCCTGTGGTCGCTGTGCATGTGTTCCAGGACGCGAGCCGGGACGCCCATTCTGATTGCCTCCGGGTCGTGCTCCATTAGAGCCTGTACCCCCTGGTCGGAAGCCAGGTCTTTGGGTTGAGGGAGCATATGGTGCGTTACCAGAAGTAGTGGGACGCTGTGGTGCGCTCCCTGACCTGTAAGCAGGAGCATTAGGGCCGCCTGGGCGCTGAGTCGTTGTACCACTGAAGCGCTGCTGTGTAGGCGCGCCCCCTTGTCGTTGTGCAGGTGCATTAGGATTAGGACGCTGCTGTGTAGGCGCGCCTCCTTGTCGTTGTGCAGACGCATTGGGGCGTTGCTGTGTGGGAGCACCTTCCTGTCGTTGTGCAGACGCATTGGGACGCTGTGCTGAATTGCCGTCTGTACGTGGTGCTGGACGTGCTGGAGCCGCAGGTCTGGGACTACTTTCTACCCCATTTTGAGAGCTAGTGGCTCTATTGGCAGGGGCAGGTGCTGTTGTTGATGGAGTACGACGCCGAACTGGTCGCTCATTCTGGTCCTGACTGGCAGGTGTGGCACTTTCTGTTTTAGGACGGGCAGGAGTTCGTGTTCTTGTTGGTTTTGCCTGCTCGTTCCCCTCTGGGAATTCGGTTGTGTCTTTCATGAAGAAGACCCCCTTCTATCGAATGATGCGCCACGAATGGCGATGGGAATGGAAATCTCTTCACAGCCACAAAGAAGGTCTGTCGCCTACTCCATGTGTAGAAGGAATAGGGGACAGACCCTCGCTAGTGCAGTACTAGGTATGTTTTGTCTGCGCTCTCCGGCGTAGTGGCTATGGTTTACATAATCATAGCTGTTGCTCCGCAATCAATCGCTCGCCAAACCTGTCCTGTAGACGAGGGGCTGTGTTCTCTCTCAAGAGTAGAGATAAGATGACGTATAAACATCTGTATGAATGCTTTCCTACCTATGAGGGCAGAAAATTGTTAACAATGATATTGCTTAGTATAGTATAGTCTTGATGTACTTGCAACACTATTCAATCTTTGGGTAGAGTTGCGATGTAGGCATCAAGGGCAACTCGATCTTCGTCCGCTATCGCAATCTCAAATTCTTGTTCAAGGCGTTTCTTTTTGATAGCAGTCTGCCAACAGGAGAGTCGGGCGCACAAGTAGGCACCACGTCCAGACTTTTTGCCTGTTGCGTCGATGACAACGTGATTATCTGGTGTCCTTACTATTCTTAACAATTCTCGCTTCGATTTTGTTTCCCGACAAGCAATACAGGTACGTAATGGAACGTGCTTTGGTCGCCTGGGCTGCTGTTTGCTGGCTGTCTTGACCATGCTTTCTTCCTCCCTGTCTACTCTCTATCGTAGCCGTAGTTTTGTCGTCCACCGCGTGAGCGTCGTCCTTCGCCTCTCTCTCCGCGTTCAGCGCGATCATGACGGCTCCGCTCTCCACGTTCGCGTCGAGGGTACGATGCGACGGGTTCCTGCGCTGCGTCGGGTCGCTGCTCCTCGTATACCTCGCCCTCGGCTGGTTTGGTGACATCAACGCGCCAACCTGTGAGTTTTGCCGCGAGGCGGGCGTTCTGTCCGTCTTTGCCAATGGCAAGGGATAGCTGGCGCTCTGGAACAGTTACTATGGCTGTATGGTCGGACTCGCGCAACTCTACCTTGAGAGGCTTAACGGGGCTAAGCGAGTAGCTTACGAAGTCGGCTGGTTCGGGACTCCACTGAATGATATCTATTTTCTCATCGTTCAATTCGTGGACGATGTTATTAATGCGTGACCCTCGGACACCGACACACGATCCGATGGGGTCCAATCCCTCTTGGCGAGCAACGACGGCAACTTTCGAGCGGCTTCCTGGCTCTCGCGCGATGCCTTTGATCTCAACGGTTCCCTCATAGATTTCGGGAACCTCTGATTCGAATAAACGGCGCACGAGGTCGCGATGAGTGCGCGAGACTAGAATTTGCAGTGTTCTCCCCTGAACGCGCCGCACGTCATAGACGAAGATACGAATACGCTGTCCCACACGATAGCGTTCCGTTGGAACCTCTTCGCTAATAGGCATCATGCCCTCTACTTTATCTGCTTTATCGAGGTCAAAGTCCAGAAGCCAACCGCGTACGGGGTCTTTGCGGGTGAGGGTCCCGAGACGAATCTCGCCGATCCAGTTTTTGATTTGATCGTAAAGATGCTCATGCTCCGCTTCGCGGATGCGTTGTAGGATGACCTGTTTCGCTGTCTGCGTCGGAATGCGATTGAAGATGGAGGATGAGTCCACATCTATAAACTGTCCTAAAGCCGCGTTTGGAATGATACGCTGCGCCTCCGCTAGAGATACCTCCTCGTTCGGATTGTTGGCCTGTGTGACGACACGTTTTGATGCCCAGACATGGACCTCGCCGTTCTTGTCAACCTCGATACGGATGTTCTCTCCCCCACTGAAACTCTTGCGGTATGCTGCTAGCAGGGCAGTGGCAACAGTCTCCATCACCACTTCGCGGGGCAATCCCTTTTCGGCAATTAATTGTGCGATAGCCGCTTGAAATTCACTTCTCATAGACCTGATCCTCCCGCTGCGCCCGGTTAAACACTATCATTTTTTCTAGTGCGACGAAAAAAGTCCCTGGCATGCAGAAAAGTGGGAGAATCCCCACTTTTCTTAAAAGGTTTCTTTCATTAGTTCTGTATGTATTATATCACGCACATCGCCTTTTGGCTAGGGGGACGGAGCGCGTGAGGTTCACCTTGTGGACATAACAAGAACGAAGGTTTTCTACTTCTCGTTCATTCTATACTAAAAAATCCCTCAACATCCTTGATACTTGCTGTTCTACGGGCTGGTGGCAGTGCGTTCAACACCATCTTGCCATAGCCTTTTGTATATAGCCTGGTATCAAGAATAGCCATTACGCCGCGATCTTCGCGTGTACGTAGGAGACGCCCAAGACCTTGCTTGAGACGCAGCACAGCTTGTGGCAATACGTAGGTCCCGAACCAGTTTTCACCAGCCGCCTTCATCTGGGCTACGCGTGCCTCGTGTACCGGGTCGTCGGGCGGATCGAAGGGCAACTTGTCGATGACGACGAGCGAGAGGGCATTCCCCGCGATATCGACCCCCTCCCAGAAGCTCTTGAGGCCGAAGAGTACCGCGCCTTCTTCCTCGCGGAAGCGCCGCGTCAGTTCGAGACGTGTCATATTTCCCTGTTTCAGAAGCGGATATGGCAGATGTGGCGACATCAGTTCATACGCTCTATCGAGCATGCGCTTGCTGGAGAAGAGCAGGAAGGCGCGCCCACGCGACGCCTTCACTAGCTTGTACATCTCGCGCGCAATGGACTTCATATAGTCGTCAGAACCTGCTCCATAAACTGGCTCTGGTAGGTCGCGTGGCATGTAGAGCAGTGCATTGCTCCCGTAGTCGAAGGTCAGCGGGAGAATGCGCTCTAATACGTCTGGACGCTCGGCGGGGTCAAGTCCAATGCGGCGACGGAAATAGGAGAAGTTGGGTCCTTTCTCCTCTGGATGCGCTGGATTAGGACCGATGGTCGCCAGAGTTGCCGAGGTGCAGAGCACGTTGCATTTGTCGAAGAGTTTCTCTTTGAGCCATGTCGTCACGTCGAGTGGGGCGGCCGATGCCTGTAGTTGAATGCTGACGCGTTGTCCTGACTGCACGCGTTCGACATAGTAGACAAACTTTGTGGGCTGTGCCACTGAGAAAACGGTGCGAATATTCTCCGCGAGGTTTTGCGTACGCTTGAGCAACTTGTCGTATAGTTGGCCCTCTTTTTCCGGCAGGTCTTTCGGGCGCTGTTTACGCAGCGAATCTGCCAGGTCTGAGATAACTGTTGCTAGCTTGAGTCCCTCTTCTAAAGGAGCCTCAAGGTTGATGCGTCCCTTGAAGCCAGGGTCCGCGACCTGTGCAAGACGCGTCCAGGCTGTAGTCGATACACGCATGGCATCGTCCTGCAAGCTGAGTTGGCTATGATTGCGTAACAGACGTTGTGCTAGCAGTGTTTGAATTTGAGTTGGGCTGATGGTGATGGTAAACGAGCGTGTCGCCTCTTCCTCTAAATGGTGCGCCTCGTCGAGAATAATTACATCGCGCTCAGGCAACAGGAAGCCGCCGATAGCAGCGTCCAGCAACAAGAGCGTGTGATTGACGACAATGATCTGCGCCCGTTCCGCCCGTTCGCGCATCTGCCGGACATAACAGTCAGAAAAGAAGTTGCACTTGCTCCATGCACACTGATCGCTATCCGTGGCAACCTTGCTGCGGATATCATTGGGAAGCTGGAAGCCGAGCGTTTCGAAGTCGCCAAGAAAGTCCGAGTCGGGATCGCTGGTGATGTCAACCAACCGCTTGAATTCCGCGTTTTTGGCGTAGAACTGCATTCCCGTACGCTCGCTCTCTAAGCGGTCGAGGCAGACATAGTTGTTGACGCCCTTTACCAACGCGGCCTCAAAGGGCTTGATATGCTGCTGCACAAATGGAATATCTTTGTAAAAAAGCTGCTCTTGCAGCGCCTTGTTCGCTGTGCTGACAATAGCGACTTTGCCGGAGCGCACGATAGGGACAAGATAGGCCAGCGATTTTCCTGTTCCGGTACCTGCCTCCACGATTGCTGGAACATTTTGTGTCAGAGCACGTGCGGTTAATGTTGCCATCTCGACCTGCGCTGGTCGCTCCTCGTAGCCGGGCAGACGCTGCGAAAGAATGCCTCCCTGACAGAGGTCGGATGTGACGATGGATTGGAGACGAGAGTCCCCTGGTTGGGTGCCAGACTTGGAGAGTAGTGGTTGACTTCCATTCTCCTGTGTAGACGGTGGTGTGGCGGCTGGAATGGGTGCGATAGATCGTGCCCCTAGGGATATTTCGTTGTGCTGTACTGTAGATGAAGGGGGTGTGGATGCGATAGATTGTGCCCCTAGAGATGCTGCGTCTACGGGCGTTGTAGGAGGCGTGGGCGCGATAAATCGCGCCCCTACTGTTGACATTGCAGAGGTGGACATGGGCGGCGACGAGGGTGGGGTAAGGCGGATGCCTGCATTTGTCTTGACTGGGAAGCCCATGAGGGCACTCAGGTAGTTGTCGGCGAATGCCTGCACGTTGGGGAAGCGTTCTCCTGGGTCACGTGCGAGGGCCTGAATGATGACGCGCTCAACGGCTGGTGATACCGCGTTGTTGATACTGCCTGGCGTTGAAAATGATGTTTGTTCTTGTTGCTGCAGGAGCATGTCTCGCTCAGTCGCTTCATAGGGGCGGCGTCCGCAGAGCCACTCGTAGACCATGACAGCCAGGGAGTACTGGTCACTGGCGGCTGTGGGGCGACCTTGCAGGTGTTCGGGAGCCATGTAGGGTATGGCAAACGCGTCGTCATCGAGTGATGGTGCGATTTCAGGAGTGCTAAGCGAAAACTCGGTGAGTAGAGTATCGTTGTGAGTTCCAACGAGCAGATTGCCAGGGTGAAGATTACCGTGCAGGATATTGTTGATGTGAGCATAGTTCAAGGCTTCTGCTAGAGGTGAAAGTATGCGCTTCACCTCGTCGGGCGCAAGCTGCTTTTCTGGGTCTATATGCTGACGAAGTGTCTCACCAGACACGTATTCCATCACGAGATAGCCGTAGTCGCTATCAAAACCTGCATCCATTACGTTGACGATGTTGCGATGCTTGAGCTTCTTGAGGTATTTCACGCGCGTCAAAAAGGCTTCCTTCGCCTCTGGTGTTGGCAGGGGAGTGTTGAGCCGCTTAATGGATACGTCTTTTTTGCGCTGTTTGCCCTGGTAGATGCTACTCGTAGAACTCACGCTAAGCAAGTGGGTAATAGTATAGGGGCCAACTTGCAGAAGCTCTACGTCTGCCATAATCTCTTCAATCTCCTCTTTCCCAAAGATACGAACACATGTTTGTCTCTTTATGAGCAGTATAGCATAGGAAGACGTGAGGAACAATGTGCTATGGAAGGTGGCAATATTGTGTAGGGGCCTAATTCATTACGCCCTGGTCAGGCATGTCAAGTGGGGCCAGGGCGTAATGAATTAGGCCCCTACACAAATATGGCCCAAAGATGGGAGAGAGGGGGTAAACGCAATTGTGCATCAACGTTGTTCCCCTGCCCCCATGTTTGGGCGCGATAAATCGGGCCGCATGTTTGGGCGCGATAAATCGGGCCCCTACTTGACATGAGCTGTATATTAGTGTATATAATACACTAATCGAGTGGAAAACAATTTTATATACCTGCCAATAGTATAGATTGTAGAAAGTATTTTGTCGAGGGCATAGAGGATCAACATATGGAAGAGCAACATACCGCGACTACCAATGGGCAAAATGGCACGCAAGCCGAAGCGCATACTCAAACGACAGAGGCACAGGTTCACCATTATGATGCCAGTAAATATGAGCGACCTTCAGTGACAGTTGATGTTATAATGATGAGCCTGCGGCAGCGAGACCTTCAGGTGCTGCTTGTCAAGCGACGTTCCTGGCCTTATGAAGGTATGTGGGCTATTCCAGGCGGCTTTGTTAACATGGATGAGTCGTTGGAAAACGCGGCAAAGCGTGAGTTACAGGAGGAGACAGATGTACAGGATGTGTACCTGGAGCAACTTTATACCTTTGGCGATCCTGGGCGTGATCCGCGCACGCGCGTGATTACCGTGGTGTACTTTGCGTTGCTGGACTCCGACCGCTTACAGGTGAAAGCGGCGGATGATGCCGCAGATGTGGGCTGGTTCTCTGTCTATAACCTGCCTCCACTCGCCTTTGATCATGACAAAATTCTTGAGTACGCTCTTAATCGTTTGCGCGGCAAGCTCGGCTACACAACTATCGCGTTCAACCTGCTGCCTGAGCAGTTCACTCTGCGAGAGTTGCAGCGTGTCTACGAAATCATTCTGCATAAGAAGCTCGATAAGCGTAACTTTCGCAAGAAAATTCTTTCAACGGGTATTCTGGAGGATACAGGCGCGAAAAAGATGGAGGGTACTCATCGTCCCGCGCGTCTTTACCGCTTCAATCCCGAAGCCGAGGCAAAACTGTAGAGCTGTCAATTTACACGTTCGAGTTCATTCGTGCAATTGAGAGGAGACACAATCATGGCAATATCGACGATCCCAGCGAATATTTTAGAGCAAGGAACTGCCTTTTTACAGGGCCTTGTCGAGTGGGAGCGCCAGCTTCCCAGCATCTCCTGGAACGACCTACATGGGGATATAGAGGCAGAGCGCGTCGCGCTGTTCAGTGTGGATATGATTAACGGCTTCTGTACTGAAGGTGCGCTTGCCAGTCCACGTGTACAGGGCATTGTTCCGGCTGTCGTCGCCACTTTCGAGAACGCTTATGCCTGGGGAGTACGCGATTTTATACTTGCTCAAGACGCGCATACAGCCGATGCTCCCGAGTTTACGAGCTATCCTCCGCATTGCCTGGCTGGAACAAGTGAGGCTGAGACGATTCCCGAACTGGCGCGGCTGCCATTTGCCGACCTCTATACAATCATTTCTAAGAGTTCTCTCAACCCTTTTTATGGAACATCATTGCTCGCGTGGCAAGATATACACCGCGATCTGAGTACAGCGATAGTCGTTGGGGACTGCACTGATCTGTGTGTGCACCAGGCGGCGATGCATCTCAAGCTCTACGCTAACGCGAATAACATAAAGATGCGCGTGATCGTGCCTGAAAACGCTGTACAGACCTATGATCTGCCGCTCGAGACCTCGAAGCAGCCAGGCGCATTGCCGCATAACGGGGACATCATGCATCTGCTCTTCCTATATCATATGCAGCTGAACGGTGTTGAGGTGGTGCGAGAGATTACAGCCCCTTAGACGTACGAGAGAGCATATCCTGTGTGAAAGGATGAGAACATTCAGCCTGGCTACACCATCTTTAGGGAGGAAATAGTCTCGTTGCAGTGATGGCTTATCTACCTTGAAAAGCTTCGCTTGATATCCTGATTACGTGCCCATCATTGCTTTGGGATCTCTAGCAGATTCAGTAGCCCGTCGAGTGAATGCACGAGCAAACAGTCCACTGCGTCCTCGTCTACTCGGTTCGCACGGTCGAGGAGTACTGGAGTCATGCCGACGGACCGTGCCCCCAACACGTCATAGACGTACGAATCACCTATGTGCAATGAATAATCGGCGATGGTGTTGGCTCGCTGCAATGCCAGGTCGTAGAGCATGGGCGACGGCTTGGCGTAACGCGTGACTGCCGATATCAGTAGTGCGTCAAAATACTTTGTGAGATGGAGGTTGCTCAGGATAGGGCCGAGCGCGATACCCCAATCAGAAATGACCCCCATGCTATAGCCATGACTACGCAGCGCCTCTAGTGTTGGCAGAACATCGGGATAGGTTTCCCAACTTGTATGTTTGCCGAACTCTTCTAGGATTGCACACGCGAGTTTGTGAAGGCGTGTCTCGTCATGCTCCTTGATGAGCGGACGCAGGAGATTCGTATAGTAGCCCATCCATAGCTGCGTGATGGCCTGCTCGTCTCCCCAGATATGTCGGTTGAGACGCGTCTGGCGGAGGAAGTAGTCCTCCGCCTCGTTCAGACGCTGCTTCATCACCTCTGCATCGATATGCAGATGCAGTTGTCGGCAGACCTGTTGACATATTTCCGCCTCGGAGGGTTTTGCACGCAGCAGGGTGAAGCCAGCGTCGAAGAAGACGGTGCGTATGGATTGCGGCTGCTCGAATGCCATTGTTTCCTCTTTTACCTTTTTACCTCTTCAAACAGATTTTGCAACTTGTCGGCTTGATCGACGGTAATCAGGTTGTCGATAAATCCATCGATTTCACCGTTCATTACGCCCGGAAGGTTGTGACGGGTAAGGCCGATACGGTGATCGGTGACGCGGTCCTGAGGGAAGTTGTAGGTACGAATTTTCTCGCTGCGATCACCAGTTTGCACCTGTGACTGTCTATTTTTGCGTAACTCGTCTTGTCGGCGAGCCTCCTCCATATCCCAGAGCCGTGCTTTGAGGACAGTCATGGCCTTGAGCTTGTTTTTAAGCTGTGATTTCTCATCCTGACAGGTGACGACGAGCCCCGTTGGCAGGTGGGTGAGGCGAACCGCAGAGTCGGTTGTGTTCACGCTTTGACCGCCGTGGCCCGTGGAGCGGTATACATCGACGCGCAGATCGCTGTCTTTAACGTCGATCTGGATATCATCGTCCGCCTCTGGCAGCACAATGACCTTCGCGGTAGATGTGTGGATGCGTCCGTTGGACTCGGTGACGGGAACGCGTTGAACACGGTGCGTGCCGCCCTCGTACTTCATGCGGCTATAGGCTCCCCTGCCCTTGACGACGAAGGTGATATCTTTGATGCCACCTTGCTCGGTATCGTTTGAGTCGAGGACCTCGATCTTCCAGCGGCGTCCTTCAGCATAACGGGTGTACATGCGGAAGAGTTCGGCTGCGAAAAGAGCAGCCTCGTCGCCACCGGCACCGCCTTGAATGGTGACAATGGCGTTCTTATCATCCATGATATCTTTAGGTAGTAGGGCAACTTTGACATCGTCGAGCAGCTGCTCTTTGTGTACCTTGAGTCGCTGAAGTTCTTCATACGCGAGATCGCGCATCTCACCATCTTCGCTGTTGTACATCTCCTGAGTTTCGTTGATCTGCTGATCGGTGTCGAGCAGCTCGTTGTACTTGTTCGCCACATCCTCCAGGTCCGCGTGCTCGCGTCCATAACGTTGGAGTAGTGGAATATCGTTAACTATCTCTGGCTGTGCCATCAAGGTATTCAGTTCTTCATAGCGCTGTGCCAGGCTAGCTAGTTTGTTCATTAAATCCATAGGTTTCCTCCCAATAATCCGCCCAAGAGAGTGTATTCAGAGATAAGTAAATAGTGATGAGTTTTTGTTTTGGTATCTCTATTCCTATTTATATAAACACTTTGGGACGGGCAAAATATTGCACAATGATGCATTTGTGTAGAGTTTCGTTTCAACTGGAAGAGTGTCAGGGGTATGGAGAGGCGTCGCTACCCGGCGGCAAGAAGGTAGGGTTCAGTAGTAGCGCATTGCGTGTAGATTGTGTGAGCTGTAGATTGTCTCATGGCGTTATTATAGCATGTTTTGTGCTGATAGGGAAACGCGATACGTCGCGTTTCCCTATCAGCACAAAACATGAAATGAGGATGCTATTGCAGTTTCAAGTGAGCAATATCGTTCATGATGAACAGTATACGCTGATCTCCATTGACATGGACCATTGTGATGGATGTGTTGGCGCAGGGAAAGAAGAAGTCGCGTTCCAGGCCGATAGCTTCTGCAGTGTAGGCGTTGATAGTGCCGCCATGCGCGAAGATAAGGACACGCTCTCCGATGTGGCGTTGGGCGATGTCATCTATGCTCTCGACGATACGTTCGCGGAATACTTTCGATGGTTCGCTACCCGCGATTGCGTCCCAATTACCTGCTCGGGCAGCTCTGCGTATAATCTCGTTTTGGCGCTCATGCAGCGCCTTGCTCAACGCGGTCAGATCATCGCCCTCCCCGGGTTTCGGCAAGGGATAGACCTGGCCGAGTCGGATTTCTTTTACGCCTTCCACAATTGTGAGTGGGAGTTTGAGGTGTTCTATGAGTGGGGCGGCTGTTTGCTGACAGCGGAGCAAAGGACTACTGTAGGCTGCGTCGAAGTGTGTATCTTTGAGTCGCTCAGCCAGCGCCTTTGCCTGCTGGCGTCCAACGCTGCTGAGCGGGAGATTGTCGTATATTCCGCTAGGGATGATCTCGTCTGCTCCTGGAATGGCATCGCCGTGCCTAATGAGAAACAACTCTGCGGCGTTAGCACGCCGCAGTAAAAATGGGTCGTTTGTGTCCATATGCCTTCCTAATATATTGCTAGTACAAATCCTCGCAGGACGACCACAAGGGATCGCCCCTACTATACTATGCCGCCTTTGGCAGCAATGCCTGTATTATATAGGGGCGATCCCTTGTGGTCACTCTGCCGCTCTACTACGCTGCTATTGCGGCATGCTTACCGCGTCAATTGTCTGATAACGGACCTTGCTAGTGAACGCTCGTGTACCTCGTCTGGACCATCGACGATATGCATTATACGACCGTGCGCCCACATAGAGGCTAATGGGAAGTCCTGACACACGCCAGCGCCGCCAAAGACCTGTATGGCCCGGTTGAGCACGTTGGTATGCATCTCGGGTGCCACAATCTTGATCATGGCAATCTCGTCCTGTGCAGCCTTTTTGCCCTGAGTATCAATAGTCCACGCTGCCTTGAGCGTGAGCAGGCGTGCTTGCTCGATTTCTAGCTTTGATTGAGCGATCCAGTTCTGTATGACACCTTGATCTGCTAGCGGCTTGCCAAAGGCTACGCGTGAGGTAGCCCGCTGGCACATCATCTCCAAGGCACGTTGCGCTGCTCCAATCGAACGCATACAGTGATGGATGCGTCCCGGCCCCAAGCGAGCCTGAGCAATTGCAAAGCCGCCACCCACTTCACCAAGCAAGTTACTCACGGGGACATGTACATTCTCGAAGAGTACCTCACAATGACTCTCATTATCGACATAGCCGAAGACGGTGAGGTTGCGCTTGACCGTTACTCCTGGAGTGTTCTTAGGCACAAGTACCATGCTCTGCTGCTTGTGCCTATCCGGATTGTTGGGGTCGGTCTTACCCATCACTATAAGAATCTTACAGCGTTCTCGCATCGAGCCAGATGTCCACCACTTGCGTCCATTCAGCACATACTCGTCGCCTTCGCGTTGAATGGAAAACTGAATGTTGGTGGCATCCGAACTGGCAACATCAGGCTCGGTCATGCCAAAGGCCGAGCGTATTTCACCATCGAGCAAGGGCTGAAGCCAGCGTTGCTTTTGCTCCGAGGTGCCGAACTGTGCGAGTATCTCCATGTTGCCTGTATCAGGTGCGGCACAGTTGAACACCTCGGATGACCAGGCTACGCGCCCCATGATCTCGGCGAGCGGTGCATATTCCAGGTTCGTGAGGCCCGCACCATGTTCTTCATCGGGCAGAAAGAGGTTCCATAGTCCCTCTGCTCTTGCCTTTGCCTTCAACTCATCGACAATTTCGGGATGATGAAAGGGATTGCCTGATGCGGCTATCTGGTCGTTGTATGTGGACTCGTTAGGATAAATATAGCGATCCATGAACGCGCTAAGACGACTGCGTAGAGCGTTAACCTTCTCGGAATAGGCGAAATCCATGAACGTTCCTCCATTAGTGCTAGCCATTCTCCTGTTGACTATACCACATTCTCTGCGGCCCCAGACAGGACGGTCTTCAAGGGAACGAAAAACGCACACTCTAGGGACTCAGGGTGCGCGTTTTTCGTTCCCTTGAATATTAATTTACCATTCCAATGCAGTCAGAAACGCCCCTTCGCCCGTCTGGCTGAATGGCTAGCTATTCGATGGTGGAGGTGGTGTCGGTGGAGTTCCCTGGTACAGCGACTCCTGGTACTGCTGAGGCTGTGGCGCACGACGTCTGCCAATAAGGCCCCCAATGGCTCCAAGTCCTGCCCCTATAGCAATTGCCAGTACAATCGCGAAAAGGATGCCGATCAAAGTACTCGAAATGATAGACTGATTTGTTATCGTTACTACGGGTGTACCAAACTGCTTTGCAAGCGTCTGTGCTTGGTTTTGGGCTTGCTGACGGAGTAGGTCGGTTGCCGCGAATGCGAGAATGAGAGAGACAATACCGCTGATAACAGTAGAGAAAAGCCCAGCAAAGAGACCTGCAAGAGCGCCAGTTCCGACACGCCCTGTTTGTGCCGATGCTCGAAAACCCGCAAACACATAGAGTAAAATTCCTATGATCAATGAGATATAGCTTAATGCCCCTCCAGAACCGTTCAAGGCGAATATGTTAACCAGGTTAATCACAATCGAGATGACCGCGAGGATAACACCAAACAGAATTCCTTGTTGTAAAGCTGGATTGCCACTTCGCGTTGGACTTGCTTGCATAACTTCCTCCTAAAAGTGAAGACTCATTTTGTCTTCTCTAGCTACAAAAACATAGAACCTTGTTGCTTGCCTTTTGATATATGACAGAAGGCAAACCTGAGTTTTATCCACTCACTATTGTACAACGCACAACATGGCCTATTTTCAAACAGAATCTCAAAACATCCGATAATTAGGAATAAGGTTCCCCATCGCTATGTTGTCCTCGGTAGTTAGCAATATGTAAATGAGAGTGCTAAAGCCTTGAAATCTTTTTCGAAAATTCTCTAGATGATCGGGAATAAGCTTTTCCCCACACGCGTTATAATAAGTGAATTAGCAATCCAGGAAGAAGAGTGCTAGACAGAACGAAAGACACATGCTATACTCTAGCAGTCACAAACCTGGTTTGCTAAAAACGGATGTGTGACATCCATTCCTATAGAATGAGGAGCATTCAAACATGAAATGTGAACGTTGTCAAAAGAATCCCGCCAGCGTGCGTGTTGACCAGATCGTTAATGGCCGCCGAGAGCAGCACTATCTATGTCAGTCGTGCGTTCAAGAGCTGATGGGTGCTATGAATCAGATGGGCGACGAGAGTCAGCCTGAATCCGATGCTCCCTTTGGTTTCTCTGCTAACAACAGATCCGCCGCCTCTGCTCGTGGCGCTAACACCGCTACTGCTGAGAAGGCTTTAAATAGTAAGACTCCAACCCTGGATGAATTTGGCCGCGATCTCACAAATGAGGCTGCGGAGGGCAAACTTGATCCTGCAGCAGGCCGCGAGCGCGAACTGCGTCGTGTTATTACAGTACTTGGACGCCGCCAGAAGAACAATCCCGTGCTGATCGGTGAGCCAGGTGTCGGGAAGACCGCTATCGTTGAGGGACTTGCTCGTCGTATTCATGCGGGCAATGTTCCGGCTACTCTGCGTGGCAAGCGTATCATCTCACTCAATATCGGTGGCATGGTTGCTGGCGCGATGTTCCGTGGACAATTTGAGCAGCGCATCAAGTCTATTCTTGAGGAGCTGCGCCAGGCCCCGGAGATCATTCTGTTCATCGACGAGTTGCATACGGTTGTCGGGGCAGGTGCCGCTGAAGGGGCTGTTGGGGCTGGCGACATGATGAAGCCCGCCCTTGCTCGTGGGGAATTGCGCTGTATTGGTGCTACGACCCTGGACGAGTATCGCAAGCACGTCGAGAAGGATGCTGCCTTAGAGCGGCGCTTCCAGCCGGTGATGGTCGATGAGCCATCCGTCGAGGAGGCTATTGAGATGCTGCACACGCTGCGCCGCAACTACGAGGCCCATCATGGTGTCAGTATCTCCGACGAGGCCATTGACGCCGCTGTCAAGCTCTCCGACCGCTACATCAATGATCGCTTCTTGCCTGACAAGGCTATCGACGTGATGGACGAGGCGGGATCGGCTCTGCATTTAGAGGCCAGCGAGCAGGGCATTGTGAGCCCAACGCTTGTCGCCGATCTGGAGAAGGAACTCGCCGATATTCAGTCGAAGAAGGAAGCTGCTGCTGAGACCGAGGATTACGAGCGTGCGGCCAGGATGCGCCAGCAAGAGCTACAGGTCTTGACGCAGCTTGAGAAGGCGCGTTCGGAAGTGCAAGACTCCATGGCCTTGATCGTCTTGCCAGAACATATCGCCAGAGTGGTTGAGAACTGGACAGGGGTGCCTGTCAGCCAGATGCTCGAGAGCGAGCGACAGAACCTGCGGCACCTGGAAGAGGACTTGCGCAAGCGCGTGATTGGTCAGGACGAGGCCATCGCTGCCATGTCGCGGGCCATTCGCCGCTCGCGTGCTGGACTCAAGGACCCCAGGCGTCCCATTGGCTCGTTCCTGTTCCTTGGTCCCACCGGTGTGGGCAAGACCGAGTTAGCCAAGGCGCTGGCTGCCGAACTGTTTGGCGGCGAGGATCACTTGATCCGTCTGGACATGTCGGAGTACATGGAGCCGCATACCGTGGCTCGTCTCTTCGGTAGCCCTCCCGGGTACGTCGGTTATGACGAGGGGGGACAGTTGACCGAGCAGGTGCGTCGTCGCCCCTACAGCGTGATCTTGCTCGACGAGATCGAGAAGGCGCATCCGCAGGTCTTTAACTCATTGTTGCAGATCATGGATGATGGTCGCTTGACCGATGGTCAGGGTCGCACGGTAGACTTCAAGAATACCGTCGTTATCATGACCAGTAACGCGGGTAGTGCCGACCTCAAGCGTGCGCTGCGCATCGGCTTCTCGGCGAAGAAAGCTGGAGACGAGGAGCGCGACGAGCAGCATGAGGCAATGCGCTCGAAGGCAATGGAAAGTCTCAAGCAAGCCTTCCGCCCCGAGTTCATCAACCGTATCGACCAGATCGTGGTCTTCCATTCGCTGGGCAAGAGCGAGTTGTATCGCATCGTGGATCTGCTGCTAGAGCAGGTACGCACGCGATTGAGCGAACAAGAGATCGGGCTGGTGGTGACCGACGAGGCACGCGATGTCCTGTTGCGTGAGGGTTTCGACGAGGAGTATGGAGCTCGTCCCCTGCGCCGAGCCATCCAGACCTCTGTCGATGATGCGCTAGCAGACGCTTTGCTCTCGGGGGAGATTGCGAGTGGGACGACTGCTGTTCTGACGGTGCGTGATAGCAATATCACTGTTGCCCCCCAGGAAGTCGTACAGGCTGCGTAAGCCATAGCTATATAACAAAACGCCTCCACATCTTCACGGATGTGGAGGCGTTTTGTTATGTAAGTAATATTTACTTGCGGGTAAAGGCTATTTCGCTTTTGAGATCATTTGCTGACCAAGTTGATGCGCAACTTTCTCAACCCTCTTTGCCATCGCCTCTTCCTGCTTAAGGTTCTGCCCAAGTAATTGAGCGATCTGCGCCTGTCCCATCAAGTTCGCCATGTCGATCAGCCCTCTATAAGAGGCGATCTCGTAGTGCTCGGTCTTTTCCGCTGCACCAAGATTATACATTTCAAGTATCTCCGCCGAGGGCTTCTCCTTGAGGAAACTATCGTGCTCTTGTTTCATTCCAGCGACAGCCGAACAATTCGACTTTTCGGGCTGAACGCCAAGCAGTTGGAAGCACTGCTCGAGGTTGCTAATCTGCTGAAGCGTCTCCTGCTGGTGCTTCTCAAGCCCCTCTTTCACCTCTGGGTGATTGGTCTCCTGAGCCATTGTGGGTAGCATTTTGGAAATCTTCTGTTCAGCGTCGAAGATGTCCCCAAGTTCGTGTATGAATAGGTCGTGTGGACTGTGCATTGCCATTGATAGTACTCCTTTGAATGAAAATGTCTCTATACTACTTTTTGTTTTACCAGGTGTTCAGCTATACTCTGTACGTACATATCACGATTGACTTTCCTAAAAGGATGACATATGTTACAGCATCACACACTCTAAGGTATCTAATCCGCGTACTTTTTCTATGATTTCTTGTCTTCTCCTGGCATCCTCAATGACTGGACTCACCAACTCCTGGAAACGTGACTCAAGTTGTGCCCAACTGAGTGGATTGTGTGGATCACCGAGAGCGTAGCGCACGTGCGCGGAAAACTCGCGTCCGTCGAGCATTTCTATGCTGGCGGTGGCGCGCCACTCCGCCGGGTAGTAGTAGTCCAGTTCGGGTGAGGAGTAGCATTCTACGCGTTGCATCAGGGCGCGTACTGCTGGATCATGTATCCGTTCCTCGGTGAATACCGAGAGGCCAGCCTGTCCTGTGAGTAGAGCGATAGCGGCCCCAAAGGGCATGCTGAACTGTGCATCGACGACGTTGTGTGCCTCTCGTTTCTGCTCAATCGGGTCTACGATCAATCCACGGCCACCTGTAACAACTCCGCAACGGATACGGGCGACCTGTTGTAGGTCGGGCTGATGTATTCGTCGTATCTCTAGAAGGCAATCGATTGGACCATGCATATAGCGACAACAGGCGTAGGGTTTGAGCGAGACCTGCATAATGGCGCAATTCTGGTCATCAACGCGCTGCAATTGCTTTACATCGCTAGTGGATGAGTAGGCATGGAGCAGTCCATAACGGCTTTCCAGGATGCTGGTCGGCCCGACAAATCCAGCGGCTGCCAGGCGTGCGGCTGTGATACCAGCATGAGAGGCCCAACCTGGATGCAGCCGTTTCGTCCAAGCACCATCGTCGAGGTAGGCCATCGAACCCGCGGTCATGCTCCCTGCTATTCCTAGCGCCATGTTTGTCTGCGCAGGAGGCAAGCTTAACAGACGTGCGCTCGCTGCTGCCGCTCCTAACGTGCCACAAATCGCCGTGGGGTGAAAGCCACGATCATAGGCCGAGGCGGGATTAAGTGCTGCTCCAACACGGAGTGTAATCTCATAACCCGCCACAACTGCAGCGTAAAAGTCACCTGGCGCAATGTGTAACTGCTCAGCAAGTGCGAGGGCGGCGGGGAAGACAACAACACCAGGATGGAGAGAAGAGCGGTTCTCTACGTCGTCCATCTCTAAGCCGTGGGCGGCAACGCCGTTTGCGAGTGCCGCCCACGATGCCTCGGCCCGCTCTGGTCTTCCTAAAATAGTGACACTCCCAGTTGCACTATTATACGCTCCTGGCAATGTTTCAAGCATCTGACATGTGGTCTGGCTGGACGGGAGTTGAGATCCACGTAGTGTGATGGCAAGATAGTCGAGCAACAGGTAGCGAACGCGTTCACGCACCTCATCGGGTAGGGTTTCGCCTCGTAGCTGTGCCGCGAGTGAGGCAAGTGCGGCTGTAAGATGCTGTGTCGCAGTATTCCTGTCCCTGGTAGTATCCATCTTTGACCTCCCTTTAATGATCCCAGAGTGTTCGTGGATAAGGATAAGCAAGGATAAGCAGGGCGACTACAAGGGATCGCCTCTGCTGCCTCGCGCTATGCTGGACTTATATTATAGTATAGTAGGAGCAATCCCTTGTGGTCGCCCTGCGTCGATAAGGGTTCTACTTGACGTGTATCCTTGTTCTTGCTACACTGCAATTGTGAAAAATGCTGTTGCGCCCCTGCAAAAGCTCAACGCTACCTCTAGCGCACACTATCTCTACCGATGAGGAGTAGTCTCATGAATACTCGGCTTCGCAGCTTGTTAACACTTACTGCTTTGTCTTTAGGAGCGATGGGCACAGGAAGAGCGGTAAATAGTTTTCTCCCCCGACGCCTTGCAACGTGGTATGAGCCGCAGGAAGCTGCTGTCCACAAAGACTCAACCTCGTTTCCTAAGGTGGATATCTCATTTCTACGATGTGGCAGCGTATCTGTTCCTGAACTGATCGCTGTGCGTGGAGCCTTTTCGCTTGCGCCGCGTCTCATCTCACATAGCGCGGTGCTGGTGCGTCATCCAAAGGCAACATTTCTCTATGACACAGGGATGTGTATGGATATCTCTCTTTATATGAGAGATCAATCGTTTTTCTTTCGCAACGTGTTAGGCAAATTTAGCTTCGAGCAATCCCTGAGCAGTCATCTGCAATACCTGGATATGAAACCTGGCGATCTGGACTTCGCGCTTATCTCGCATCTGCACTGGGACCATGTGAGTGGTGTACCCGATATTCCAGGTGTTCCTCTCCGCATCAATCGCGTTGAATATGATGCGGCCCAACAGAGCTCTCTTGTACAGCATCATAACCTACCTCGTCAATTGATGGGAGACAATCCTGTTGAACTGTTTGATTGTTCTGGCCCCTCGTACGAGGGATTCCACTCTAGCCATGATCTTCTTGGTGACGGCTCTGTGGTGCTGGTACCTCTACCAGGACATACCGCAGGCAATACGGGTATGTTTATAAATCGTTCCAATGGTTCACGTCTCTTCCTGCTTGGAGATGCCGCGTGGGTCTCTGAGAACTATCTTCGTCCTGCTACAATGCATCCCTTCATCTGGTCCGCTGTTACCAGTGATGACGCGACAGCTTGCCAGACGCTCATCGATCTGCACCACTTTTCTCATCGACATCCAGAAATTGTGCTTATTGCTATGCACGATGCACAGGCGCAGGAATCGTTTATGAAAGTAGAAAAATCGTCTATGGCACATGTGAGGTGAGCGCCATCTATTCGATGGAGGTACTATGAGTCGGGGTCTGTCTCTATCGAATGCATTCGTGCTAAGCTTGCCCAGATTGAACGTATATGCTACACTTGCGGCAGGAGCCGAAGAACGCATGGGAGAATACTTAGGAGAGACATGAGAGCCGCCCAGACTACAAATGTTGAAGGTCAACGTCTTGTGCGTGTGACCTTATCTGATAGCGTTACATTGCGTAGGCAATTTGCTGCCTCCATTCCTCGATGGCGTCGCCCCCTCATTGGTTATTTCATGAGTATTCCACTCGTGGGCATGGCTCTATTGGGAACACTTATTCTTCAGTATATGTTAGGTCATCTCTATTTTCCAGGTACTTTGATTATTCTAGCCGTACTATTTACGGCTCTCATTTGGGGTGTTGGTCCTGCACTTTTCTCTGTAGCGCTAAGCACGCTGGTGATTGACTACTTTTTTGTTCCTCCCGTTGGACAATTTGGCTTTTACAATTGGCAGCTTGGCACCTATAATTGGCAAAGTAGCCTACAACTCCTGCCCTACGTCATTGCGGGTCTCGTCATTGCCGTCATCACTGGTCAACGCGAACGAGCCAAGTTTCGCTATCTGGCAACGGAACAAGATTTGCAGACTTATGCCGATGAGCTAGAAGCGACAAATGCCAGGTTAGAAGAGGCAAATCGGCAGCTAAAGGACTCGAACCAACTGAAGGATCGTTTCCTTTCCATTGCTTCACACGAACTGAAGACCCCTATCACCAGTATTCGTGGGCAGGCACAACTGGCGATTCGCCGCCTCTCGAAGCAGAAGGAGGCGTCTCCCGAGATAGAGGGAATGCGCACGACGCTAGAAAAGATCAACGATCAAACAAGTCGTCTCACCAATCTTATCGATGAATTGTTGGACGTGAGCAGTATCCGTGCTGGTAAAGTCGAGTTGCATAAACGTGAATGTGAGCTGATAGACCTCTGTCGCGGAGTTGTGGAGGATCAGCGTCTCCTGACAGGTCGCTCTATCTTGCTCGATACCTCTACCGCCACAGTGTTGATAGCCGATTGTGAACGCCTGGCTCAGGTCATCGTCAATCTCGTCAGCAACGCGGCCAAGTATTCGCCAGACGACACGCCCATACAGGTACGAGTGCGCCAGCGCGACACGGTCGCGATCATCGCGGTAGAAGATCATGGCAAAGGCATCGCCAAAGAGCAACTCCCCCATATTTTCGACACTTTTTACCGTACTCCCGACGCGCAGGCGTCCTCAAAGTTCGGACTGGGATTGGGACTTGCCATCTGCAAAGATATCGTCGAGCGACACGGTGGACGCATCTGGTGCGAGTCCGAGGTGGGCAGGGGTAGTACGTTCTATGTGGAGCTGCCGCTGAGGTAGAAAATGCTATTGTCTTCTTTCCCCTTTCGGAGTTGAGTAAAGTTGTGCTTTAGTTATATGTGTTTCAATGGGATTGTATCACTGCAACTGCGGCTGCTTTGGGTATTTCGCCATCTGATTTGCTTGAAGTGATAGAGGATGAAGACTAGATACTACTTATGAAACACCTAGATCGGAAAAGAAAAATTCCTGAACTTTGGATGCCATACCCAATGTTGTGTAATGGTGCTCAGCAGAAAAGCCTAGAAGCTAGGCCTGGACTGGCTTCAACGCCTTCCCGCTGTATACCGTTACACAACATTCGTTATGGCGTCGAACTTTGAAGTTCAGGAGTTTTTGACAGGGGAGACAGGACTCGAACCTGCAACAACTCGTTTTGGAGACGAGGACTCTACCATTGAGCTACTCCCCTATAATTATGCCATGATAATAGCAGAGCGAGAAACATTTGTCAAGCATTGGAAGGCTTACGGAATTAGAGAAAAGCAACAAGATTTAATTTTACTCAAGCTATCGACCTTCTTTATTAAATATATTTATAGCTCGCAGTCTTCTGCCCAATTGAATCGAGGATCATTTATTTCCTCATAGGGAACAATACGAGTATTTTTGTGGTTGCCTCGCACAAGTCCTGCACTTTTGAAACGTAGCGTCATATCAGTGCTTTTTGGTGCTTTGCCGACTGAGATCATGTACACTTTTCCGTTATCTGGTAAGTATACGGCAAAGAATTCGGCCTTTCCCACATATGTCTTCTTGAGGTTTATCCCTCTTCGGTTAGCTGTGACAGAGACAGTATTAAACTCAAAGCAGTTTCCATCCTTCGTAAGACGCCCTGTTTTGACTTGAATGCGAACAAGGTGCGCTTCCTGGTGAACGAAGAACCCAAAACTTCGGTGTTCCTCAGTAGCATAATACGCCAGATCATACCCAAGGTGATCGGCCCAAGGCAGTAATACCTCAAAACCCAACTGGACAAGCCGATTCAGAACAGCAGTATGGGAAATTAATCCTTGTTGAGATGTGTCTTTCATAGTCTACTCCTCCTTCGCCATGTCAGAAACTTTTACTTTGTTTCTAAGGAACTCGGACAAGAAAATGTCTGAGTTCCTTACATTCTTCCTTACTCTAAACTGAGGATGCCGATGATGAAACCTGTACTCTTTCGTAACTGCTGGTCAGATAAGCCACTTTCAACGGCAACCTCGGTCAGCATCGCTTGTACCGTCTCGACAAGGCTCAGGTCGGTACGAATATGACAATCAGCATAGTAGGGGTCGTGCGCTTCTTCAAATCCTGCTCGAAAGTCAGGGTCGGTAATCTGAACAATCGTGTTGACTTGTGACGAAGTAGTCATGCGAGTTGAGTCCCTTTCTGTTTTCTAGGAGTGCCTCTATCCATTCTGTGCTACAAGTACGTTGGGTTTGCGTACTCATCTAATTGACAATGTACGCTTGTCGCTTTACGGTCTGCATTCGATGCTAGTCTTATATAGACTGTGACATAATGATAGACTATAAAAGTTATTCCGTCAAGGTAGTACATGTGCTACAATAACCCAAATAATTTGAGGTGGTAGCTATGATTAAACTCAGGATTAAAGAAGAAGCTGAAAAACAAGGCTTGAATATGGCACAACTGGCGCGAAAAGCCGATATAGACCAAAGAACTTTACGGCGTATCTATCGAGACCCAACGCAAGAAATTTCTACACATGTGCTTGGAAAACTTGCAACAGCTTTAGGCGTTCCGCCATCTGATTTGCTTGAGGTGATAGATGATGAAAGTTAGACGTAATTTCTGCCAAAGCAGAAATAAAGAAAGCTCCCGAACTAAGTTCGGGAGCTTTTGATAGAGTATACTTACTCAGAGGTACTATTCAGTTGTAACGGAGGGGGAGAGATTCGAACTCTCGGAAAGCTTTCACTTTCAGATGTTTAGCAAACATCCGCACTAGGCCACTATGCGACCCCTCCTCATCTGACCTATAGAGCCAGTCAAACTTATTGGCTCATTTGTTAACCACGGCACTATGTCTTCAAGCCACAGCACCATGTCATGGATGATAGCATACACTATTTCGTGTGTCAATAGGTTGGACAGAAAAAGATGCCCCAAAGAGCGTGATTGTACAGCTTCGCACCAACACCCGACTCTACCTAATCTTGGAGTTATTGTTTGTCTGGTTCCTCTACGTACAATTCGGATACTGGCACATCAAGGGCTGTAGCTAGCTTGGCAAGTGTAGTTGATGTGACTTCCTTGTACGGATTGCGGAAAATATCTCTGATCGTTGGGTGCGATAAGTCTGCAAGTCTTTCCAGTTTCCCCATGCTGTAGCCCTTTTGTTCTGCAATTTCCCGTACTCTCAAGCGTATCCTCATAACTGCCCCCATTTAATGATAGGCCGATTGTAGCAGAACTTCCGTATTGACAATACTATAGCCATAGTTATATAACTGTAACTACGCAGCTATGTATACCATATTGACATGAAGGGAGCTGCCATGAGTGATGTTGCTAGGATACGGGAACAAATTAGGCTTGAGTGCCAGACGACGCTAACTGTTATCACGCCGAGAGAAATCGTACCTGAAGCTGAGATGGTATTGATGAAACATGGGTGTGTCGTCACTCTGCATGCAATTCACAGAAAAGTCAGATGTTCACTAAAAATGGAAGACCAAGCAAAGAGGCTACTTACCAAATGACTGATAAATAGCCTCTTTGTTTGGTCTCGAATGCAGGGTAATTGTTTCAGACAGTGATACCAGGGTACAACTCACCATATCCCGGTGAGCACACCTAACCTCATCTTATTAGAATATTATTCAGGAAACAGTAATAGGATAGCCTGAATGGTTGAGAAGGTCAAGCTCTGGCATAGTATTCTGATGCCTTTGCACATACATACCGTTAGTCTTTGATGTCCCAAATGGTTTGACCGCTGCTTGTCATATCGGGCGCAAATGAGAAGGTGAACAGGTGCATTGAGGTTGGGACCTCGTAGACAAGCGTCCCTTTTATGGGACTTCCCGCCTCTACCTTCCCGTCCGGTGCAGTGCCAGCATCAGGGTCAATCGTCTCGGTGTACTTCTGTCCACTGCTATCTTGCAATGAGAAATTGGCTAGACTGCTGACGTTTTGTTCCTGATTGGAGGCATTCTTCATCGAGATCGTGACTAGAAGATAGACATTGCCCCCCTTTGGCTTTATGTACTGGCTTCCCGGGCTTGTTTTCACGCTGTCAAGTGTCACATTCCAGGTATCACCGACCTTCACCTGCTGACCTACCTTGAAGTGGTGCGGTGTAGTGTTCGATGATGTGGAAGTATTCCCGTTGGGCGGCTTGCTATTGTCTGTGGCGGTTCCGGCGTTATTTGTGCTTTCGCCGCATGCTAAAAGCGTTAGAGCAGCGATAGCAAACGCTAAACTAAAGACGAAAAAGAGACGAGTTCTTTTGTGTGTTGTGAGCGACATTCTTAACGTTCCTTTCTTCATTTATGTCAAGACGACATAGTGGTAAAGGATATCTCTGGACGAGGGTGAACTTTCCCAACGTAGCCTGATCGCAACCGAGAACCTTCACGCCAGTAGGCATACACGTACGGGCCATGTCCTTGTCCTTCACGGCATGTACTACATGTTGGTTTTCCACATTTACGTCGTTGCGTCAGGTAGGTAATATGGCGATCATTTGGTAACTGGGTCATCTATCACCTCTTCCACAAATTCAAACACGATAAGAGTCTCTCCTGCTTATCGTCAAAGATAAACAACAGTTGGCTCTCGCCAACCAAAGAAATGGTGCCTGTTCGCTCTTGGTTAGGAGCAAGCATGCTTGCCTGGCGCTCTAAAAGAGTGGGAGCGCATGTGAGCAGTTCCTGTAGAGCGTCCAGATACGTCCAATTGTCCCGTATCGTCTCAATGGCACCAACGTGAACCGCATATGCTGTTGGTACCAGCCTGCTATCGGGATACTCAGCGAAGGCATGTATTAAGCACTTTCTGAGCGTATCCGTGTAGGTCAAGTTCTTCTCCTTTATTTTTGTATAGCTCCAATGGCGCGAAGATCGTTCAAAATCTTTTTAACAGTCTCGGGGGAGAGCTTCAACATCGCCGCGATTTTCTCGACACTTCTTTCTCCATCCACCAACGCCAAGACGCGCCTGTGCTGCCGAGGCCAGGAGCGCATAGCGCTCTGTTCTACTGCGGCAAGACGTTGTGGAGCAGCCCCATCTCTTGCAGATGGTACAACGTAGGGATATTGTACAGGAGTAGCGCGCCTCGGCGGAGGGAGAAGTTCCCTCAAGGGAGGGCGAGCGATTGAGAGAGCATGGGCTTGCTGTAGCGTGAGAGGTTTCAATTGCCAACCAAATTCACGCTGGCCCCACTTGCTCAACCAGCGCATCGCCTCATCGTTAGTGAACAGGACTCGTCCATCTATTTTGCTGTAGATGCGGCAAGCAATAGCTTTCCCCTCAACGAGGTACAGATGGACCTGCCAGTGGACGTTTGTTCCAGTTTCTTTTCCTTCCAGCAATTCAACGAGAACAACACCACTTTGTCGAGACATCTTCAGTATCCACAATAGACTAGTCAAGTCATTGACGTTCACATCGCGTCCTTACGAGCCAGAAAGAGAGCTTTCTACCTCTTCGGGAGTCTGACCCGCTCCCTTGAGCATTTCAGTGCTAATGATTTCATAAGCCTGACTCCACGCCGCTTTCATTTGTGGAGTAAACCTATCACCGAGCAAATCTTGGAAAGTTTGTATCAGAAGCGCTCCTACAATAGGATAATGCGCAGCTTGTGCTCCATAGCGACTGTGACGTGCCCCTAGTGAACGTATGATCTCTGTTAAGTTATCTCCACGTTCAACTCCGGCAACCACGACTGCCAGTGTTGCGACAAGTGAGGATTCCTGCCTACGCATGCCTGCCTCTGTTGCAGAAAAGAGTGCGCGTGTTTGTGGATACTGCTCAAAGAGCTGTGTATAAAAGTGCCGGGCAAACTCTTCCTTGCGTGGTGCAATGAGATTGAAACTATCCTTTAACAAGACCGGGTCCATAACCAACTCCTTTTCTCCTGAATTCACTTTGATATGCCCGCTGACCAGTAGTTCATAGATGACCTTCTCAACTGTGTCGGCGGGCTTATGAAGCAATGCGGAAATCCGTTCAACGTTGCGATCACCGTCTGCCAGCCAGAACACTTGCCTGTAGAGTCTCGTCCATGAAGTCGCAAAAGCGGCATACATGGTTCTCAACCGCTCTGCATGCCCGGTCCGATTAGGGACGATTGACCATTTACGCATTGTTCCCTCCTTTTGAATGCGGCAAAATATAGCTATGTCTTCGAATATAATTCAGTATTTTTGTAGTATAATCACAATGAGTACTCTAGTAAAGAAACTAGTACTTTTTTGTAACTAATTTTATATATATAATATGTCTCTGCGTTATATGAATGGATATGTCATAAAGACATATTATATGGACATATTGCGTTTATCTATTGCACTAGTATTTCAATTACGTTATAGTAAGCAAGGGTTAATTTTACCTAGTAAAAAATGTGGATGGAAGAAGGGATGGGGTATTGGAAAGGTTGGAAGATGTACGAATTGATTGTCCTTACACTCTTGATGCAAGGGTCTGCACATGGATACCTGGTTATCAAAGTGATAAATGACATTATTGGTCCCTACACCAAAGTTAGCAATGGTAGGCTTTATCCACTATTGACCAAGTTGGAGGCAGAAGGGTTCATTGAAGCCTCTGATGAAGGGCCGAGCGAGCAAGTAGGAGGCCGTCACCTCCGCAGTTTTCAAATTACAGAAGCAGGCCGCAAACGCTTTCATGAATTGATGATGAATACTATTTCTAATTCAGGCGACTATCAAAAGCTGTTTTTATACAAGGTTCAAGGAATGGAATTTTTGCAGTCGTCAGAGCGGCTTTTTCTGCTTGACCACTATATCAATTTTTGTCAGTCCCATGTCCTTTACTTAACTGCTAGAGCAGAGGAGATAGAGCGTAGGGTAGATCAGGAAACACCTCGGATGAGTTCCATCCGAATGAAAGCGACATTGAACCTCATACAACACGTTGCCAACCAGTGGAGGCTAGAACTTGAGTGGGCCAACCAGATGCATGAGGAAGAAGTTGACGAGATGGAGTAAATTTCACCATTTTTATCTTTTATGAACAATCTCACCTTTTTGAGAGAATATATCATCAAGACATATTAAAGTGACGCATTGTGTTGCGAAAACGGCTTATGTATACTGAAGTACATAAAAAATTGCTAAGCATGTGAGGAAGCGATGTAGCTGTATCCATAATAATAGGGAAGGAGCCATATCTAATGCCAGCAGACATCCCAGGAAACGAAAATACTTATATTATCGATGCTGAAAGCGGCACAGAAACAGCACGCCTGATAGATCAAGATCGCCTCATCACGAAAGCGATGGGGGGTATTTTTCCTGAGCACGTTGATCTCTCCAATGTGCAAGATATAGTAGACATCGGGTGTGGTCCTGGGGGGTGGGTCCTTGATGTTGCATACGTATATCCGAAGATTAACGTCGTAGGCATCGACATCAGTCAAAACACGATTCAGTATGCTCACGCGCACGCACAAGTCCAGGGGTTAGACAATGCTAGTTTTGGGGTCATGGATGCCCTCAAACCGCTTGATTTTTCCGATAGCGCCTTTGATTTTGTTAATGCTCGTATGATTACAGGGTTCATGCCTACAACAGCCTGGCCCAGTTTGCTGCAAGAGTGTTTACGGATTACGCGTCCTGGTGGCATGATTCGCCTCACTGAACCTGAAATTGGCATGTGTGGTATTACCAACAGTCCCGCCTGTGAAAAACTCAACCGAATGGGGACACAGGCTTTGAAGCGTGCTGGACACAGTTTTTCCCCTGATGGGCAGCATGTCGGTACTACACCTGTACTGAGGCGACTTCTGTATGGTGCAGGCTACCAGAACATTCACAATATAGCATATGCTCTTGACTTCTCTGTGGGAACGGAGGCATACGAAGCCATGCGTCAAAATGTGGAAGTTGCCTTCCAACTCTTGCTGCCGTTCATGCTCAAATGGGAAGTTACTACGCAAGAGGAGTTTGACCAACTTTATCAACAAATGGTCATCGAGATGCTGTCAGATACCTTCTGTGGGCTCTGGTACTTTCTCAGCATATGGGGGAAGAAACCGGAGTAATCTCACGGTCACAATAAACTTTGCTGTGGTGGTCGATAGTGTTGTTGGCCTCTATGATCTTCGTGATACAATACGGCATATGAAAAAGAAGAGTGTATCCTCTAATACACTCTTCCTTATGCAGTTCATTCCCTATGAACAAGAGAGGTTTTTGGACCCCCCGATAGCCTCATCTTGTTTATAGAGACCTCCTGAATTCTCATACTAAACGTGCTGTCAATCTCTCATTGGAATAGGTCTCTGTGTCAGATGAGGAACACATATCACTTAGTGTGTTCTCATTCAACAATCCCTCTCTATTTCAATTACAACGCCATTAGTTGCTTCCTTACCAATATAAAGCATTTTTTGAGCAGCCATCTTTCGCCTGTGTGAAAGCTCCTCGTTTTCTGAGATCAGTTCGTTGAAGCGCTGCTCGGCTGTGGGTCTGAGAGTGTCGTAGATATCCATGCAGAGAGTATGGGCCTCGCAGCGGGGCCAGTCTGGGGGCAGGAATTGTGGTGGGAGATTTGGGTCTTCTTGTGGGAAGCTGCGCCATGCATCCATAACGCGCGTACGCATCACCATCGCCTCCGCAGGGTTTACTTGACCCTCACAGGCACGTTCGTGTAAAGGCTTGAACTGCTCGATATTGCTCTCGTGTGGGTAGCGTCAGCGTTCTTGTCTTTTCCTATTTCTGCTATGTTTACTGTCATAGATGAGTCTCTTGTCTCTGCTTCTGGTCGAGCAGTTGCTGGGTGATATGTTGTGTAAGCGTCTGTTCTGAATACATCTTATCTGAAGAATCAACAAGGCACAAATCAGCCCGCGCTCCCAGAATCATAGTGTTGATCTCATCAGCGGTTGTAATGCCGCCGATAGTCATCGTAGGAATACGAACCTCGTTACGGATGCGATCACTCAGCAGCCGCTGCGTGAGATGATTATCCTTCGTTGATTTGGCACCTGTCGTTATACTGATAAGATCGCATCCGGAATGCTTGAGGAGACGCGCGGCCTCAATACTCTCATCGTTATCCAGCACCTCCTCAATTTGATCGGGAGACGAGATGCGAGCCACAAGAGGCTTCTCTCTGGGCCACGCTTTGCGTACTGCGCTGACAACTTCGAGAGGAACATGGTGAGAAAGTTCAAGCAGGTCAAGGTTCTTTGAATCTGCAATACGTGCCAGTGTTGCGTAGTCATTGCGGAGACGATGTAACGCCTCTTTATCGAGCGTTTGCGCTAGTTGCTCGGGGACAGAAAGGTATAACCCAATTCTTGTATCTCCCTTACTCTCAACAAGCCTTGAAACTATCTGCCAATCCTCGGCATGAGTACGATCCATCTCTATCAGTAGGAGCCCCACATTGTGCTGGCGGTCGTTCACACTTGCTTTTTGAAGTGGGAGAGAGACCGCTATACGATTTTTGAAGGTTGTATCTCCCAGTTGAAAGGGCAGCGTGAAAGGCGCTACCAGGTCACTCTTATTCTTCTGTGCAATGGAGGGTTGTACTTTATGGGTGAACCACTGATCGACAAGAGTGACGAATTGGGCATCGCGGCGCATCAGGTTGTTATAGGTGACGCGAGGGTTGCGTGACAGGAAATTGAAGGTAAATTGCTCCGGATCGAGGTGCTTGTAATATCTGAAACTCTCCCACCAGGCAAGGCTGGGACGCGCGGCCCGTTGAATACGATCTACCTCTGGCCGCCGTACACGTTCATATTCCACGAGAGCGGTAGGAATGTCTGAATGCTGTTTCAATGCCTGGCTCAGTGCGATAGCATCCTCCATCGCCATCTTGGTGCCAGAACCGACCGAGAAGTGCGCGGTATGGGCGGCATCACCCATCAACACCATGTTTTCATAATGCCACGTCTCGTTCTTTAAAGTACGGAAGTTGAGCCACTTCGAGTTGTTGACAATAAGCTCATGCCCATCGAGATGTTTCGCGAAGAGCTTTTGACAGTAGGCCATGCTTGCGAGATCACTGACACCAGGGGCTATTGTCGCTTCGACGTTACGATCCAGGCCAGCATTGCGCCACGACTGCTCATCGGTCTCGACGATGAACGTACTTGTCTTGTCATCGAAGGGGTATGCATGGACCGAGAAGACACCATGCTCATTCTCTTCAAAGAGAAAGGTGAGCGAGTCAAAGTGTTGAGTTGTACCGAACCAGATGTATTTCGCTTTACCCGTCTTCATTGTAGGACGGAATTGCTCCGTGTAGGTGCGGCGTACCATGCTGTTCGCACCGTCGGCAGCCAGGATCAAATCATAGTCCTTATAAGCCGAAGGAGGAGAAGCTTCGGTTTGAAAGCGCAGGTCTACACCGAGACGTGCGGCGCGCTCTTGTAGAATATACAGAAGGCGTTTGCGGGCGATAGCTGAGAAGCCATTACCGCCACAGCGGATCGTCTTACCACCAGTACGCACCTCAATAGGATCCCACAACTGACAATGTCGCGCGATCTCCTCGTACGTTGCAGTATCACCATGTTGAATATTCCCTAGAGTTCTTTCTGAGAAGACCACTCCGAAGCCGAAGGTATCTTCGGGTCTATTGCGCTCAATGACGGTAATTTCGTGGGAGGGGTCTATCTGCTTCATAAGAATGCCGAGGTAGAGGCCCGCAGGCCCGCCCCCGATGCTGACAATCTTCACGGCGACTCTCCTTCCAGTCAGATGACACTTCCTCTCCGCTCTGCTGACTGTGTAGACGTGATAGCGTCGTTGCAGAGCGGAATACGGAGGTAGAAGTGTAGAAGCGCTAGCTTCGTTTCTGACTGAATATAGACGAATTCCTCGGTAGAGTATTCTCGATCTGTGGGTAAGAATGTAGAACATATCGAATATAGTCAAAATATAGCATTTTATGAGACGACCGTCAAAAAGCGTAACGTATTTTGCTGTAAGGAAGCTCTTTTCGTACATAAGATTCTTGCGTACAAGTCTCTATGTTAAGAATGGTAACATACAGATAGCAAGACAAGATGAAGACAAGAAGGATAACAAGGGGAAATCATGAGCAAAGCTTTCCATCTCCATAAAGCGTCGAAATATTCTTTGTGGGGGGTCATGAAGGTGTGGGAACGTATAGGTTACAAAGCCAGTCAACAACGTAATATTGTTACCTCTCTTCCGCCTCCCATAATAGTGCTCCTCTCTATCATCTCGGTTCAACTCGGTGCAGCCCTTGCCAAGAGTCTATTTCAAAGTGTTGGTTCGGGGGGTACCGTGTTCTTGCGTAACGGGTTCGCGGCCCTTATGCTCTTGCTCCTGTGGCGTCCACGTTTGCGCGGGTATACTCGCGCTGACTACGCTCTCGTCGTGCTATTTGGACTTGCTATTGCTGGTATGAATGCTGCTTTCTATGCTGCCATCGCGCGTATCCCACTGGGAATCGCCACTACGCTAGAATTTATTGGCCCACTAGGTGTTGCCGTTGCCGCGTCACATCGGCGGCTTGATTTTCTATGGGCAGCGTTCGCAGCAGGAGGGATGCTCTTGTTTGCTCCAATTGGCAACACCGCGATTGATCTATTAGGTGTGGGACTTGCGCTGCTGGCAGGGGTTTGTTGGGCATCCTATATTCTGCTCAACGTGCGTGTCGGACGCAATTTTTCAGGAGGAACTGGGCTCGCGGTCGGAATGAGTGTGGCGGCACTTGTACTTCTCCCGCTTGGAGTGGGAAGTGGAGGAGGAATGCTGCTTGATCCCAGGGTTCTTCTGGTAGGAGTGGGCATGGCCGTGCTTTCTACAGTCATCCCCTTTTCACTGGAACTTGAGGCGCTCAGACGGCTTCCCGCGCCAGTGTTTGGCGTGCTGATGAGCATGGAACCGGCTATCGCGGCTCTCATTGGGTTTGTTGTGTTGAGGGAGGCAATTGGTCTGCGCGCGCTCGTTGCACTCGCGCTCATTGTTGTGGCGTCAGGTGGAGCTTCGTTTTTTCAAAAGCACGACACAAATATCTTGTGAAGACAGAGAAAGGGCAAAACGATGTTAATTAAAGCATGTCTCAATGGAAGTCGAGAGCCTGGAGATCATCCCGCGCTCCCACTGTTACCGAATGAACTGGCTCGTGAAACGCAGCGTTCGGTGAATGCGGGAGCAGGTGCTGTACATATACATCCTCGACGCGCTGATGGCGCAATGACGCTTGCCGCTCAGGAGTGCGACGCGGCAGTTGCTGCTATTCGCAAGCAATGCCCAGGTGTCCCTCTAGGTGTCACGACTGCCGCATGGATCGAGCCAGATGAAAAGCAACGGCTCAGGCTCATTCAGGCGTGGACGGTCCTACCTGACTTTGCCTCGGTAAATTTCTCTGAGTCAGGTACACCGGACCTTTGCGCTGCACTTCTTACAAAAGGCATCGGGGTAGAGGCTGGTCTATCAAATGCAGAGGACGCGCAGTTGCTGCTCAAAATGGGTATTACTGACCGTTGCCTGCGCATCCTGATCGAGCCTGTGGAGGAAGAGTTTGAACCTACACTGGCGGTGGTTGAAGCAATCGAGCACGTGCTCAACGAGGCCAAAGTTCAGCTTCCCAGGCTGCTACACGGCTCCGATGCTACTGCCTGGCCTTTATTAGGAGTTGCTCTACAGCGTGGATATGACACTCGAATAGGGCTAGAGGACACCTTACTCTTACCCGATGGTAGACAGGCACGGGACAATGCTGAACTTGTCACGCTGGCATACCAGCAGGCAAGTGAGGCTGGGCGTCTCTAGCCGTCCAACCTCTCTTTGATGTGTCACTGTTGAACTGGAGAATACGGAGTCAGGATACTATAGCAAACCTTCTTTAGTGCAAAGGCTGCGTATGTCACAAGATGTACAGATGGTGTCTCCTGGTCTTGCTTCAAATTGTTGGCGTGTAATGCTGGCGACGATTTCATCAAAGTGACGACCGGCATCCTCGGCCTCTTTAGGCTGATAACGTATCTCCATTAATGCGTCTTCTTTGCGTTCCTCTCCTGTCCAATAGATAAAGAGACGCTCTGGTAACTCTTCTCCACGTTGCCCTATGACATGTGCGTAGGTATAAAGTTGTCGTTCATAAAATGTGAGATGGTCAGATGTATCCTTTGGCCTCTGGTCTGTCTTAAAATCGAGTACGTGCAACTTCCCATCGACGCGCATCAGCAGGTCAATTTTGCTGGTTAAAATATACTGATCCTTTTCGACTAAAATTGTCACCTCGGCATCTTCTATGCTGCGTATCTCTCGCCTATTTTGCAAGAAGTAGCTCATAATTTGCCCGAATGCCTTCTCTTTATTGATATCCTCATCAAGGCGTCTATACTTCTGTTCAAGGCAGGAGGAAACTTTCTCAAATATCTGGTGGATTGTCTCATGGTTCAAGGTATCGAAATTTCCATCACGTACAGTGCGGTGGATGTTTTCTATTGTTTGGTGTACCAGTTGACCAAAGAAGAAGTCGCCTGAATGGGCTGGTAGAAAATTGTACGCACGAAAATACTGGTAGCGTCGTGGACAGGTTTCATACATTCTAATGTGAGTGGTAAAGCCATAACGCTGCTTAAGTGGAATGCGTTTCTTTGCTGTGAAGCGGAGTGCCTCGTGTAGTTTCCCTTGTGCGTAAGACCACCGGGGTAACTCCCGCACAAGAGACACAATATACGGATTGGGACTTTTACTTGCCGAGAGGATGAGCAGGTGTTGAGCGCGGGAAAAGGCCACATAGTAGTGCCGCATGAGGTCGAAGCGAGGAACCTGTTGTTCAGGCTCAAAAGGAGATAGATGGTAAAATTGCTTTAGCTCTTTATCTTCATTATTAGAAGGTGGTGGTAGCTTATCCAGTCTACCCACTACAACAACTGGAAATTCTAATCCCTTTGCCTGGTGAAATGTTAAAATCTGTACGTGTCCCTCTGGAAATGGCCTTTGTGGGTCTTCGTACTGGTTGATTCCATCTTCATACAAAAGGCGCAGAAAGGTGCCGAAGAACTTTTGTTGAAGCTGCTGAAGTGTTCCTTTTTTGGATGGGCGGTAATAGCTCTGAAATGTATTCAACATGCGGGAAAAAAGCATCAGATTGTGCATCAGGTTTGTGTCTGTAAAGATTGTTACAAATGGCTCAGTAGCAAGAAGGCGATAAAAATAGTGCGCTACTTCCTTTCTTTTGTCGTCTCTCTGCTCATGAACGATCTCTTCCTCTAGTTCCGTTAGTTTTTGATCGAGCATGGGGTATAACGCGTATCTGCTTCTCATGTGCTCAAGGCAGTGCTTCATATACTCTGCAATGTTCTCGTGTCCGACAACATCGGGCGTTTGCTCTTCTCGATAGCCGAAGAGACGTGCAAAACATCCTATCATCAGGCACACTTCGTCTTGATCGAAGTACGTTCTCGCTCTTGGGCAGAAGGCAGGAATGCCTCTTTTTTTGAGTGCTTCTACGTATATACCGCTGAGATGGGGTCTCACACTATGGAGGAGTAGTGCAACATGGCTGTAATCACTAATGATTTTCTCTGCTTTGAGAGTAGCTACCACTTCGGCGAATTGTTCGGCTTCTCTATCAATGCTCTCTTCCACAATCGAAAGAACAGCTGGATACTCCTCATGCTTGTCATCTAATGAAGGACGAATAGTTTTGTCTGAGCGAAAGCGTGTCCCTTTTGAGTTCAACCAATCAATTGACTCTATCCATTGATTACAAGCATCAATAATTTGAGGATGTGAGCGATAGTTTGTCGTCAGATATATTTTCTTGCATCCTGGAAACTTGTCGGCAAATTCGAGAATGTTACGCACCGTTGCCCCCCGGAAGCGGTATAACGCCTGGTCCTCATCACCCACAACGCATAAGTTGTGGGTGGCAGAAGAGAGTTTGACGAGTATTTGTTCCTGAATGTAGTTCGTATCCTGGTACTCATCTACCAGGACATAGCGGATGCCCTTCATAATGTGACGGGCTTTCTGTGGAGCATTCAAGAGTTTGTACGCAAGCTTCTGTGAATGGGCGAAGTCAATGCGATGAGTGCGACCTAATATTATCTGATAAGCATAGTAGGCACGAGTCAGGTGGAACAAAAAGGCATCCTGTTCAGAGCGGTGTTGCTTTCCTGAAGAAGATATGTGCTGTTTGAGTTTGTCGAAGATAAGTTCCTCTGCGATCTTATCAAAGCAAAACTGTAACTGCTTGGCTATCTTCCATTGTGTTCCCCACCGCTCTGTAAAGTGCACAAAAGCGTTGTGACTGCATATTTCATCTAAGTGTTCAAAAATGAGCAACTGCTGAGGAAACTGCTCGAGCGTTTCATAGCTATTTCCCAGGGGGGTGTCAGGATCATGCAAACGTTCAGCGATAAGCTTGCTGCAAATACTGTGAATAGTACCCACCCTCATCTGTGAGAGGTCTTCGTCATAACCAACCTCTTTAGCCACATGCCTCAAACGATCTTGTATCTCGAATGCCGCTTTGTCAGTATAGGTACAAAGAATAAGTTCAGCAGGTGTCGTATCTTTACAAAGCAATAAGTTCATAGCGAGAAGTACGAGGCTACGTGTTTTACCGGAGCCAGGACCTGCAATGACTAGAAGAGGACCTTGTTTGTGAGAAATGATAGCTTTCTGCTCCTCATTCATTGAATAGAGGTTGAGCAGTCTGGAGTCAATAACCATGGCATGTCTTCCCTCCCACGCTGCGTAATATGTGCATTGTAAAGAGGAGTAGAAAGCCATGTCAATATTTCTATACTAAAGTACGGGCATTAAGTTCCATAACATACACAAGAGGATATGATGAGAGGTAGGCAATACACAGGGCATTGTGACGTGAACAAGGACAAGTCCTGTTCACGTCACAATGCCCTGTATGCAATGAAAGAATAAATGATGTGTTACCGCGCTCCCAGGATAAGCTCAATAGTGAGCTGATCGAGTTTCTCGTAGCGGTAGCCGCGCTTAGCCAGAGTCTCTATGTTGAAGGTTGCCTCTTTGAGCTTGTTTACCGTTTCGGCACTGTAGCCACTAAGGAGACCGCCGTAGCTCTGGTCGCCGCCGTTGATTTCATCGAGCAGGGCCTTGATTTCAGGGTCGGTGTTGAAGCGTCGTGCCTTCTCTTTGAACATGTTGTAGGTGCGCATACAGCCAAGGGCGAAGTCCCACACGCCTTGCTCATCCTCTGTACGGTACGAGTGCGCGTCAAAGTGGCGTGGTCCGTCGTAGTGCTCATCTTCCAACAGCTTGACTAAGAAGAATGCGCTCTTGATGTTTTCGCTGCCAAAGCGGAAATCCTGGTCGAAGCGTGGCCCTTTCTGGTCGTTGAGGTCAATGTGAAAGAGCTTGCCTGCCTCAAGTGCCTGCGCGACGCCGTGCACGAAGTTGAGGTTTGCCATGCCTTCGTGCGCTACCTCTGGATTCACCCCCACCATATCTGGATGGTCGAGCGTGTAGATGAAGGCGAGCATATGCCCGATGGTTGGCAGATATGTATCGGAGCGCGGCTCGTTCGGTTTCGGTTCCAGGGCAAGGCGCATCTTATAGCCCTTATCAATCACGTAGTGAGATACAAAGTTGATGGCGTCTCTCATGCGCTTGAGGGCGACGACTGGATTCTTGCTCGCCTCAGCATCGACTCCTTCGCGTCCGCCCCAGAAGACGTAGGTAGATGCTCCAAGCTCGGCTCCCAGATCAATCGCATTCAACGTTTTTTGTAGGGCGAAGGCGCGTACAGCCGGATCGACCGAGGTGAAGGCGCCATCTTTAAAAATAGGGTGAAAGAAGAGATTTGTTGTCGCCATAGGAACAATCATGCCATAGTCAGACAATGCTTGCTTGAACTCGCGCATAATACGGTCACGCTCAGAAGGCGTTGCATTGAAGGGCACCAGGTCGTTATCGTGCAGGTTGATGCCCCAGGCTCCCAATTCTGAAAGCTTTTTTACGCTCTGAATGGGGTTGAGTTCGGGACGGACAAAATCGCCAAAGGGGTCGCGTCCGCGATTGCCGACGGTCCATAGGCCAAAACTGAACTTATCTTCTTTTTTAGGTGCATACTGATCGCTTGTGCTCTGATGGGTTGGTGATGGTGGTAAGGATGTCATCGTCTACTCTGCCTTTCTCAAGGAATATATCGGGTTAAAGACCTCTAGTTCGGATATCCGTAATGTATCACATCAACAAGCTATCAAAAGATGTACCTCCCATAGGGATCAATGACGCAATGCAAGCCTGTAGGGGCCTAATTATGCCGTTTTACCAAATAATCCGGTCATGGAGATTCCCCGTAGGGGCGCAATTGATTGCGCCCCGTGGTCCTCGCCCAAGCAGGGCGCAATCAATTGCGCCTCGTGGTCCTCGCCCAAGCAGGGCGCAATCAATTGCGCCTCGTGGTCCTCGCCCAAGCAGGGCGCAATCAATTGCGCCCCGTGGTCCTCGCCCAAGCAGGGCGCAATCAATTGCGCCCCGTGGTCCTCGCCCAAGCAGGGCGCAATCAATTGCGCCCCTACGGAGGGATCATTCCCATATTATTTCTTAAAGTGCATTATTACGCCCTTTTTGCCATAGAACCAATGTTGGGTGCTGGCCGAACGAGGGCGTAATAAATTAGGCCCCTACGGAGTCGAGGACGCTCTTTCACCAGAAGTCTGTCGCATCAGAGCGCGAACGAGGCGAATTTCGTCATACGAGTATTGGTCCCCCAGGAATTCTTTGATGGGCTTGAGTGCAGTGCCCCCTATCTGGTCTATGGCATTCACTACGTTCTGATAATGACCCGCAGGTATTAGAGGCTCGACATCAACATGTTCGCCTGCCTCGATCAACTCAGCGAGGTGACTGATAACGGTGCTCATGGTCAGGTTGCGCTCTTTGGCTATTTTCTCAATGCTGAGTCCTTGTTGATACAGTGTCAAGGTTTGCACTCGTGTATGAGGCATAAGGATAGGAGGGGGTTTGCTCGCGGCTGTACTCTTTTTCGGCTCACTTCCTGGCTCTGGTTCCAGGTCCATCGGTATGTCGTGAAGCTCACAATAGCTCCGGATTTCATCTGTGAAGGGAGTGAAGTACGCTTCTAGCTTGCTGCTGCCAATACCTGGAAGTTGAGCGAAGTGTGAACGGCTCTGCGGACGCTGCTGCGCCATTGCTCGCAGGCTTGTATCAGGAAAGACAACGTAAGGTGGCACACCCTGTTCGTCCGCGAACTGCTTACGCAGGGTGCGCAGGTGATAGAACAGTTGCGCCGACTCCGGGTCGAGCGACTCCGCTGCGGAAGATGCTTTTGTCTTTTCTGGCTGTGGCTTTGTTGATACAGGAGGTACAGGCATCTCGAAACTGCGCTGTTTGCGTAAAATCTCTCGCGAAAGCGGATTCAATCTGAGGATGGGGTAGTTGTCGGTTGTCATGCTCACGAGGCCCTGTTGGATGAGAGCACGACCAAGGCGTTGCCACTCATCCACGCTGTATTCTCTGCCAATGCCATAGGTCGAGAGTTGATCGTGATGGAAATCGCGGATCTTTTTTGTGTTCGCACCTCGCAGCACATCAATGATGTAGCCCATTCCGAAGCGCTGCTCGGTTCTGCCGACGCACGATAAGAACTTTTGCGCGTCGATGGTGCGATCTTCCATTTCCACTGGTGTTGTCGCACGAAGACAATTGTCACAATTGCCGCAATTCTCCTCCTGCCAGACCTCGCCAAAGTAGGCCAGCAGTATGCGACGGCGGCAATCCCTGCTATCGCAGTAGGCCACGACCTGATTCAGTTGTTGGCGTGCGATCTCCTGCTCTTGTTCGCTCGTTTTCAGATCAATGATATAATCGACCTTCACACGGTCGCCATAATTAAAGAAGAGAATACACTGGGCCGGTTGTCCATCACGTCCAGCACGGCCTGACTCCTGATAATATCCTTCCAGGCTGCGGGGTAGGTCATAGTGGATAACCGCCCGTACATCTGGCTTGCCGATGCCCATACCAAAGGCTATTGTGGCGACGAGTACTGACACATCATCACGAATGAAGCGAGACTGATTCTCTGAGCGCTGCTCGTTGCTCAACCCGGCATGGTAGGGGAGGGCGCGGATATCCTCACGTTTTAGCCCCTCGCTCAACTCATCAACGTTCTTGCGCGTCTGACAGTAAATGATTACCGGGGCGTCGGGCATGTCTCGCAGTAGTTGCACGATTTCGGCATATGAGCCTTTATGCTTTTGGCGCACCTCGTACGAGAGAGTGGGACGATTGAAACTGGAGATATGAATGTGAGGATTCCGTAGTCGAAGCTGAGCGAGAATATCCTCGCGCACACGTTCTGTTGCCGTCGCTGTGAGAGCCTGCATGGGAACATTTGGAAAGTGGTCGCGCAGTCGGCCCAACTGCCGATACTCAGGGCGAAAATCGTGGCCCCATTCGCTGACACAGTGGGCCTCATCGACCGCCATCAATGAAAGGCCGACATTGTGTTGCACGTTTTCCAGAAGATACAAAAAGTTGCCGCCCATCAATCGCTCTGGCGCGACGTAGACTAACTTGATCTCCCCGTTCAGTAAAGCCCGTTCTCGCTGAGAGCGTTCGACCGTATCAAGAGAACTATTGATGTATGTTGCAGCGATGCCATTAGCTTTTAGACGATCTACCTGGTCTTGCATCAACGCGATCAATGGCGAGATAACTACTGTGACTCCTGGCAGGAGCAGTGCTGGCAGTTGATATGTTAAGGACTTACCGCCGCCTGTAGGCATCAAGATCAGGGCATCGTGCCCGGATAGCATATGCTCTACAATCTCGCGTTGGCCTGGCAGAAATTCATCATGCCCAAAATACTGTTTCAGCGTTTGTTCGATGTTCATCAACTTACTACGCTTCCTCACTCAATAAGAGACTTCGATGCAAGCTATTGTAACCTATCTGTCTTGAGAGAGCAACGGTTCTTGCTGTAGGGGCGCGATTGATCGCGCCCGAAGATGGGGTGGGGACACCGTTGGGCGCGATCAATCGCGCCCCTACAGGACTGTATTACCGACAGCGAATCCAGAGAGGTTGGATATCTTCTATTGGTAGGTCAAATAATCCTGGCTGCTCGTCCAGGCGGAAGAGTTGGGCGAAGGCGTCGGGCGCGAAGGCTTTGCGCAGTCGTGCCGCATAGGATGTGACGAGCACTTGAAGATAGTGATCAATGTCATAGTCCCGACGATCACCTATAGCTTCACGTAGTGAAAGAGCCGAGCTAGCCTGCTCTTCGTTTCCTTCAGCAATACCTTCTTTCATATTCCACTCGTTACCGATAGCCGCTTCTTCGGTCTCCTCCGGCAACCAGACGTAGTTCTTTCCACGAGTACGATAGAAGCGCACTCGTTCGCCCGGGAACCAGCGTGTCCTTCCAGCATTCAGCAGAGCCTCGTATTGCGGCTCAGGATGTGTGGCACGAGACGCGAGATAGGCTTCGGGCGTCTTAGAGAGGCGCACTCTTGCCCCCATATCGGATGCTGGTAATGTGTGATTGCGAATAGCCTCCACCATCTCAAGATAGGCGTGGCGAACGCCCGGCACATCACCAATCATGGCACAGCGTAACGCCTGGTGTAGAAACCGTTCTCCAAAAGGCTCGGCGCGGCTTGAACGTAGGGCGACGCCATGTACAACAAGTCTTCCATTATAGGTCAGCAAGGCGTAGTTCTTGATTTCGTGACTGAGCATGGCTCGGTAGCGTCCCTCGTATTCTAACCGTATTCCTGCGGGTAGTTCCGCACCAATTTCTTCTACCAGGGCACGCTCCTGCTGCTCCGCCCAACCCGAGGGAACAGAGAAGTACACGCCATCTGTGTCGGCTTCTATCAATGCCATACCTCGTTGGCGCAGTGAGTCGAGTACTTGTGTAAGTATGGCACGTCCGCGTTGTGTGACCTCGCCCGCGGCTCGACTATCGGCGAAAAGTGCCATAGAGCCTGCACCCATATAGCCGTATGCTGCGTTGATGAGTATTTTCATTGCTGCTTGTGTCGCGTTGTGGTGATTGGCCTCTACCGAATCAGGGATCGCTGTTCGTGCCGCGACTTTGTGAGAGAGGCGAAGATCCGTCAACAGGCTCAAAACACGAAGTAAGACACCCAGGCGATCTGAAGCGGGACCGATCTGGAAGGTACGCATCAGTGAGGGGTACAGCGAGGCGACATCGGCCTTGACGATCTGCTCGGCAACTCCTGTTGCTAGAAGGTGAGCGGCTCCACCTTCATGAAGTCCATTCTCTGTGCTTTGGCTTGCCACGTGACGAGGAAGCGCGGCACCGGCGCGTAGGTAGGCACGAACGAGTATTGGTTCAAGGATACCCATTGCTGGTCCTGCCGAGGCGAGCCGTTCGTAGCGTCGAGGTGCCATGCCAGCAAGGGCGAATGGAGCACCTTGTAAGCGTTGAGACAGGCCATCCACTTCTGTCACGTCATCTAACGCATAGCGCCGCACCAGGTCGGGCTCACGTCGGTACGTGTCGAAAATTGCCGCGCCTTCCAGGTACACACGCTCGGCAGAGGCGATACCAAAATAGCGGGCGACCTCCTTGAGCCGATGTCCTGGCATGTCACGCACAACGAAATCGTGGCGGCGCACAGCATCTAGCGTATCAATCAACTCGCGTCCCGCCACGCTGTAGCGTACACGGCGACGAGCGTCGGGTCCAATCGTCAATGTTTCCTCTCGACGTTCCAGGAGCAGAGGGCCACCTTTGCGACCAAGTTCCAGTGGCACGCCTAGTACAGCTGCGCGCTGTTCAAGGAAGAGTAGATCAAAACCAAATAGATTGTGATTCTCAATAACATCCGGGTCACGTTCGCGGATGAGTGTGCAGAGATCGGTGATGAGATGTGCTTCGTCATCAGGCGTGGGTGCTTCGAGCGTCGTGGCGAGTCCACGACTGTCAAGAATAGAAACGAGAAAGATACGTCCGCGATGCGGGTCGAGCGCGGTGGTTTCGAGGTCGAATTGCATGCGGTGCAGGTCATGATAGGTCAATCCACGAAAGTAGACGCGTCCAGTGAGCATGAGGTATTGCTCAACAGGCCCGACGTGGTAATAGTCGTCTTGTAGGTCGTTCAGGCTGGTGACGCGATGATCGAGTCGGCGAGAGGCTCCAGCGAGAAGAGCACGTTCGAGGAAGCGTCCATCACGCGCCGAGAGTAGATAGCGGTAGGACTCGTCGGGGCCGTCCAATAGCTGGTAGCTCACCATGCCCGTCTTTGCGCCTGGAGCGGTAGAAGGAAGCAGTGCGTTGCCTAAATGTGCGAGATCAGCGAGTGTGGCAGCAAAGAGCCATGGACGAAAATGCTCCTCTGTGCAGACGACGCGTTCGCCTTCTTGGTCCTTCTCGCGCCGCCACACCAATGCGCGCCCATCACGAGATGCCCAGACAGAGACAATTCCCGGCGTGGCATCCCAACCGAATAAATGCTCATCTAGAGCCTCCAAAGACTGCTCTTGCTCAGAAGTGGGAGAGAATGACAAGGTAGCTCTCCTGATGTTACTATGCAGAAAAACGTTTGTTCTAAGTGTAACATGAAGATCTGGTTAGGGCAAGTCAATGCAGATGTGGCAGGGCGACCACAAGGGTCGTCCCTACTATATACTGCCGTTGCCGCAGATGGCTACTATAGCTCTGCTGCTGCCCCATGATGTTTTTGTTCATGTTTGTGCTGTCGCCAGATGGTCAATTGTTTCGTAGAGCAGTTGTGGCAGTATGCCGAACGAGTACGACATCAAGACCCCTTCGTTGCGTTGATGTACTCCCTGACCATATGGCCCAAAGTTGACGACGGGAATGTTGAGCTTCTCGATAGCTTCCAATGGAAGATAGTATGATCCAGGAGGCGAGGCGGCTGAGGGTTCTCTCCAGACGGGCATGTTCGCTTTCAGGGCTGAGATGTTTGTGCCAGGGTCAAGCCGAAGATAGCTCATATCACAAAGATACGGAAAGTACTCCTGCTGAACGAGCTTTAGTTCGGGGTGAGCATTCACAACTGCGGTCACCGCCTCTTGTAACGCACCCTGAGTTGCAGCTACATGAGGATAATAGGGTGGAGAGTAGTAGATTATGACGGCTGGGCCTTGTCTTCCACTCAACGTCCATAGTTTGTAGACGAGATGGAGGCTGCGTTCGCGCTTATCTAGCATTGCAGGCCAATGCTCCCACTCTGCTGAAAGTGCAGCTATCACATGCATCTTCCCCAGGCGTTGAACTGTCTGAGCATAGAGGTCGGCGTATGTCAGAACTGTGCCAGAGCGAGGCTGAATGTGTTTTGTCGAACTCTGCTCTCCGCTAACTTGTCTCCAACGTTCCTCGGTTGTATCTATGCGCTCTAACACCTCTTTTAGAGCCTTCTGAGCATAGTGGTGCAGCCTCTCCAACAGCGTTTCTGATGTTGTGGTGAAGGTCAGCACGTTGAGATAGAAATAGGCTGCGAAGGGAAGCTGTACGTCGTAGTGTGCCTTGAGGTCTGTTGAGCGCAGCGTGACTGGTGGCGCGGTGATCTGTCTATGTACAATATCACACAACTCGTCGTTCATGCTCAAATTCTGAATGAGTTCAGACGCAAGCAGATTCGCATCGACGCCATCAAAGGGTGCACCTACATGTGACTCACGCCCAATGCATAGGAAACTGGGAAGTAGTTTACCAATAGTGCCGCTATAGACATAGCGATGCGGATCACCTGCATACCGTGCTGTTGTGTAATCAGTATTGATTGCGCCAATATATTCGAGTCCATACTGTTCGCGTAGGCGCGATAGAAAGTGAACTGCTTGCAGGACACCCGCCGATTCGTTCTCCTCATCGGGCGTCGCCAAAAATACGATGGAGAGCGGGGACCGTGAAGTGTGTACCGCCTCCGCGAAATGGCGTATCAAGGCGATGTTGACGGCGACTCCACTTTTCATATCACCTACGCCGCGACCAAACATCCAATCGTCGACCGCTGTTCCCTCTAGTACTGGGCCAAGTATGTCCCGTTTAGTAGTCAGCCCTTCCGGGTGAAGTGCCATCGGTTCTAGAGGTCCGTAGTCTTTCGTATCGACGGTATCTATATGACCCAGTAGTATGAGCGTTGATGTACTCTGCCCATGCAGAAAGGCATATGCATTTTGGCGACCGTAGGTATCGCCCTCAAGAGGGTCAAGCCCGCAGGAGGTGTATTTATCCTTCATATCGCCTTCACAAAGAAGGTGTAACACTTCCTGCGCAACTCGAAGCTCCTCCTCACCAGGGCTGACGCTGCGAATGCTTACCAGGCGTTGCGTGTAATACTGTACACTTTTGTACCAGTTCTGCTCTGCTCTATTCTGTTCAGGCATTCACACTCCATGCACTGGCTTGAGCGAGAGGGGCAAGAGCAGTTGCGTCAAGTTGTAAATCGACGGCTCCGAGCAGCTCTTGTGTTTGCTTCACTGACGTTGCGCTGACAATTGGAGCTGTAACGCTTGGCCGTGCAAGAATCCATGCTAATGCGACTTGCGTTGGAGTAGCATTATGCTCGGCAGCGATGCGCTCAACTTGTTCCAGTATGGCGAAACCTCGCTCGTTCATATATCGCGATTGAACGCTTTGCGCCCGTCCACCTGCTGGCACGGCCTGATTGGAGCGATATTTTCCTGAGAGGAAGCCGCTAGCGAGCGAGGAGTAGGTGATAACGGCTAGTTTTTGCTCAATGCAGAGTGGTTCCAGATCGCGCTCGTATGCCTCGCGGTTGACCAGGTTGTATGGGGGCTGTAGGCATTCGTAACGGACGTAGCTGTGCTCATCACTCACTTGCAAGGCTTCCCGGAGTCGAGCGGCGGTGTAGTTGGAGGCTCCTATGTAGCGAACCTTGCCCTGACGCACGAGATCCTCAAAGGTCTGCATCGTTTCTTCAAGTGGAGTATCCTGGTCATCATTATGTGACTGGTAGAGGTCGATGTAATCGGTTTGTAGGCGTCGGAGTGATGCCTCGACCTCCTCCATGATATAGCGACGCGAGAGACCCTGTGCATTAGGGCCGGTACCCATGTGGCTTCCGACCTTTGTTGCAAGAACGATACGATCTCGGTTGCCGCGTATTCTCATCCATTTGCCAAGAATGGCCTCGGACTCGCCACCTGTATGACCTGGAACCCAGGTGGAGTAGACATCAGCAGTGTCGATAAAGTTACCTTCTCCCTCGACGTAGGCATCAAGTACTGCAAATGAGGTCGCCTCGTCGCACGTCCATCCAAACACGTTACCTCCGAGACAGATGGGAGCAACCTCTACGTTGGTTATACCGAACTTCCGCATTAACATAAAAAGCTCCTTTGTTCTCACAAATATGTCGTGTACACTACTGTACAACAACACTCCGAGCCTCTGCAAAGTAATGGTCCGTCTTTCTGACTGGATTACTTGTGCTTATCCCAGCGGATCGTATGTTCCAGCACCATAGCCAGCAGGATGCCCATTACAAGTCCACTTTGTAACAAGGGACGCATAATAGCGGGGATACTATTGAATGCGGTAGGTGGTATGGTCGCGAGCGCAAGTCCAAATAACACTGGTGTTGCAAGACGATAAATAGTTTTGTACGAGAACTTCATTCCTTCAATGGTGCTTAAGGCTGTGCCAAACAACTGTAGATATGCCACGAACAAAACCGCGTCGCCGACGCTGACTGGTAGCGATGCGAATAGCTGTCCGAGAATCGGTACGGCTCCAAGAAGGATAAAGAGTGCTGCGCCGATGAGGAAAGACTTGCGGTCAAGAAGACGAGTCGCGCGTAGAAAACCAAGGGAGGAGGTGTAAGGAGCATAAGGGACAAGTCCAAGCACACCAGCGATGATGGAACTGAGGCCGGTAACGACAAATGAGCGAGCGTAATGCTTGGAAGAGATGGATGTGTCGAACTGGGCTTCCGCACCCTCAAGTGTTGCGTATGTGTTGCTCAGACTGATGAGTCCAGTCAACACGATAGCCGCAACCACTCCAGTATTGAAGGTGAGGTCACCCCAGGGGAAGATGGCAAACAAGCTGCTACCAGCTGGTGCAAGTCCTTGTGTGTGACCTGGAAACAGTACGAGAAAGGTTACCCAGCCAATAATGATACCAATTAAAAGTGCGAAGTTGCTTACAAGCCCACGGCCCCATATGCTAAGTATCAGTACCAGGACAACGAGTCCTACAGAAAGCAGTGCAATACCCGGTTGAATGATAGGGCCATCTGCTAAGCCGAGCATGCCTTTGAAGAAAATCTGGGTTAGCTGTGCTGCCAGCAGGAAATAAAAGGTACTCGTTACAACCGGATTGAACAGGCGACGAAGTGTCCAGCCTACTCCCAGGACTCCCAACACGATAATGAGAACTCCTGAGATGATAATCCCCGCTTCGAGGTTGCCTCCCAGCGCCCGCAACGATTGCCCCGACGACTGCGCGCTTGCGGCCAGGCTGAGTATCACTCCCCACCATAGTCCTGCCGGTCCTTCCATGAGGGGCAAGCGATGCCCTACTAGCGCCTGGAGGATGCATGCGATGCCTGTGTAGATGAATGCTCGCTCGAGAGAGGCTGTGACCACGGCAGGAGAGAGGTGGAAGGCATGCCCAATAGAAATAGGAATAACGACGACATTGGCAAACATAAAGAAGAGCCACTGAACTCCGGCTAGTACAGTTGCAGTAGGGGTGATAAGAGTGTTGCTACGAACGGGATGCATACGCCTTCCTTCCACATACAAAAACAATTTTCCCTTACTCTAACACATTCCAGGGTCTTCATTCTTAGATAAGGGAAAGAGTAGAAGGTAACTATGGAAGGAGTTAATCATTAGGGCAGCAAGCCCGGGGGCAAGAGTTTAGTGCAAGTCGTAAAGATACCTCGTCACGGCATGTCTAAGCCCTTCTGGATGAGGTGTTCTCTTCGTAGCAGATAATGCCTCTATCCCTGTACTTAGCGGCTCACTCCCATGAATGCATGCCTATTTTCGGAGGGAACCCATTTCGGATCGTGTGATAAAAAAAGGAGGATATCAAACAAGCACAAGCTTGTTCGATATCCTTCTACAGCTTTGCGGGTATTAGTTACGATTGATGCATGAAACATACTACTATTTTTCTGACAGTTCGTTTTTCTTCCAATTTTGGAATGCTTGACGAAGTTCCTCTTTCGTTTCTGGAAACATTGGCTTTTCTGTCAATGTGCGCAACATCCCAATGGTGCGTTGCATTTGTTCGACATAGTTCGTGCAACCTATACATCCCGCGAGATGCTCTTCAAAAGATTCCCATCCAGCAATATCGCGCAGTGTGATGACCTCACGCTGCTGTGGGGGTAAAGCATCGATGGACATATTAATGCATGCCTGTGTTTCCTGTGAAAGAAGATGCTCTTCTGGAAGGTCATCCCAGTTGTCAGGGAGAGATATCGAGAGGCCACGACCGGGGACCATTGGGGAACCGAGTGGTAGAAATCGCTCAGGATTTACCTCGGGTTCGGAAGATTCGCTATCGCTTTGTGAGAGCGAAGAGAAAGAAACGCTTCTGCCCTCTCGCTGTGCTCGAGTCTTTGCCTGGTTGATAAGAATGCGGAAAATCCAGGTCTTGAGCGAGGATCGCCCAGCGAAGTGTTTGAGACCTTGTAGCACTCCCAGCCAGGTCTCTTGGACCACCTCTTCTGCTAGAGAGCGATCTGGGAGATAGATCATTACAAGGCGCAACATGGGAGTATGATAATGACCAATCAACGAGACGAACGCCTCTTCGTCTCCATTTCGTAATTTCTCAAGGAGTAGATGATCGTCCGTAGGAAGTCCAAAGCTTGCGAGGCGAGCGTCCTGGGCTTCTTGCTGAAGAATTGACCAATTAGGAGAGGATGCCAGTCGGTGAATTTCTTCACTCATCTCATTCTACCTTCAAATATCTCAATGTTTCTGTAACACTGTAGGAAACTACTTATTGAATGGTTTCTCTTGATAACAAGAATAAGTATACCCGTACGAGAGAATGTAATCAAGCCTTGGATGAGATTATGCTGGATGCAAACAGTGTAACAGGAAGGAGATGCATGGGGGGATAGGGCATTCAGTTTCGTGCGGACCATCGGTATGAGCAGTGTTCCTCCTTCCACGATCTCTGCGGTCAAGGCACTCAGCGTCCAATTGCTGTACAAGCAGTGTAAAAGCAAAAAAACACTCAGTCATACGCTAGCTACACTTTTATAGCCTCGAGTGTTTAACTATCTTAAACTAGTGAAGAATTCGCTCACCTTACAACGAAATCCTGGCAAAAGTGAGCTTTCTAATATGTCGGTCTCATCAAGTGTCTTGTCAAGCTCAAGTACGGCATCCTGGCGTCGATAAACTTCAAGATTTCGCTCTCGCCAGTTCACGATCCAATATTCCTTTGCGTTACGGCGTGAATACAATTTGAGCTTAACTTCACGGTCTCGCCGTTCGTTCTCCAAACCTGGGGAAAGCACTTCAACGACGAGTTCAGGAGAAGTATGCAATTTCCTATCTGCTTGCAATGCAGTTTTTAATCGCTCTTGACTAATCCAAACCACATCAGGGATAACATTGCTATCATCAGTAAAAACGATTCCTGGCGCAAAATTTGCTATACCCACTCCTGTTTGTCTACTCCAATCACGAAGTAAAGCGAATATTTCACCACAGACAAACTGATGTTGCCAGTCTGCTTGTCTTGACACGTACAATTCTCCATCAATAATCTCGTACTGGTTGCCGTCGTCTGGTAGCAGTTCCAAGTCACGTATTGTCCAGCGTAGTGTTTCCATAGTTTCTCTCTCGGCTTCTTTCATCTTGGACAAGTGTTGAGCATATTGTAACATATCTATAAGAAACGCCCAAGTCCTGTAGATATTTTTATAAGGCATGATAATAAAAGCAGCCGGGTGACTACTGGGGTCACTCTGGCTGCTTTTATTATCATGCCTTAGATTTCTCAACTACTTTGTAGTATTCACTTTTACACTATGAGCCTTCGCATGCTCGGCTTTCGGCAGGTTCAGTGTCAAGATACCATCGCTATAGTGTGCCTCAGCACGCTCCGCGTTGATAGGAGATGGCAGGGTGAAGGACTGCTGATACTGTCCAGACTGGAAACCGTGCCACAGGGCTGTTGCGCCTTCTGGCACCTGCACGTATGTTGTCCACTTCAAGCTCAACATGTCCTGTTGTGCTGTGATATCCACATCCTCTGGTTTGACGCCTGGTACGGGAAGCTGGAAAATGAACCCTTCTGCTGTCTCGAACAAGTTCGCCCCTGTGCCACGATTGCTCACAAGTCCACCAACGTTGGGAGAGATGAAGCTATCCGCGAAGAGGCGATCCATAGCGTCGCGGAGTGAAACGGCTTCGTTAAATGGGTTGTAGCGAGTGATGTTTGCCATTGTCGTATCTCCTTTCTCTCTAAAAAAAGAAGTAGTATTGAGTGGGTTCACTTGAACCTCCCTCATGTATCTTTCTTTTACTGGTCACAGTATATCCACTTCTATGTTAGAAGAACGTATGCAAAACGTTAGAGATATGTTAGAGATTTTGCAATGTGTCAAGTTTCATCCACTAGCTAACTGTCATCTCCTTCATATTTGCTATCACTTTTGCTATACGGTACAAGTCATTATCAGCAAATACAAACACCCAAGTTAGTGCCTCAACTGCACAGACTTGGGCGTTTCTACAACGGTTTAAGTGTACTTTGATGTAGGAGTTACACGGCTACTTTATTAGGGCCTATTAGGCCGTAGGTGTCTATGTTTTTATAGACCCGAATACTAACAAACGCGATGTGCAAGTTTTTTAAGCAACCAGCCGATCAAACTGGAGATAGGGAGCCTGCTCTTGCTGATTGAAGAAAAAGCAAACGGTATGCATCAACAGGCAGCGCAACAAGCGATTGCGCAGATG
>JAABUQ010000240.1_pt1 | contig 123301 bp, 113 predicted proteins | sample 5560001 | NCBI WGS metagenome assembly JAABUQ01 (sample SAMN10711888, study PRJNA513371) | rock metagenome | isolation source: Antarctica rocks | place: Antarctica: Victoria Land, Finger Mt nord | collected 2015-12-18 | reverse complement strand
TTGAACTGCTCTGTATTGGTATCAAACATGTAAATGCCACGTCTGGAGGCTATCCATATATCGCCCTGCACATCTTTAAATATGATCTGGACATAATTACTTGGAAGGCTTTGGGGATTATTAGCCTCGTACTTAAAAACCTTGAAATTTATACCGTCAAAACGATTTAACCCATCACTTGTAGCAAACCACATAAACCCTTTGTCATCCTGAATAATGCTGTTGATTATTCCGAACGAAAGGCCTTCTTTCAAAGAATATTTTATTACTTTTTTATTAAAAGATTTCTGAGAAAATACATTCAGGCCAACTAACATGCCCAGTAGTATAATAAAAAAGGTTCTTCTCATGAATTCAACTTAATCAATTTAACAGGATTATGTATTTAGATCACATTTGATCATTTTGTAAAAGACAGGTTCAAATTCAGCCATCCTGCCGATAAGTTTATCAAAGGCAGAATTCAAAAACGCTCGTCTGTTAAAGCGGAAATGGTACCCGTCCAAATAATTTTGTAACCGCTGGGGGCCGCATTTGTGATGGGTTCCCCTTAACCACCATCCCTTTATATTCATAATATACGTGTGCAACAATGGGAAACCGACCCCTTTATCACTTTTTTCCTTTGTCATGTTCCAGTCCTTGCCCAATGGCCAGTAACCTCGCCATCCGTCAGTTTTCACTGATGCCTTAGGGGCGATATGTGCATCAAATATCTTTTTGGGGCTACCTGCCGAAGCATCGTCTATTGCCCGGCAACAAGCCCTGCCAATAGTTGTTCTCCCTTTTTTATCAATCGCTTTTTCCATAGCAAGCACCGTCATATCCTAAACTTCCGTGGCTCCTGCCAGGCTCTCCAGCCGAAAACCCGCCTTTCAGGAACTCATCCACCCCTACATTGCCCGTCAATTCATGTTTGCCGCTACCCTTCGTGGCTTCCTGTATTTTAGCTTTCCATAACCAGGCACTGCGTTACTGGCAGCCAAATTCCTTTGAAAGTTCACAACCCGACATCCCTTTTTTACGGACCGAAACCCGGAAGGACATCTCGAATGCCTTTAACATCCGTAACTTACACTTATGAAACAGCGTCCCCGCCGTTGCCGGTTCATCATAACCGCAACTTTTGCATCGACGGTAGAGCCATTTTTTGCCTTTTCCATATTTTTGACCTTTGCATTTTAAGCAACAATGGCCTGCCGCCAACTTTTTATCTAAAATATATGCAGGCAACCGCGGTCTGTTTCAAACTTATCCCTAAATTCAGTAATACTTATTCCGCTAAACATATTGACATATTTAGCTTAAATATACTGAATAACGGGAGTTCGGGATAAGAAAAGTTTAAGAAAAGAGGGCAAAGGAATTATTTTTGTATGTAATTAATTGACCATTAATTAAGTACACTAAATCACACGCCAATGCTACGAGATAAAATTATAGAAATTTTCATTAAAGTGGATGACTTTTGTAAAGCGTTTGCCATTGAAATCAAAAAAATATCCGCTTGAAGGGATTAACGCTAAGGTTAGAAACAGGAAAGCATTGCTTTCAGATAGTGGGTGGGATAATTACCATGCTGATTGCTTTTCATACCGGTCCTACACCAATCTGAAACATTTTTTTCAGCAGCATATCTGCCTTTATTACAAAGATTGTTTTCCCGGACTTTTGTCTTATAATAATTTTGTAGAATTACAGCAACGGGCAGCAGTACCGATGATGCTTTTCCTTAAAACACATTGCCTTGGACAGTCTTCCGGGATTAACTTTATTGATTCGACCCATATAAAAGTTTGTCATAACAAGCGTATACATCATCATCGGATATTTGCGCAGGTAGCAGAAAGGGGGCAATGTTCCATCGGTTGGTTTTATGGCTTTAAACTGAACCTGATCATTAATGACAGAGGCGAAATGTTATCTTTTCACCTTGCTAAAGGCCATGTTGACGACAGAAATATTAAGCTGATGACCTCAATGACACAGGATATATCCGGCAAATTATTTGGTGACAAAGGCTATATCCCCAAAGTGCTGGCAGACCTGTCATGGGGTAATCGCATACAAATGGTTACCAAACCAAGAAAGAATATGAAAGGTTTTAACATCTCACAAACCGATAAGATACTGCTTAGAAAAAGAGCTCTTTTCGAATGTGTGAACGATGAACTGACCTAAAACGAGAAATTATCAAAAAAAGTGCAATAAGTAATACCTTAGGAAATTTATTTCTGTTAAAATATCCTTTATTATTGTTCCATGAGAGCAGTAATCCAACGCGTAAGCGAAGCATCTATAAAAATAAACGGTAGGACAACCGGCGAAATCGAAACCGGTTTTGTGGTTTTGCTGGGGATTGAAGAAGCTGATACGGAAGAAGATGTTGTCTGGCTGGCTTCAAAAATCATTGGTATACGTGTTTTTGCTGATGAAAACGGTTTAATGAACAAAGCTTTGGCAGATGTAAATGGCGATATTCTGCTGATCTCCCAATTCACGCTTTTTGCTCAAACTAAAAAAGGAAACCGGCCATCTTTCATCCGCGCGGCGAAACCCGAAAAAGCAATTCCTTTGTATGAAATGATGATTAAAACATTAGAAAACTTATTGGGGAAAAGTATTTCGACGGGGAATTTTGGTGCCGATATGAAAGTGAGTTTGGTAAACGATGGTCCGGTTACCATCATCATGGACACAAAAGACAAAGACAAACACTGATTTTATGACGATAAAAGAAGCACAGCAATTAGTAGATAAATGGGTGAACACAACCGGTGTCCGCTATTTCAACGAACTCACTAACACAGCCATTTTGATGGAAGAAGTGGGCGAAGTAGCACGCATCATGGCGCGGAAATATGGCGAGCAATCTTTCAAAAAATCAGACGAAAGCGTGAATTTGCCGGATGAAATGGCCGATGTTTTATTTGTGCTCATCTGCCTGGCCAATCAAACAGGCATTGATTTAACGGAAGCACTCGAAAAAAACATGGCTAAAAAGAGTATCCGGGATGCGGACCGGCACCGGAATAATGAGAAGCTGAAGTGAATTAGAATACCTTTATGCAAAATCAATATCGCCTTCGTGTTTTACTGCATAATTAATTGCAGCTTTTACAAATTCATTCAATGTAACACTTTTTTGTGCGGCAATAAACGCTGCTTGTTTGTGTAAATCAACAGGAACACGGACATTAAAAGTTCCTCTATAAGATTTCTCGGGCGTCTTATTTAACTCCAAGCAAGTATCTAAATAATCATCCACGGCTTCATGGAAAGCATTTTTTACTTCTTCAACAGATGTTCCTTCAAAAGTTACCACATCACTGATACCAAAAATACTACCGTATAGTACTTCGTCTTCAGGACTGAAATTTATGGTAGCCAGATAATCCTTATATTTTAAAAAATTAGTCATTGTTAAAGTTTTTCTTTCTCTTTTAAAGCATTAATTACGATTTCAAGTGCATACTTTTTTACAATATTGCCTGGATGAGGTTTATGTAAACTGATAATTGACCTTTGTTCATTGGCAAACTTTCTTCTGGAACCTCCAGTTTTACCAGTCGACAATTCTGAAAAACCAAAATACTTCAAAACAGCAATCAACTCGTCCCAAGTAAAATCTTTGGGAACAGAAAGTAATCTTGCTATTAATTTATCAGCTTTACTCAAGTTGCAACTGTTATTTAGTTACAAATATCTATAAAAATGTTTTAAATACAAACAGTCTGAAATATAAAAAAAGAAAGATATCTAAACCGCCAACTTCACCAGCTTCTCCCCTTCCAAAACCGGAATAGCCGTAGTTAAATCCATCTGTAAACAAAACTTGATATCTTCTTCAATTCCCAATTTTTTTAAACGTTCGCTGTGCGCCGTTTTTTGGAGATAAGCGTTGAGATCATTTTTTGCTAATTGAAAAAGATCATTTGCGGCAATGCCTGGATCATCCAGTTTGTAATGATTTGCTTTCAACTGATCAACAACAGCCCCGGCAAACAAAGTATCTTCCAGGTTGAAGTTGTTTTTCCAGCCGGCACAAACCAGTAAAATATTTTCCTGCTGATCTTTAAGCCAGTTGCACAATGCCGAAAGGTTTAAAAAAGAACCGATCACAATTTTTTTCGCTGCGCGGGACAAATGCAAAGCATGTGTACCGTTGGTGGTGGTGAGCACAACAGTTTTTCCGGCTACTTTTTCTTTGGTGTAAGAAAAAGGGGAATTGCCAAAATCAAAACCTGCAACTACTTCGCCGTTGCGTTCGGCGGCCAGCAAATAATCCAGTCCTTTTTCCCGGTAAGCCGCACATTCTTCCACTTGTGCAACCGGAATGACGGCTTCGGCGCCGTTTTCCATCCCGTAACAAATGGAAGACGTTGCCCGGAAAATATCAATAATAACGACAATGCTGTTTTCAATTTGGTAAAGCGGAAGCAGTGCGGGCGTTAAGCAGGTTTCAATAGTTGGTTTTTCGTTCATGGCAGCAATAGTACAAACACCAATTTTTAGGGGGTAAAAGAAGCATTAAAGCTTTATTTATAAAAAGGCGGCTTCACTATTTTGGCTTTTATTTTTTGATCACGGATTTTGATGTAAATTTCGGTTCCTTCTTTAGCGAAAGCAATTCTCACATAACCCAAACCAACTGCTTTTTGCAAGGAAGGCGATTGCGTGCCCGAAGTTACTTTGCCAATTACGTTTCCTTCTGCATCTGTAATTTCGTAATCGTGGCGCGGAATGCCGCGTTCCAGCATTTCAAAACCAATCAGTTTTTTGCTGATGCCGTTTTCCTTTTGTTTCTTCAACGCTTCCGAATTCACAAAATCTTTGCTGAACTTGGTTACCCAGCCTAAACCAGCTTCCAGCGGCGAAGTAGTGTCATCAATATCGTTTCCATACAAACAGAAACCCATTTCCAAACGCAAAGTATCCCGCGCCGCCAGGCCAATTGGTTTAATGCCAAAAGGTTCGCCTGCTTTAAAAATGGCGTTCCAAATGGTTTCGGCATGTTTGTTATCAAAATAAACCTCAAAACCACCGGCACCGGTATAACCTGTTGCAGAAATAATTACATTGCTGACACCGGCAAACATGCTTCTTTTAAAGGTATAATATTCCATTGAAGCCAGATCAACTTCCGTTAAGCTTTGCAATGCTTCGGCTGCTTTCGGGCCTTGCACGGCCAGCAGCGAAGTGCGGTCGGAAATGTTTTTCATCTCCACCCCATAATCATTGTATTTTAAAATCCAGTCCCAGTCTTTTTCTATATTAGAAGCATTTACCACCAGCATGTACGTTTTTTCGTCCATGCGGTAAACCAGCAGGTCATCTACAATTCCACCGTTTTCGTTGGGCAAACAGGAATACTGTACTTTGCCGTCGTACAATTTTGAAGCATCGTTGCTGCTTACTTTTTGGATGAGGTCTAGCGCTTTATCACCTTTCAAAATAAATTCGCCCATGTGGCTTACATCAAAAACACCGACTGCTTTACGCACCGTTTCGTGCTCGGCATTAATTCCGGCGTATTGAACGGGCATGTTATAACCGGCAAAAGGAACCATTTTAGCGCCGGTTTTTATGTGAACAGCAGTAAGGGCAGTATTTTTCATTAATATATTTTTGTGCGGCAAAAGTAGCAAAATAAGAAGAAGGACAACAGAAATCAGGTTGTTGCAGATGCACTGCCGTCCAATGGTTTTAAAAACGGGTCTTGAACACGAAAAGTTAAGCGGTGATAAGATGTAAAACCTTTTTCCAATATGGCCAAACGGTGCTTAATGGTTGGATAACCTTTGTTTTGATGCCAGTGATAGTCCGGGTATTCTTCGGCCAGTTGTTTCATATAATCATCGCGGTAAGTTTTTGCCAACACGGAAGCTGCAGCAATACTAAAATATTTACAATCGCCTTTAACAATACAGGCATGATCAAGCGAAGCATATTTTTTAAACCGGTTTCCGTCTATGATCAAAAAACCGGGTTGCAAAGGAAGCTTGGCCACAGCGCGGTGCATCGCTAAAATGGATGCATTTAGAATATTGATCCGGTCAATCTCTTTATTATCAACCCAGGCAACAGCAAAAGCCAAAGCATGTTTTTCGATTTCCAGGCGCAATTGAGAACGGGAGCTTTCGTCCAATTGTTTAGAATCGTTAAGTTTAGGGTGGTAAAAATCAGCAGGTAAAATTACGGCAGCGGCAAACACGGGGCCTGCCAGGCAGCCGCGCCCGGCTTCATCACAGCCGGCTTCGGGCAATTGCTGTTGATACCGGGCCAAAAGCGGTTGCTTGTCATTCATCGGCTTTCAATTTAAAAGCACAAATGCTTCTTTTATCGCCTAAAAATTGATAAGTAAGCAAAAGATCATTTACAGCAAATGGTGAGCAGCGTAATATCATCAATGGGTTTTCCTTTTACCAAACGGTTGCTTTGTTCGAGTATTTTGGTGTTAAATTGATCGGGCTTGAGTTTACCGTGGGTTTTTACATACTCGCTTACCTTTTTTTCGTTCCAAAGCGGGCTTTCTTCGTCGTACTCAATCAAACCATCGGTATAATTAAAAACCATGAACTCTTCGTCCAGCAGCATTTCGCCGGTATTGATAAATGGCAGTTTATCCAGCGCCCCAATCATCGTGGTGCCTTGTTTTAACTCAGTTATATAACCCTGATGATAAACTATTGATGGATTGTGGCCGGCATTGATATAAGTGAGCAACCGTGTTTGCTGGTTGAATTTCCCCAGGAACATGGTGATGAACTTTTCGCCCTTAGTGGTTTTGATGATCACATCGTTCAGCTTTGTAATGATTGTTGGAAGATCCTCCTCTACAGATGCCCAGGCACGTAAACTGGCCTGCAAATTGGCCATCAGCAAAGCGGCCGAAACGCCTTTTCCAGAAACATCTGCAATACACCATAAAAACTCGTGCTCGTTCAGGCGGATAAAATCGTAATAATCGCCGCCTATATTTTGATGGGGAAGATAGCGGGCGCCAACTTCAATCCCTGGTTCGTTAAAAACAGTTATCGGGATCAGCATTTGCTGCACATCGCCTGCCAGCTCCATCTCACGCTGAAAACGTTCTGCTTCTATCCGCTTATTGAACAGTTTCTTGTTCTCCAGGGCAACCATGATTACGTTGGTAAGCGTCTGGATGAAGTTGAGGTCATTGCCCATCATTTGCTGTGTGGTTTTAAAATCACCGATCAGCGCAAAAGCCAGCAGTTTATTATTTTGAAAAACAGGAATAAAGTAATCGTAATTGTTCAGCACAACATCTTCATAAGAACTGACCGCAACCGGGCCTTTAAATTTCCATAATCCTTTACAAGCCTTAAAAAGCACTTTATGCTGCTCAAACTCGCCCCCGTAATAAGAAATACATTTAAAACGGCCTTCTATCTCGGTCATAAACCTAAATTTGCCCACATGGAGGTAATCTTTCATGATCACTTCCAGCATATCCACCAAAACGATAGTAGCAGCACTTTTATTGATGGCTTGTGTTATTTCCAACAATGCATTTAATTCTGCCTGTCTTTTTAAAAGCAGGCGGATCAATTCATCTTCTTCGGAATGATTGGTATAGCTCTGCATGAATTATAATTCTTCTCCTGTCATTTCTCGAGTTAAATACGCGTGTTTTGAGATTTTACATCAAACGCATCCCTCAGCCCAATAGTTACCACATTAAATGCATAAACCATCATCATAATGGCTAATCCCGGCAAAACAGCGAGATAAGCCGAATCTATAACAATATATCCATAATGATCTTTAATCATGCCGCCCCATGTTGGTGCAGGAGGCTGGGCACCGTACCCCAAAAAACTTAAACCAGCCTCCAGCAAAATAGCCGATGCAAAATTTGAAGCGGCCAATACTAAAATTGGCCCGGTAATATTAGGCAAAATATGGTGCCTTACAATACGGTAATTACCAAAACCTAAAGCACGCGCCGCTTCTACAAATTCTACCTGTTTAAGCGCGATTACCTGCCCGCGCACTAATCGGCCAACTTCAACCCACATCGATAGCCCTACGGCAACAAATATTTGCCATAAACCTTTGCCCAGGGCAAAAGAAATGGCAACAACCAGCAGCAAAGCAGGCAGTGCCCACAAAACATTCATCAGCCAGCTTAAAAGCCCGTCTGTTTTTCCACCGTAATAACCTGCTGCAGAACCAATAGTTACACCAACGATTAAACTGATAATAACTGAAACGAAGCCTACGGCCAGCGAAATCCGTGCACCGATGATCAGCCTGCTCAGCATATCGCGGCCGTAAATATCCGTACCAAGCCAGTAGGTCTTTTTGATGATCTGATGATCAAGGATTTCTTTTCTTACCGATTGCACAGATGCTTCTTTTAACACCTCTTTTTTCATGTTTAATGCTGAATGGCTTAACGATGTACTTTTTTCGGCACTGATTTTATAGCTGTTATAGGCTGTTTCTGCTGCCACATCTTCATCACCAATATATTCGCGAACATAAACAGAATCCTTGTTGAAATGAAAAGACGTAATCGGAATGTTACGCCAGGGGGAAGGCTGGCCAAACAGCATTTTTTGCAGGATGTTCACCGTATCTGTACGGTCCTGCTTTTTGATGCGGAGCAGCATAAAAGAAGCACCCGGTTTTTTTAAACTCAATTGCACCAGCATATCATTGGCTTGCGGCGTATCGTCAGGCGTGATCAGATAGCCCAGAATTGCGATAAGCGAAGTAATTATGATCAATAACATCCCTGCTACGGCTATTTTATTTTTAAGGAAAACTTTCCAGTTGGGGGCAGAAGGGTCAGATGCGGTCAATGTTTAATCAAATAGAAATGTTTAAAGCTTAAATATAGGCTTAGATACTTAAAGCAAAAGTACATTTAAAAAATATTTTCAATGTACTTTTCTGCCTTTCCACTCGTAAGTACCTTTGTTGCCGATAACACCGATATAAACCACATAAAACACATGCAGCAAAGAACCTAAAGGCAAAAGCAGCACCAATTTTTGCCGGTTAAAAAAAGCATTGACCAGCAACAGAAAACCACCTTCGGCGGCTATTTTAAAAAACAGTTGCAGCACAGCAACTTTTAAAAAGTAATGATTGAAAATTCCGGCCGTAAAATTAATCAATATAATACTGTTAAAAAGCCAAAAACCTACAGCAAGCGCCACAATAGCTTTATCTTTATATTTTACAGCCTTGGATGCCCATCGGCGGCGTTGCTGCTTAAACTCTTCCCAGTTCTGTTTGGCATGTGTATAAACTATGGCTTCCCGCTGTTTTAAAAAACCAATTCCGCCGGGGTATTTTGCCGCAATTTTTTGCAGCAACAGTTCGTCGTCCCCGGAGGCCAGGTCGTCAATTCCTTTAAAACCGCCTACTTCATTAAATATGCTCTTTTTATAGGCTAAGTTTGCACCGTTGCAGGTTGATGCTTTTTTGTTGCCGATGGTAGCCGCACCCAGGCCAATAAAAGCCGAAAACTCCAGCGTTTGCAAACGCTCGAACAGGTTTTGGTCTTCAAAAAAAGCAACCGGCGAGGATAGCATCAGCACATTACTTTCTTCAAAACGGCCCACTACAGCTTCCAGCCAGTGCGGACCCATCCTGCAATCTGCATCGGTAGCCACCATCAAATCCCCTTTTGATAATTTAATCGCTTCGCTGATTGCTTTCTTTTTGTATGAATTTAAAGGCTGGTCTTCTTTTAGCTGAAGCAATTTAACACCACGATCTGCATACCTTCTGATGATTTCGGCTGTCCGGTCTGTCGAATGGTCATCTGCAATGATTACTTCCAGCAGCTCTTTCGGATACTGCTGCGCCAAAATATCCTCAATGGTTTTATGGATGCCGGCTTCTTCGTTCCGCGCCGCAATAAGTACCGTTACTTTGGTTTGATATCCTGTTTTTACCCTATAAAAAGCTTGCCGGACACGCAGCCACCCGCAAATGAGGAAAATGAATAAAAGCACATATAAAGCAGTAAATAAGATTGCTGCCGAACTAAGTATTGTTGCCAAAGAAATTAAGTTTGAGTACAAAAACAGACCCTAAAATAGCCGGAATAATTAAATTGATGAGCCAGATACAAGAAACACACGCTATAATTGCAACAGATTGTGCAGTGATGAACCCAAACAGGTACGTAGCAATAAAATTACGCACGCCAATATCCAGCAGGTCCAGCGATGGAATGGCCGACTGGATAAAGAACAGGTTAAAAACCATCAGCATCACCGGAACCAAATGTAGGCCGGGCAACAAAATATGGATCAGGATGTAATATTGCGATGAGAAAACAGCAAAGCGTGCCAGGCTTAGCAACATGATATAACAGAGCTGCGGAAAGCTGTACCGGGCCATGATACTGAAAAACCGATGATATTTTCTTAAAAACTTTACTTTATCCAGCAAAAAAACCAGCCAGCGGACACGAAAATAAAACAGCAGCATCAGGAAGATAAAAACCCCTGCCAGCAAAGTTATTCCCAGTGAAAGCCATGTATTTAAGTGCAGGTAAGTGTGGACAAAATAAAGCAGCGAAAGCGAGCCCACCACATTGGTGACCGTATTTTGGCCAAATGCACCAACTGCCATTGCAAAAATGCCATGTACACGTTTTCGTGGAGGAAGGTACAAAATGCGGCCTCCATATTCGCCAATTCGGTTTGGGGTGATAATGGCCATCGTTAATCCGCAAAACACTGCTTCTATGGCTTTCCATAACCGCATCCTTTCGAGCAGCCGGGTCAAATACTTCCACTTTACAGCCTCCAGCAACCAATTAAAAAGCATCAAAACTGTTACAATTGTCAGTGCTGCATAAACTTCTGTTTTACCAATTTTATAAATCCTGTTTACAAACTGCGCTAAGTTTTGATTATTGTTGATGTGCCGGTAAACAAACCAGATGGTCAGTAGTACAATACCAATTTTTAAAAGGTAACTAAGGGTTTTACGGGCAATACGGGCCAAGTCGAATATTTTTGCAATGTTACGAAATTGACTTATACTTGTTTTATGCAGGTGGAAAAATCGAAGGAGCGTATTATTTTAGGGATTGACCCCGGAACGAAAGTAATGGGTTACGGATTGGTGAAAGAGAACGGACAAAAACTGGAACTGCTGAGTTTGGGCGTAGTGAAGATGGGCCACCTGGACGACCACATGCTGAAACTACAGCGCATTTTTGAAAAAACAGTTAACCTGATTGATAATTATCAACCGGATTGTTTAGCGATTGAAGAACCTTTTTACGGTAAAAACATCCAGGTAATGCTAAAATTAGGCCGGGCACAAGGCGTGGCAATGGCGGCAGCACTTTCCCGTAACGTTACAATTACCGAATATTCGCCCCGAAAGATCAAGCAAGCAATCACCGGGAACGGCAATGCCAGCAAAGAACAGGTTGCTGCCATGCTGCAAAACTTGTTGAAATTTAAAGAAACGCCTGATTTTTTGGATGCTACGGATGGCCTGGCAGTTGCCGTTTGCCATTCTTTTCAAAAGATCAATACAAAAGTTGGTGATAAAAAGAGCTATACGGGCTGGGAATCTTTTGTAAAGGATAATGTGAAACGGATAGCCTCGCCGGTAATACCAAAAAAAGTAGTGTAAAAGAAGCATGATGCTTCTTTTACACAGGTAAAACCTTAATCTTCCCGCAACGCTTCTTTAATTTTTTCGGCAGTTGCTTCCATTTCTTCTTTGCTGAAGCTTAATTTCGGCCGGGAGAAATTCATATCATTCACTTCGTTCATCGGAATCAAATGAATGTGCGCATGAGGAACTTCCAACCCGATTACCGCAACGCCCACTTTTATACACGGAATTACTTTTTTGATTCCTTCGGCTACAATTTTAGTAAAGATCATCAGGCCGTTGTAAGTCTCGTCATCGAGATCAAAAATATAATCTACTTCTTTTTTTGGAATGACAAGTATATGGCCAGCAACAAGCGGGCTCACATCCAGAAAAGCCAGAAAATCTATGCTTTCTGCAACTTTGTACGCTTCAATTTCGCCAGAAACGATTTTAGAAAATATGGTTGACATGGTTTTTGGTTTTTATAATGTAGTAATCGGCGATTGTCATGCCGAACTTGTTTCAGCATCTCTCCTGATAAGTAAACTCTATTTAAAATTGTTAAACGTTAATCTTTCCGATGGGATGCCGAAACGAGTTCGGCATGACAAAAACTATCGGCTGATCTCCATAATTTCAAATTCGATCTTCCCGGCCGGAACGGTAATTTCTGTTTTATCGCCTACTTTTTTGCCCAACAAACCTTTGGCAATGGGTGAAGTAACCGAAATTTTCCCGGCCTTAAAATCAGCTTCCGTTTCGGATACCAACTGATATTGCATGATGGCGCCATTTTTCAGGTTTTTTATTTTGACGATAGACAAAGCCAGCACTTTGGAAGTATCCATTTTAGATTCGTCCAGCAAACGTGCATTGGCCAATACTTCGCCCAGTTTGGCAATTTTTGCTTCATGCAAACCCTGTGCTTCTTTTGCCGCATCATATTCTGCATTTTCCGACAGGTCGCCTTTATCTCGCGCTTCTGCAATAGCTTTCGCAATGGATGCACGGCCTTCTGTTTTTAAATATTGCAATTCTTCTTTGAGTTTTTCCAAACCGTCTTTTGTGTAATAAGCAACCTCTGCCATAACCCGTATTTTTATTATGAATAATCCTTATAAACTAAAACATCCCTCTCCGAAAAGAAGGATGCAATTTTGTAAAAAACAAACAAGACTACACCGGCTTGCCTGCATAGTCTTTTTTTTATTAGAACGAAGATAAATATTTTAAATAATAAACTCCAAATTTTTCAGCTTTTCGGCCAGCACTTCGCTTATTTTCCGGTACGAATCAAACGTCCAGCCGGCAATATGCGGTGTAAGTAATACGCGGCCCGAATTTTTCAGTTCATCAAACCAGCTTTGTCCGCCCAAAGCCGGGAACTTTTCCGTTTCCAGCACATCCAAACCTGCGCCCAGGATTTTATCGCTTTTCAACCCGTTTAAAATGGATTGAACTTTAGCGATCTCCCCACGGGAAGTATTCAACAAAAATATGGGCTTGCGGAAATGGAACAGATATTCATCGTCCACCATTCCCTTCGTTTCGGCAGTTAAGGGAATATGAAAGCTGAGCACGTTGCTTAACCGTACAATTTCTTCCATGCTTACTTCCCGTGCAAATTTGTCGGAAAAACCAGTTTTATATTTATCGTAAGCAATCACTTCCACCCCAAAACCCCACAGCTTTTGAGCGAAGCTTTTGCCCATGTGGCCGTAACCGATGATGCCAACCGTTTTGCCTTTCAATTCGTAACCGCGGTTTCCTTCACGGTCCCAAATGCCATTTCTGATCTCCTGATCTGCCTTTCGAAAATTATTCATCAGCGAAAGCAGCAAACCAACCGCATGTTCACCAACGGCATCACTGTTTCCTTCGGGCGCATTGATGCAGGCTATACCTTTTTCTATGGCATATTCTTCATCAATATTATCCATTCCGGCACCGGCGCGCGCAATAAAACGCAGGTTTGTTGCGGCATCCATCATCTCTTTATCTACTTGAAATTTGGTGCGGATGGCCAAACCTTGATAATCAGCAATAACGTTTAACGTTTTTTCCCTGGTAAAAGAAGTATCGATGGTGCAGGTATAACCTAATTTTTCCGCAGCTTCAACAAAAGCCGGATGGAGATCGTCAACAATTAATATTTTTTTATTGGGATTGAGATTAGACACTATGTTTGAATTTCAGGCAAAGATAGTGGATAATTTAAAATGAGGTTTGATTGGGATTTTCTTGATTAATTAATTGTCCATTTTATTGTTGCAATTCCAATTTAATTCAAGCAGCTGTATAAAACTTCTTAGCCTAAGAAGCTGTTTAAGTTTATGTCTAAAGAAATGCCGTGCTTCTTTTAGCCCTGTAAAATTAGTGCTTGTAGCAGATCAGGCATCAATAAAAAAATACAAAACGTAAGTTTTTAGGTGATAAAAGAAGCATGAAAGATATGCCGGATCGTTTTTAAACAGCTTCTAAAGATTGTCCTACAAACTTAAATGTCTTAGCGAGGAATAATAATTTGAATTTCTCGCATACCATAATCTCTGTCAAATGGCAGCTTCACCTTTCAAGAAGATAACTATATTTTGTATAATAGAAAGATTATTAAAAGTAAGCTTTCAGCCAATTTACCATAAGATAATCTTAAATGCTTTAAAGCACGTGTAATTTGATTTTCAACTGTTCGCTTTGAAATTCCAAGCTTAATCGCAATTTCATCATTGTTTAATTGATCTATACGGCTCATCCAAAAGATTTCCTGGCATCTTTTGGGTAAGATATTTAAATAATTAGATAGTAAATGTTCAAAATCATCATGTTTGAACTTGTCTTCTGCACGATTACTTACAACTATGTCAATTACGTCATCATAACTATCAATGAATTCTATAGGCGATATTTTAATCGATCTTAAATAGCTAAACACATGATAACGTATAGCTACATATGAGTAATTGTTAAAATTTTCGATCTGCAGATTCTTTCGCTTTTCCCATAATGATACAAATAAATCGCTAAGGACTTGTTTGGAAATTGTTGAATCATGAAGATAATAATTAGCGGATTTATAGATTTTTTTCCAGTACCGATTGTACAAGGTAGAAAAAGCACGCCTATCATCAGACAAGGCTATAGCTTCCCATAACTGTTCATCAGTAATTAAATTGCCGTTCATAATTGGTAAGCTAAATATAGCTGATTTTCAGTCATGAAATAAATAAATAATTTTTTATGTGTGTTTGATTAGATAAACACGTCTTTATAACAAAGACCAATCATGAACGCTGAAGAATACCTTGCGCTATATGAAAAATACATAAATGGACAATGCACACCTGAAGAAAAGGCATTGCTAATGTCCTATAAGGATAAATTTAATTTTATTGAAAATTTTTCAGAAGCACCGTTAACCCAGGAAGAATTAAAGATCAAATCCGAAACTTATGCTGAAATTAAAAGCACCCTTAATCTAAACAAACCTGTATTTAAATTAAGCAAATGGTGGTCCGTAGCCGCGGCGATTACAATCATAGCGGGTGCCGCCTTGTTTATTAATAAGAGGCAAACGCCAATAGCAATTAATCAGCAGGCGCAGAATGTGAAGAAAGCCGTGCAACAGGTTAAAAGTAGCAAATCGCCCGTATTAACTTTAGGGGATGGAAGTATCATCGCACTTAATAATGTGAAAGACGGTACTGTGCTATCTAATGGCAATGCTGCCATTAAGAAATTGAAAGATGGCACATTGCTTTACGAACCGGTATCTGATAACAACACACCAGTTGTATACAACACAATAACTATTCCCAGAGGTAATCAATATCAAGTTGTTTTGCCCGATGGTACTAACGTTTGGCTGAATTCAGAATCAACATTAACCTATCCAACTAAATTTACCGGCAATGAACGAAATGTCAAATTGACTGGAGAGGGGTATTTCGAAGTAACGAAAAATAAGAAAATGCCTTTCAAAGTTGCGGCCAACGGAACTGAAATTGAGGTGTTAGGGACACATTTTAATATTTCTGCCTATAAAGATGATGAGGTTGTAAAGACAACCTTGTTAGAAGGATCAGTTAAATTATCAAACGACAAAACTCAGGCATTAATTAAACCGGGGCAGCAAGGTGTACTTTCAGGCGACAGTTTTGATATCAAGATTGAACAGGCTAAAATTGATGAAGCTATGGCCTGGAAGAATGGCTACTTCATATTCCACGACGAAAATATTGTAAACATCATGAAGAAGGTGTCGCGCTGGTACGATGTGGATGTCGAATACAAAGGCAATGTGAAAAATTATGAGTTTGGTGGGTCAATCTCAAAATATAGTGACATAACGGGCTTATTGCATATTATGGCGCTTACGCACACTATTCATTACAAAATTGAAGGAAGGAGGGTTATTATAATGGAATAACCTTATTTATATGATTGATAAAATACCGGGAGCGTTGGCGTGCCCCCGGTATAACTGATAATCAGTTATCAAGTAAATCTAATAATCGAATCCAACACCCAATTATTTAATTAAACCTAATACTCAAATGTATAAAAATTCTACTGGAAACAGATGCAGGGGTACGCTCTGCATATTATCTAAATCTATTCTGGTTATGAAATTGTCACTTATTTTGCTGTTGGCCACACTATTGCAGGTCAGGGCTTCATCTTTTGCGCAAAAGATCAGCCTTAATCTGGATCATGCCACATTAACCCAAACATTAAAAGAAATTGGTAAACAAAGTGGTTACAATGTATTTTATGATGCTAAACTGTTAAGAAAGGCTTCGCCTGTAAGTATCAAAGCAAGCAATGCGCCCTTGACTGATGTATTAAATCAATGTTTTGAACAGCAAACATTTACTTACACTATTGAGGATCGCACTATAGTAGTAACACCAAAAAAACTACCGGAGAAATATCCTGTAGCTGCTCTTACCGTTACAGGCACAGTTACCGATTCGAAAAATCAAACCCTGCCTGGTGTAAACGTGTCAATAAAAGGAACGTCTACGGGCACCGTAACAGATGAATCTGGTAAATATTCTATTAAATTGCCTGACGGGAAGGGAACGCTTGTATTTTCCTCCATAGGATATGAAACAAAGGAAGTTTACACAACTACGAGTCCGGTTAATGTAACATTAGTTGAAAAGTTATCAGGCTTATCCGAAGTTGTGGTAGTGGGTTATGGCACGCAAAAGAGGGTCAACCTGACCGGGGCTGTTGCTACGGTCGATATGAAAAAGCAACAGAACGCGCCATTAACCAATGCGTCGCAGTTACTGCAGGGCGTAGAAGGGGTTTATGTAAACCAGGCCGGCGGTCAGCCGGGCCGGGATGTGGCAACTGTACGCATAAGAGGCGTTGGCACCTTAAACAATAACAATCCGCTGGTTCTGGTTAATGGCGTGGAGTTCGCACTGGAGAACGTGAACCCTGCTGACATTGAAAGTGTCTCCGTTTTAAAGGATGCGTCATCAGCAGCCATATATGGATCAAGGGCGGCAAACGGGGTTATCTTAATAACCACTAAAGGCGGTAAAAAAGATAAATTTACGGTTGATTATAATTTCTATGCAGGAAGTCAAAGAGTGAATTACCTGCCTGATTTTGTAAAAGATCCTGTTCAGTTTATGGAACTACGTAACCAGGCACAGCGTAATGAGGGCAAAACTGCGGTTGACTACTCCGATGCGCTGATAGCAGAATATAAAAGCGGTATGCTTACAGATCCAAGCATATATCCCAATAATGATTGGCTGAACATTATGTTTAATCCTGGTTCCATTCAAAACCATGACCTGCGTTTCAGCGCAGGAACGGATAAAATAACCTATGCCTTGTCCTTAAATTACCTCAAACAGGATGGCGTATTAAGGGGTACGGATTCAAAAAGATATGCACTTTCCTACAATACAGTAGCCAATATAAGTGATAAGCTTAAAGTAGGTGCTTATTTGAACGCTTCTTATAAAGATATCAATGAGCCGGTAGCAGGTGTTGCAAATTTAATGGAAATGACTTTTAAAGCTCAGGCATTTCACCCTACCTATCTTCCTGACGGCAGATATGCTAATACTTTTATTCGTACACCGGGGCACAATGTTTTCAGAAACCCGCTGGTATTGGCAGATGAAGGGCAAAATAATAGCAAGTTGCAACAGGTACTTCTTAATATATTTGCTGAATACAAACTACCGCTTAACATTACTTACAAAATAAACGGTGCGATAAACAAAGGTGATGACTTTATATCGCAATTTGTACCTGAAATTTATACCTATCAGGTGAAAACACTTGAGACACAGCTAATTCCTTTCGATGGGCAAGGTAATCGCGGAACAAGACAAGCCAATCCAGCGAGCTTAAATACAACTTTGTTTAATACGCTTAATTGGGATAGTAATTTTACAGGGAAGCATAATTTAAAAGCACTTGCCGGGTTCAGCCGGGAAACTTTCAGCAATCGTAATTTTTATGCCCGCAACGAAGGTTATCTGGGTAATACGCTTTATGAGTTGAACGCGGGTTCGACCAACCCCGCTGTTGGCGGTACATCGTCAGCCTCAAGGCTTAATTCATTTTTCGGCCGTGTAAATTACATATTTGATGACAAATATTTGGCAGAAGGTAACTTCCGTTACGATGGGTCATCCAGGTTTGCCCAGGGCCGACAGTGGGGATTCTTCCCGTCTTTCTCTTTGGGGTGGAGAATCAATAAAGAAAAATTTATGGAAAATGCTACGTGGGTTGACGAATTAAAACTTCGCGCGTCTATCGGTCAGTTAGGTAATCAGAATATTGGTTTGTTCAGGTATGTCAACCTGGTAACGCTTGGCCCCGATTATCCATTTGGCTCAACGATATCATCCGGTGCTGCTGTAACGGCCTACAATGACCCTACCATTACCTGGGAAACCACAACCATCGGTAACATTGGTTTTGATGCGAGCTTATTTAAAAATAAGATCACAATTACCGCAGATGTTTTCAAAAAGCGTACGACCAATATTTTAAATTCGGTCACCATACCTGATCAGATTGGCTCGTTAACCGGCCCAATTAAAAATATTGGAACGGTTGATAATATCGGTTTGGAGATAAATTTAGGATTTAACCAGTCACTCGGGGATTTTCGTGTCAACCTAAGCGGCGGTTTTACCTACGTAAAAAATAAGGTTGTTGATCTTCGCGGTGGGGTAATTTATTCCGGAAGACAAATAATAACCGAGGGTTCACCAATAAACTCATATTATCTGATCAATGCAGCAGGTATTTTTCAAACTCCACAGGAGATTGCATCAAGCCCATTTCAAAACATCAATACCAAACCCGGGTATATAAAATACCAGGATGTTAACGGCGATAAAGCCATTACCGAAGCAGACAGGACTATTCAGGGCAGCAACATCCCCAAATTAACTTACCAGTTTAACCTTAATTTAAGCTATAAGCGTTTTTCGTTGAGTACGTTTTTCCAAGGAGTAGGTACTGTTTACACATATACCGAAAATATTGGCGCCATGCCCTTCTGGTTCGGTACTTCTGTTACCAAAGAATGGGTTACCGACTCCTGGACACCACAAAATACCAATGCCAAGCTTCCAATTATTACCACCTTCGAGGGGAGTCAAACCGAAAATTTCAGAAGCTCCAATTTCTGGCTAAGAAATGCGGCGTATCTCCGTATGAAGAACATTCAGCTAAGCTTTAGCCTTCCCGAAAAATGGGTAGGTAAAATTGGAATGAAACGAGCTTTGTTGTTTGCTAATGGTCAGAACCTTTTGACTTTTACCCCATTAAAGGGCTTTGACCCTGAAAAAAACCTGAGCGGTTCTACATTTTATGAGTTCCCTACAGTAAAAACGATTACAGCCGGGATTAATGTAACATTTTAAATTGACAAAAATGAAAAGATATATAAAAGCATTTATAATCACTTGCGCCTTGGCCACAGTGCAAACAGGATGCAAGAAAGATTTAATAATTAATCCAAGTGATCAGTATAGCGAAACTAATTTCTGGAAAACACAGGAAGATGCTCTGGCTGGTCTATCAGGTTGTTATAATTCACTTTATGATTGTCAAAATTGGTTTTACGAAACCGATATGATAACCGCAAACGGTTTGGCGTATAATGAAGCAAACGGAACTGATGCTATTGCAAGAGGGGCACATACTACTATCACTGGATTGGTAGTGAGCCGTTGGACACAAGGTTACCGTGGCATTGGGCGCACAAATACATTTCTTGAAAAAGTGAATGCTATTGAGATGCCTGATGATTTTAAAAAAAGGATAATTGGAGAGGCTAAGTTTTTAAGGGCGTTTTATTATTTGGGCCTTGTGGATTGTTTTGGCGGAGTTCCGCTTATTACAGCCGCTCCGAATGTAGATACGCAGAAAGACCTGCCCCGCAATACAGCTGCAGAAGTTACGGCCCAGATATTAAAAGACCTGGACGAAGCAATACCGACATTGCCAATAGCTTATTCTTCCGGCAGCGATCTGGGCAGGATAACCAAAGGTGCGGCTATGGCCTTAAAGGCAAGGGTTTTATTATATAATAGCCGTTGGACCGAGGCAGCAGCTGCCGCAAAAGCGCTGATGGATTTAAACGCTTACACGCTTTTTCCCAATTACCGTACCATGTTCATGCTGGCTAACGAACATAACGTTGAAGTGATTTTTAACGTGGAGTATCAGTTGCCACGCTTTGTACATAACTTGGAAAATGCAAGCTATACTTTAAACATTCCGGCACCAACAAAAAATCTTGCTGATGTATATTTAATGACAGACGGTAAGACAAAGGAAACATCATCCTTGTATAACCCTGCAAAACCATTTGATAACCGCGACCCACGGCTGCTACAGACGATTTATCCGGTTGGCTATATGTTTAACGGCAGACTGACCGCGCCAAACAACGTGGTAACAACGGGCTTTGGTTTAAAAAAATATAATAATTTAACAGATAACGATGTGCAGGCGGCTCCAAAAGCAAATAGTTCTGAAATCAACTTAATATTCATCAGGTATGCAGAGGTGTTGCTAACTTATGCTGAAGCAGAGAATGAAGCAGCAGGCCCGGATGCGAGCGTTTACAAAGCAATTAGCCTGGTTAGAAAACGTCCATCTGTTAATATGCCTGATCTGCCTCCCGGCCTGAGTAAAGAACAGATGCGGGAAGAAATAAGGCGTGAGCGAAGGGTTGAGTTTGCTTTTGAGGGGTTATATTACAGCGACATTAAGCGATGGAAAACTGCGGAGGTTGAGAACAACGGTCCGATATACAATTATCAGAACGTAGTAAAAAGCATGCGCACCTTTAATAAAAACAGAGATTATTTATGGCCGATACCAAGCAATCAAATACAAATTAACCCGAATTTGCAACAGAATCCAGGCTGGTTCTAAAAAACAAATTATTAAATCATGAAAATAGCAAAGTTCACTATCTATGTAGTTATGGCCATTCTGGAAGCATTGTCGTTACAGGCGTTTTCACAGGGCATTCATAAAGGAGACAAAAGTTTTAAAAAACCAAACGTAATCCTCATTTATTCAGACGATCAGGGTGCTGCAGATTTAAATATTTATGGCTCAAAAGATTTACAGACACCAAATCTTGACCGTCTCGCCCGAAGCGGTGTAAGGTTTACAAATTTTTATGCGGCATCACCTATTTGCTCTCCGTCCAGGGCCTCGTTGCTCACTGGCCGGTATCCACAGCGTGCAGGACTGCCGAATATGGCATCTTCAAAGGAAGGGGATGGAGGAATGCCAGCTAGCCAGTATACAATGGCCGAAATGTTTAAAGAAGGAAGTTACAAAACCGCGCACGTGGGCAAATGGCATATAGGGTACACACCCGAGACCATGCCGAACCAGCAAGGATTCGATTATTCCTTCGGCTTCATGGGCGGATGCATTGATAACTATTCACATTATTTTTATTGGGATGGCCCTAATCGTCATGATTTATGGAGGAATGGCCAGGAGATTTGGGAGTCGGGCAAATATTTTCCGGATCTAATGGTAAAGGAATCGAACGATTTTATAGAAAAAAATAAAAATCAACCATTCTTTTTATACTTGGCACTTAACATTCCGCATTATCCTTTACAAGGTGAAAAAAAATGGCTCGACTATTATAAAAACCTACCATCACCAAGAAACAAATATGCCGCGTTTGTCTCGACAATGGATGATAAGATAGGTTTAATACTGAAAAAGTTGGACGAATTAGGGTTAACTGAAAACACGATCGTGATTTTTCAACCTGACCAAGGATTTTCTGAGGAGATCAGGACTTTTGGTGGTGGCGGTTCTGCAGGTGCACTTAGGGGATCAAAATACAGTTTGTTTGAAGGAGGCGTGAAAGTGCCTGCCATCATCAGCTGGCCAGGACACATCTTGAAAGATCAGGTCAGAGATCAATTGGCCACAAATATTGACTGGTATCCTACTTTAGCTGAGTATTGTGGTGTTGCTCTTCCACAGAGGAAGCTTGATGGTAAAAGCCTGGTAAAGGTGATTAGTTCCTCTCAAGAAAAATCTCCGCATCCTGCGTTTTACTGGCAAAGCGGCGGAACCAAAGGCAGTCCTCAATGGGCCGTAAGAAATGGCGATTGGAAATTATTGCACAATCCACTACAGGCACAAGCAGGCGAGACGGACAGTGATGGATTTATGTTGATAAATATGAAACAGGACAGCACCGAGCATACGAATGAAGCATCGCGGCATCCGGATATTGTTGAGAAGTTAAAGAAGGACTATCTCTCATGGATTGCTTCTGTTTTTGAACAATAAACTAATTTGGTTGGTTAAGGCGTTATCCCGGCTTGCCGACGCGCCTTTCCATTATTAATTTTTGCTGTTACATCCCAAGTTTTAGAGGACAAAAATTATTCATTGCGTTGCACGAAATGGTGGCGTAGTTAATTTTACAAACCGAAAGAAATGCACAAAGAGAGCAAGTGGTTAAAGTTTTTTGCAGGTATACCCTGCATTTTTATCTGCAGTTGCATAGGTGAAGGAAAGCAGACTCAACAGCTTTCACAGGATAAAGGTTTACGACTTATGGCTAAAGTTGAAAGTTATACGGATATGGTGCAAATTAAAGGCGGAAGTTATTTAATGGGTTCCACAGACCCTGCATTTGAAGATGCAAGGCCATTACACAAAGTAACTGTCAATAATTTTTGGATGGATGAACACGAGGTTACCAATGCCGAGTTCACAGGTTTTGTAAAAGCCACGAAGTATATAACTATTGCAGAGAAGCAATTGAATCCAGCTGATTATCCAAACGTTGATCCTAAAGATCTGGTTCCTGGGTCGGCAGTATTTACACCACCTGCTAATACCGTTAACCTTGATAACCCCATGCAATGGTGGAAATATGTTGCCGGTGCATGCTGGAAATACCCGTTGGGACCTGGCAGCGACATTAAAGGAAAAGAAAAATTCCCTGTAGTGCACGTTTGTTATATAGATGCCCTTGCATATGCGCAATGGTGCGGAAAACGTTTACCGACGGAGGCTGAATGGGAATATGCAGCCCGGGCTGGTGGGTTAAACACAATTTATTATTGGGGAAACCAGTTGCATCCCAATGGCAAGTGGATGGCAAACAATTATCAGGGGCATTTTCCGGATAAGGATAGTGGGGCCGACGGGTACAAGGGAGCGTCCCCGGTAAAAATGTTTCCGGCCAATAAATTCGGATTGTATGATATGGATGGGAATGTATGGGAATGGTGTAATGATTTTTATCGCTCCGACTATTATCGTAAAAGTCCGGTAAGCAATCCACAAGGACCAGATAATAGTAGTGATCCCGACGAACCCGGCACTATTAAACGTGTACAGAGAGGCGGGTCATTCATTTGCAGTGAACAGTACTGCATCCGCTTTAAAACGGGCAGCAGAGGTAAAGGCGAAATCAACAGTGGTTCAAATAACTTAGGATTCAGATGTGTCAAAGATAAATAATGATTTTATGAAAGCGTTAATTAAATTACAATTGATAAATATAATTATCATATCAGCGGGTGTATGCCTTATATACAGCTGCCAACAAAAACAAACTACTAAGGAAAATTATATATCAATTACTCCACAAAAAAGCTCGATGAACGGAGGAAGGGCTTAGTCAATAAAACATTATCATGTTGTAAAGGAAGCCCTTCCAGATTCAGAAATCTAAAAGCCTATGGAATTGCAACAGTAAAATAGACAATTATCATTTAAGCCATAGCGCACTTTTATTCCTTTCATTACAAAATTATGATTTTGAACTCGATTAGCTTCAACATCTTCTGAACCACGATTGATACTTTCTTTGACTGAACCAGGAAGAACGTACCAAAAATTAGGCGCCTGTCTTTTGAAAACACCTTTGATTTCCTGTATAACTTCTTCACTTTCTGTTTCCAAAATCAATTTAAGCAATTCTATTTTTTCAGCTTCCAAATTCATTATTAAATCATTTAATCAAATATAAAGAATTGTTCATTTATTCTCCTTAATCAAATTCGTCAGCCAAACAAAATCAGCAACGCTCAACCTTTCTGCGCGTAAATCCAGCATCGGTTCATCCGTCATTTTTTCTTTGTTGATGAGTGAAGAAAGTGCGTTTCGCAAAGTTTTACGGCGTTGGTTAAACCCGGCTTTTACAACCTGCCAAAACAGTTTTTCGTCACAATCCAACTCTTTCACTTCATTCCGGGTAAGGCGGATCACGGCGGAAAGCACTTTTGGCGGCGGATTAAAAACACCGGCTTTCACCGTAAACAAATATCCTACCTTGTAATACGCCTGCAAAAAAACGCTTAAAATGCCGTATTCCTTGCTTCCGGGCTTGGCGGCGCAACGGATGGCCACTTCTTTTTGGAACATGCCCACCACTTCCGGAATTTTGTGCCGGTTGTCCAGCACTTTAAATAAGATCTGCGAAGAAATATTGTAAGGGAAATTGCCGATAATAGAAAAAACACCGGTAAAAACAGTATCGAAATCCATCTCCAAAAAATCGTCATTGATTAATCTTTCGCCCAGCTGCGGATATTTTTTCTGAAGGAACTGGTACGATTCTTCATCAATATCAACCATAAAGACTTCCAGTTCTGGTTTTTGCAAAAGGAAGTCGGATAAAATGCCCATTCCCGGCCCAACTTCCAGCACTGCTCCTTCGGATTGTAAACTGTTCACAATTTTGGCGGCAATGTTTTTATCGGTTAAAAAATGCTGCCCTAAATGTTTTTTGGCTTTTACTAATTGCATTTGCTCCTTAAATTGCTGCAAAATACGTCATATTTGTGCTTTATCCGGTTCTAAGCGGATAGGTTTTATTTGTACTGTTTAAACAAACTCAAATGAGTGAAAAAATAAAAGTTGGCATTAGCATTGGCGATGTAAACGGCATTGGGATGGAAGTAATTATCAAAACCTTGGCTGATCCGATAATGATGAATTATTGTGTGCCCATTGTTTATGGCAATACCAAAATTGCTTCTTATAACCGTAAAAATTTGGGTTTGAACGATTTTAGTTTTAATGTGATCAATGAACCGGAGCAAGCCAATCCAAAAAAGTCAAACCTCATCAACTGCTGGGAAGAAGATGTGAAGATCAACTTTGGCGAAGCCAATGAAACAGGCGGAAAATATGCTTTTATCTCTTTGGAAAGGGCAACCAATGATCTGATTGCTGGTAAAATTGATGCTTTGGTTACCGCGCCGATTAACAAACAAAATATCCAAAGCGAGCAGTTTAATTTTCCCGGCCATACAGAATATTTGCAGGAACGCTGCGGCGCAAGTGATGTATTGATGTTTTTGGTGAGTGACGAACTGCGGGTTGGCGTAGTTACCGGCCATATTCCGGTTTCGCAGATCAGCGAGAAAATCACCGTGGCAAGCATTCTGTCCAAACTTCGTTTAATGAACCAGAGTTTGAAGCAGGATTTCTGGATCAGAAAACCGCGCATTGCTGTTTTAGGTTTAAATCCTCATGCAGGAGACAATGGTTTGATTGGTATTGAAGAGCAGCTCACGATCATCCCGGCAATTGAACATGCCAATGCAGAAGGGATTTTGGCTGCCGGCCCCTTCCCTGCCGATGGTTTTTTTGGGAACGCAACGTACAAACAATTTGACGCGGTGCTGGCAATGTACCACGACCAGGGTCTGATCCCCTTTAAAAACACCGCTTTTGATCTGGGCGTTAATTTTACGGCCGGCTTGAACAAAGTCCGCACTTCGCCCGACCACGGGACCGGTTATGCCATTGCCGGAAAAAACATGGCTTCGCCAACTTCTTTCCGCGAAGCCATGTTCACTGCAATACATGTAGTAAAAAACCGGGCAGAATTGGCAGAACTGTCTAAAAATCCGCTTAAGTTTAGCAAATTCAGCCGAGACCGTGATTAACAATGTTTCCATTTCGGAAAGTTTGGAAAGATATTTTTTATACTGTTTTTATCGGCCTAAAAGAAGCATTGGTAAGGTAAAAACTGATTTAATGTTAATGGGGGAAAACACAGAAAATACTTCTTTTACCGGCATAAAATCCGTTTTAAAAAAACTATTTTCTATTGTTTAATTTTTCCTAAATTTGCGGGCTAATTACCGCTCATTGAAAACGCTGAAAACATACTCGATCCCTTTCAAGGGACTGAAGCTTGGAAAGCACAAATTTGATTTTGAGATCACAAGTGCATTTTTTGATGCGTTTGAATATTCATTGGTTAAAAAAGGAAAACTGGATTGCACGGTCGATCTGGAAAAACAGGAAACTTTGATGATCCTGAATTTCAAGATCAATGGCATAGTAGATCGTTCCTGTGATCGTTGCCTGTCGGAATTTCCGGAAGCGGTTGCAGTACAGGAAAGGCAGATCGTGAAGTTTGTGGGTGAAGCAGAACCGGAAGAAGTTGAAGATGACGACATCATTATTTTAAACCGCTCGGATTTTGAAATCGACCTGTCTGCTTTGATCTATGAATACATCAACCTGGCTATGCCGCTGATCAGTGTTTGTAAAGATGAAGGCAATACACCGTTTTGCGATCAGGAAATGCTGGACAAGTTGAAGAAGTTGTCCGGAAGCGAAGAAGAAAATACCGACACCGATCCACGCTGGAACGTGTTAAAGAACATAAAATAAATTTAAATACCTTAGGAAGTCATGCCACATCCAAAACGAAAAATATCCAAATCCAGAAGGGATAAACGCCGTACGCATTATAAAGCCGAAGCACCAACTTTAACTACCTGCAAAACTACCGGTGCCGTACATTTGCCACATAGGGCATATACCGTGGATGGTAATATATATTTCAACGGTAAATTGTTAATTGAACGCACACCGGCAGTTTAAGTTAATTTTCTGAAATGAAGATTGGCTTGGATATTATGGGCGGTGATTATGCGCCCGAAGCAGCAGTTTTAGGGGCTATTGCAAGCTATCGGTTTTTATCACCCGATCAGAAATTGACACTGATTGGCGATCAGGAAGTTGCACTTAAAATTATTCAGGACAATAATTTTGATGCAGGTTGTTTTGAATACGTTCATACAACTGAAGTGATTGGCATGGCCGAACATCCTACAAAAGCCATCGCCCAAAAACCGGAATCGAGCATTGGTATCGGGTTTAAACTGTTAAAAGAAGGCCGTTTGGATTCTTTTGCTTCTGCCGGTAATACCGGTGCCATGCTGGTTGGCGCCATGTTCAGCGTTAAAGCTATTCCCGGAATTATCCGTCCTGCTATTGCCGGCATCGTACCTAAGTTAAAAGGCGGCTGTGGCATTATACTCGATGTAGGCGCAAACGCAGATTGCAAACCAGACATACTGGTACAATTTGGTATCCTGGGAAGCCTGATGGCTGAAGCACTTTATCATATCGATCAGCCTAAAGTTGGCCTAATCAATATCGGTGAAGAAAAAGAGAAAGGCAACCTGCTTTGTCAGGCTACGTTCCCTTTGATGGAAGAAAGCAATCAATTTAATTTTGTAGGCAATGTAGAAGGACGCGATCTGTTTTCAGATCATGCCGATGTTTTTGTTTGTGATGGTTTTACGGGGAATGTTATTTTAAAGCTGGCAGAGAACTTTTATGATATTACCCTTAAAAAAGGAATGCGTGACGAGTTTTTTGACCGCTTTAATTACGAACAATATGGCGGAAGCCCGGTACTGGGCATTAACGAGCCGGTAATTATCGGCCATGGGATCTCTAATCCGGAAGCTATAAAAAGTATGGTCCTGCTTTCCCGGAACACTGTTGAATCAGGTTTGATTGGTAAGATCAAACAAGCCTTCCTTTAATATTAAAATGGATAAAATTTACGCCGCAATCACTGCTGTTAACGGTTATGTGCCTGATTATATATTAACTAACCAGGAACTGGAAACCATGGTTGATACCAACAACGAATGGATACTCAGCAGGACAGGCATCAGCGAACGCCGGATTTTAAAAGGCGAAGGTTTGGGTGTTTCTGATCTCGCGGTTCCTGCAATTAAGGGTTTGCTCGAAAAGCGCGGCATAGGTGCAGAAGAAATTGATTTACTTATCCTTTGTACAACTACACCTGATATGCCCTTTCCGGCAACAGCCAATATTATCACTGCAAAAGTTGGTGCCACAAGGGCTTGGGGGTTTGACCTACAGGCTGCTTGTTCAGGATTTTTATATGGATTAACGGTTGGTGCACAATTTATTGAAACCGGCATGCACAAAAAGGTTTTGGTAGTAGCCGGCGATAAAATGTCTTCTATTATTGATTATCAGGACAGGTCAACCTGTATTATTTTTGGTGATGGCTGCGGTGCTGTATTGCTTGAGCCAAACCTGGAAGGATACGGATTGATCGATGCAAATTTGCGCAGCGACGGCGCGGGTATCGTGCACCTTCATCAAAAAGCAGGAGGCTCTGTAAAACCAACCAGTTATGAAACAATTGATGCCCGCGAACATTATGTTTACCAGGAAGGGAAGCCAGTATTTAAATTTGCGGTAACCAACATGGCCGAAGCTGCCGCCGAAATTATGGAACGTAACCACCTCACAGCAGAAAGTGTAGATTGGTTAGTGCCGCATCAGGCCAACAAACGTATTATTGATGCTACAGCAAACCGGATGGGCGTTGAACCAGAAAAAGTAATGGTGAACATTGAACGTTATGGCAATACCACCAACGGAACCATCCCTTTGTGTTTATGGGAATGGGAAAGCAAACTTAAAAAAGGCGATAATTTGGTATTGGCTGCATTTGGAGGAGGCTTTACCTGGGGCGCTGCTTATTTAAAATGGGCATACTGATTTTATCCCTGCTTTTTTGTTATTTAATGATAAATTAGCCTGCCAAACATTTTACCAAAATAAACTAAACGAAATAACCAGCATGGATATTAAACAGATTCAGGATTTAATCCGATTCGTTTCCAAATCAGGCGTAAATGAGGTTTCTATCGAACAGCAGGACTTCAAGATCACCATCAAAACCAACCAGCCGCAAACTGCTGTCGTTACAACCACTTTACCTGCTGCCACAGCAGAAACAACTATTGCTGCGCCTACCATCACGGTAACCACTCCGGTTGTTACTGTTCCGGCAGCAGAAGACACTTCAAAATACATTACCATAAAATCCCCGATGATCGGTACTTTCTACCGCTCTTCGTCTCCCGAAAAACCATATTTTGTAAACATTGGCGATGAGATTAAACCTGGCGAAGTACTTTGTATCATTGAAGCCATGAAATTGTTTAATGAGATCGAATCGGAAGTGTCCGGCCGCATTGTTAAGGTTTTGGTTGAAAATGCTTCACCGGTCGAGTATGACCAGCCTTTGTTTTTAGTAGATCCGTCTTAAAGACCAGCGTACTGTTTTTACCACCCTAAAACTTTATTCCTGTAGCCGCTTATTTTCAAATTCAATTTAAATAATGTTCAAAAAGATATTGATTGCCAACCGCGGCGAAATTGCTCTGCGCATTATCCGGACCTGTAAAGAAATGGGTATAAAAACAGTAGCCATTTATTCTACCGCGGATCGCGACAGTTTACATGTCCGTTTTGCCGACGAAGCAGTTTGTATCGGGCCTCCGGCCAGTAAAGATTCTTACCTCAATATTCCAAATATCATTTCTGCAGCAGAACTGACCAATGCAGATGCGATACATCCGGGTTACGGCTTTCTGTCTGAAAATGCAAAGTTTTCTGCTATTTGTGCAGAGTACGGCATTAAATTTATAGGCGCTACAGCTGATCAGATCAATGCCATGGGTGATAAAGCTTCCGCCAAAAACACCATGAAAAAGGCAGGTGTGCCTACTATTCCAGGTTCCGAAGGTTTATTAACCGATGTAAAACAAGGCATACAAGTAGCCCATAAAATTGGTTACCCAATCATTTTAAAAGCAACAGCAGGCGGTGGCGGCCGCGGGATGCGCATTGTTTGGAAAGATGAAGCATTTGAAGCTGCCTGGGACTCGGCAAGGGCCGAAGCAGGGGCAGCTTTTGGAAACGATGGCATTTACCTGGAAAAATATGTAGAAGACCCGCGCCACATTGAGATACAGGTGATAGGTGATCAGTTTGGCAAGGTTTGTCATTTATCCGAACGCGATTGTTCGATCCAGCGCCGTCATCAAAAATTGGTAGAAGAATCCCCTTCGCCTTTCATGACCGAAAAACTGCGCCGTAAAATGGGCGATGCTGCTATAAAAGGTGCAAAATCAGTAAAATATGAAGGTGCCGGAACGGTAGAATTTTTAGTAGATAAAAACCACGATTTCTATTTTATGGAGATGAACACCCGCATCCAGGTAGAACATCCGGTTACGGAAGAAGTGATCAATTTCGACCTGATCAAAGAACAGATAAAAGTAGCGGCAGGCATCCCCATCTCCGGCAAAAACTACGAACCTACGATGCACGCCATTGAATGCCGTATCAATGCAGAAGACCCTTTGAACAATTTCCGCCCTTCCCCCGGAAAAATCACCAACTTTCATTCGCCCGGCGGACATGGTGTTCGGGTTGATACGCATGTTTATTCTGGCTATGTCATTCCGCCAAACTATGATTCAATGATCGCGAAGCTAATATGTGTAGCACAAACCCGCGAAGAAGCCTTGAACACCATGCAGCGTGCGTTAAGCGAGTTCGTGATCGAGGGCGTTAAAACCACCATTCCTTTTCACATGAAATTGTTACGGGATCCAAACTTTAGGGCTGGTAACTTTACCACAAAGTTTATGGAAACTTTTGAATATACAGAAAACTAAAAAAACTGGTTATAAATTTAAACGTAAGTACCATTCTAAATCCCACCGGAATGGTATTTTTGTTTCTACTGCATTATGAGCGATCTTAAAGATAACAAACTTTTTAAAGCACTTAAAGAAAAGGGCAATAACCTGGAATCTGAAATGTCTTTTTTTGATCACCTGGATGTTTTGCGTAAGCATTTGATCCGCTCGGCTTTAGCCATTGTAATTTTCACAAGTCTGGCGTTTTACTACTTTGATTTCTTTTATAATACCGTTATTATGGGGCCAAGTAGGGCTTCTTTTTGGACTTACCGGATGCTATGCGAATTAGGTGCTTATCTCCACCGACCAGGTTTATGTATCGATAAAATCAACATCCATTTAATTAATACCGAAATGGCTGGGCAATTTACGCTGCAAATCAATTCATCTTTTATGATTGGACTCGCCTTAGGGTTCCCCTACTTGCTGTACGAAGTTTGGCTTTTTATCAAACCTGCCTTACATGATAAAGAGCGCAAAGCAGCCAGCGGATTTGTTTTTTATGCTTCGATGCTGTTTTTACTGGGTGTTTTATTCGGTTATTTTGTGATCACAGCCATGTCGCTTAGCTTTTTGGCAGGATATACGGTAAGTGATTCCATCCAAAATTTGTTTAGCATTGATTCATATATTTCATCTGTAGCAACTTTAACATTGGCAACAGGAGTTGTTTTTGAGTTACCTATTCTGATTTATATCCTATCCACCATGGGATTGCTAACGGCTAAATTTATGCGCGAATCCCGTCGTTATGCCATTATTATCATCCTGATTGTGGCGGCAGTGGTAACGCCAACGCCCGACATGCTGACCATGACGGTGGTAAGTATCCCGCTGTTTTTACTGTTTGAAGCCAGTATATTTGTTGCCGCTGCTGTAGATAAACGCCGCAAAGAAAAACACGATCAGTTGATGGCTTCTTAATTGTTGGGTTAAGGTTAACTCAGAGCCTGTTTAAATTTTGTATTATAGAAATGACAATGCTTCTTTTATGCCAGTAAATTTTGTTTTTGCATTGGATAAAGACACAAAAAGCATAAAAATTTGCTGATTTTTAGGCGATAAAAGAAGCATAGAAAATAAACTCAACAAATTTAAATACGCTTATAGTCTGATAAACAATTTCTTATGCTAAAAATAGCCATCGGTGCAGACCACGCCGGATTTGAATATAAAGAAACTTTAAGTTCGTTTTTAAAGGGCTATAAAATTAAAGATTTCGGAACTTACAGTTCAGATTCTGCAGATTATCCTGATTTTGCCCATCCGGTTGCCGTAGCTGTAGAAAATGGAGAATACACTTTTGGCATTTTAATTTGCGGTAGCGGGAACGGTATCGCGATAACGGCAAACAAACATCAGGGCATTCGTGCTGCTGTTTGTTGGAACACAGAACTGGCCAGCTTGGCACGCAAACACAACAATGCCAACATCCTTTGCCTTCCTGCCAGATTTATATCGATAAAAGAAGCACAGGAAATTACAAACACTTTTTTAAATACTGAGTTTGAAGGCGGCCGCCATACAAACCGTGTCAGCAAAATTTCCTGTTAAAATAAAGAAACCAACGATGAAGAAATTATTATTGTTATTTGTACTGCCAGCTGCTTTTGTTAGCTACGTGGATGCACAAATCACAGATCCAATCCAGCAAAAATACGCAGCCTATATTACAGCCGCAGATGCCAAAAAGCATTTAAGTATTTTGGCTTCCGATGCTTTTGAAGGGCGCGAAACCGGGAAACCAGGCGCAGAAAAAGCAGCTAATTACATTGCAGGCGAATTTAAAAAATTAGGGTTGCAGGCTCCTGTAAATGGTTCTTACTTTTTAAATATCCCTTTAACTGAAACTACGTTACAAGCGGATAATTTTAAAGTGAACAGCTCAGAATTTGTGTTTGGAAAAGATTTTTACATCGGCAGCATGGGTTCTGGCAATACCGCAATTGTTACAAACGATATTATTTTTATCGGCTACGGCATCAGCGGCGGGCATTACGATGACTTGGAGAACGTTGACATTACAAGTAAAATCGTTATGTTCATTAACAAAGGCGAACCAATGAAAAACGGTGTTTCTGCTGTTACTCAAACCAGTACCGCTTCGGATTGGAGCACCAGCCGAAACAAACGTTTACAATATCTGCTCAGCAAAAAACCTCTTCTAATATTGGCGGTTAACCCGGATTTAGAAGATTTAATGCAAAGGATGACAGAGATGCATTATGATATAAACGCAGGCCGGATTTCGATAAAAAGCGACGTAAAGCAGGATGAACGTCCTGCAGTCCTCACCATTTCACCAAAAATTGCTGATGCTTTGCTTAAAAACAGCGGTAAAACTTTGGAAGCGTTAAAAACAGCTATCGACGAAAACGGAAAACCGCAATCGCAAACGGTTAAAACTGATTTTTCTGTAATCCTGAATCAACAAAATACGGATGTAAAAGCAGTAGATGTTTTAGGTTATCTGCCAGGAACGGATTTGAAAGATGAAGTTTTGGTTTTTTCAGCCCATTATGATCACATCGGTTTAACAACTTCCGGAACGGATAAAGTAAACAATGGCGCTGATGATGATGGTTCGGGCACTACCGGAATCCTCGAAATTGCAAATGCTTTTACCGAAGCTAAAAAAGCCGGACATGGCCCGCGCAGAAGCATTTTGTTTCTGGGAAATGTAGGGGAAGAAAAAGGTTTGCTCGGATCAGAATATTATACAGACCATCCGGTTTTCCCGTTGGAGAAAACCATTACCGATCTGAACATTGATATGATTGGCCGCGTTGGTGAAGAATACAAGAACAAAGCGGATTCGGCCAATTACATCTACGTTATTGGTTCCAGCAAATTGAGTACGACATTGCACGAGATCAGCGAAAAAGCCAATCAAACTTATACTAAACTAAACCTGGATTATAAATATGACGATCCGAAAGATCCAAACCGTTTTTACTATCGTTCAGATCATTATAATTTTGCCAAACACGGCGTACCGATCATCTTTTATTTTAACGGCGTCCATGAAGATTATCACCGCCCAGGAGATGAAGTAAGCAAGATCAATTTTCCGGCTTTGGCAAAACGGGCGCAATTGGTTTTTTTTACCGGCTGGGAACTGGCCAACCGTGATAAGCGCCCGGCAGTAGATGCCAAGAACGATATGCCGGAAAGCCGCTGATGCTGTTTTTATCACCTAAAAATTAGTGCTTACAACAACTCAGCAGGAAAACTGCCGTTAAAAGCTAAATCCTTAATTTTACAGCATGACCACAACTGCCGAAGATTTTATTGCCAATGCTGAAGTTAAAGCTTTCGATCTAAAACACCGCAGCATTATCAATTATAACATTGGTAAATATGATGCTGCCGTTGCCCGCGGGACTCCCCGTTTAGCCAACCTGGAAAACTCCAAGCGTAAAGCCCATGTGATCAAATGGAAAACAATGGAGAACTTAGACAAATTACTGCCCGAGTTTGAAGCTAATTTTCAGAAACGGGGCGGAAAAGTAATTTGGGCAAATGATGCCGAAGAAGCAAAGAAGGAAATCCTGAACATCGTCCAAAAATCCGGTTCAAAAACAGTAGTCAAATCCAAATCCATGGTTACGGAAGAAATTCACCTGAATGAATTTCTGACAGAAAACAATATCGAAAGCTTGGAAACCGATCTGGGCGAATACATTGTGCAACTGCTTGGCCAAAAACCTTATCACATTGTTACACCGGCCATGCACTTGTCTAAAGAGGATATTGCAAAACTGTTCCACGAACGTTTTGGCACCCCTGTTGATGCCACGCCCGAACAACTTACTTTAAAAGCACGCGAACTGCTTCGTGAAAAATATGTTCAGGCTGATATTGGCATAACTGGTGCCAATTTTTTAATTGCCGATTCCGGAAGCATCGCCATCACCGAAAACGAAGGCAATGCCCGCCTGTGCACTACTTTCCCGAAAATCCATATTGCCATTGTTGGGATTGAAAAGATGATCCCCTCGATTACTGACCTGGATTTGTTCTGGCCTTTGCTTTCTACCCATGGGACCGGCCAAAATCTAACGGTTTATAATTCTATTTTAAGCGGACCAAGGCAAACTAACGAAACCGACGGGCCGGAAGAAATGTATGTGATTTTGCTGGACAACGGCCGCACCAATTTGCTGGCGCAAAAAGACCAGCGGCAAAGCTTGTACTGTATCCGTTGCGGCGCTTGTTTAAATGCTTGTCCGGTTTATAAAAACATTGGCGGCCATACTTACGAAACCACCTACAGCGGGCCAATTGGTTCTATTATTACACCTCACATGAAGGGAATGGAAGAGTTTAAGCACTTAAGCTATGCTTCCAGCTTGTGCGGAAAATGTTCTGAAGTTTGCCCGGTAAAAATAGACCTGCATAAATTGCTTTTGTTAAATCGCCGCGATTCCGTCAAAAGCCATCTCAACCCGGTAAAAGAACGCTGGGGCTGGGCTTTGTGGAAAAAAGGAATGCTAAGCAGAAAACTAACCGATTATTTTAAAGGCGGCAGCAAGAATTTCTTTCTGAAATTTCTGTTTAAAAATTCCTGGGGACATTTCAGGGAGATGCCAAACGTTGCTTCAAAATCTTTCAGTAGGCAATGGCAGGAAAAGAACAACGAATAGCCAACAGCTTTTAGCCCTTAGCAATCAGCATAAAAAACACAAAAATTAATGCGCAAGATCACATTAAACATTGCCACAAGCCTGGACGGTTACATTGAAGGGCCAAACGGCGAGATCGACTGGTGCCTGAACGATCAGGATTATGGTTTGACCGAGTTCACGGAAGATACGGATACTTTGTTTATGGGCAGAAAAAGTTATGAGTTGATTGCTGCAGTTGGGTTGGGCTTTTTTGGAAATATAGCCATTTATGTTTTTTCAGATACGCTTTTGCAGGACGGGCATTTTGGTGTGCACGTTATCCGTAAAGCTGATTTCCTGTCTTTCGTCCGGAACTTCCGCGGGCAGGAAGGCAAAAACATCTGGCTGTTTGGCGGTGCTGAACTGATTGCTTCTTTTATGGCAGAAAACTTAGTGGACGAATTTTTGATTTCCGTTCATCCGCTAATTTTGGGCGGGGGAAAACTTCTTTTTCAAAATGTAAAAGATAAAGTTGAACTGATGCTGATCGATCATAAAGCTTACTCCAGCGGACTGGTTCAGTTGCGTTACATCATCCCGCCCAAATTTGATTTGAGTATGCTGGATATGTAGAGGTTAATTACCTCCGCGATACTCCAAAATATCTCCGGGTTGGCAATTTAAGGCTTTACAGACAGCGTCTAAAGTTTCAAAACGAATAGCTTTAGCTTTTCCGGTTTTTAAGATAGATAAGTTAGCTAAAGTAATACCTACTTTTTGTTGCAATTCATTAAGTGATAGCTTACGCTTTGCCATCATTACATCTAAGTTTACTACAATTGGCATTGTTAAACAGTTAATCGATTTTCTTCCTGAAAAGTAATGCCAACTCTATATATCAGCGAAAAAATCAGTATAAAAATGCCCACCTTAATGTTAGATAAGTCTTCTCTAAAACTTGTGTAATTATTTGTTAATCGATTAGTTATCGTTTCAACTCTGTATGCTGTGTAAAATTCAGCTCCTATGTTTATCAAACCATATAGAATGTATAATACACCAATTAGGAGTATCCTTTTTGCTATAGTTGAATTAAACGGGTTACCAAAATCGATTCCATTAATTGTTATTAAAACAATTAAGCAAGTTATAAATGTAAATAAAGACTGTACAAAATCTTGGTAACCATAAACATGTTTAAATATCAATTTATCAACAACATTTTTAGATTTGAAAGCAAATATACCGCTATTTGTTTTCAGCTCACCATTACCCAGAGTCATTGTTTCTGCCTTTTTTAATTTAACAGAGGCAAACATGTCATTTGAAGTAAAAACTAAACCTGTTGTATTAAAAAGCGTTAGGCCAAATGCCTTTAAGGAAATGCCGAATTGCTTATTGAAGTATCGGTTGATCTGTAGGCTGCTCCAGAAAACCTTTTCGCAGAGTTGTTTAATAGGCATCGTTCCATTAGAAGAGTAAATGAGCTGGAATAGTTTTCGCTTCCTTTCGTCAACATTAGTCTTGAGTAAGCTCAGCATCTTTCCAGTCACTTTTTCACTGAAAAGGTCGAAATCATTTAAATCATCTTCTGCCATTCCCCAAAAGTCGTTGGGTAATTGGCTTACATTATCTTTAAAAGAAAAAATTGTTGTTCCAAGAAGATATTCAACTGCCAATAAATTAAAACTGATGCCAAATATTTTAGATGATGGAAGAATAACGCTAACATCTGCCTCTGCGCTTATTCCCATCAGCATAACGCGATAAGGTTCTACTGAAGAGACAGTAAAAAGAATGTCGATTCTTCCGTCGGGCAAAACGACAACCTCTTGTTCGTCATTAGAATTGTTGTTGTTCATCCAAATGAAATCTACGAATTCATTGAGTGGGGACGGCAGTTTAAGTAGCTTATATGCAAGATTCATTTTACTTTCCAAAAATTGCTCTTGACAAAGGTATAGTTTTTAAGGAGAGAGTAGAGCTTGATGGCGGTTTGCTTAGTTGGTTTTTGGGGCTCGTTGATGTCGAAAGATTAGGATGTAAAATACATAGGGCTTTGATCTTTAAAATTTGTGAAAAGGAGGTATGTAAATTCAGAATTGACACCTTTTGAAGCAGATCATTTTGCCGTTGCTTTGACACGGATGAATATGGCGGAAGTACCGTGCCAATTAGTTGTCCAAATGGCAGAGCGGATTGCAAAAGCTATCGGCAGGAAAAAAGTAGGGGTTGGTTTTACCGTTTTTAAAATTGCTTGACATGGGTTCGTACCCGGAAGACCTTATAGGTGCTTTTGTTTTCTTGGCATCGGAAGACTCCGCATATATTTTCGGGCAAACGATCAATGTAAACAGCGGCAGAACTTTCGTCTGATAGCTCAAGGCTGAAGGTGCAACAAATGCCTATAGCTTCGTTGCCCCGCCTTAAGCACAGTAAATTTAAAATGCAATGGGGAAAAATAGTGTGGCTGGAGGATAAATAGTCCTGTCAACTTAAACAGTCTGAATGTAAATTACGATAAAAAATATATTATCATCGGAAGAACAGATTAAGAGCCTGTTTAAAGTTTGTTAAATATATTTTCTATGCTTCTTTTATCACCTAAAAAATGGCAGGCATTTGGTTTTTGATTTGTTAAAATTGATGCAGGCACCAAATTTTATAGGGTAAAAGAAGCATTGCATTTTTTCTCATATAAATCTAAACAGGCTCTAAGATTCTTCATTTTCATTTCACCCTTTTCTCTAATTGCGTTCAATGACAAATGATAACCATAAAATTACATCCAAGAATTAATAAGGTCTATTAATTTAGAAATTATTAAGTTCAAGTTTTAAACAGCATTCTTAGAGCCTGTTTAAATTTTATCCGATTTATTTTAGATGCTTCTTTTATCACCTAAAAAACAGGAAATATCAATGCTTCTTTTATCAGTATAAAATACAAAAACAAAATTTACAGCCATAAAAGAAGCACCAATATTTTTTTAGATAAAAATTTAAACAGGCTCTTATAAACGTTCAAGAAAGCGCAGAAGACTATCGTTAAAGGCTTCCGGGGCTTCCCGATTTGGCCAATGACCAACATCGGGTAGTTCTTTCAAGCCAATTAAGCCGGGTAAGCCTACACGAAGTTCTTCTTCAGTAGTTTTACGAATTTGATTTAAACCGTCTGCTTCGCCGATTAGAAAAAAAGATGGCTGCTTAATTGTTAAACCGCTAAATCCTTTTGTCAAATTAAAATATAGATTGATTGACCGGTAATAGTTCAACCCGCCTGCGAATCCCGTGCGCTCGAACTCAGAAACTGCATAGGCAACGTCTTCCAAATTAGCCCAGGATGGTATGGCTACCGGTGCTGGGCGAACCATCGTGCTGTTACCGGTAAAAGGGGTCCATCTTTCGGTTGGAGAAGGTGATCCCGATGACCAGTATAAAAAGGACGGGTAGGTTATCGCAGCGTTCGCCCATAGCTCAACTGCTTCCGGTTTCATTTGGTCAAGCATATAAAAGTTCTTGCCTCCGGCATCAACAATGGCTTCAATAAAGCTCGGCCCTCCGAGCGGTAAGAACGGAACGCTCGCGCAAAAGACAGCGGTAAATCTGTCGGGTCGCATTAATGCCGCATTCCAAGCGACACTCGCACCAAAGTCATGGCCAACAATAGTTACGTCAGGAATATTAAGTGCATCAAGAAGACCTACAAGGTCGCCTAGAGTATGTAACGGAGTATAATGAAGTGGGTCAACAGGAGCCGAACTTTGGCCATAGCCACGCATGTCAAGAGAGATTGTATGATACCCTGATACAGCTAAAGCTTCCATTTGCAGTCGCCATCCTCTCCACAGATCCGGAAAGCCATGACAAAATAATACTGGTTTTCCTTCTCCGTGCTCAACTACGTGAAGTTCGATTTCATTGACCACTATTTGTGAATGTTTCATTTGTCAGTTTTTATAAATGAATTTAATTACTATTTCAAGGTAGTGAATTACACTGATATAGGTATACAAATATAATGCAGCCGTTTTATAAGGCGGGAATCTAAAAGTCATTCTAAAGCAATCAAAAATTTATCTGCCGGTACGAACTTATGTAATCAAAAATAGTTCGTTTCATACAAGGCCATTTAAACGAATCAATGCAATTGTTAAACAATTCAAAGATTTCTCCAATATATTTTGGAACTTTTAGGTTAATAGATACCTATATTATTGCATCAAAAGGTTTGACGTTAAATAAATTCGTCTAATATCTACGAACAATTCAAAGAAAACCACGTTTCAAGCCAAACACGTCGATGACTATAGTTCGTACTTAGATAACGAATGCGGCTTAATTGTAGTTGCTAATGATCTTGGGGTCCGCTATTAAAAAACTGAACTGTGGTGAAGTGTATTTTAAAATTGCCTATAATGTCTCTTGGGAGACGGTAAATTATGAACAAAAAGCTATAGCAGCACAAGGGCTTGTTCTATCTGTTTCCAGTGAATTAAGGGTCTGCAGTTGGAAAGGAACTTCACTTCCTGGTGAAGGCCGTTTTTGTTTGTTTACACTAATTTATTGACCTGCACGACCGCAGCAATATCTTTAACTTATCTTCCTTGTATAAACCAGATATTGATTCCATTTTATTTAAATTCTGATCAGCAACAAAGGCTAAAACAACTCTTCCACTCAGTGGAATCCGGACCGTATAGTCAATGCATCTAAATTTGATATAACGTGTTTAGCGATTGGAATATAAGATAAAAAAGTGAAAAAAATGTAGAAGAAAGTCATACATATTACTGAAAATCAGTATCTTAATAGTGTCAATTCTCACATAAACGCTATTAAACATATGCATGACTTAAAAGCAAATTTCCTTAAAATGCTTCAAATCACCAACGCTACTCTTAAAAATGAAGTAAATCAGGACGGGAACGTACATCTTTATCCGCGCAAGCCTAAGTTGTCCGATACGGAGGTCATTGCCCTGTCGCTATGCCAGGAATGTTTAAGTATTGACAGCGAAAACTGGTTTTTAGCCAAGCTAAAAAGTGATTACCGGAGTGATTTTCCCAATCTCGTACATATCACTAACTATAATAAACGGCGGAAAAGGCTGTCCGCATGGACAGAACTGGTCAACCGCAGACTGGCTACAATGCTTAATAAGGGGGAAGATGTGTTCATGGTTGACAGTATACCTGTTCCGGTATGTAAACTTGCAAGGGAAAAACAACTTCGGGTTTGCAGGCATGACTTTGAAACTGCGCCCGACAAGGGGTACAGTGCGGTTTATAGGCAATATTATATAGGTTACAAACTTCATTTAACGATTGGGATGAACGGGGTTTATCAGGGAATGGAACTCACAAAAGCCAGTCTACATGATGTTCATTACCTTAACGAGGTTAAATATAGCGGTTTAAACTCCTGTGTGTTACTGGGGAACAAGGGGTATTTGTCCGCCGAATGGCAATTGGACTTATTTACCAGTGTAAATATTAAACTGGAAACCCCAAAAAGGGCCAATCAGAAAAACCGCAACCCATGGCCGTGGGTTTTTAAATCAACCCGCAAGCGCATTGAGGTTGTCTTTTCGCAATTATGTGACCAGATGATGCTCAAACGGAATTATGCTAAAACTTTTGAAGGCCTGGAAACGAGAATTATGGCCAAAGTTGCAGCCATAACAGTTTTGCAATACATAAACTGTTTAAATGGCAAACCGCTTAATCACATTAAACATGCGCTTGCTGCTTAATTTTTCAATCGCTAAACACGTAACAAATATAATATTTTATTGAATAACAATAAAAATATATCGTAATTATTTAGATGTATTTTGTATTAAACCTATTCCTAAATCAGAACAGGGAGCAAAAGATTTAATTTTAGACACTTATGAAGTAATATGACTTTTAAAAAAGGCTGGACTATCAGCAAAAAAGATTTAAAATATTTACAGCATCTCCACTTCGGCAACCGGATTAAATAAAAAAACCCGGTTTGTACTTACTTCAACGCAACGATAACGCTTTCTTAAACGTTCTTCTCTTCGAAAAACGCGTCCGTCTTTCCATTTAAATAAGCCGTTTGCCGGAATTTTTTCTACCGAGATAACTGCTGCTTCTTTTACATCATATTTTTTGAGGGCACGAAATAAAGTAAGATCGGAGCAACTGGATGCTGCCGGATTATCTAAGTAATTTTGAATGGCAAGTTTAACATCGGGCGGAAAAAGATCCAATTCAAAAAAAGGCTTCATCATTTTTTTAAAGTTGCTTTTCCACTCGGCACCGTGTGGTTTGGCTTTATGCTGATGCTGGTTCCAGGTATATAAATGCGCAAACTCGTGTACAGTGGTTACCAGAAAAGCGTAAGCATTCAAATCGTAATTAACAGAAATGCGGTGGCCTTTTCCATCAAAAGGCGAACGGTAATCGCCAAACTTAGTTCCGCGGTTGCGGGAAACTTTAAATTCGCATTGAAAATAATCTATCCATTTAGCAATCACTGGCGCGGCTGCTTCGGGCACATAATTCTTCAGGATTTCCTTTTTATCCACGCGGTAAACCTACGCTTATTTTAACAGTTGGAAGGTAATAAAACTTGCAGCATAAGCCAGTACCATCATGTAAGTAAACTGAATAACCGGCCATTTCCATTCTTTAGTTTCACGATAAACCACTGCTACCGTACTGGCGCACTGCATGGCAAAAGCATAAAACATCATCAGCGACATGGCAACAGCAAAGGTAAAGACCGGCAGACCGGTTTCCGGGTTTCGTGCGTGTTTCATTTTATCCAGCACCGAATCCAATTTATCGGCGTTACCGTCCACACTGTAAATAGTAGCCATTGTTCCAACAAAAACCTCACGTGCGGCAACAGAAGTGATCAAAGCTATCCCAATTTTCCAATCGAAACCTAAAGGACGGATAGCCGGCTCAATGGCATGGCCCAAAATACCGGCATAAGAATTTTCGAGTTTATCAGTTGCTTTCATCCGCTCCAGTTCCAACGCTGATTTTTTGCCGGTAAAAGAAGCATTGCTGTATTTCTGCCCGATCTGCGCCATTCGTTTTCCCGGCCCGTAAGAAGCCAGCACCCATAAAATAACAGAAACAGCAATAATGACTTTCCCTGCCTGGATCACAAAAGTTTTTGATCTTTCGTACATAGTTAAACCCACGTTTTTCCAGCGTGGCATCCGGTAAACAGGAAGTTCCATGATAAAATAACCACGTTCGCGGCTTTTTAAGATCAGCTTAAAAACAAAGGCGACAACAACTGCCGAAACTACGCTAAACAAGTACATGGCCATCATGGCCAGTCCCTGTAAATTAAACAGCCACCAAACATTGCGATTGGGCACCGCCAGCGAGATGAGCAAAGTATAAACCGGCAAACGGGCAGAACAGGTAATTAACGGCGTAACCATAATGGTGATCATGCGGTCTTTCCAGTTCTCAATGGTGCGTGTGCTCATGATAGCAGGAACGGCGCAGGCAAAACCACCAATGAGCGGCACAACCGATTTTCCGTTTAAACCTACTTTACGCATGATACGGTCCATCATAAACGTAACGCGCGACATGTAACCGGTATCTTCCAGAATGGAAATAAAGGCAAATAGAATGGAAATTTGCGGAATAAAAACCAGCACGCCGCTTAATCCGGCAATTACGCCGTCAAGCAGCAAATTAGTTAGCGGGCCGGCCGGAAGTGTTTTATGCAATACGGAAGTTAGCCAGGTGAATAAGTTTTCAATCAGCAGCATTGGGTAAGCCGACCAGGTAAATATCGCCTGGAAGATAAACATCAGGATGGCAAAGAAAATAACGAAGCCAAATATTTTATGCGTAAGGATCCGGTCAATTTTATTGCTGTAACTTTCTTCCTGTGCAAAATCATTTTTCCGTGTTACCACCTCAAACAACACATCGTTGATAAAATTATACCGTGCAATGGTTTCTGTAGCCTGGGATTTTTGGGAGTGGAAGCTATGCTCCTCCTCTAAAGTTTCAATCAGGTCATTTTGCTGCTGCGATAAAAACGGCAAGTACTCATGCTGATGGGCGAGTTGCAAAGCATAATAATTGTTGTCGGTATGAATTTCTTCGCGAATGCTGCTGATTAGTTCCGGGGCCAGTTGCGCTACATCAATCGTATCTTCCTGCAAAGCAATTGTATTTGCAAAACAGATGGCTTGTTTTAACGCATCAATCCCTTCGGCTTTTCGTGCAGAGATGGGCACGACCGGAACACTTAACTTTTTAGAAAGGAGATTAATGTTGATTTCCAGCCCGGCTTTATTGGCCAGGTCCATCATATTTAAAGCCAGGATAACCGGGATTTTCAAATCTGCTACTTGTGTGTAAAGCAGCAGGTTTCGTTTAAGATTGGAAGCATCCAAAATAACGATGACCAGATCAGGATGGTGGGGATTAGAGCGGTCGGCAAGGACAGAAAATACAATAGACTCGTCTTTACTTTTAGGATAAAGACTATAAGTACCAGGCAGATCAATGATTTCGGCACGGCGACCATCATTTAATGTACAAAAACCAGTTTTTTTATCAACCGTAACACCCGGAAAGTTGCCAACTTTTTGATTAAGGCCGGTGAGGACATTAAAAAGAGTTGATTTACCGGTATTTGGGTTTCCTATTAATGCAACTTTTAGATCGGCCTTCAACTCAATTTACTGTAATATGATAGTAGATGCTTCTCGTTTGCGCAAACTCAGTTGATATCCGGAAACGTTAACTGCAATGGGATCTCCGAGCGGGGCAATTCTTTGAATACTGATTTCCTCTCCCGGTAAGCAACCCATTTCCATCAGTTTAACAGACATTTCCAGATCTGTAAATTCTTTGATAATACCTTTTTTGCCTATTGCTAGTTGCGAAAGCTTCATGTACACAAATTATTGCGTAAAAATATTCTTTATTTAAATTAAATCCAAATAAGGTTCGTAATTTACTTGTAAAAGAAGCATACTTCTTTTACACATACAAAACTGTTGATCAATGGAAAAACAGCTATTTCTGCTGCAAGGAATTATATTTAAAATGCGGACAGTTGCACTTTTTTTGAAATAAACCGCACGAAGAAAACAGCATAGAAGCCAGGAAAGCTGCTATTACAATTTGCTTATTTTTTTTGAGATTGTATGGCATTTGTAGTAACTAAAATACTGAATATACCCATTAAAGAACCGAGAACATCACAAAAAAGATCGTTCCATTCTGCACTGCGGTAAGTAAAGACCTTCCATTGTAGCAGCTCTATTGCGCCTCCAAACAAAAACATAAAAATCAGCACAACGCTAAACATAAATAAACTAAGACGCACTTGTTTACGGATCAGCCCGTAAAAAGTAAACACTGTAAGCACAAAAAACAAACCTGTATGTGTAAGTTTATCAAAGCCTTTAAAAAACAAGTGCGATTCGCCGGCTTTTCCTAAAGAAACACAACAAATTACTAAAATAAACAAAGCCCATATTAATGTAAGCCTTTGATATTTTAACAAGTTTTGCATTATGCGCCTACTAAAGCTTTGTATTCTTCTGCGGATAAAAGCCAGTCCAGCTCTGCAGCATTTGTAACCGTGATTTTTACCATCCAGCCTTTGCCAAAAGGGTCAGAATTTACCAATTCGGGATTTGTGTCCAAAGCCGAGTTCACTTCTAAAACCGTTCCGCTAACCGGCATAAATAAATCAGATACTGTTTTTACCGCTTCTACTGTACCAAATATAGCTTCTTTAACAACCTGCTCGCCAACGGTATTGATATCAATGTAAACAATATCGCCCAATTCGTGCTGAGCAAAATCGGTAATACCGATGTAAGCCGTATCGCCGTCAGCCTTAACCCATTCGTGATCTGAGGTATATTTTAACCCGGAAGGAAAATTCATGTTCTTGATTTTTTCTCAAAAATAAGAAAAACGCGATTAGAAATTGAAGAGCAAAATAAAATACTGTTTTTTATATGGTAAAAACAGTATTACCCTCTTGTTTTACAAACCAGAAACAGCTTTACTAATCCCTTTATCTTCCAAAAAAATGGTTTTTATCTTATCTAAAACTTATAGGTTTTCTTAATTGCACCTATAACCAGCTTTTGCTGACAATTAAATTGCACAAAGGTTAAAACTTTCAATTCCTGAAATAGTTATTAGGGCATGGAAATAGTTATTAGGGCATGTTTATATTTAAAAACTACTAAAATGAAAAAAATTACTTTAGCAGCATTCGCTTTGTTCGGACTGATATTTTCGGCACAAGCACAAATTCAAAAAGGCAATGTTTTAATTGGAGCTGATCTTGCAAATCTTCAATTAGGTTTAAGTCAGCCAACTTATTTTACAGGTACTATTTCCCCAAAAGCGGCATGGTTTGTTCAGGACAATCTTGCTTTGGGCGGATTTGCAAGTTTTGGTATCACAACTACAAAAGGAGGTGGTTCCAACACCACTTATGGGATAGGTGCATTAGGGCGTTACTATGGAGGCGGTGATACCCCGGTACTTAGGCATGGCCGCATTTTTGGCGAAGCTACAATTGGGGTCAGCGGAGTAAATTTGAGCGCAAGCGGCGGATCTACTAATGGTTTGGGTTTTGGCTTTGGCCCAGGTTTTGCCTATTTCGTTACGCCAAGTATTGGCTTGGAAACCCTGCTAAAATACAATGGCGTAGTAGGTTTCGGCAGCAGTGTTTATCAAAACAATGTTAACTTACAGTTTGGTTTCCAGATTTATTTACCTGGAAGGGCCACGGCAGCTAAAGTTAAAGGCGACATAAAATAATCCGACCGGGTTATTTGTACTCCGGAGAAGAAGCATGTTCAACTGTTTAAGGTTGAACATGCTTCTTTTATGCAATAAAAACCGTGTTTTTAATAGTTGTGTGGCTGCAAGCCGTTTTTAACCTACTGGAACAACAGCTTTAAATTAACCCCGAAATTGGTAAAAGCGGTGTTAAAGGATTGGGAAGTGTAAGGCTTGGTGATGTTAGAATCGTAAAACAACTGCATATTGAAGCGTTGATTAATTACATAATTGACAGAAGGGCGCACCGTAATGTTTTTTGCACCTGATGAAATATCAGCTTGCTGTACATCAGGCCGGTAAATCAAAGTCTTGTTATCTGCTATAGAAAAATCAAGCTTAAAAGTCATATCGTTTTTAAGCTGCAGGTTCTGAAATAGGCCAAAAGGAAATCTGAAATTGCTGGTACGGTAGCCATAACCAAAAACCAGTGCTGTTTCGTTTTGCTGTGTCAACTGGCTGTTGGACAAACTTAAACTTAGTGCCCTGCTTTTACGATACTCAAAATTGGCTGTCATGCTATTCTTAAAACGGATATCAAAGCCCAGCAAGGGTACAAATTGTTCAAAAATGGTGATTTGCGCATATTGATATAACGGCAAAAAATCATTGTTTGCATCGCGTACGTTAACTGCCCCATTTGCTTCCGAGTAACGGAGTAAAGTATTAAACCCGTTAACGTTATAAGCAGAACGATAGCCATGCCGCAAATCAAAAGAATCAAAAACATCTGCTAAAAAAGGTATTTTGCTCAAACCGTTATAAGTAATTTGCCAGTTAGGTATGGGTATTTTTGGAAAACCACTTGTGCTGATGCTATTGGCATCTTTACCAGAATAAGCTGCTAAAAACGCAGGCACTAACACGTCCTGAGCATTTGCGCTGTAACCATCAGAAAAGCCATTGGTTGCTGTATTTGTTGAATTAGGGTTTTGTCTCCCTAACCTTTGTGAAATCACGGCACGATTATCTAAAAACCTTTGAAAAACAGATGAATTATTATTGATCCCCGAAGTTTTAGAAAAAGCTGTAGGCAGTGTAAAATAAGAAATACTGTAATCGCCGGAAGTGATCGGACTTAAATTTTCAATTGTATTAGTTAAGGGCGAATATTTAAAGTTGGTTTGATAGTTCAGGTTGCGGGTACGAAATGCGGTAAGTTCTATCCGCAAATCCGGAATCGGTTCTATCAGGCCCCGCAAGCGCATATCCTCATTCAGCGTTTTCGTATATAACTGGTTTTGCAAGGTATCTGTAGTGATCCAGCCGTTTGAAATTGCCCGGCTTCTGATATCGGCCTGGCTTCCTAATAAAAACCCAATTCCTGGTGCGTTATAATTCAAATCTTCGCCAAAAAATTTGGTTTTAGGCAAATAGCCCGGTAAAAATGTTCCTTCCGTCCGGGTGTAAGTTCCGCTTACGTTTTTTATACTGGTTAAAACGTGGAGCAGTAAATTACCTATCCCGCCCTTATCGGCCTCGTTGGCTTTGCGTAAAACCGGTATTTTATTGTATAAACCAACAAAATTTAAAACAGGGTTAAGTTGTATGGTACGCGAATTTTGTATGGTATTGCCCACATTAAAAGCAGGGTTATTTAACGAAAACAACGCCTGGGAATTCCAGTTGAATTGTGTGCTGTAACGCATGGTCATGCTTGTCCAGTCAAAACCGGGAATTTTATTGATTGGTGTTGTATAATTAAAGTTGATAGTGTGCGTATAATTGACAGTCCGGCCTAATTTTTTCAGGTTGTTCCACAAGGTATCCTGCTTTAAACCGTTTATACGCCCGGCCGGCTCATCTATTACACCTAAGTTAGTGGCATCAAAATCCATCTGCAGGGATTTGGTGAGGTTCCAGCCAATACCGTAAACACGGTTTATCAAAAAGTTCTTGTTGAAAGTAGTTGGTATCGGGATAAAATTTTCCGGATCGTTGTTCCGCAACGTATTTTCAGAATAAAAACGGTTTAAGTTAATGCTGAAGTTTAACCTGGAAGGCAATATGCTAAAATTAATATCCTGAAATAATTTCAGCATATTGTTTTTTATCAACTTTTGAAAAGGGCTATAAAATTTAGGCTGGTTGTTATAGATGTAGTTCAAGCCAACTACATAAGTTTTTTGAAAAGCGTTTTCTGTAATAAAATCATGATGCTCATACTGCGTATAAATATAGGTTGCGCTCAAGTTCTCTATGTCCCAAATATGGCTTTTGGCATTTGGCGTTGTTTTTACCTTGCGGATGTTGCTTAAGTTGAGGCTTTTTCTAACAGTATAGTCTTCTACAACATTCAGGATAGAATCTTTTTTTGCCTTTGATACCTGCTGTAGTTCTGATTTTAATTCGATGTCCGGAGATGCAGGATCATACTGAGGTGTAATTAGTTGATTAGAATAGTTTACATAAACCGGTAATTTAATGCCTGATTTTGCCGGGAAAAACTTGCCAAGTTCCATATTAGCTGATACATCTACGGATTGATTATCACTACGGCTGCGGTCGTTGATCCTCGAATCCAATGTACCAAAACCAATACTACTTTTACTGCCTGCAATACTTATATCAGCCAAGTCTGCAAGTTTAGCGTTAAACCGTCCGGTTGCAGCCCATCCACCCTGCTCTTTAAAATCAGTTAGCCTTAATTCATTAAACCAAACAATAGCCGATTTATCAAGTCCGTCATCCTTCCCCGGCGGCGAATTACCTTTATATGGATTACGTACACCCAGCATGATTGTTCTTAACCTGCTTAAATCCGGCTGTCCCTTTATGGTTACTTTGTTCACACCATCGGTAAAAGTATAAGGTATATTTAAAGGCCAGGGCAATCTGTTTAACAAAGCATTGTTACGTGCTGTTTTTGCACGGGTAAGTAAAGACAGCTGCAAGGCCATCCGGTTAGATATTGGCCAGATGGCGTCGGGGTCTTTTGTACCAGGCTGGGTTACCTGTAAAGGAACTTCGTACTCATAGTAATTATCTACATAATCAACCCCTAAACGGATAAAAGCGCTTACATCACCGTTTTGCAGTTGTGGCCCTTCTGCATGCACAAACATATCTAGCTGCTTATACTGGCGCAGATCATTATAAAAAGTTTTAAAAGTAGCTTTAGAGTAACCGTCGCGCAAGTTTTTAACCGTGACTTGCAACGCCTGCTCGTTCAGTTGCGTATTGGTAGTGTAATTATTAAAATCGCGCTGACGGGTAATGCCAGGCGGCACTACATAAGGTATCGGTGTGCGATTTCCGTTCTCTTCAATGTTTACGGTAGAAACATCTATGATAGAATTATCCAGCGAAGGGTTTACAATTCCAGGATCTGCAATGATATTAGCTGTACTGTTTTCCGTATTAAAAGCCCGCCACTCGCCCCGTATCAGTTGCAGCCGGGCAAAACGTAGCACAGCAGTATCTGCAAAATTAGTCATGAACATCCGGATAAAACGAATGGCTTTAAAATCCTGGATATTGCCTACTTTAGACTGATAACTTTTAATTGGCACACGAAACTGATACCAGGTTGCCGCTTGCGTAGTACCATTGGCCAGTTTAACCTGGGAAGTTACTTTATCGGCAATAAAATTCTGGCCAACGATCATGTCCCGTGGCCGGATAGAAACCTTATATTGAAAGTATTCGTCAGCCTGGCTCATATTGTTATCCCGGTTAATGTCTTCCCCGTCAGGCAATGAAGTAGAAGCTGAATTATCCAAACCAAGTTCTGCTTTAGATTGCTCTGTTGTTTTTGAGTTGCCTTCTGTACCGTTATACTGACTATAACGACTCAAGATTCCTGCACTGCCCTCGTCATATTGTGCTCCGCGGAAATACCTATAATCATCCGAAGACGGATCACTGTTAATTTGCGAAAATGCTGTAGGACTTAAAACTGTACGGATTTGCTGTATAAAAGGAGCATACTTTTGCCGCTCGTCCGCATCTACCAAACCATCTAAACCTACGTCTTGTAGCGTTCTGGCTGAAGCATTATTATCAAAAGACTGCACTACGGGCTGTAGTTTAGGTATTCTGCCCCAAACCGTTTCATCAACTTTAGACACATCACCATCGGCCGGCAAACCATTTTCCAAACTCTTGCGCCCGTCTTTTAAAATATCTTCAGAAATACTGCCGAGGTTAAAATACAGGTCACCTCCGGCAGAAGCTGGTTTATAAATAAAAGGATCTAAAACCCAAAACTCGATATATTGAACATTTAGTGATTCGAAATCATTGCTTTCCATCCTGCGGAAAATACCTCCCCACCTGTTTTGCGGATTTTGCAGTGTTCCATCGTTGTTAATTCCGGTTGTTGCAAAATTGTACGGACCACGAACCTTAGGATAAAAAGCTAAATTTAAAGTTGGCAAACTTAAAGGCTGGCCGGTAACGCTTTGTTTATAGGGGAAAACTTCCTGTTCCAAAACTTCGCGGACATAATGGTTGGACAGTTCGTTCCTCGAATCCGGAAGCGGCGGTGCCTGGGAATTGCTGCGGTTGTAAAAAATAGGATCAATATTATAAAAAGCCAAACGTGCACGGTTATAACCGTAAGACAGGTCATTATCCAACTGTGCCTCCGGGAACAACTGCGGCGTGCCCGAAATTTGCCAGTTGACCGCACTTTTTATATCGATTAAAGAACTGCTGTTTTCGAAATCGTCCAGATAAGCTGTTCCGTTTGAACCGGCAAAATTCAACGCAGCCGGGTGGCCGGGCAACAACTGGGCAAATTCACCACTAAAGTTAACAGATGAAGGGGCTTTGGTAGAGATGAAAGGCAACTTATCAACCAATCGTGTTAAAAGTCGGGAAGCTGAACTGTAAGTTCCGTCAAAGCCATAAATGGTGTTGGATATGGATTCATCACCAATACTTACTTTTTGTGTAATAGGCTTCTCGGTTAAGTGCATGATGGTTGCACCTAAGTTAAGTTTGTTGTTTAGCTTATAATCAAACCTGGAACCATACAATGATTTTTGCTGGATGCCATACAGTTCATTGCTTTCTAATTTTATGTTGATAGGCTGGCCTGAAGTTAACAAAGCCTGATTGATGATCCTGATCCGGCCAATGTTGTAATCAACTGTATAATCCGAACCTTCTGTTAAACGTAAAGTACCGGCTGTAACCACAACAGAACCTTGCGGAATGTTAATGGCATTTAACTGAAACTCTGAACCGGATTGAGAAGAGTATGTTCCGCGGATAACATAGCGGTTTAACTGCGGAAAAAATTGCTGTGCAATTGTTTTAGTAGAATCGTAAAGCGGCTGATAAACGTAACGGTTGATTAAATCCTGCTCCGTTGCCGGGTTAAACTGACTGGCCAGATCAGCACCAAAAGGTTCAATAACCGGGAAAGTGATACGGCCATTCTGCGGATCGATCGTAATACCTTCCAGAAAATCAAAATAACCATCGGGTTGTTTGGCGCCTTGCTGGTTTAAATTATCCAGCCCGGTTAACTGTAGCCATAGTTTTCCTGTAGTGCTTTTCCCTTCGCCCATTATCGGTTTTTCAATGTTCGATTTATCATCTAAACGGGCTATGGTCAGTTTAAAATCATTCCGGCTGATCTGGTAAGCACCCAACGTGTAAATGTTTTTCATCATCAGCTTCCAGGTAGGCAGGCTGGTTTTCAGCAGTTCATTCTTAAGTAATTTGGTGTACAATACTTTTGGGGTGGCCGCATCAACCGGAATATCAGTAGAAAACTCGCCCACCTGATATTCCGTTCCATTGTAAGTATAACGGTAAGATACTGCAAGCACTTCATCATTATTTAAAGGATAATTTAAAGAAATGTAGCCTAACTGTGGATGTAAAATATATTCTGTACCCATGGTTAGCTTTCGGGCATAGGTAAGTTTACCATAGTTGTCTGATCTGCCGGTTGATTGGAAATAACCGGCAACAGCATTGGAATTGGTTAAACGGGCATCAGCAGGCAAATTTTGCAGTAAATTATTTGATTGTTGTGCAAAACCCGGGCCCTGGAAACCGGCGGGTAAAGCAGAAAAACCCGGCCCGCCACGAACTACAGCAGTATTATACGGATTATACTCGCCGAGATCCAGAAATGCAAGGATATCCCTTGAATCTTTCGTGATATTGCTTCTGTTGGTTACCCAAACTTCTATCTTGGTAATATTGATATTTGTGCTGATGATAGGGATATTGGCCAGCGTTTTATTGTAGTTGTTGCGAAAATACTGCGACAAAAAATAATGCCGGTTAGCTTCATAGTCAGCTGGCGAAAGATTGAAATTCCCTTGTTGTGAACCGTTTGAAATAGTAATCTGCCGGCTTTGCGACTGCTGCTGGGAAAAAATACTGGTTACATTGAGCTTTCCAAACTGCAATTTTGTTTTTACCCCAAACAAAGCCTGGCTTCCGCTGATAAGCGAAGTGGGCAAAGGCATACTCACAGTTCCGGCTTCTATTTTTTGAATGATCTCGTCCGGTTTGCCCGTGTAATCCAGCTTGATCTGGTTTTCAAACTGAAACTGTGCTTCTGTATTGTAATTAGTGGAAATTTTTAATTTATCGCCGATGGAACCGGTAACGTTCATTTGTATCCGCTGATCAAAATTAAAACTGCCCTGGTTGCGTTGCCTTGTATTAAAAAGCGGATTTTGATTTTTGTTGATCTGTCCTGCAAAAATTACTTCTGCCGATCCTTGCGGACGGATATCAATAACCGGACTGCCGAAAATCTGTTCGAAGGTTTTACTTCTGATGTTGATTTGCGGAATAAAACCAGGCTGTTGGGAATCCCTGGCATATTTATCAGACAGCTGTTTCCAGTTCCCTTTAATTTCACCGCTTTGTTTAAGGCGCAGATATTCCTGGTAAGTAAGATAACGTATTGGCCTGTAAAGAAAATTGCCTACCCGTTCCGTCAAAACATAACGGTTTGTTGCAGGATCATATTCTACGGATTTAACCAGATTGGGAGGATCAGGCAGAATGTACCCCTGCCTTAATTGCTCATTCCTGGATTGCTTGTCAACAACAGGTGATTGTATTTTAACAGTATCCTTTTTGCCTGAACCTGTAACCCCCTGCTGTCCATAAACCTTTATACTATAGCTCAAGGCTATAATACAACATATTCCGCACAGCACCAATCTGGAAAATAATTTCACCTTTTAAGCAAAAAATTGTAGTAATTATAAGTTTTTCAAAGCAAATTTTATAAGTTTTTCTACTGTTAAATTTTCATCATCTTTTTGTACCAGTTGATCAATCACTTTTTCTGCGGCATTTTTTGCAAACCCAAGCATCACCAACGCAGATAAAGCTTCCTCTTTAACGGTATGGTTTACAGGGACTGAAATTAAAGAATCCGGCCCTTCCTTTTTCAATTTGTCCTGCAACTCCAAAACTATTCTTTGAGCCGATTTCGGGCCTATTCCCTTAATCCGCTGTATCAAAGGCACATCGCCTTTTATAATGGCTTGCTGTATTTCTACAGGTGTGATGGAAGAAAGCATCATGCGGCCGGTATTAGGCCCAATTCCTGATACGGATATCAGGTGCAAAAACAACCTTCTTTCCCCTTCATCTGCAAAGCCATAAAGCGTATGTGCGTCTTCTTTTACGTGAAGCCAGATAAAGAGTTTACAATTATTTTCGTTTATCGAAAGTGCAGAATAAGTATAAAGAGAAATATTTAGGTGATAACCAACACCGCCAGCATCAATAACCACATAAGCCGGGCACTTAAAAGCTAGTTTGCCATTTATATAATCGTACATCTGTTATGTTTTTATAGTGGAAGGCGCTTTTCAATTTAACTGGTATATTTTTCAATGCTTCTTTTATCGTATAAAAAACTGTGACCTTCTTTTATTTTTTGTTGTCAGGTCATGGTTCGTTGCCGATAGAAAAATGCCGATATCTGAAAGCTAATTGATATACACCAATTTTATATTGCTAAAAGAAGCATTGTCGCCAAATTTGAACTCGTCTCAGGGACCAGCTATAAATTTTAAACAGCCTTGAAAAGGTGATACTGTTTTTATCAACCTTTTTTTAGTGTTGCGGCTTTTGTTTGCGCATCTACTACGGCAATGGTAACTACGTTTACAATCTCCCTTACCGAACTGCCCAATTGCAGCACATGCACCGGTTTGTCCATCCCGAGCAATATTGGCCCAACAGCTTCCGCGCCGCCAATCTCCTGTAAAAGTTTATAAGCAATATTTCCTGATTCTAAATTTGGAAAGATTAATGTGTTGGCCGGTGCCCCGTTTAAGGTAGAAAATTCATAGTTGTCTTTAAGCAGGGTTGGGTTCATGGCAAAATTGGCCTGCATTTCCCCGTCAACTATTATTTCCGGGTATTGCTCGTGTAAAAGCTTTACTGCTTCGCGTGTTTTGTACGGTACATCGCCTTCATTAGAACCAAAATTGGAGTAAGAAAGAATTGCGACACGTGGCTTAACAATAAAATGCCGTACAGCATGTTCTATCAACACAGTAATATCTACCAGTTGCTGTGCAGTGGGGTTAACATTTACCGTAGTGTCACCAAAAAACACAGGACCTTTTTTAGTGATCATCATATACATACCGGCAACTAATTTTACACCCGGTTCTGTACCGATAATTTGCAAAGCAGGCTTTACAGTAGCTGCATAATTACGTGTTAAGCCGGATATAAGGGCATCCGCATCCCCAAACTGAACCATTGATACGCCGTAATAATTACGGTTGCGCATCAGTTTTTTAGCATCAAACAAAGTAACACCACGACGCTGGCGCTTTTTAAAAAGGAATTCGGCATATTTTGCAGAGCTTTCTGTACCCAGGAGCGGGTCTATAATTTCCACACCTTCCAAGTCCAGATCATTGGCCAGCATAATTTCTTTGATCTTTTCTTTGTTGCCTAACAAAATTGGTGTAGCAATGCCTTCATCCCTTACAATTTGTGCAGATTTCAGTATTTTATAGTTATCGGCTTCGGCAAAAACCACGCGTTTTGGGTCTGATTTAGCTTTTCCGGAAACCGTACGCATCAGCTTATCTTCTTTTCCCAAACGGCTGATCAGTTCTTCATGATAAGCATCCCAATTGGTAATGAGTTTACGTGCAACCCCGGAATCTATTGCAGCTTTGGCAACAGCGGTAGAAACGGTAGTGATCAGCCTGGAATCAACAGGTTTGGGGATGATATAATCTTTGCCAAACTTAAAATTTCGGGCATTATAAGCCAGGTTCACTTCTTCCGGAACCGGCATTTTAGCTAAACCGGCAATGGCTTTTACGGCTGCCAGTTTCATTTCTTCATTAATGCTGGTTGCCCTTACATCCAGTGCCCCCCTAAAAATATAAGGGAAACCCAACACATTGTTTACCTGGTTTGGATAATCTGAACGGCCTGTTGCCATGATCAGGTCTTTTCGGGTTTGGGTAGCCAGCTCGTAGGAAATTTCCGGTTCGGGATTGGCCATCGCAAAAACTATCGGATTTTTGGCCATTGTAAGTAGCATTTCGGGTGTAACTACGTTCCCTGCCGAAAGGCCTATAAAAACATCTGCGTTTTTCATGGCATCGGCCAGGGTATTAACATCTGTACGGTCGGTAAAAAATTGACTTCTGATATCATCCAGGTCGGTACGGCCATGGTGCAGCAGTCCGTCTTTATCAAACATTACCAAATTTTCTTTTTTTACACCGATTGCCAGGTACAGTTTTGAGCAGGAAATAGCTGCTGCACCTGCTCCGTTGATCACGATTTTTATTTTTTCAAGCTTTTTCCCTTGGATTTCAACTGCATTCATCAATGCTGCCCCGGAAATGATGGCCGTACCGTGCTGGTCATCGTGCATTACCGGGATCTTCATCTCCTCTTTTAAACGCCGCTCTATCTCAAAACACAAGGGTGCGGCAATGTCTTCCAGGTTTACACCGCCAAAAGTAGGTTCCAGGGCTTTTACAATCTGTACAAATTCATCTACGTTTTTAGTGTTGAGTTCGAGGTCGAAAACATCTATATCGGCAAAGATCTTAAACAGCAAGCCTTTACCTTCCATTACCGGTTTGCTGGCCGCCGGGCCAATATCACCTAAACCCAAAACGGCAGTACCATTGCTGATAACGGCCACCAGGTTGCCTTTAGCTGTATATTTATAAACATCTTCCGGGTTTTCTGCAATGCTCAAACAAGGTTCTGCAACACCCGGGGAATACGCCAGGGAAAGATCGCGCTGGGATTGGGTAGGTTTGGTTGGTATAACCTGGATTTTGCCCGGCCTGCCGCAAGCGTGATAATCCAGCGCATCCTGTTTGCGATTGTTTACCTTGCTTCTTTTACTCATAAATTTCTTGTTTATAAAAATTTATATATAAAAAGTCCCGGTAAAAGAAGTACCGGGACTTTTTGCAAAATACAATTTTAATATTAACTACGGTTGATTTTAAGCATCATGCCCGTATGTAAATGATTGCTTCTTAATATATTCAATGCTTTGATGCTTCGAACGGTAACGCCTTCATACTTATCGGCAATCAAGTTCAGTGTATCCCCTTTTTTCACTTTGTAAGTATAATAATTTTTTAACGGCCTTTTCTGGGGGGAAGTAATTTCTGTAGCAGATGCTTTTTTTACAAGCAGCTTTTGACCGGGAACTACAGCACGGGAATGCAGATGGTTCCAAACTTTTAAATCCTGTACTTCAACTCCGTATTGATCTGCAATTTCAGATAAATTTTCATCCTTTTTTACACGGTGATAACACGCTCTTTTTTCAGGCTGGGGTTGATCGTTACGAAGGGAAGCAAACGTTGGTTCCGGCGGATTAGCGGTATCAGAATCATTTAACGCAGCATAAATATTCCCAAAATCAGCATAAGCCGTTTTTGGAATGATGATTCGTTTAGGTTTTTCAGCAGTTCCATTAACAATGCGTTTTTTGTAAGATGGGTTAAGGATAGCCATTTCTGAAAGTTCAACATCCAAAGCTTTAGACAGGCTGCCGAGTGAAACAAATTTATTGACCAACACAGAATCCGTTTTAGTAGAAAAATTACATTCTTCCGGAATAATCTGATGCTTTTTAAAATAATTCATCACATAAGCCACAGCAATAAATGCCGGAACATAACCTCGTGTTTCTGCCGGTAAATAATTTCTGATAGACCAAAAATCATTTCCCCCGGATCTTTGCATAGCCCTGATGACGTTGCCCTTACCGCAATTATAGGATGCAATGGCCAATAACCAATCACCAAAATCATTATAAGCATCTTTTAAATACCGGGCTGTAGCATAGCTTGCTTGTATCGGATCTTTACGCTCATCAACATAATTGTCCATTTTTAAACCATACAGCCTTGCTGTTGCATACATGAATTGCCATGGGCCGGTTGCACCAACCCTGGAAACAGCATTTGGGTCTAAAGCAGATTCTACTACGGATAAAAACTTAAGTTCTTCCGGCATCCCGGCTTCACGAAAAGCTTTCTCATAAATTGGGAAATAATATTTGGCCAGCCCAATGATTTTGGACATGGAATTTTTTCTTTTGGGCGCAGTATAAATATCAATATAGCTTTGAACGTATTCATTATAGTTTAGCGGAATCTGTTTTTGTATAGAATCCAACCTGAATTTATATACCATATTTTGGTAAGAGGCCATCAAAAGTTCGTCAACCACCGGAACCGGAACTAAAGTATCAGTCCTAAGTAAAGATGGAATGGTTTTTGTTTGTTTAGCGGGAGGAGATAAATTAACAACCTGCTTTGCTTTTAAATTTAAAACGGTTGTATCTTTTTGATTATTGATTTTATTTTGCTGGGCATTTACTAAACCAGCTGTTAGTAGGCAGGCAGTAAGGACTAAAAATCTCTTCATTATAAAAATATTAGCTTGCAAAAGGGTTAAACTTAGGCAAGTTTTAAAAAATAATCTGAAAAAGCAAACAACTCTTCTTCGGCAAAAGCCGGAGCCAGTACTTGCAAACCTAACGGTAATCCTTTTGCATTGTTGCCTACAGGTAAAGAAATTGCCGGGACACCTGCCAATGCGGCTTGAACGGTAAAAATATCTTCCAGATACATCACAATCGGATCTTTTACAATTTCCCCGATATTAAAAGCAGCAGTAGGCGTTGTTGGCATCAGGATAAAATTATAATTGCTTAAAATTTCGTCCGTTTTATCTTTAATCAATCTTCTTACTTTTTGTGCTTTGCCATAATAAGCATCGTAATAACCCGAGCTGAGCACAAAAGTCCCCAGCATGATCCGGCGTTTTGCTTCTTCGCCAAAACCTTCTGTACGGGTTTTGGTATAAGTAGTTTCTGCATCGGTTGCATTTGGGCTTCTGTAACCGTAATGCACACCATCGTATCGGGAAAGGTTAGACGATGCTTCTGCCGTAGTCAATATATAATAAGTTGGAACCACGTAATCTAAATAAGCAAACGATACAGGTTCCACAATATGCCCGTCTGCTTGCAACTGTTCGATCTTCCTGCGCATCAGGTTTTTTATTTCCTGATCAACACCATCGCTTTCCAGTATTTCCCGGATGTAGGCAATGCTTCTTTTAGCAGTGTTTTTTTGGTAAGCTGAATATTTTGAGACTGGATTTAATGCTGCAGTACTGTCATAATCATCGCTTCCGGCTATAATTTCCATCAGTAAAGCACAATCTGCTACGGAACGTGTGATCGGCCCAACCTGATCGAAAGAGGAAGCATAGGCAATAACGCCATGACGGGACACGCGACCATAAGTAGGTTTTAAACCGATAACACCGCAAAAGGAAGCCGGTTGCCTAACAGAACCGCCGGTATCCGTGCCCAAAGCGGCCAGGCATAAATCGGCCTGTACTGCTACAGCCGCACCGCCGGACGATCCGCCGGATACTCTTTTTATATCCTTAAAGTTCTTAACCGGGCCGTAGTAAGAAGTTTCGTTGGAACCGCCCATGGCAAATTCGTCGCAATTGCAGCGGCCGATAATGATTGCATCTTCAGCCAGTAAACGCTCTATCACCGTAGCCGAATAAACCGAAGTAAAACCCTCCAGTATTCGTGAAGATGCTGTTACCTGATGACCTTTATAACAAATATTGTCTTTGATACAGATAACCATACCAGCCAGGCGGCCGGCATTTCCACCTGCTAATTTTTGATCGATAAAAGAAGCATTGTTTAGGGCTTCTTCAGCAAATACTTCATTAAAAGCATTTAGGTTTCGATGCTGATCTATCCTGTCCAGATAATATTGAACCAAAGAAACAATTGTAACAGTACTGTTTCTTAAATCATCCCGGACTTCTTTTAAAGAAGAATAAAATTTCATAAGGATGCCAATATAAAAAAACTTACTGCAAATAGTTATGGTTTATTTACAGTAAGTTAATATATAAGTTTCGCTTATGTTGAAAGCAGCGTTGGCAAAGGGGGACAATAACTACAAAGTAGTTTTTTCGTCCCTGTGTTCTACTGTTGTTCCTGAAGGAGTTGTTGTTGTATGTTTGGTCGTAGTGGGTTCAGGGTCGTTCGAAGCATCTTTAAACTCCTTTACGCCTTTTCCTAAACCTCTCATTAATTCAGGGATTTTTTTCCCTCCAAACAACAATAAAACTACTGCTAATATTAAAATGATTTCTGGTGCACCTAATCCGCCCATGATATTTATGATTTAATGGTTAATATTTTAGTTATTTAATTTCGGTAGAACCGGAATGCGGATGATTCTCTGAAGAATAAGTTTGATGAGGCGTAATTTCAGGCTGATCAAGCGGGGCAACATTAGCCACATCTGCCGAAGTTGTGGCGGATGTTGGTTCCTGATGTGTTTTAACCTCGTCAAAATTGTTGATCTGGTTGTGTATTTCCCTTTTTACACCATCCGAAGCTTCTTTAAATTCACGGATACCTTTCCCTAACCCGCGTGCCAGTTCTGGTAATTTATTGCCTCCAAAAAGAAGCAAGGCAACCCCCAGGATTAGGATTAATTCTGGAGTTCCTATATTCAAAAACAAATACATTGAATTTAACATGACAAGAAATTTAATGAACAAATATAAACAATAATTAATATAACAACCCAACTGCTAATTGTTTGCAATCCAGCCTTGCGGGTTTTGAGGTGTAAAGCCTTTCCATAATTCAAAATGCACTTGCGTATCCCCGCTCTCCGGATCAACACCGGCGGCGCCAATGGATTGTTTTAAACTTACTTTCTGGCCTTTTGCCACACTGGCTGATTGTAAATTCATGTAAGCGGTAAAATATTCCCCATGCCGGATCACCACTAAATAGGAACCGTCCACATTCTCCACCTTACTCACTTCCCCGGAAAATACGGCCCTTACTGCTGCCCCTGCATTTGTTTTAATATCAATACCTGTATTATCTGTTTTAATACCCTGTATATAAGTTATTCCAAACCGTTCGATAACAACCCCGTTGGCAACCGGCCATGGCAAACGGCCCCGGTTCCCAAGGAAATCGTTTGACAATTTTGCCGCTTCAGGGGTTGCCGACAGCACATCCGTACCTTTTAATACCGGTTTTGCAACCGTGGCCGGTTTATTTTCTACCCGGGCTTTTGCGGCCACTATACGTGCTTCCTCTGCTGCCTTTCGTCTTTCTTCTTCAATTTCACGGCGTACTGCTGCCCCGATAGATTTTTTAATTTGGCTTAGCAACCTGTTTTGCTTTGCCATTTCTTTTTTTGTACGCTTTTCTTCTTTGCTCAGTTTAGTTACAACCTCGGCCTGATTATCTTTTTCCTTGCCTAATTTTTCCTTTTCTTTTTCCTGATCAATTAAAATATTGTTTTTTTCTTTCTTGTCATGATCCAACGCTACAATTTTTACATGCAGGTCTTTCTGCGTTCCTTCGATATAATTAGCCTGCCGCTGCCTGTAATCGCCAAACTGCTGCATGTATTTCAGCCTTTTATAAGCCTGGTTAAAATTGTCTGCCGCAAAAATAAACATCAGTTTGTTATATGAACTCTGGTTCCGAAAAGCAAAAAGCACCATTGCAGCATACTCCTTTTTAAGCTGATTTAACTGCAACTGCAAACTATGTACGTTATTACTGTTGTCGGAGATTTGATGATCCAGTAACCTGATCTCGGAATTAGCCGTTTTAATTTTTTCTTCCCTTAAATCAATCTGCGCTTTCAACAAACTCAGCTGCTTCAACGATGTCCTTTTATCCCTCGATATTTTGGTATATTCATCATTCAGCTTCTCCAGTTCGTTGGTAATCTTATCGCGCCGACGTTTTAACTCTGCACTGCTTTGTGCAAATGCCTGTGTTGTAAACACTATAAAAAACAAGAACAGTAAAGTTTTTTTCAACTTCATATTGACTTTAAGGCTGATTTTAATTTATCTGTGTATAACCTTTTGGTTCATTAAACGGCACATCAATACCCTGATCGAATATTGCTTTGATGTAATGCAGATCAGCTTTGATACTATTTTGACCGGCTACTGAATTGATTGCGATAACAGAAGGCAAAATACGGCTATCAGCCTGAATAAAACTACTGTTGTTCACATCGAGTTTTTGTCCCGCTTTTTGATTGTTTAGTTTGAGGACGCCCACTTTTAGATCGGGACCGAAAGTAGTTTGGTAAGCCAGGTCATTTAAAATACCAGAAAACACAAAGTTGTTTCCGACGGCCAACATTTGGGCTTCAGGCGTGATAAACTCTGCCACGGCATTACCAATTACAATAGCTTCTACCGTTTGATAACTGATCTGCCTGCCTGTGTATTGATACACATAACTGAAAGGCTTTTTTAAATAAACGCTTTGCAGCTTATTGATGATCTTAATGCTGTCTGGTGTGATTACTGCCCTGGCCACTTCAATACCCGCAAGGGCACTGATGGAAACCCAAATTTCTTTGTTCTTTTGTATCCTGATGTTTAAAGTTACATCGTAACCTTTTCCATCAATTTCCAGCCGTGTACGTGCCCTGCCCGAAAATGTATTAAAGTTGATCTGGCTGCTTTGTATGGCTTGCAGCTTTTCGTTTTTGCCGTTGTCCGGCTTTACAACGTTTACTACAGCTGAATCTGCAACTATGGGGCGGGCAACTTGTACCAATTGTTTTTTTGCTTTGCAGCTAAAAAGTAAAAATATCACACCCACGGCAAGCACTTTATTCCACATACTTCTTTTCATTAATTTTTCTATCTAAAACAGCCGAATTGTTTCCAAGCTGTTTCGACTTTTTCCAATATTTGACCGCAGTTTCCGTATCATTTAAAAAGTACACGATATCGCCATAATGTTCTGCCAAACCAGCGCTGCTTTTATTATGGCCAACTGCTTTTTCTATCCAGCTTTTTGCATCCGTATATTTTTTTTGCTTGAAAAACACCCAGGCAAAAGTATCTTCAAAAGAAGCATTTCCGGGCTGAAGTTCGTTGCTTCTGCGCGACATTTGCGCTGCCTTGTCTAATTTTTCTTCTCTTAACGATAAATAGTAAGCATAATTATTTAAAGTATAGGCATTGTCCGGATTGTTTGTTAATGATTGATCGTAAGCCAAATCTGATTGTGCATTGTCTTTCTGCTGATGATAACTGTCGCCTATGGCCGCATAAACCTGGCTCAGCAATTCTTTATTGTTTGTGCCGAGGGAAATGGCATTTTTAAAATAACCCAATGCTTCTTTTACCTTGCCTTTTTGTGAATAAGCAACGCCGACCAGATAATTGGCCATAGCCTGGTTTGGGAAAAGCGAAAGTGCTTCTTCCCCGTCTTTGATCACCTGGTCCAATTGATTTTCGCCCAGTTCCAGCCGAACCAATTGCTCCCAAACTACATAAGTCTGGTCGTTCAAAGCCAAAGATTTTTTGTAAACCAGGATGGCCTGTGTATAAGAAGCATTTTGAACAAGCATATCGCCGTAAACAGTAAAAGCCCGCGCATCATCAGGATGGGCAATAGAAATAATCCTGCTCAATTCCAGCGCGCTTGCTTTGGCTTCGGGATCCGGGAACCTGGGGAAATAGCCGGCAACAATCCTTAACTTCTCTTCTATTTTTAAAGATGGGAAAGCAAATGCTGTTTTTAGCTGGTCAAAACATGCAGCGTAATCTTTTTTATCGCGGTATATATCGGCTAAAGCCAGGTGAATTAAGGCATTGTCCTGACTGATCTTACCTGCGTTTTCCAAAACTTTTAAAGCTTTATCATTCTGGTTGTTGGAGTTGTACAAGGCACTTAGTTGAAGGTATGGGCGCATTTCCTGCGGATTTTCCCGGATCATCTGCTCCAGGTCTTTTGTTGCCAGGTCCAGTTTCCCCTGCTTCAGATAAATCTTCTGTTTGCCGAAAATACTTTCCTCGTTCTTTCCGAAGAGGTTTTCCATCTGATTGTACGCGGATAAGGCTTCTTCGTATTTCTTGTCAAAAACCAAGGCCCTGGCCTCGTTTGTATAATAATCAGGTTTACCAGGATTGATCCTGATCAGTTCTTTAAACACATTTTCCAGCTTTGGTATATCGTTGATCTTTTCGTAATTACCGGCCAGTGCCAGCCAATACCACTCATTGTCGGGTTTTACGGTTACGGCTTTCTCCAACAAAGCCCGGGCGTCCGCATTTTTATTTTCGTTGGTTTTGATGCGGGCCAACTCAAACATCCCGGCATCATTTGCAGGGTCGATTTCCAAAACCTGCGAAAAAAGCGTTGCAGCTGTCTTCGCATTTTCCATTGTTTTTTCGCGCAAAGCCTGATAGAAAAGCTCATCAACCCTTACACTGTCGCTCCTGGTAAGCGGTTTGCCAACTACCATCACGATACTGTTTTTATCGGTGTTTTTTTTGTGCTGCGCGAAAACAAAGCCCGGAAGCAGCATCAGCATAAAACCAAAAACCTGATGACCGATTCTCATAATTTTATCAAATTCCGGTATGGCCATAACCGCCCGCCCCCCTTAATGTTTCGCTGAGGATTTCTACTTCGCCCCAATCAATTTTTTCGTGTTTTGCGATCACCATTTGTGCAATACGATCTCCGTTTCGGATAATGAAATCAGCATCGGAAAAATTGATCAGCAGCACTTTGATTTCCCCGCGATAATCAGCATCAACGGTTCCGGGGGAATTAACAATACCGATGCCATGTTTAAACGCCAGCCCGCTTCTCGGCCTGATCTGCGCTTCAAACCCAACCGGCAATTCAATATAAATACCTGTTGAGATCAGTTTACGTTCCATCGGCTTTAAAACTACCGGTTCTTCCAAACCTGCTTTCAGATCCATTCCTGCAGCATGTGCAGTTTCGTAAGCCGGAAGGCTGTTGCCTGATTTGTTGATGATCTGGATGGTCATTTTTTAACTAATAAAAGAAGCTCTTTGCGTTCGTTGTACAAAGCTGCTGCTGCAAATAAAACTAAAAACAGGTTACCGATAACGAGGCTTCTGTGAAAAACCGTAAAGGATAAATATACGATTACTACCGATGAAAGCAGATAAACGACATTTTTTTTAAGCTGATAGGGTATTGGATAATTTTTTTGGCCGAGGATGTAAGATAAAACCATCATGGTGGCATAAGCGATCAGCGAGATCCAGGCGGAAGCCACGTAACTGTACTTCGGGATAAAAAGTAAATTCAGGACGATTGTTAAAATAGCGCCGATACCCGAAATGTATAAACCAAAACGGGTTTGATCGGAAAGTTTGTACCAGATAGACAGGTTCATGTAAATACCCAAACTTACATACCCAAATAAAAGTATGGGCACAACCTGTAAGCCCGACCAGTAAAGTTCCCGCTGTACTGCATCTTTCCCTTTAATAAAACCCTTTAAAATTTCAATATTGGCTGATATCGCAATAAACATCAGTGTAACGGCAATCACAAAATAAGTCATGATCCTGGCATAAGTTTCGCCCGGGTTTTTGCTTTTGGCATGGCTGAAAAAGAAAGGTTCGGCACCTAACCTAAAAGCCTGAACGGCAATGCTCAAGAAGATTGCAATTTTACAACAGGCCCCATAAATACCTACGTCCTGCTGCTGCGTAGCGGGAAGCAGTTTACTCAAAAATATCTTGTCCAGATTTTCATTGATGATAAAGGAAATGTTGGCAACAAGTACCGGGGCGCTGTAAAGCAGCATATCTTTAGAAAGGGCCCAGTCAAAATTAAATCTAAGGAGGGACAGTTCGGGCAAAAGAAGTATTAGCGTTAATACGCTTGCTGCCAGGTTGGAAATAAACACATAGCCAACCCAGCCGGGCCGATACCATGACAAAAAAAAAGATGCGCCAGCCCAGTTATGTCGTATTATTGCCGGTATCAGTAAAATAAAAACCAAGTTAAGGCCAATAAAAGTAAGAATGTTGATGATTTTGATCGAACCATACCGGATAGGCCTTCCGTTTGCCCTTATTTTTGCAAACGGAATAACGGCTAAAGCATCAACAACTAAAATATAAATAAAATATTTAACAAAAAGTACGTAATCATGCATGTTTGCTGTTTTACCTTCCTGCATCCATGCGGCAATACCATCCGAAAAAAGTGTTGTAAATGTTAAAAACACAACAGAAATAGCAGCAATTATCAGAAACGTATTACTATAAACTTTATCTTTCCTGCCTTCAAATTTATTGATGTACCGAAAAAAAGTAGTCTCCATACCAAAAGCCAGAATGGCATTAAGCATGGAAGCCCAGGCATACATGGTTGTAAACACACCATACACCCTGGCAGGATAAACGCTTATATATAATTTGGTAAGAAAGAAATTAAGCACCCTGGAAAAAACAGTGCTTAAACCATAAATTGCCGTTTGACCGACAAATGTTTTAATTGTTGACAAATTTTGAATTTGATTTAAGCTGAATAAAAGTTTAACAGATCATCACTGCAGGTTCTTTTTTACGACTTCAAAATTACGATAGTTTTTCATTTCGGCTTCTGTAACTTCTACGTGTTCTACCCGGGCAGGGTCTGGCCCTTCGTGGCACCATTCTAAAAAAGTTTCTATCATAGGTGCCTCCCCTTCGGCTTCCATAAAAACAGAACCATCGGCTTCGTTCTTTACAAAACCTTTTATACCTAACTGGTCTGCAACGGCTTTGGTTGTTAAACGGTAAGACACGCCCTGCACTTTACCTGTAACTTTTATATCAAGGTGTTTTTTAACCATGCTTCTTTTATCACCTAAAAAATAGTGTCAGACAAATAAAAACCCATTTTATCATATCAGCTTACGTACTTTGGTTTCCGGTGTGATTTTTAAACGGCTCATCCCGGTTAGCAAATTAAGGCCTGGACTTTTTCCGGCTTCAATCGTTCCTTTTTCCTTATCAACCCCAAAAAATTTCGCGCCGTTTATGGTTGCCCACTGCACGAGGGTTTCTAATTGCAGGTCAGGAAAATACTTTTGCAAAACCTGCATTTCTTTTAACATACAAAGGCTGCTGTTTGATGCCAGGCTGTCTGTGCCCAGGGTAATATTAAACCCGTGATTTGTAAAAATATTAACCTTGGGCAACGTTTTTTCGATATACAAGTTCGCATTCAGACAAAAGCACCAGTTGATCTTGTGGTCAAAGCGCCTGGTAAAATAAACATCTTTCATGTTGGTGTAGGTATTGTGTACCATAAGCAAGTTTTGCCTGTTGCTTAAAAGCGGAAGGATAGATTGTATAGAATTGCGTGCCTGCGGTTTAAAAAAAGAAATATCAATGCCCAACCGGTCATAAAAATCCAGAAAGCCGCCCTGCTTGTACCGGTATAATTTATTTTCCTCCTCCGATTCCTGGTTATGTACCGTCAACAACGAGTTTGTTGTGTCTGATTCTTTCCGGATCAGTTTAAACAGTTCTTTAGAAACAGAATAAGCGGCGTGCGGTGCAATGGAAGCCGCAAGCGGTTTAAACTGCTCTTTCAGGGCCAATGCATGGCTAAAAACAGTATCGGCATTTTTCGGGTCAAAACCATAAACCTCAATAAAATTGTGGTAATACAGTTTGCTTTTTACTTTTACAGAAGCGGTAATTGCACTGTTGGAAACATCGCCAACGGCTACAATTCCGTTCTGCCCCATTTCCTCATCTGCTTTGGCGGCGGCTTCTGTAACTTCGCCGTCATCCGCTTTCCTCAGTTTTTGCACACATTCTATAAACTTGATCAAGCCTTGCCCGGCAGGGACTTTCCCTTTTAAATGCGACAGTTCCAAATGGCAGTGGGTGTTGATAAAACCCGGACAAATTACGCCGCTCAGCTTTTCAACTTTCAAGCTTTTGTTGTTTTCTTCCTTTTTGGCAGCAGAAGGCTTATCCGGATCTTCAACCCTTAAAATTTTCCCGTTGTCATCAACAACAACACTTCCGTTTTTAATCGGGCTGCTGTTGGCAGTTAGGACGTAATCGGCAGTAAACTTTTTCATGAAACATATTTCGGCTGGATAATAAGCATTAGAACGGGCAGATAAGTGGTTTTCGTTTAATTGTAATAAAAATCAAAATATAATTACTACTGTTTTTATAGTAGTATTTTTGTGGCGTGGTAACTATTGAAAAAAAAATTGATGTACGCAGTTTAACGTCGGAAGCCCTTGAAAAGTTTTTTTCTGAATTAGGGGAAAAAAGCTTCAGGGCTAAACAAGTGTATGCCTGGCTTTGGGAAAAATCAGCTTCTGATTTTGATCAGATGAGCAATTTATCCAAAGAGTTACGTAATAAATTAAAAGAGCTGTTTATCATTAACGCAGTAAAAGTACATAACTCTCAATTCAGTAACGATAAAACCATAAAAAATACTTTTAAATTGTATGACAGCAATTTAATTGAAGGTGTATTGATACCTACTACCGGGCGGGTAACGGCCTGTGTGTCTTCGCAAGTTGGCTGTAGCTTAACCTGTAAATTTTGTGCTACCGGTTATATGGAGCGGAAAAGGAACCTGAATCCGGACGAAATTTATGACCAGGTGGTTTTGCTGGACCAGCAGGCAAAAGCAAATTACAACCTGCCTTTAACCAATATCGTGTACATGGGCATGGGAGAACCGCTTTTGAATTATGCCAATGTTTTAAAATCTATCGAAAGGATCACTGCGGAAGATGGTTTAAATATGGCCGCTAAACGGATTACGGTTTCTACAGCTGGCATTGCTAAAATGATTAAAAAGCTGGGCGATGATGAGGTGAGGTTTAATTTGGCCCTTTCGCTTCACGCAGCCAACGATAAAAAACGCAATGAGATTATGCCCATCAACGAGCAAAACTCGTTGAAAGCTTTGGCCGAAGCATTGAAATATTACTATTCCAAAACCAAAAACCCGGTTACATACGAGTATATTTTGTTCGATCATTTTAACGACGGACTGGAAGATGCGGCAGAACTGGTTGCGTTTTGCAAACATTTACCTTGTAAAGTCAACATTATTGAGTACAACCCGATTTCTTTTGCTGATTTTACCAATACCCAGGAAGATAAAACGGACGCTTTTGCAGCTTACCTGAGAAAGCATGGAATTAATGTGAACATCCGCAGAAGCCGTGGCAAGGATATTGATGCCGCCTGCGGACAATTAGCGGTAAAACAGCAATAAATACTTATTTTAGGCCGATAAAAGAAGCATCAGCATAAATGAATTTAAGCCAAAGTTATTTTGCTGATTTTGTTTCGCTCATCTTCCCCGAACTTTGCCAGGCGTGTGCCAAAAGCCTTTTTCGCAATGAAGAATTGATCTGTGCCGATTGCATGTATCATTTGCCTTATACCGATTTTCATTTACAGCCACAAAATGCAGTTGCACAACAATTTTGGGGGCGCGTACCTTTAGAAGCAGCTTCTGCAATGCTTTATTTTAGCAAAGGCAGCCGGGTGCAAAACCTGATGCACCAGCTTAAATACAAAAACAAGCCCGAAGTTGGCGTTTATCTGGGGAAACTCTGCGGAAAGCGTTTGCAGGAAAACCCTTTGTTTGTTTCTGCGGATATAATTATTCCGGTTCCGCTTCATCGGCAGAAACAACTAAAAAGAGGTTATAACCAGAGTTTGAGCTTTGCAGAAGGGCTTTCGGAGAAGATGCTAACTCCAATTGGGATTGATAATTTGATCCGGACGGCAAGCACAGAAAGCCAGACGAAAAAATCGCGAACTTCCCGTTATGAAAATATGAAAGAGGTTTTTGCAGTTAAAAATACTTCCCTATTAACAGGGAAACATATTTTATTGGTTGATGATATCATCACAACCGGTGCAACGCTGGAAGCGTGCTGTAACGTTTTACTACAAATTCCGGATGTGAAGATTAGTGTTGCTGCGATTGCTTATACAGCGTGATGCTGTTTTTAGCAGTATAATTTATACGTGGGCATCTCTAAAAACGCTCCTTTTCCTCTCCAATGGAGAGGAATTAAAGGTGAGGCCAAACAAATAATATGGGTTTTTAGAGATGCCCATGTGGTAAAAACAGCAGTAAGGAAAAATACCAGCCACTGCTGTTTTTAAGGTTATTTATACAAAGGAAACTTCTTAGTCAGTTCATGAACCTGCTTCCGTATTTTTTCGATATGGGTTTCGTCATCAATATGGGCAAGTACAGAATCGATCAGTTCCACAATTTTTTTCATTTGTTTTTCTTTCATGCCTCTTGTGGTAACCGCTGCTGTTCCAACACGGATGCCTGAAGTAACAAACGGAGATTTATCGTCAAACGGAACCATATTTTTGTTGATGGTGATGCCTGCCCGGTCTAATGCCCCTTCCGCTGCTTTACCGGTAACGTTTTTATTGCGCAGATCGATCAGCATTAAATGATTGTCTGTTCCTCCGGAAATGATTTCATAACCAAGTTCCATAAATGCTTCTGCCATTGCTGCTGCATTCTGCTTTACCTGAACGATGTATTTCATGAATTTATCGCTCAAAGCCTCGCCAAAGGCAATTGCTTTTGCAGCAATAATATGTTCGAGCGGTCCGCCTTGCGTGCCAGGAAAAACGGCCATGTCCAGTACAGACGACATCATCCTGGTTTCGCCTTTTGGTGTTTTCAATCCGAATGGGTTTTCAAAATCATTCCCCAATAAAATTAAACCGCCGCGTGGGCCGCGTAAAGTTTTATGTGTAGTAGTGGTAACGATGTGGCAATGAGGAAGCGGATCTGTTAATAAACCCCTTGCAATCAATCCGGCAGGATGGGAAATATCAGCCAGCACCAAAGCACCTACCCGATCTGCAACTTTTCTGATAAATTCATAATCCCAATCGCGAGAGTAAGCGGATGCCCCGCAGATGATCAGCTTGGGTTTTTCGCGCAGGGCAACTTCTTCCAGTTGTTCGTAATTAATTAACCCTGTTTCCTTTTTCACCCCATAAAAAAAGGGTTTGTACAATTTGCCCGAAAAATTAACCGGAGAGCCATGTGTTAAATGCCCGCCATGAGATAGGTCAAAGCCTAAAATTTTATCGCCAGGCTGCAAACAAGCCAGCAAAACAGCAGCATTGGCCTGGGCGCCAGAGTGTGGTTGCACGTTTGCCCATTCAGCATTAAAAAGTTGTTTGGCGCGTTCAATGGCAATGGTTTCAATTTCATCTACCACTTCGCAACCGCCATAATATCGTTTACCCGGTAAGCCTTCTGCATATTTATTGGTCGCTGCCGAGCCTGCTGCCTCCATTACCTGCTTGCTCACAAAGTTTTCGGAAGCAATTAATTCTATACCGTTTTCCTGTCTTTCCTGTTCTTCGTCTAATAGCTTGAATATTAATTTATCTCTTTTCATGTTATAATTGATGGAAGCCCAAATTTAACCATATTTTAATCCTGGGCACCAACTTTTTCCAGTTACTAAAATTGTTGCCGTAAAAGCAGTATTTTAGTTGAAGCAACCTTTATAAAAACAGATGCTTCTTTTAACAGTTGTTTTTAATGAGATTTGTGTTGATGCCGCTGCTTCCATTTAAAGTTAAAACCCTTTTAAAAAAATTAAGCATTTAAACATAAATGGCTCTTAAACGTAGAATTTAGGCAATGATTATTTAATCAAATAATCTAATTTTGTATATTAAAAAAAGCATAACGGATACATGGAAGTACAGGCGGGCAACCTTTTACAGCAAATCATTTACCCTTCTGATTTAAAGAAATTTAATGAAGAAGAGCTCCCGGAGGTTTCTCAGGAACTAAGACAATATATTATTGATGTTGTATCCGTTAACGGCGGCCATTTTGGCGCAAGTTTAGGCGTGGTAGAACTGACTGTTGCCCTTCATTATGTTTTAAATACACCTTATGACCAGTTGGTTTGGGATGTTGGCCACCAGGCTTACGGACATAAAATCCTGACTGGCCGCCGCGAATTTTTCCATACCAACCGGCTTTATAAAGGCATCAGCGGTTTTCCAAAACGTGCCGAAAGCGTTTATGATACTTTCGGCGTTGGCCACTCTTCCACTTCCATTTCTGCTGCTTTGGGGATGGCCGTGGCTTCCCACCGAAAAGGCGAGCACGACCGCCAGCATGTTGCCGTGATAGGTGATGGCGCTATGACAGGCGGAATGGCTTTTGAAGCCCTAAACCATGCCGGTATCGAAAACTCTAATTTGCTGGTTATTTTGAACGACAACTGCATGTCTATAGACCCGAATGTAGGTGCACTGAAAGAATATCTTACCGGTATCTCTACATCACGTGCTTACAACCGTTTCCGGGATGAAGCAAGCCATATCTTAGCTAAAATTTCTTCTTTTGGACCGGATGCTTTTAAAATCGTAAAAAAACTCGAGAAAAGCATCAAAGGGACAATCCTCAAAAACAGTAACCTTTTTGAATCTTTACAATTTCGGTACTTTGGCCCGGTTGACGGGCACAATGTAAAACAACTGGTCAAGGTTTTAAAAGACCTGCGCGATATCCCGGGACCAAAACTGCTGCATTGCATTACCGTTAAAGGAAAAGGTTATGCTTTGGCCGAGAAAGACCAGACCATTTGGCATGCGCCCGGACTGTTTGATAAAATTACGGGCGAGATTAAAAAACCTGTTTACGATAAACCAAAACCGCCGAAATACCAGGACGTTTTTGGTTTAACCATTATCGAATTGGCTGAAAATAATCCTAAGATCATGGGCATTACGCCGGCCATGCCTTCAGGTTCTTCCTTAAATTTGATGATGAAAGCCATGCCCGAACGTGCTTTTGACGTAGGCATTGCAGAACAGCATGCGGTAACTTTTTCGGCGGGGCTGGCCACACAGGGCATGGTTCCTTTCTGCAACATTTATTCAAGTTTTATGCAGCGTGGGTATGACCAGATGATCCATGACGTAGCGATACAAAAACTAAACGTTGTTTTTTGCTTAGACCGTGCCGGGTTGGCCGGTGCAGATGGGCCAACGCATCATGGCGCTTATGATATGGCTTATATGCGCTGCATCCCGAATATGATTGTTTCGGCACCGATGAACGAGGAAGAACTGCGGAACCTGATGTTTACGGCACAACAGGAAGATATGGGCCCTTTTTCTATCCGTTATCCGCGCGGCAACGGCGTAATGGTAAACTGGCAAAAACCAATGAAAGCTGTACCGATTGGCAAAGGACGAAGGATTTGTGATGGCGAAGAAGTTGCCCTGTTAACCATCGGCACTATTGGAAATGAGGCGGTAAAAGCAGTAGAAACATTAAACCATGAAGGTATTTATCCGGCGCATTACGATTTGCGTTTTGTGAAACCGCTGGATGAAGAAATGCTGCACGAAGTGTTTCAAAAATTTGACCGGATCATTACCATTGAAGATGGCTGCCTGCAAGGCGGGACGGGCAGTGCCGTAATTGAATTTATGGTTGATTATGGTTATGCAGCCAAAGTAGTACGCCTCGGTGTCCCGGACCGTTTTATTGAGCATGGCGAACAACCTGAACTTTGGGCAGAATGCGGTTACGATGCGGCTTCCATCTCCACACAGGTTAAAAAACTAACTATAAAAAGGGCAACGCAAACTATTGCTTCCTGATGCTTCTTTTATGGGATAAAAATTAGTAAGCCCTGAGATTACAGATTTTCCGGACTTGTTGTTGTTTAGTATTCCTTCAACCTCAAAAATCATAATACAAATTGCGGAAACTGCTGCGTAAGCCAACAGTAAACATGGTTGTATTATTGGTGTTTAAATAGTTTTTTTCCTGGCGAAGCACACCGCCAATCTCTAAACGCAAATTATATTTCGGATTTAAAATATACGATACCCTTCCTTCGCCATAATATAAATTTGTGGTGATACCTTGTCCGGTGTAATTTCCTAAAGTTTTAGATGCATCAGTATATGGTTTAAAAATATCCTTTCCGTAGTCATCAGTTAGGGTTGGATCTAAACCATAATGGCCAAACTCAGCTTGCCCATAAAAATTAAACCTGCCAATCGAATAATTTAGAATACCCACTACTTCGCGGAAATTGGCGCCAAAAGGATGTGCCAAGGGTTCAGTATTTTGTGAGTAATTGATGATCGAGCTGGTTTCGGAATAAGTATAAGGCTTGGCATTGTTTACTTCCAGCAAATAATTCAAATGCTTTACCGCTAATAATTCTGCCCCGCGCAGACCGAGTTGCCACGCATATTTATTACGCGAACTTCCGTTGCTGGAAAAAAAATTTTTAGCCTCATATTCATCCAGCGCAAACTGACCGTAAACAGCTGCCTTATCCACAAATTTATATTTTCCGGTAAAACCAATTAAAGCATTATCACCAGAACCGCTGTTGGCTTCCAGCGGACGTAGGAAAACAAAAGGATTAACGTAGTTAAAATCAAATCCGCGCTTATTTCCCTGATTGTCTTTTTCCGCCCAGATTACAGAATCATAAAAGCCCAGTGATAATTTATTGTTCACGCTCCAATCCAAGTAATGAAAAACCCCCCATTTCCGTCTGTTGGAATCTTCATAAGAAAACTTTTGAGCCAAGGGATCCTGCATATAGGCCCACATCACCATATATCTGACGTCGCCCAAGGTAGCAGTTAATTTTAAGAAAGGATAATTGGATGCAAAATCAGAAAGTAATACTGAACGGTAACCATCTCCAATAAAAGTTTTGTCCTGGCCTAAAGCAATGTTGAGATATTTGGCAGGTGTGTAGGATAACAAAGCGGTAACGTAAGACCAATCACTGGTTCTCTTACCATAACTCCTGTCGTAAGACTGGCCCGGAACAATAAAAACACTGCTGCTGCTTGTTCTGTTGATATACTTATTTACATAATCCGGAAACACGGCCTGGTTTTCATAACCGCTGGTGTAAAAAGAAAATTTAGTGCCGATTGTTCCGCCGATCTGATAACCCCGCGTGTTTAACCAAGTTGTTTTTTTACCAGAAAAATCCCTGCCCACGGTTACATCAGGAAGGTAATCTACATAAGCCGTAAAATCTTTATTTTTAACATCAAGCAGATGTTCATTAAATAATTTGCGGTGTACCCAGCTTCTTTTACCTACAGAATCCACGCCGGCGTTCATCAGGGATTGGTATTGATTGCTGATAAGCGGATCGTCCACCAGAAAAGGCTTTATAGAACTATGAAACCGGGACTGATTGGAATACACGCCCGAATCTAACTTTTGGTAGAATTGATAAGCGTAAGGCAGGTAAACAGACTGCGCCTGTGTATTTATTTTGATCAGCAATACGATAACTGCACAAAGTACTTTTTTTCTCATTTGATTGCTTTATTTGGCTATTTGTTTTTATGGTTTGCCAACAACGTTTTTTTCTATAAATTTTACCGGTCAAACTTAATCAACCACTTCCTGTACGAATACAATTTTTGCACGATAAAAACAGCACCAACATTAATTTGTAATTTACCCTAACGCTTATCTTAAGGTGCAAATATTAAAATAATTCAAGGAAAGAAAATTATTTATCTTGTTACTTTAATTCAGCCACTTTGCTTTCGAGTTCCAGGTACCATTCCGGTCCGTATTTCCTGATCAGCGGGTCTTTCAAAAACTGATGAACACTTACTTTTAATTCGGTCCCAAAAGAACACGCGGGACTGCAAATGCTCCATCTGTCGTAATACAAAACCTCAAATTCGGGATAAGCAGTAACACGGATTGGATATAAATGGCAGGAAATGGGCTTTTTCCAATCGGTAGCACCTGCTTCATACGCTTTTTCGATGGCACATTTTGTAATGCCGTTTTCCCAAGTTACATAAGCACATTCTTTGTTGCCACCTACACAAGGCGTGGTATAATCACCTTCAAAATCCACTACTGACGTTCCCTGTTGTTCGATAGTTTCAATGCCTTTTGCCGTCATATAAGGTTTTACTGCCGGATAGATCTTTTCCAACACGTTCAGTTCGTCCAGGTTTAAAGGGGCGCCCGAATCGCCTTCTATACAACAGGCACCTTTGCAGCGGTTTAAGTTGCAAACAAAATTCTCATTGATTACATCTTCGTGTACAAGTGTATTTTTAACTTCAATCATCTTAGAAGCTGTTAAATTTATAGTTAAAATAAGATTTATCCCTTTGGGTCGAAATGAACAATATGCGCCTTGTCATTACAACGATAGGATGAATCTTCTTTCAACGGATTTATATTGATTTTTGTATGATAAAAGAAGCATGTAACATCAGTGCTTCGAAGAAGATTTCCCCCTGCGGCCGGGAAGGGCAAAGATGCTTCTTTTACCACTATAAAATTAGTATTTATTCATTTTAAGGTAACTGCAATCAGCAAAACAACACAAACATTTGACGATTTTTATGTGATAAAAGAAGTATGAAAAATATGTGCCAAACGTTCTTGAACAGCATCTTCATTATTCCTGATCTATACCACCCAGCGGATATTTTAGACCTTTTGCATTAGCTATTTCTAATGTAACCGTACCAACCAAAATTTCAACCTGTGCTTTTATAGGTATCCGGTTTCCGTCGTTCGTAATCCACAAGTACAATTTACTGTCTTTTCTAAAAATTCGGCCCGGCACAATAGAGGGGGAAAATTTCAAACAATTAAATGTCCCTAATGAGCAGGTAATATTTTCTTTCCCCAGGTAAGTTATCCCTAAAGTTTCCACTTTTTTTTCTGAAAAATACTGAAGCGTTAATTCTTCGCCTACTTTGGTTTTTGAAAGATCTAAGTTTCGTGCAAAATAATAGGCAGAAGGCAGATCGAAAATTTGCCCTTTAAAAGGATAAACACCGGTTTGCGCAGTAACTTTTTTACTATCGTGATCAAAAGTTACTTTATCAGTACGGCGGTATTTACCTTCGCGGCGGTTCTCCGTATAATAATATGGAAGAGTTGTTGTGCGGTCTATATAGGATTCGTAACGGTTGCGTACTTTAAAAAAAACGTCGAAACTGCCGGCGGTCCTGCCATCTGCCACAATATGATAAGTTGGTTTTTCGTCAAATTTGATTTCGCTTTCTTCAATTCTTAAATTCGCTTCTGCTGCCGTAAAAATACCATACTTTAAACGATAGGTCAACTGCTCCCCGTCTTTAAAGGCTAATGTGCTTCTTTTTGATAATTCCTGGGCAGATAGCGATTGGTGTAGCGTAAATATAAAAACAATTTGTATCCATAATATTTTTGCCATAAATAGTAGTCAGAAAAATACTTGTGTTTAAACCAATTCTTTACGCTTGTAAACGGGAACTGTTGAACAAGGTTCGCCATAAAGGATGCTTTTTACTAAAGGGGTTAAGCGGAACGTTAAGCTTACATAAGCCGATTGTGGTACTGCAACATCACCGCAACCTTTGATCACCACGCGTTGATCGCGAAATTTTTCCAGGTCCATCGTGCTGACTGCTTCTTCAAACAAAACCGTTTCCAAGGTATTCAAATCACCAAAAACCACTTTTTTAGCACACAAAGCTAATTTATTAGCAAGCAACATATAAGCCCAGGTGGGCACAATTGCATCGGCAGAGCAAGTAACTGCAACATATTTATCCTGATATTGCAGCCAGTTGTGTTGTTTAATAAACTCCCTGAAATCTTTTTCCCGCAACATCAAACCCTGAAAAAGATTATCTTTTATATCGTACAAAACCCTGTCGCCCATTGGATAAAGGCTGGCAGGATCAAAAGTAACCAAACCGCTTTGGGCAACTTTGTTAACTATATTTTCCTGAATATCCATGCTGATAAAAATAAAAAATCCGGAAACAGTATCAACATTTCCGGACGTAAAATTACAGGAATGATTTATTTAAAAGAACTTAGCTCTGTAATCTTTTACATTAGCCTTATCTTTTAACACATTAAATACATCGGTATCCAAACGTTGAAGGGCAGCCTGTGCGATTTGCTGACGATCTTTTAATGCGTTGTTTAACGCCGGCGGATTGTTAAAGCTGTCCACTACAAAAACATAAACACCGTTTTGACCATCAATTGGTTTAGATGTTTTATGCAGAGGAGAACCGAAAATAGTGCCGATCACTTTGTTTTCCTGTGCAATGCCCGGAATGATCGGATTTGCAAAAACTACGTTTTGGACCGGTGTAACTTTGCTGCCAACCTGTGCCGCAATTTTATCCAGGTCTGATGCTTCTTTTACGGCATTAAATTTAGCTTCCAGCATTTTTGCTTTCACCTGGTTGCGTACAGCTGGTTCAATTTGTTTTTTTACCAGATCAAGCGCAAGTACACCTTTTGGTTTGATGGCCTGCAGTTGTGCAACCACATATTGGTTAGTTAAATTTAATTCAAAAACCTGGTTAGATACATCGCCTGTTTTTGCGCCAAAAGCCCATTTTACTACATCACGCGCATTTTCTAACCCGGTTACGGCCGATGCACTGGCATTTACATCATCTGCGGTTAGCCTTTTCAACTTTTCTGCCTTAACTGCTTCATCAAAAGAACTTCCGGTTGTTTTACTTAAAAATGCCTGGGCCTGCGCATAAGCGGCAGATGTTGTTTTGCTGCTTGGCGTTAACGGTTTATCAACCACAGCAACTTTAACCACTTTGGATGATCCTTTCTGATCTTCGATCTCAATTAAATGAACGCCAAACTGAGAAGCAACAATTTTTAAATCGCCTTTTTTGCCCTTAAAAACAGCATCCTCAAAAACAGGGACCATTGCACCACGCGCAAAAGTGCCCAGTTCGCCACCTTTAGCAGCAGAGCCATCAATGGAATTGGTTTTTGCCAGATCAGCAAATAATTTTCCGCTTTGAATCTGTTTTTTCAAAGAATCCGCCTTGGCCAATGCTTTATCTACACCTCCTGCTGTTGCCGGGTTTATTAAAATATGGCGTGCTTTTACAGAATCAGGCCCAACTTCTGTGCTAATGAGTTTTGCAATTTTATAAGCCCCGTTAGAAAAATAAGGGCCATAAACAAAGCCTGGCGCTGCATTAAACATTACCGAATCTAATTTTGGTTCGAGCTGGCCTTTTTTCTGGTAAACCATAGGTGCAGGCGTAGCTGCATTGATGGCCACAAAAAGCGAATCGTTTTTGCTGGTTTTAAAACTTTCCAACAGTTTGTTGATCTGCTCTTTTACAACTGCTGTATCTGCTTTGGATGGTGCTGCGTTAAAAACGACATAGTTAAAAGAACGCAGTTCTTCCGGGTTCTTAAATTCGTTTTTATGTCCGTTGTAATAAGTGTTGTAATCTTCGTCAGTTAATCTAACCTGTTTGTCCGGCAAAGAAGCATAATCTAAATTAACGTATTTAAAATTGGCAATTTTGTTACGTGCTTCGTAATCATCCTTTGCCTCCAACGAGTTTACATAAAACCCGTTACGCACCATAGAAAGATATTTTTCTGATTTTTTCCCTTCAATAATCTGGTTTACAAAATTTGCCCATTGTGCCCTGGTTGCAGGGTCTGCTTTTGCAGAACTGATGTTTTGCAAAAAACCAAGTAACTGCTGGCGGTCAAACTGCCCGGTTTCTCGGTTGGTAAAAGCCTGTACTACCTGCGGGCTTGGGTTGCTGCCTTGTATCAAAGATGTGCTTTCAATATCGCCAACCGTAATCCCTAATTTGCTGATCTGTTTTTGCAGGATAATCTGGCTTATCTCCTGGTTCCAGGTGGTTTGCTGCACATAACTAAGCATCTGCGGGTTTAAGCTGGCCTGATTAGACTGTTGCTTAAAGTTTTGCATGTTTTGGTCCAGCTTACTGTTAAAATCCTCATAGCTGATCTTGTCCCCTGCCACTTCACCAATTGTGGTACGGTCACCATTCATAAAAGAACTGCCGTAATGCACTACTTCACCAATAATAAATGCGAAAAGGGCTAAACCGATCACAATCACCATGATCAAACCCAGGCGATTTCGCAAAAAACTCATTATACCCATAAAAAAATCATCATTTAAATACTTAAAAAAGAGGGCGCAAGATACAACTTTTGGCAAAAGTTTGATACCTAAAAATGTGCAATTTGTTTTTACGGTTTTTAAGGTGTCATTCCTTGTTTTACGTTAAATGTTCCGGTAGATTGTAGGAACTCCGGGTTACTCAGATCTTCGTTGCATTTAAAGATGCTGCCGCTGATGGTATTGCCACCTTTTTGGGTCATGGTAGAAAACTGGTTAGAATAAAACTTTTTGCCCAACTGGTCCCAAATTAGTTCTTCCGATTTAAAAGTATCGCCTTTATCGTTTACTACCACTACATTCCGGTGCAGTTCAATAATCTTGTTATCATTTTTGGTGACGGCGTTTTCGGCAGTTACCGTACTGATCAATTTTTGCTTAGGATCATAAAAATCAATATGTACGCCTTTTGGCATCTCATAATAAGACTTTACTTTTTTTGTTGCCGTATGATTGAGCATGACAGGTGCCGTCATCCTGGCTTTTACTTTAGCCGAATCACTGTAGATCACATCAACGCCAATGGTGGTTTCAACAGGTTTATTTACTTCCTTGCCGGATATTTGCTTTACTTTTTTCAGGTCATTTTCGCAAGACAAAAAAAACACCGGTAAAAGAAGTATCAGCCCTCTTATTGCAGGTTTTTTAAGCGGACGGAATTGCTGCATGGCTTTTAATCAAACTTAAACTTATTAAACCAGCGGTCGTTCAGCAAAAAGCCCAACCTGAAATTAACGAAATTTTCTTTGACCAAATTATTGGCCAATGTACCGCGCTGCCCTATCTCTGTTGCAAAATTAACTTTATAAAAAGCACTGCGGCTTTGCGAACGGATAGGCAAACCTAATCCGAAAGAAACCATAGATTCGTTGATATCTGTACCAGAAGTTCGGACGTACGTTTTGTTGTACTGATAACCTAAGCGGTATTCAATTACGGCAAGGTAACTGTTTAAAGCGTTGATATTAGGTGTAATTTGTCCGCCAATATGGTAAGAAGCTGTATTGTTAAGGCCTTGGTTTACGCCGTCAACAGTTAGCTGCGACCAGTTGCCCCGGCTATAATCAGCACCAACTAAATAATGGTTCTCTTTTTGGTAAGAGATACCGAAATGCTGGATGAGCGGTAATACAATTTTAGAATTGCTGGCCTGGCGGTTAGAAATTGTATCTGTTCTTTCAATAATTTGTGTACCAGTGTTCGGATTAATCGGAAACTGTGTGGATACATATTTTGTTGAAGAAGTTAAGGTTGATTTTAACGATCCGGAATAGCCCAAAACAATTTTTGACGTGGTAGATAAACTGATTTCGTACTGCAAACCATAGTCGTAGTTCAGGCCTTTAATACTTTGGCTCTTCTCAATTTGGGTGTTAAAAGAAGTATAAATATAATTGGGGATTTCTACAGAACTGGTTTGCCGCAGGTTTCCAAAAACGTACCCGATGTTAAAACCTAAGTTTAAATGTTTAAACAGGTTAAAACCATAACCCAGGTATGCTTTTGATAAGCCGCCGTCGCCGCCATAAACGCTGTTTACGGTATTGGTGTCAATTTTACTGACCTGTTTAAAATTATAACCCAAATCGCTGTAAGGAAGCAGCCCGAAGCTTAAAGCAGAGGTTCCCCTGCTAACCGGGATGGCAAAAGCAATATGGTTCAGCCTGAAATCGGAACCGGTTTGTTTGGCCGAACTGTTGGCTAACTTATCAATGGTTGCATAAGCGCCAATATCGATGGTGGTTAAGGTAATGGCCGAATACGATGCCGGGTTAAGCATATTGATATTGTTATAGCCACCAACAGTGCGCACACCGGCAGCAATACCGCCCATACCCATGTTCTGCGGCAGGCTTTGCTGTTGCAATGCACCCAAACCAAATTTAGAATAAGGCGAACTGGTAGTAGATTGGGCCGAAGCTGCAAATGCCGAAAATATAAATAAAAGTATAAGTAAACTTTGAATACGATTGATCATTCTTGCTGATGTATAACTGCGTTTAATCCTTTGAGAACTAAATAGGGCTCCGGCTTAACGTAAGCGGCAAAGATGCTACTTTTCAGGTGAGTATCAAAAAAATTAAGGTCGCCGCCGGTCAGCAGGATATTTGTGTGCTGATGTTGCCCTGTTTGATTTTTGATAAATCCTTCCGCTTCATACCGCAAACCGTTTTGAATACCTGATAAAATGGCTTCGCGGGTATTGCTGCCCGTATTTTTATCAAAACCTGCTTCTGCCTCAATTAAGGGCAGTTGTTTGGTATAATGTTTTAATGCTTTAAAACGCATTTTTAAACCCGGCGAAATGCTTCCTCCGTAATAATTCCCCTGTTCATCCACGTAATCATAAGTAACGCAAGTGCCTGCATCTATTATCAGGTTACTGTTTTTAGGGTATAAAAAACGTGCGCCCACCACAGCTGCCAAACGGTCTAAACCTAATTTTTCAGGTTGCTGATAATGATTGTTTATGGATTTTGCCATTTGATAACTGAACCGAAACGTTTGCAACTGATTTTCCAGCATCGTTTCCCATAAAAACACTTTAGTTTGTACAGATGAAATGATTGCCGTTCCGGGTTTAAATTTGAGCAGTATTTGACGTAACAGGGTTTCTGTTAGTTGCCTGTAACGTTTTGTCCAGATGATGTTTTCCCCTTCAAAAACAGCAACTTTAAAAAAAGTATTGCCGATATCAAAAACCAGGTTGGTCATCAGGCGCTGGCAACCGATAAAATCGATTCAAAAATAACCAATCCGTCTTGGTTGGCCAGCAAAGTGTCCGCTGCACGTTCAGGATGCGGCATCAATCCAAAAACATTCCGGTTTTTATTACAAACGCCCGCAATGTTTTCTATTGAACCATTGGCGTTTGCTTCGTCAGAATAATTTCCGGCCGCATCACAGTACCGGAACAAAACCTGGTCGTTCTGGTTCAATTCTGCCATACTGTTTTTATCGGCATAAAAATTACCTTCGCCATGCGCAACCGGAATTTTTAAAGCTTTATTTAAATCGGCCTGCGAAGTAAGCAGCGAATTTTGGGTTTGTGCTTTGATGTAAGTATTCCTACAAATGAACTTGCGGTTCTGGTTGTGCAATAGTGCACCTGGTACCAATCCGGCTTCTGCTAAAATTTGAAACCCGTTGCAGATGCCCAAAACATATCCGCCGTTGCTTGCAAAACGGATAACTTCCTGCATAATTGGTGAAAAACGCGCAATGGCACCAGACCGCAGATAGTCTCCGAAAGAAAAACCCCCTGGCAAAACAATAAATTCAGCGCCCTGCAAATCGTGCTCTTTATGCCATAAACGAACTACCTGCTGCCCCATGATCTTTTCCAGCACGTAAATGATATCTTCATCACAATTGGAACCAGGGAAAATGACCACTCCGAATTTCATCCTGCAAAACTAACAGAACCGTTTAAAAAGCCCTGCATTTAAAAGTTAAAAATTGTTAAACTGAAAATACAGGATGCTGAAAAGGAGCAGCAGGTACAAACTTTCGTAAAACCACTTTTTTGTGGCATATAAAAAATAATAAGCAGCAAGTGTGGCAACAGGCACGGCACACAGCAAAAAATGATTAAAGCTGAAATCAGTTTTGATAAAACCGGCAAAAGCAACAATTAAAAGGATAAAAAGCAACGATTGAAAAGTTTTACGCACCATGACCATACTTTTTAAAAAATTGGCCTGCAGCCTGAAAAGTGCCAGGATAAATATCAAAACCAGCGGGACCAGTACTAAAAAACGGTACAGATGGACATTAGTTACAAAAGGTATTTGTGCATCAAAAGAATGCCAAAGCGAATGAAATGCCAAAGTATGGTCTGTACAGTAATAGTAAACCGACAGAAAGAAAAAGACCGTTAAAACCCCCATTAGCGCCGACATCCATTCGTGCCAGTTGAACGCACGGAAGATGAGCAGGCCGATCCAGATGCTTAGGAACAGCGCAATAAAAGGAAAATAGATCAGCGTGCCGGTGCCGACGATAAGCCCCATATCATAAGCTGTTGAGGTGGCTCCGTCGATCTTATAAAATTCAAGCAGCTTTTGCAGCATCCAAATCACCAGAAAGTTACAAAGCAAAGGTTCGCTTAGTGTTAAAAAAGAGGTAAACAAACCAGAAACGGTAACATATAACAAAGCCGGCAAAAATGATGGCTTGCCCAGCAAATTGTGGTTGTTGACAATATAATTAAACCAAAGTGCCTGAAGCAATACAAGGATTGCAGCATAAAAAACGTTAGCGGACGCAGCAAGGGCACTGGCAGGAACAGCAACAAGCAACCTCGAAAAAAGGCCGGTAAAAGAAGCATCTGCATTTATGGTGAAATAATACAAGCCGCCAACCCGCATCACAAACAACAGCACAATCAGCCATAAAATATTTAAGGGGCTATGGGACCGGAAAAGCTGGATCATGTAACACTCATTTGCGCAATATTAACAGAAAAACCGAACAAGCCGAAACTTAGCGCTTTTTGGCATATCCCGAAACTATGTTTTGGATGATTTGTGCCGTTTCATCAGGGAAATCAACTTCAATTTTTGGTTCGGCCGCTACCCATTGCTTCACCTGAGGAATAAACGTTTCATCAATTCTCTGCAAAACCGATGCGCCCAGCCTTTCTGCAGAAATGCAATTGCATTGTTGTTCGTACTGGCCTTTCATCGGTATCATCATTACTTTTTTGTTCATGAACAAAGCTTCTGCCGGGCCTTCGAAACCGCCGCCGGTAAGCAGGCCGGCAGCAGTGGCAAGGCTGTTGTTAAACGCTTTATTTTGAATAGGTTTTACCAGGATATTTCCCTTTGCGTATTCGTTTCTGGCATGTTTTGAAAATATCTGCCATTGTACTTCTTTTATCCCGCTTAAATATTTCAATAAAAACGGATCATCGTAAGCAGGCAGATAAACAGTATAATGCCCCAGGTTTTGAGTTTCCAGGTTTCGGATCTCGCTGCGGACGACTGGCGTATGGATAAAATCAGCATAACGTTCAAAATGAAAACCTACATGGTGTGTGGCCGGTGCATAATGTTTAAACAACCCTTCGGCATAGTTCCATTTTTTGGGGCGGGGCGTTTTTGGGGAGATAAAAGCGCATTGGTGACTTAAAGAAACGGATTCCAGCTTCTGCAATTTGCAGGCCCAGGCCGAAATTGGTTCAAAATCATTAATGATTAGGTCGTATTGCTTCAGCGGCAACGCGCGCACATCGCGCATCATTTGCCGCAAATTCATTGCTTTAAACGTTTTCCAGTAATCTACGCCGCCCTTCTTCCCAAAAGAAAAACTCAACCCATGCAATTTGTACCGAACAGGCTGCGAAAGGGAAACATCGGCCTGGGTGCCGCTGATCAGTAGATCCAGCTCGCCGTATTGCTGTAGCAAAGGCACAATTTCGCGTGCACGGCTGATATGGCCGTTCCCTGTTCCCTGAATGGCAAACAATATTTTCATCAATCACAAAAAGCCGTAAAAGTAGGAAAACGATTTAAAACAGCCTCTTTGTCATTCTTGATAGGTTGAACCTTCCTCAAAAAAGATTTATAGATTTTAAGTTGATAAAAGGAGCATGGGCAATATCGCTTTGAAGAAGACCCCTGTTTATTGCATTTCTGTGCGAAACCGGTCCAGCAAATGTTTTACGTTCAATCCGTCCAATTCTTCCTGTTCCTGCTGTGCTTCTTCGGGGGAATCCGCTTCAAAAACAGCTTTCTGATAATCAAAAATACTCCATTTGCCCTGCTGGTATTCCAGTGCTGTCAGGCTTTCCACCCAATCACCGGAGTTGAGATAGGTTACGGTTTGATCAGAAACAGAACTTTTAATCTCGCGGATCTCAGGCTGATGAATATGCCCGCAAATTACATAATCGTAGTTTTTATCTATGGCCAAGTCAGCCGCGGTTTGCTCAAAATGGTTAATGAATTTTACAGCATCTTTAAACTTGCCTTTTATCCGCTGGGAAAAACTCATTTTACTTTGGCCAAAAGCAGTTAAGCACCAGTTAGTCATACTGTTGATTAAAATCAGCGAATCGTAACCAACGGCGCCCAGTTTGGCCAGCCATTTGGAATGCTGCATGGTAACGTCAAATACATCACCATGAAAAATCCATGCTTTTTTACCATCCAGGTTTAAAACGATTTTGTTCATCAGTTTGAAACTGCCCAAATCAAAATCTGCAAATTTTCGCAGCATTTCGTCGTGGTTTCCGGTGAGGTAATAAACGGGTATGCCTTTGGTCACAAATTTTAGGATTTGGCGGATAACTTTTGTATGCGATTCGGGCCAGTACGATTTGCTGAACTGCCAGATATCAATAATATCCCCGTTTAGGACCAGGATTTTAGGCTGTATGCTTTTTAAATAACGAAGCAATTCTTTGGACTGGCAGCCGTAAGTGCCCAGGTGGACGTCAGAAACCACCACTACTTCTACTTCCCTTTTAACCATTGTTATTTGCTTTAAGCAGAAGTGTTGATTGAATTAATGCGTAAACACCAGTTTTTATCGGTAAAAGAAGCTTATTCGTCGTCCTCGTCTTCATGAACGCTAAGTTCAAACGGACTAAGGTAAAACAGGAACAACAACAAAAACAATAAGCCCCAGGCAAGCAGATGAAGATATTCAAAGTTCATAGCTAATAAATCAATTGCAAGGTATGACTATCAAATGAACTTAAAGTTACGCGGACGTTAAAAAAATAATTTTTGAGGTTTGCAATACTGTTTTTATACCTATAAAAGCAGCATCAGCTCGTTTAAATGATGGATCTGCACGGGCACATTTGCAGGTTTTTCGGTTTTGTTTGGGTTGAAGTAAATGGCGTCCATGCCAAAATTTAGGGCACCAAAAACATCGGCTTCCAAGCTGTCGCCGATCATTAAACTTTCCTGCTTTTGTGCGCCGGCCAAATTTAAAGCATGTGCAAAAATGGCCGGGTCTGGTTTATTGACGCCAAGGACTTCTGAAATAAAAACATGTTGAAAATATTGATCGAGTTTGCACAACCGGACCTTCATTTCTGTTGATTCCCGAAAACCGTTGGAAATGAGATACAGCTTGTACTTTCCGTACAGATATTGCAGCGTTTCGTGCGCTTCCGGGAAAAGGTTGGTTTTGGTTGGGCAAAGTTGCACGTAGGCATCTTCAAAACCAGCCGGAATAACGGTTTCCTCCAAACCCAATTCTAAAAAAGTATGCTTAAAACGGGCTTCGCGCAAAGCTTCCTTGCTGATCTTCCCCAGATGATACTCGCCCCATAACCGATGGTTGTTGCGGGTATAAGTTTCGATAAAAACATCTGGCGCAGCCAAACCCAGGCCCTGCAGTTTATGAAGCACAAAAAGTTCGTGCAGTGCTTCTTCGGCATTTTTATCAAAATCCCAAATGGTATGGTCAAGGTCGAAAAAGATATGTTGGTAAGACATTTTTTTGTTTTTTGTTCTGTCATCCCACGTTAGGATGGATCTTCTTCAAAGTAAGTTTTATAAGGGCATCTCTAAAAACCCGTATTATTTGTTTGGCCTCACCTTTAATTCCTCTCCATTGGAGAGGAAAAGGAGCGTTTTTAGAGATGCCCAAACTTTATGCCGATAAAAGAAGCATTTGATCTTGTTATTTGAAGGAAGGTTCCCCCCTACCGCCGGAATGGCGAACAGCTTAAACTTTCTCCCCAAAACTCAAATCCCCAGCATCTCCCAAACCCGGGACAATGTACGAACAACTGTTCATCCCCTGGTCCACTGCACCTGCCCAAATATATGCTTCGGGCAAATTTTCCTGCACATATTTTAAACCCTCAGTGCTGGCAATTACAGCAGCAATATGCAATTGCTTCAGCTGATACTGGCTTTGTAAACGCTGGCAAACCTTTACGATGCTTTGTCCGCTGGCCAGCATGGTATCACATAAAATCACCACTTGTCCGTCTAAATTAGGGCTCGAAATATGTTCTACCTTGATGGTAAAATCATGGTTCTCGTCTGTTTTGCGGTAAGCCGTGATAAAAGCCGAAGCCGAGCGGTCAAAAAAGTTTAAAAAGCCCTGATGAAAAGGGAGTCCGGCGCGTAAAATCGTGGCCAGGACAGGCTGCATTACCGGTAAGTTCACTTTTGCAATTCCCAGCGGCGTTTTTACTTCTGTTTGCTGATAATCCAATTTCTTACTGATCTCGTAAGCTAAAATCTCACCTAAACGTATCTGGTTATTTCGAAACCGTTGCGGGTTTTGCTGTATGTGCACGTTGCGCATTTCGGCAATAAACCTATTGGCTACCGAGTTGGTTTGATCAAGCTGAAAAATCATGCGGCGAAAATAACGCTTTTTTTGAAGCATAGGTTTTGAAGTTTCGGGAATACTGTTTTTATAGGGGTAAAAGAAGCATGGATATTATTTTGAAGGGTCATTTTCCTGATACAAAAAGTAAAATCACATAACTTTTTAGCTGCCTAAATAGTAGGGATACCGATTGGGCACAGTTCTTATACATTACTTCTTTCCACACGCTGCGTTTTCTATAATTTTGGCGTAATTTCGTAAAGCAACAAAATTATCAGATTATGTATTTTGATGATTATAAAAACTTTCCCGACGCTACTTTAAACCCCAAACTACTTTGGGAATACAGGCTCTCGGAATTTAATTACCAGGATATGCGTAATGTTGTGGTGCAAAGGGTAATTGAGCGCGGCTGGCCCGGCGATTGGTATTTTATATTGAACCGTTACGGAATTGACGGGGTAAAAGAAGCCATTATAAATATAGCTTACATGAATGACAAAGACATGAACTTTGTTGGCCGTCAGTTCGATATTCCGTTAACATCAATGAAATGCTACGAAAAGAAACGGTTGCTGAACCAACACTGGAACTCTTAAAAACCTTAATGAACGATCAACTTCTGAAAGATTTTTTTCTTGTCGGAGGAACTGCGCTCGCTTTACAGCTTGGACACCGCATCAGTATCGACCTGGATCTATTTACCCAATTACCTTTTGATCAAAATTTCCTGCTTTCTGAGTTGGAAAGCAAATACAAATTCCAGCTGGATTACGAGTCTAAAAACACGCTTAAAGGAGAAATTAAAAATGTCAAAGTAGATTTTATCGCTCACAATTATCCCTTGGTAAAGCCCTTGATCCGGAAAGAAGGAGTACGGATGGCCTCGCCTGAAGATATTGCAGCAATGAAATTGAATGCGGTATCTGGTAATGGCACCAGGCTTAAAGATTTTATTGATATAGCCTATCTTTCCCCTATACTTACCCTTTCTCAAATGGTAGATGCATACGAAGGCAAGTATGCTTCCAGAAATCCATTAATGTTGCTCAAGGCCCTTGAATATCATAACGATATTAATTTTAAGGAGATAATCGAAATGCTTGATGGGAAATATCAATGGAAGAATATTGAAAACCGGCTTTCGCAAATGACCAGGTTTCCTAAAAAGCTATTCCCACAATTGTAGCAAGTTGATTATGAAAACCAGGCTTATACATGCTAACCTGTCGAAATAATATTAAACCTTTAGCTCTTTGGCTACTTAACAAGACTTATTTGCCGATGCAAAAAAAACATACAATGACAATCAATAAGTAATAGAACTTTAGGAACAAAAATATTGAGTTTTTTTGCGCCTTTTTTCAGAGTTTCAATGTGAATAACTCCATGTTAAATAAAGAAAAATTCACAGTTATTCCAAAGGAAAAAAGTAAAAGATTTAATAGTAAGCAACATCAAAGAATACTGAAATAACAATTGCGTTAATATCTATGTTATCTTGACCTCGTCAATTGCCTGCCATTAAGTTGTTTGTATTAGGGATTTTTGAAACCTGACGCCATTTTTTGAAACCTGAATGCCTTCCAGCTCTTTACATTTTATTCAGTTCAAGTTTAATCCGCCCCGCTGCTTCAATTTTCTTCTTGTCCTTGACCTTCGTATAAACCAAAGTTGTTTTAATACTCCTGTGGCCAAGCATCTTCGATACGGTCAACAGTTCAGTCCCTAATTTAATTCCAATTGTAAAGTTGCATTGGCCAATGAACTTGTTATTTGAAAAATACAATATATTATTTGATTTCGTCAATTTACGACAATTAGTAAGCGGCAACTTTGTAGTAAGATTTAAATAATACAGCTATGATTATCTTACTAACAAAATTTTCCACTAAAAATAGTTCTGCCTCTGATCAATTAGCAGCCATGTTAAAGGATTTAGCACAAAGCACCGCTCTTGAAACAGGTAATTTAAGTTATCAGGCATTTTCTCTTCCGACCGAACACCTAATTCATTTTGTAATCGAGACCTGGGAAAAGAAAGAATTCGTTGATTTTCACGCAGAGCGTGTTAAGCAAGAGGGTTATCTGCAAAAGGCGATTGCATTATTAGCAGAGCCTATGGATACCCAGGTTCTCTTACAAAATTAAGTTCCTTTATTATTTATTCAATTTATTAACATCATGAAAAATACAGTATTAATTACCGGTTCATCAGCCGGTCTTGGAAAAGCGGCAGCACGTAAGTTTGCCGCTAACGGCTGGAACGTTATTGCGACAATGCGTTCACCAGAAAAGGAAACGGAACTGAATAAGTTAGAAAACGTTTGGGTCACGCAACTCGACGTACAAAACGAAGGCAGTATCGCTGAAGCCATCAGCGGCGGTATAGCGAAATTCGGCAAGATCGATGCCATTATTAATAATGCAGGCTTTGGCGTTTTCGGTGCCTTTGAACTGGCCACAACAAAACAAATACATCAGCAGTTCGACATTAACGTATTTGGGGTAATGAATATGATCAAAGCGGTGCTGCCCCATTTCCGCCAAAATAAAGCGGGTACAATTATCAATATTTCTTCACAAGGCGGACGCGTTGCCTTTCCGGCCATTAGTTTATATCACGCCTCAAAATTTGCTATTGAAGGCTTTTCAGAGTCCTTGTCGTACGAGCTTGCTATACAAAACATCATCGTTAAATTGATCGAACCCGGAGATACAACCACCAGCTTTGGTTCATCTGTAGGCTTGACCAATAACCCGGATATCAAAGATTATGATGTCTTTGTCAATGGCTTCTTTAAACACTGGGAGACGCTTCACCCGGAACCTTCAACACCTGAAGATGTGGCGGAAGTGATTTATACAGCAGCTACCGACGGAACAAGCCAACTCCGTTATTTAGTGGGAAAAGATACGGCTGAGGTTATCCAGGCAAGGGAAAATAATACAGATCCAGATTACATGGACTGGATGAAAAAAAAGTTTCTTTCAAATAATAACTAATCAGATGAAAACTACAGGAAATACTATTCTAATTACCGGCGGCGGAACCGGAGTTGGCTTAGAAAGTGCAAAATTATTCAGCAAAGCCGGCAATAAAGTAATTATGGTTGCCAGGAATAAAGAACGGCTGGAATCAGAGGCAGCCAAATTGGAAAATGCCACCGCAATAGTTTGTGATCTTTCAATTGAAGAAGATATGCGCAATTTGGTCACCAGGCTTAAGGACGATTTCAAGGATCTAAATATGATCCTTTTAAATGCAGGGCTTGCGAACCATTATGGGCTATTCGAAACGCCCGATGCTTTTAATTACAGCAAGCAGGAGATGATCACCAATTTCCATTCAGCCGTTTTTCTGACCCATGAACTGGAACCTTTGTTAGCAGAAAAAACGGATGCAGCTATGTTGATTACAACTTCCGGTGTGGCACTTGCCCCCGACCTGATGCATCCTACTTATAGTGCGACCAAAGCTGCATTGCATTCCTACACTCAGGGTATACGACTGGCTCTTGAACGAAAGGGGTCTACGATTAAGGTATTTGAAATGATGCTTCCCCTCGTTGATACTTCGTTCGCAAGCGCGATCAAATCAGATGACAAGGCACAACCCCAGGACGTTGCTGCTGCGATAGTAGATGGATTGCAAAAGGACATCTATGAAATGCATATCGGGATCGTACAAAAGCTGTACGAAACCTATCTGAATTCTCCTCATGAAGCACTGCTTGCCATAAATGCCCTGACGAACTAAAGATAGTTTCAGGCAGCTAAAAGGAACGGACTTTTACACCGGTCTGTTCCTTTTTTTAGGACCGTAATCAGCGTGGAATAATTGCTTAAATTTACCTGATGGAAAAGAATGAAACGCTTTCTGCATTTTACCGGGAAAAGTTTAACCGGAACATTTCGCAGTTAGACCAGGAGGATAATCAATTTGATATTTTCCGATTCGATGATTGCCTGGACAGTTCTTCTATCAAATATAGAAGACGGGATTTTTACAAGGTTACCTTCTTACAAGGCAACAGCGTCATTCACTACAGTGATAAAAGTTTGGAACTTAAAGGAGCATCACTTTGTTTTTTCAGCCCTGATATTCCCTACACGGTCGATATGCACGACGGACATTTGACAGGAAAATACCTCATTTTTAAAGAGGGTTATCTTAATGACTATTTCAGACGCAATATTAAGGATCTCCCGTTATTTGCTAACGGTCATAAACCCGCTTATATGCTTAATAAAAGCCAAATAAAAGCGGTAACAGGACTTTTCAATAAAATACAGTCAGAATGGGAGTCAAATTATGCATACAAGGATGATTTAATTAGAAACCGCATTCTGGAACTCATGCATTTGGCGGTGAAAATGGAACCCGTTCAAAGTTCATATCATCAGGTCGATGCCAACGCCAGAATTACAGCGGTGTTTACGGAATTGTTAGACAGACAATTCCCCGTTGATCCCAAACATCACAGGATTGAATTGCGCACGGCAAAAGAATACGCGGAAAAACTGTACGTTCATGTTAATCATTTGAATCACGCACTTAAGTTAACGACAGGAAAAAGCACAACGAACCACCTTTTACAAAGGATAGCAAACGAAGCAAAAATATTGCTTAAATACAGTGACTATGATATTTCAGAAATAAGTTACAGCCTTGGATTTGATGATCCGACCCATTTCAATCACTTTTTTAAAAAACAGACTGGACAGATTCCTTCCTCTTTTAGAATATAAATGTTAACATTTAAAACAATTCATAAAACCAATCGACTTTAGCCAGGTCTAAAGCCCGTTATATCAACTGAATGACGACTTAGTATTTATAATCAGTTATATGCATCCATAAGCGTCTTAATTTCCCCTTCAATTCTCAAACCCGAAAAAAACGTTTTCGAGTAACATTTCAGTAACAAAAGTAAGAAAAACAGGGCTATATATCCAAGAATTGGGACAAGTGAAATAGTGATAACTTATTATAAATGAGTAACTTACTTGTCGTAAGTTGTCATAAATTTTGGTTGTTTTGCAGGACTACTTGCCAATACAAAACTTGCTAAAAATGTTTTCCAGCAGATCATCTGTAGTAACCGTACCGGTTATTTCCCCCAAATAATACAAAGCCTGCTTGATATCCATGGCCAAAAAATCAGAAGTAACCGGGTTTTGCATGCCATATAGAACCCGCTCTAAAGCTTGCCGGGTTTTTTGTAACGCTTCTAAATGACGGATATTGGTGATGACGGTTTCTTCACCGGTCAATCTTCCATGGATTGCAGTTTCGTAAATCAACACTTTCAATTCGTCAATATGCTGCTTTTCGCGGGCAGAAACTGCTAAGTATTTTATTGCTGAAGGTAAAGAAAAACCAATGCTTCTTTTACCGGCCAAATCTATTTTATTGGCCACTGCCAAAACTGGCATTCCCGACCGTTGTAAATTGGCTATATCTTTTTTTAGTTCTGCTTCGGACAGTTCATTCACATCAAAAACATAAACCAAAAGCGCCGAAGTACTGATCTTGTCCATGGTTTTTTGCACGCCGATGGCTTCAATCGCGTCTGTTGCTTCGCGGATACCCGCCGTATCGATCAACCTAAAATTAACGCCGCTGATGTTGAGTACTTCTTCAATCGTGTCGCGCGTGGTACCCGGGATTTCGCTGATGATGGCGCGATCTTCATTCAGCAAAGCATTTAACAAGGTGGATTTCCCGGCATTCGGCCTTCCGGCAATAACGGTGTTTACCCCTTGTTTGATCACGTTCCCCAGTTCAAAAGAACGGATGAGTTCAAAAATAACTTTGTTTATTTCCAGGATCAAAGCTTTCAATTGGTCTCGGTTGGCAAACTCCACATCTTCTTCGGCAAAATCCAGTTCCAGCTCAATCAATGAAGCAAAATGAATCAGTTGTTCGCGCAAAACCTGCAGTTGATTACTAAAACCGCCACGCAACTGCTGCATGGCAATTTGGTGCGAAGCTTTGGAATCGGAAGCAATCAGATCGGCAACTGCTTCTGCCTGAGATAAATCCAATTGTCCATTTAAAAAAGCACGTAACGTAAACTCACCTGGTTTGGCTGCACGTGCCCCTTTTGCCATTAATAATTTGATAATGGATTGGACGATATAAGGGGAACCGTGACAGGAAATTTCCACCACGTTTTCTTTGGTGTAAGATTTTGGGGCGAGGAAAAGCGAAACCACTACTTCATCCAAAACCACGTCTCCATCTGCAATTGCACCAAAATGAAGCGTGTGCGTTGCTTGCTTTAACAAGTTTTTACCCTTAAAAACAGCATTGGCAATTTGAATAGCCTGCGGGCCGGAAAGCCGGATGACGGCAATGGCGCCAACTCCGTTTGCGGTTGACAAGGCAACGATGGTATCTTCTGTTTGTGCAGTTGGGGTATCAGTCATAACGGCTGCAAAAATCGGGAAAGGAAACCGGCTTTGCTAATTTGACAATTAACCGAAACGGCCAAAGCACTTGTATTGTACCTTCGCAACGTTAATTTTTACCTTATAAAAACAGTATGCAAACTTATATCGGCAGCATAAAAAATGCAATCGAAACGCTCCGGCAGCAAATTATAGCGCATCCGGTTTATGCCATAATCCACACACCGGGCGATTTGAAAATCTTTATGCAATCGCATGTTTATGCCGTTTGGGATTTTATGTCGCTGCTGAAATCATTACAAAACCAATTGACTTGCACATCGGTCCCCTGGTTTCCGAAAGGCGATGCCGACAGCCGTTATTTGATCAATGAAATTGTTGTGGGCGAAGAATCCGACGTGGACAGCCAAGGAAAACGCAGCAGTCATTTTGAACTGTACCTGAAAGCGATGGAACAGACAGGCTGTGATACGCTTTCCATAAACCGTTTTGTAGAAACTTTAAAAGCTACCGGTAATTTTCCCGAAGCTTTTGCAGCAGGCCATACTCCTTTTATGGCACAAAAGTTTGTGGATTTTACTTTCGATATTATCCGCAGCAACAAAGCTTATCTGCAGGCTGCCGTTTTTACTTTTGGAAGGGAAGATTTGATTCCGGGGATGTTTTTATCGATGGTGAACGATTTGAACCGAAACTTCCCGGAAAGTATTTCGCAGATTAAATATTATTTGGAAAGGCATATTGAAGTGGATGGAGACCATCATAGTATTTTGGCTTTGCAGATGACGGCGAATCTCTGCGGAGAAAATGAAAAGTTCTGGCAGGAAGCCGAACAAGCCGTAGTGCAATCGTTAAAAATGCGGATTGCTTTGTGGGATGGGGTTTATGAGGAGATCATACATAAAAAACAGGCATAAAAGAAGCATTTGATTAATGGTTCTTTGCTTTTTGCTCCCGCATCATTTCCCCATAATTCAAACCTTTACAGGCTGCATTTAAGGTTGCTGCTAACCGCTTGGCACGTGTGGCTTCCGTTTTGGCACTGTCAATCCATTTAAAATAATAATGCTGATGCGATTTGGGCAAGCGGTTAAAGTTCCCCAAAGCTTCCGGTTCATCGGCAAAGCACTCGGCAAGATCTTCGGGCATTTCGAACTTAAAATCGGTATCCAATTCCAGTTGCAGCTTTACCATCGCACCTTTTCTTTTGTGGATTCCTTTGCGCAATGCTGCGTTTACCGGCAAAATAAAGTCGCCTTCGCCCATCGGTACCAACGCTAAACCATTAATCGCTAATCCGTCTAAAAAACCTTTTACCCGAAAGCTTAACTTGTTGTTTGGTTTGATTTCGCAGGCAACAACTGTCGGGATGTGGAGGTAAGTCCAACCGGTTTTTTCGCCTTTTTCTGCAAATTGCAGTAAAGTTCCTACAAGTTCGACCATTGGTAATGCTTCAACTCAAAACTTATCGTCATTTACTTCGATCCAGTTGTTGTCTGGGTCTTGAAAATAAACCTGTTTCACGCCATCCGGGCGCAAGGTTGGCTCTTTACTATCGCCTTTCCAGTTGCCGTATTTCACTTTTAGCTGATCCAAATGCGCGGTGAACTTCTGTAAAGAAGGCACATTAAACGCCATGTGGATATTGATATTATGTGCCGTTATTTCTTTTGCGCCCAGTACAACGTGCAGTTGGCTATGCGGTCCGGTACGTAACCAAACATGCTTTCCGTCATGAAAAGGTTCCGGGATTTCTTTCAGCAACATCACATTCTTATAAAAATCGCTGCTTTTTTGCAGGTCAACAACATAAACCGTAACGTGGTCAATAACAGGACTGTCTTGTGCCAAAGCAGTATTTTTTAAATTAGCAAGTAGAACAAAAAGAAATAAACTGTAAGCCAGAAAGGATTTTTTCATGAGATAAAAATTGGTGTATAAAGATAGGATTGAAAATCTATATTAACTATATGATTTTATTTATAAGCTTTGAGGATTTCGTTTGGTATGGAAAATAGAGGTTATAAAAACAGTGTCCGCATTTTCATCAAACCAATAAACCAAATAAAAGGAAATTTTTGCAATGAGGCAAAGCGAAGATCAGTATCGTATTTGCTGTTATAAAGCAAGGGATTTGTACTTATGGTTTTCAAAACTTTTCCAAGCTCGCTCCGAAAATACTTTGAAAGTCCCTTTCGCTGTTTTTCGTACCATTGGCAAGAATCTGTTAATTCCAGTTCTGCCCGTTGAAGGAGCTTAACCGAAGGCACGGTTCAAGTCTTGCTCAATTTCTTCCCAATTTTTTACAGTAGTTTTACCTTCTAAAAAATCTTGTTTGGTTTCAAGCAAATTTTTAATCTCGCTTTCGCTAAAGTTATAGTCTGTATTAATTTGATAATTTAAACCAAAACGGTTTAGGATTTCCTCCATTAGAGGCAAATCCTTGTCGTTGACAATATTTACGGTAAGTGTAGTCATGCTTAGCAAACTTAAGCATTTTATATTCATTTTTTTTATCAAAACCGATCTTCAATCCCCAGCCCAAACAAAGCAAAATCATATTTTATGGGATCGAACGGATCAAATTCCCGAAGTTTTTCCGTCAGTTCCAAAGCTGTTTGCCAGTCGGTTTGCTTTCGGGTGATGAGTTTCAGTTTTCGTGCTACGCGATCAACATGCACATCGCAGGGACAAATCAAATCCGCGGGCTTAATCTTGCTCCAGATACCAAAATCAACACCGTTAGTATCTTTCCGCACCATCCATCTTAAAAACATATTCAGGCGTTTACAAGTTGACTTTTGCTGAGGGGAAGAAACATGCTTGATCGTTCTTCGGGGAAAATCCGGCAAAGAAAAAAAGTAGTTGCGGAAATGGTTGAGCATTGTTTCGGCCGTACTGTTTTTACCGGTAAAAAATGCGTCTTCCAAAGATTCATATTGCTGGTAATGTTGTTTAAAAAAAGCAACAAAATACAACAGATCGGTATCGTTAAACGTGCGGTGCCTGAAACCGAGTAAAGCTTTTAAATCTGTTTCCTGGTGGTTTTGAATGAAATCAAAAGGCGAACTGTCCATCCGCCCAATCAACTCCCGGCATTTATTGATGATGGTTTTCCGTTGTCCCCAGGCTAACATCGCTGCAAAAAAACCCATGATCTCGATGTCCTGCCTTTTGGTGAACTGATGCGGAATGACGATTGGATCGTTTTCGATAAAATTTGGTTGGTTGTATTGGATCACTTTGGCATCGAGGAAGAGTTGGAGGTTGTTGAGCATGGGAGTAAAAGTAACTTTAACATATAAAAAAAATCGTTAACTTGTTTCAAGCTTTAATTTCAGTTGGAACAAGAAACATAAAAATAGTTTCTTAATAAAGAAACTGTTACCTTTGTAGAAAAAGTAAATGAAAGAAAAGTTTGCAGTTGAATTATTACCGGAAGCTGTTGAATTTATGAATAAGCTTGACGATAAAGCAAGGGAAAAATTTTATTATAACCTTAAAAAGGCGCAATTTATCAACGACAATGAACTTTTCAAAAAATTAAACGAAAACATTTGGGAATTTAGGACACTCTACAAAAGCACGTCGTACCGCTTATTCGCATTTTGGGATAATACCGGGAAAGAAAAAACATTGGTTTTGGCAACTCACGGAATTATCAAAAAAACAAACAAAACACCACCAAAAGAAATTGAAAAAGCAGAAAATATACGAATACACTATTTTAACTGGAATAAATAACATGAATAAGCAATTAAAAACAGTCCCTTTAGATCGTATGATTGATAATCATATTGGTAAGCCCGGCACTCCGGAAAGATTAGCTTTTGAAAGTGAATTAAAAATTGATTTGCTTGGACATGCCATCAAACAAGCCCGGCAAGAACGTAACCTGACACAGGAACAACTTGGGGAAATGGTTGGCGTGCAAAAGGCGCAAATTTCAAAAATTGAAAACAGCGTTACCAATGCCCGTTTTGAAACAATTTTGAAAGTATTTAATGCTTTGGGCGCAAAAGTTAATTTTAACGTTGAATTGCTTGGTCAGGAAGTTAAACTTGCATAACTAAACAAAGGTTGCTTAAAACATCGGTTCAACCTTTGAGAGGAGAAAATACTCCTTTTTACGATAACGCCCTTTCCAAATCCTCCAGCAAATCCTCCACATCTTCCACGCCAACACTTAAGCGCAGCAAATTATCGGTTACACCAACTTTATCACGATCGGCTTTTGGGATGGAAGCATGTGTCATCGTTACCGGATGATTCACCAAAGATTCCACGCCGCCCAGTGATTCAGCCAAAGTAAAAACTTTAAAAGAGGAAGCCACGCGAAAAGTTTCTTCCAGCGATGCTTCTTTGAGGGTGAAGGAAATCATGCCGCCAAAATCGCGCATTTGTTTTTTGGCAATGTCGTGGTTCGGATGACCGGGGAAGCCCGGCCAGTAAACTTTATCCACTTTGGGATGATCTTTTAGGAAAGCCGCAATCTGCCGTCCGTTCTCACAATGCGCTTTCATGCGCAGATGCAAGGTTTTTATCCCTCGCAAAACCAAAAAGCAGTCTTGCGGGCCAGGCGTTGCGCCGGTTGCGTTGTAAATGAAAAACAATTCCTTATACAGCTTTTCGTCGTTCATCATCAATGCGCCCATCACCACATCCGAGTGGCCGCCTAAGTATTTTGTAGCAGAGTGCATCACCAGATCGGCACCCAGATCCAGCGGGTTTTGTAAATAAGGCGAAGCGAAGGTGTTATCAACCGTTAAAAGCAGTTTATGCTCTTTTGATATTTTGGCTACGGCTTCAATATCCACAATTTGCATGGTTGGGTTGGTTGGCGTTTCTACCCAAATCTGTTTGGTATTTTCGTTGATGTACGGCCTGATATTCTCCGGATTTGAAAGATCAATAAAATGAAATTTAATGCCATAAGGCGCATACAGTTTAGTGAACATGCGATAGGAACCGCCGTAGAGATCATTTCCGGTGATCACTTCATCGCCCGGGCGAAGCAGTTTCATCACGGCATCCGTTGCGCCCATTCCGCTGGAAAAAGCCAATCCGAATTTGCCGTTTTCCAGCGCAGCCAAACAATCTTCCAATACTTTTCGTGTTGGGTTTGTCCCGCGCGAGTACTCGTAACCTTTGTTATCGCCCGGCGCTTTTTGCCGGTAGGTGGAAGTTTGGTAAATGGGCGTCATGACGGCACCGGTTGTTGGGTCAGGTTCCTGGCCTGCATGTATGGCTTTTGTTGCGAATTTCATTTGTTGTTATAGTAGCCTCACCCCAACCCCTCTCCGGTGGAGAGGGGCTTTTGCAAGTTTGTTATCAAATTAGTTTATTAATTTTTTGCTTGTAAAAGAAGCATTTTTTTGTAAAAGCCTCAGCCCAACCCTCTCCGATGGAAAGGGGCTTTTGCATGTTTTTTATCAAATTAGTTTTATCAATTTTTTGATTGTAAAAGAAGCATTTTTCTGTAAAAGCCTCACCCCAACCCCTCTTCGGTGGAAAGGGGCTTTTGCATGTTTTTTATCAAATTAGTTTTATCAATTTTTTGATTGTAAAAGAAGCATGAACTTAGAACGTAAAACTTAATACTTACAACTTTCCAAAATCCGCAACTGACAACTGATAACCGATCAATATGCCCGTGCAAATAATACCCTTTCTTTAGAGGGTTTTCCGGTGAGAATACATTTGCCTTCTTCCTGCGGATTGTTTAACGGGATGCATCGGATGGTGGCTTTGGTTTCTTCTTTAATTTGTTGTTCAGTTTCGCTGGTGCCGTCCCAATGGGCTAATAAAAAGCCGGGTTTTCCATCTAATAACCGTTTAAATTCTTCGTAAGAATCAACAGGTGTAATATTTTCATCCCTGAATTTTAAAGCTTTTTGATAGATGTTCTGCTGGATTTCTTCCAATAAAGCTTCAAGATGTTCGGCCAAACCTTTTTGCGGAACGGTTTCTTTGGTTTTGGTATCACGACGGGCCAGTTCAACCGTTTTGTTCTGCATGTCCCGGCTGCCAATCGCTACGCGCAAAGGCACACCTTTTAGTTCGTATTCGGCAAATTTAAAACCTGGCCGTTGCGTATCGCGGTTATCAAATTTGATGCTGATGTTTTTTGCCCGCAATTCTTTTGTCAGTGTTGCCACAAAAGCAGAAATGTTTTGCAATTCTTCCTCGTGCTTGTAAATCGGAACGACCACAACTTGTATCGGCGCTAATTTTGGCGGCAAAATCAACCCTGCATCATCCGAATGGGCCATCACCAAAGCGCCCATTAAACGGGTAGAAACGCCCCAGGAAGTTGCCCAAACAAAATCCAGCTTACCTTCTTTGTTGGAAAACCTGACATCAAAAGCTTTGGCAAAATTTTGGCCGAGAAAATGTGAAGTTCCGGCTTGCAGGGCCTTTCCGTCCTGCATTAATGCTTCAATACAATAAGTGTCTAAAGCACCGGCAAAGCGTTCGTTGGCTGTTTTCTTTCCTTTAATTACAGGCACTGCCATCCAGTTTTCAACAAAGTCTGCATAAACATTTAGCATTTGTTCGGTTTCGGCAATGGCTTCTTCGGCTGTTGCATGTGCCGTATGGCCTTCCTGCCACAAAAACTCAGTAGTGCGTAAAAATAAACGGGTACGCATTTCCCAACGCACCACGTTTGCCCATTGATTGATCAGCAAAGGCAGGTCGCGGTAAGATTGGATCCAGCCACGGTATGTGTTCCAGATGATCGTTTCGGAAGTTGGCCGCACAATCAGCTCTTCTTCCAGTTTTGCATCTTCATCTACAATAATGTTTCCTGCTGCATCGTTTTTAAGACGATAATGCGTTACAACAGCACACTCTTTGGCAAAGCCTTCCACATGACTTGCTTCTTTAGAAAAAAAAGATTTTGGGATGAACAGCGGGAAATAAGCATTACTGTGCCCGGTGTCTTTAAACATCTTATCCAGTGCGGCCTGCATCTTTTCCCAGATGGAATAACCGTAAGGTTTGATCACCATACAACCCCGTACAGCAGCGTGTTCGGCTAAATCAGATTTTATTACTAATTCATTAAACCATTGCGAATAATCCTCGTCTTTGCTAATAATACCCTTACTCATAAAATGGAATGAATTTTGACACAAAAAAAATTATATTAATTGCAGCCAAATTTATAAATTTATAGTAAAATAAACTTTTACATTTAATTACACTTAACACAATGAAAACGAAAATCTTAAAAGGTATTGTCATGATGAGTGCGGTAGTATTAGGGGCTTGTACAACTACCAAATATGCTGCACAGCAAAAAGATTATAACGATGACGTGTATTACTCCAAAGCAAAGGCAGGCGATCAGATAGAATATGCCAGTAACGACCGTTCATACCGCAATGATGGTTATTATGATAACTATACATCGCGTATCAACCGTTTCAACAGTTATTCGCCCTTTGCTTATGATGGCTTTTACAATTCTTACTATGGTGCCGGTCTGGGTTTAGGATTGGGTTATGGCTTAGGCTCTTTGTATTCCCCATACTCCTTTTACTCACCATATTCTGTTTATTCGCCTTATTCTTACTACGGAACAGGTTTTGGTTATGGCGGTTACGGACTTGGCTATGGTGGTTATGGTTACGGCGGCATATATTCCGGCTATACAGCTGTAAACAATAACGGAAGGCCATCAAGGGGAACTGGTAACCCAAATGCAGCTTACCATGGCACTTTTAACGGTGGCATGACAAGAAGTTCTGTTGTAAATGGACGAAGCTATAATCCAGGCATTGCAACAGGAAGAAGCTATAACAATATGGGTGTTAGAAATTTTGGCAATGGGAACGCTACTTCCAACGGTGTAAGCAGCCAAAGACCAGCCAGACAGGATATCCCTCAAACTCAACGTTCTTATCCTACTTACAACAACCCTCCTTCTTCTATCGGCAGTGGTTTTGGCGGTGGTGGTGGTGGCCGTGTCAGCAGTGGCCGTCCCGGAAGAGGATAAAAAATAACTATCTCTCTCTTTTATAAAATAATATGAATTTAAAATATGCCTTAACAGGGGTCGCTATAGTAGCGGCCTCTCAGGTTACCTATGGCCAATCCGTTTTTAGCACTGATGCTTTTCGGTTTTCACAGACACAAACTGGTGCCACTTCCCGCATTAAAGCTATTGGCGGTGCTTCGACCGCAGTAGGCGGAGATCTAAGTTCTGCAAGCGGAAATCCGGCCGGGCTTGGTTTTTTTACCAAGTCAGAACTAAGTGTAACGCCGGAGTATGATGGCTCAAAAGTACAATCGTCATACTTCGGGCAAAATAACAACAGCAGTAAAAATCAAATTAATTTAAATAATGCTTCTGTAGTATTTTATAACCGTTTAAGCACACCGCGCGGCAGTGACAAAACCAAAGGCTGGTTAAGTTTTAATTTGGGCGCTTCTTACAATCGTACCAATAACTTTTACCGTAACGAATATTATGCTGGTGTAAATCCTAATAGTTCTATTTCTGACTACTATGCACAGGAAGCTAATAGGGATAATCCTGGAAACACATTAGGTGGATTAACTACCGGTAGCTTACAGGCTTGGGCTCAAAATCAACAAATGATTGCGCTTTACAATGCTAGCGCTAATACGCCTTTAGGATATTATTCTAATGTGAATTCTTTAAATAACAATCAGTCTAAGAGTACTATTTCAAGCGGCGGCCAGTCAGAATTTAGTTTGTCTGGCGGTGCTAACTACAGTAATAAATTATACCTTGGTTTTGGTATCGGCATTACCAGTTTAAGATATAATACGTCAAGCACTTTTAATGAAACCGGTACGGCCTCTATATTAGTCAACAACAGCACTACACCTTCCAACTCTGCTTATGCCTCTCAGTTTTATCAGGATCAAGCCACTACCGGTACAGGTTTTAATGCAAAAGTTGGTTTTATTTATAAACCGGTTGAATCGGTACGAATCGGTGCTACATTTACTTCTCCGACCTGGATGACTATTAATGATAATTATGCAGAAGGTTTGCAGACGCTTTATACACAAGATCCTCCGGCTTATACAAATAGTAACAATCAGCCTTACACAACTACTTACAATTTACGCACACCTTTAAAAGCAAGCGGTGGCGTAGCGGTGTTTGTTGGTAAATATGGTTTTATTTCTGGTGATGTGGAATACGTGGATTATAAAGGCATGCACTTAGGTGGCGGTTATGTTGGTAATACCCAAGACAATTTTAATTTATCAACCCTTTATAAATCAACCGTTAATGCCCGTATTGGTGCAGAAGCTAAACTGGAAGATTTCTTTATCCGTGGAGGCTTTAATTATCAGGGCAATCCGGAAGTTGGTATTGGCAGCCCGGTTAAAACCAGCAGTGCCGGTATAGGTTACCGTTTTGGAAAATATTATATTGATGCCACTTATCAATATGTTACTCACAATACTACGGTTTATCCTTATGAACTTGAACCCGCTTACAGTTCTTTAGCAAGCCCAAGTGTTAATTTAAAAAACACTTACAACAACGTGTTTTTAACTTTAGGCACACGTTTTTAAGAAAAGACAATCAAGCTTTTAAATGTAAGGCCGCTGTAAAAAACAGCGGCTTTTTTTATGCCATAAAAGAAGTATCAGCAATTAGTATGACCTTAGCATAACGTAAAATATCATGGCTTATAAAAACCTGCAACACTTTATAGAAACGCTTGAAAAAGCCGGTGAACTGGTCAGGATCAAAGAAAAAGTTGACCCGAAACTGGAAATTACCGAAATAACGGACCGTGTTTCCAAACAGTACGGCCCGGCTTTGCTCTTTGAAAATACAGGTTATGATTTTCCTGTCCTCATTAATTCTATGGGAAATTATAAACGGATGTGCATGGCTTTGGGCGTGGAATCGATGGACGATATTTCCAAAGAAATAGAAGGCTTGTTTAAAACGCTGACCGGACCGAAAGACAGTATTTTAGATAAATTAAAGATGCTGCCAAAGCTCGGCCAGATCTCTTCCTGGATGCCAAAAACCATTTCCGGAAAAGGCGCCTGCCAGGAAGTGGTGATGCAAAACCCCGACATCAACAAACTGCCGGTATTAACCTGCTGGCCCGAAGATGGCGGCCCTTTTGTTACGCTTCCGGTTATCCATACCAAAGATCCTTTGACCGGAATCAGAAACGTAGGCATGTACCGGATGCAGGTTTTCGAACCTAAACTAACCGGGATGCACTGGCACAAACACAAAGTTTCTGCCCGGCATTTCCAGGAATATAAAAAACTGGGGCAAAAAATGCCAATTGCCGTAGCTTTGGGCGGCGATCCGGTTTATACTTATGCCGCAACTGCCCCGCTTCCTGATGGAATTGATGAATACATGCTGGCCGGTTTCCTCAGGAAGAAAAAAGTAGAACTGGTGCAATGTTTAACACAGGATGTACAAGTTCCGGCCGATGCTGATTTTATTATTGAAGGTTACGTTGAGCCGGAAGAAGATTACATCTGGGAAGGACCGTTCGGCGATCATACCGGTTATTATTCGCTGGCCGATTGGTATCCGCGTTTCCATATCACAGCCATTACACATCGAAGAAATGCGGTTTATCCCGCAACTATTGTAGGCATTCCGCCGCAAGAAGATGCCTGGATTGGTAAAGCAACCGAACGTATTTTCCTCGCCCCAATCAAAATGACGATGGTGCCCGAAATTGCAGATATGGTTTTACCGATGGAAGGTGTTTTCCATAACCTTGCTATCGTAAAAATTAAAAAAGACTATCCCGGACAGGCGATGAAAGTAATGAACTCGCTTTGGGGTGCCGGGCAAATGATGTTTACCAAGATGATCGTGGTGGTTGACGGAGACGTAAACATTCACAACAACGCTGAAGTTGCCCGCTACGTTTCTGAAAATGTTGACCCGCAGCAGGATTTTGTTTTTACTTCCGGGCCGATGGATGTTTTGGACCACTCCTGCTCCAAAGCTTCTTTTGGCGGTAAAATGGGAATCGATGCCACACAAAAACTTCCGGAAGAATTAAGGACGAACACCGAAAAAACACCGGTAAAAACAGCATCAGCCTTAAACAAAGAAGCGATTAAAACCCGGAATCCTGCCATTACGGCCATCAACGATGCTTTATTGGGATTGGGGATTTCGCTGCTGTTTATCTCCGTAGAAAAAACAGAACCGGAACAAATTGAAAACCTCAACCAAAACCTGTTTAAACAAGGTTTACTGGATGAAGTAAAAGTGGTGATTTATCTCGATCATACCATCGACATTTCTGATACCGCTGATGCCGTTTGGCGTTTTTCCAATAACATCGACCCAAAACGGGATGCTTTTATAGTGAAAGCCAAAAACAACCAAAGCCTTTCGCATATTGGTTTTGACGGAACACGTAAAACCAAAGAACTGGATGGCTTTGAACGCGACTGGCCAAACATTCTGGCCAACACAACAGCAGTGATCGAAAAAGTTGACGAAATGTGGCCGCGTTTAGGTTTGGGGGAATTTATCAAATCGCCTTCCTTAAAATATCAGAAACAGTTGTATAAAGGCGGTGCTGTAGTTTTGGAGTGAAGGTGTGGGTGTGGGGTTTAAAGGTGCGAAACTAAAAAACCCCGTCTGCAAACAAACGAGGTTTTTTAGTAGATAAAAGAAGTATGTTTAGGTTTGAGGTTTTAGGACCGGCAACAGATTAACCGGATTTAATCTTCTAATTGTAAACCGATGGCAAATAACTTAAACCCTGTTATTGATCAAACTTTTTCCGGCCTGGTCTGGAAATTGGAAACGGATGCAGAACAAAACCTGATTTATATAGAAACCCGTAACGAAGAAGCACATTCGGCAGGTTTTTCTTCGCTAAACCTAAAAAGCGGAAAAGTAAATTTCCTGGAAATGGTGCCTGAAGAAAAATGGCTGGTTGGGCTGAACGGCGGGAGAAAAGGCGTACTGTTTTTACATGGTTATTTATCAGGTCAAACACCGGAACATAAAAGCATTATTGCTTTAGACGGTTTAAACGGAGAACAGATCTGGGCAGATTATAACCTTTCGATGGAAACGTTCACTACCGAAGGCCTCCTGGCTGCAGATCAGCGCTTTCAAACCAAACGCCTTGTATTGCTGGATGAGCAGACCGGAAGTATAAAAATCGGCACGGATATTAGCAAGTTACAGGACGATGTCCAGCCAATTCAAACTCCATACATGCTTCGTTTACTGCCTCAAAATATTTCCGGTTTAATTACCGGAACAATAACTGGCGAAATAAGCTGTTTAAATTACAATTCGTACTTAATTATATCTTTGCACACACAAAACAACAGCAGACTTTTGCAAGAGATCTTTATAATTGAAGATGAAGCGGTTATCTTCCATGATATATTGAATGAAGATATACAAAAGTTACAACCGGAAGCGTTTGTAGTGATTAAAAATTATTTGGTTTATATCAAAAATAAAAATGCCCTCAAAGTTTTAAACCTTAAAAAACAGAAATTAAAAAATGACAAAAATTAGAAACCTAACTGTTGCAGTGTTTTTTTTAAGCCTTTGCAACCCGCTTTTTGCACGTCCTTTAACAGATTCTGTTGGTGTTGAAAACCAGAACGGAAAGATGGTCATCCTGCATAAACTGGACCCAAAAGACAATTATTATTCTATTGCCAGGCGTTACAATGTCAGGCCTAAAGCAATTATAGATTATAACAACAATGCAAAAATGCAGATCGGTACGATCATTAAAGTACCTACAGACCGCCCTTTTGACCAAAATCCTGCACAGGTAGTAAAAACAGCAGTTCCGGCAAATCAACCTTACACCAAATCAACTAAAACCACCACTACCGAAGTTACCACTACCGCTGCCCCTGTTAACCAGCCCGAATACACGGAGTACAGGGTTTCTGCCGGGGAAACGCTTTACGCCATTTCCAAGCGGTTTCAGGTAAAGGTTGATGACATTATTGGTTGGAACAACTTAAAAGGCAACACGTTAAATGCAGGCCAGATGCTGCGCATCAAACGTGATGGACCGCAACCAGCGGCAGCGCCTGTAATAACTGCACCGGCAGAAACAGCCATGACAGCGGTGAGGGACAATACGCTAAAAAAAGACTCTGCCCGTATCATCGGAACGGATAGTGCCGGCAGCAACCGCCGTTTGCCCAATAACCGTTATGGATTAACAGAAAAAAACGAAAAAGGAACGGCCGTATGGAGCAGCGGCCCGGGTTTAGATGCCAAAAAGAAATATGTGCTGCACCGTACGGCCCCCGTTGGCACGATCATCAAAATTACCAACCCCAATACCAACAGAACTACTTTTGCCAAAGTTGTGGGCAGTTTTACGGAGAACGAAACGAATAAAGATGCAATTGTAGTGATGACAAAAGACGTTGCAGAATCCCTGGGTGCTTTGGACAAACGCTTTTATGTGACCATCAGTTACGGCAGTCCGAACCCGAATGAATAAACCTTATGTAATTGGTATTGTCGGCGGTAGCGGGTCGGGCAAAACATTTTTTTTAAACTGCTTTTTAGCGCACTTTTCGAAAGAGGAAGTTAGCCTGATCTCTCAGGACGATTATTACATCCCGGTGGGGGAAATGACGGCCGAAGAAAACAAACTATACAACTTTGACCTGCCCGCTACGATTGATGAAGCTGCATTTATTGCAGATGCCCAAAAGCTGCTGAACAACCAAACGGTTTACAAGAAAGAATACACGTTTAACAATGCTTCGGCTATACCCAAGGCTGGAGATTAAACCCGCACCTGTTATCATTATAGAAGGCTTGTTTATCCTGCATTTTAAAGCGATGGCAGCAATATTGGATTTAAAGATTTTTATTGATGCACAAGAAGAAGTTGCTTTGCACCGCAGGTTAAAACGCGATCTGCTGGAAAGAGGTTATTCTGACGAAGACGTGCATTATAAATGGACTAACCATGTGATGCCGTCTTATGAGGAATTCTTACTACCGCATAAACCGGTTTGTGATAAAATTGTGATCAATAATACGCAAGTTGCAGAAGATATTATTGGGGTTACGAGAGAGATATCTCAGGAGATTAAGGAAAAGGTGCTGGGATAGATTTAAAGCATGCTTAATACTTCTTTTATCGAGTAAAAAACTTTAATCACCTGTTTCCAATTACTTTAACCAGATTCCTTGTAATCCTTTTCAAAATCGTTGCATCTTCCGTTATAATTTCGGCATCGGCCAGCATTCCTTGTTTTAAATGAATTGGTCGTCTTAAATCAGTTGTATTTTTGAGGTTGAAGTTTACCCTGGAAAAAAATATGCTGTCTTTATAAGGTACATCATTGATGCTGGCAATCCTGCCCCGGATCATGCCATACTCCTCAAAAGGGTAGCTGCGAAGTTTGATCAGCACTTCCTGATTTTCTTTTACTTTTCCCATATTCGCTTGTGGAATAGCCATTTCCCCGAAGAAATTGCCATTGCCAGGGTTGATATAAAATACTTCCTGCCCGGCCTGCAATACCTGGTTTTGTTGGATAATACCTGCAAATGATATTTTACCATTTTGAGAGGCTGTAAGCACATACTTGTTTTTCCAATCCAAAGCCTGGCTAATCAAACTGTTTAACGCCTGGATAAACCTAGACTTTTCTTCCATCATCTGGTTGTCCAATTCCAGTATTTCCTTTTGTTTGGCATCCTGGTTACTTCCGGCAGTAATCAGCGCGGCATCGGTTTGTACCAGTGGCGACTGTTTTGACAGGTACTTGCTTTCGGCTGCCCTTAATTCGGCCGGTGTTTCCGCTTTCTCCTGCTCCAGCTTTTTGTTCATCTCATATTCTTCACCGGCTATTTTAAAATCACGTTGCTGCAAAGCCTTTTGTGTTGTCAACTGGCTTTTTTGTTTGTCCAGGCTCAATAGATCGCGTTGCAGAAATCTTTTCTTTTTGGCATAAAAACCACTTTTTAAGGAAGCCTGATAAGTAAGGAGGCTTTGCGCAAAAGTTTGATAAGCAGGTTGCAGTTCGCCGATATTAGGAATTGTATGATTATCAAAGAAAGTACCTTCCACTTGTTTGCCACTTGATACCTGCTTTTGCAAATACTGCAACTGCCCGATCAGTTTGAGTACATCCTGGTGGTTGGCCGTACTTTCTAAATAAGCCAATGACTGTCCGGCGGTTACTACCTGGTTATCCTGCACCAACAGGTTGCTCAGCTTGCCTGGTACTTTTACCACAATGGATTTTGGTGCATCCATAGCATTGATCTTTAATTGTGTTTTTACGATGTCAGGATATTTGATTATGGCCGACAAGCCAACGATCAAAACCAAAATGCAAAAAAACAAGGTGATCCCCCAACGCAGCAGCCAGCCAGGCGGAGCAGTGATAATATCCTGCATATCATCCGAGTGGCGTATTTCTCCATTGTTGTTTATAACGAGTTGTGGCATAATTTAATTTCCTAATTCTAACTGGTTTTTCACCAATTGATAGTAATCTCCTTTTAAAGCTGTTAAAACATCGTGCGCTCCCTGTTCAATAATCCGGCCTTTGTCCAACACCACAATATTGTCCGCATGGCTTACCGTGCTTAGCCGGTGGGCTACCACAATTACAGTACGGCCTTTAAAAAACTGCTGCAGGTTTTCCATGATCACTTTTTCGTTATTTGCATCCAAAGCATTGGTGGCTTCATCAAAAAAGATATAGTGCGGGTTTTTGTAAACGGCGCGGGCAATTAAAATACGCTGGCGCTGGCCCTGACTGATGCCATTTCCTTCTGCGCCGATCTTGGTATTGATGCACAATGGCAAACCTGCAACCAAATCCTGGATGTTGGCTACTTTTATGGCATGTTTTAGCTTTTGCTTGTCCGGGTGTTCATCACCCACCGCAATATTTCGGGCAATTGTGTCCGAAAAGATAAAACCATCCTGCATCACCACGCCGCATTCACTCCGCCAAGCTTTAAAACCGACGGAATTTAAAGCTTGTCCCCCAACAGTAATTTCTCCTTTTTCCGCTTCATAAAAGCGCAGCAACAATTTCAAAATAGTCGTTTTACCGCTGCCGCTCATGCCTACGATAGCTGTTGTTTTTCCCTGCGGGATGGAAAGGTCAATGTCTTTCAATACGGGTTCGTTTCCTGCACCGGGATAGCGAAACGTGAGATGGTTGAATTGCAAGCTTTTATCATCCGGTAAAACCGGGTTGTATTCTTTGTTTACCGGTTCTTCATCGTCCATCTGGTGTATTTCGTTCAATCGTTCCAAACTTATCTTGGCATCCTGAAACCCTTGTATGAAGCCGAGAAATTGCTGGATCGGGCTGTTCAATTGTCCGATGATATATTGTACAGCCATCATTCCGCCCAAAGTAAGGTTTCCTTCAATTACCGCTTTGGCACTTAAAAAAGTAATGAGCAAATTAGTAGATTCATTGATCAAAGTAGAGCCGCCCTGCTGGTACTGGCTCAAGGCGAGGCTTTTGACGTTGAACTTGAACAGCCTTGCCTGTAAATGTTCCCATTCCCAGCGTTTTTGCTGTTCGCAGTTGTTCAGCTTGATCTCCTGCATCCCGGTAACCAATTGCACAATACTGCTTTGGTTTTTGGAAGAAATATCAAACCGCTTGTAATCCAAAGAACGGCGACTTTTCAAGAAAACCACGATCCAAACAATGTAAAGGGCACTGCTGATGGCAAACACAAAAAAGATAACAGCGTTGTAATAGGCCAGCACAACCGAAAAAACAAACAGGTTGAACATTGAAAATAATGTACTTAACGTTGAACCTGTCAGAAAACTTTCGATGCGTTTCTGGTCGTTCATGCGCTGCATGATGTCGCCGGTCATCTTGGTATCGAAAAAGTTCATCGGCAGCTTCATCAGCTTGATCAAAAAATCTGTGAGGATAGAAACGTTCACCCTGGTGCTGATATGCAGCAGTATCCAGGAACGGATAAAATCCACGCTTACCCTTCCAATAATCAGCATGGCCTGGGCAATCAAAATGATATAAACAAAATTAAGGTTGCGGGTATTGATGCCGATATCTACTACGGATTGGGTGAGGAAAGGCGTTATTAATTGTAAAAGGCTGCCAATACCCAGACCAAACAACAATTGCAATACTAACTGTTTGTACCTTGTCAAATAACGAAGTAAAAATCCCCAGCTAACTTCTGTTCCTTTTTCATTATCCTGTTCGTAAAAGGCTGGTGTAGGGCTTAACAATAAGGCAATACCTTCATTTGCTTCTGTATCTGTTATCCAATTTCGGTTAAAGTCTTGTTCTGTTAAAACAACAAGGCCAGTGGCAGGATCAGCAAGAAAGAATTTCGCTTTTTTTATTTTGTATAATACAACAAAATGATTTTGCCGCCAATGTAATATGCAAGGGAGGTCTGCTTCCTTTAATTGAGCAGTATCTAATTTGACACCCAAAGAGCGAAACCCAATTTTTTCAGCCGCATCACTAATGCCTAAAAGCGAGACTCCTTCTTTATTAATTTCACATAGTTGCCTTAGAGTTTGTGTCTTAAAATTACGGCCAAAGTGTTTAGCAACCATACGCAAACAAGCTGGCCCGCAATCCATTTGATCTGCTTGTTTGTAAAACGTAAACTTTTTCAACAACATTGGTAAATGAATTAAATACTCCTTGGGTTAAATATAAGTTATAAAGTATTCTATCTGTAAATATTATATAAATCTCTACATTTATCAAATATATTGTTGCAGCTTTTAACCAGAAAAGAGCAGCAATATAGTTTAACCAATAATCATTAGGTGCCTGTATTTATGAAATATGACATTTATCCTAAAGGGATGGTCCGTTTGCCCCTAAAACCTGCCAAAACGAATTTCTCTCTGGAAGAACTGGAGCATCTCTTTTCATCGCCAATTATTCAAGAAGCACTTTTTTTAGCATCACCGGTATTGTTAGAAGAGTATAATAAAAACCCGAATTTAAAAGATAATAGTAGACTTGCAAATTCTTTACTTAAGTATGCGCTAAGGATGCACAATAGATGTACTCCTTTTGGACTATTTTCTGGTTGCAGTGTCATTAGTTTACATGCTGACAGTCAACAAGTACACGAGACGTTACATCGAAAAAGTCGTTTAGATATGGATTTTGTAACAGAACTTGTTCGTTCAATACAAAATAATGATAACCTAATCTACGAGTTGGTTTTGCAACCTAATACGACCCTATACAAATTTAACGATAGACTCAGATACGTGGAGTATCAAATATTACACGGCAGAAGATTATATCAGGTAACATCAATTAATTTTAATTCAGTTATTAAAACAATCCTTAATCTTTCAAAAAATGGGTTAGCATATATCATGCTTGTTAACGCTGTTTGTGAAAAACATGCTGATCTTAGTCATCAAGATGTTAAAGAGTTTATAAAAGTTCTATTGGATGAACAAGTTCTTATCACAAACCTGGAGCCTACTCTTACAGGGAAGGAATATTTGACGCAAGTTATAGAGGTACTGGAAGGAATTCCGGGTAATAAATATATCAATAACCTATTATCTGATTTTAAGCAAATCAACAATCAGCTATCAATTATTGATAAAGAGCCATCATCTGATAATTTAAATCGTTTTAAACAGCTAATTTCAGATTTGAAGAAATATTCAATAAAGATAGACCCTGGAAAGATTTTTCAAGTGGACATGTTTAGGAACATTCTTGGAAAAAACGAAGATACGAGCGATCTTAAATTTAAAAAACAGTTAGAATTAGCTATAACTATTCTAAATAGGTTATCTCCAAAAGAAAAAGACAACTACCTATTGGACTTTAAACATAAATTTTATAAAAGATATGAAAATCAGGAAGTAGCATTAACCGAGGCATTAGACAATGAAAGCGGCATTGGATATGGCCGAAATCCAACAACAGAGAAGGAGCACGCCCAATTGAAAGGATATCAAGGAATTAGTAGTAAAAACCAAGTGACGTGGGATTATCGAAATTCTTTTCTATTTAATAAGTTATTAGATGCAAGAGATAACCACCAACAGAGTATCACTATTTCCTTAAACGAGCTTTCAAAATTTCCCGAGGATTGGAACGACCTCCCGTCGACTATGTCCGTTAATTTCAGGCACATTGGTAAATGCGGAGGCGAGGACATAATACAAATTAAAGGAGTACTAGGCGCCACTGCTTTGAGTATTTTGGGACGTTTCGGCACAGGAAATGACGATGTTTTAGAACTGTGTGAGAATATCGCGGAAATTGAATCTAATCTATCGGGCGATTCAATTCTTGCTGAAATTTTACACCTACCGGAATCACGAACAGGAAATGTTCTATTAAGACCGGTTCTTCGAAAATACGAAATACCCTATTTATCCAGATCTTCTGTATCCCCCAGTTACCAGATACCAATAGAAGATTTAATGATTTCTATAAAAAACGGACAACTTGTTCTTAAATCCAAAAAATTAAATAAAACTGTCATTCCTAGGCTAGGTAATGCACATAACTATTCGTCGACAGTTTTACCTATATATCATTTTCTATGCGATATGCAGACGAATGAAATGAGGAGAGGATTGGTCTTTGATTGGGGCGATTCCCAGAAAATGCTAAAGTATTTTCCTAGAGTACAGGTTGGTCAAAATATCATTTTAAGCCCAGCGTCATGGAAATTATATTCTGAAGATATTCAGGATTGGTTTATTGCAAGAAACGACAAAGAGCTTCTTAAATACTTTACTAATTGGAGATCGCTAAACAATCAAATGCCGACTATCGTATTGCTTGCCGAAGGTGATAATGAATTGATAATTGATTTCGGTTCTGTACTTAGTTTACGGGGGCTATTGCAAGCGGTAAAAAACATGCCATATTTTATCATTTCAGAGTACTTGTATAATCCGAATAGCCCGCTTTTCAAAGACAGTGATAACAACGCCTTCACGAATGAAATTATAGCGGTCATTTACAAAAATGAAAATTCAAAGAATTCACAGATAGTAACCTCTAATTTTAAAAAAAATCAGTATTTGAAAGTAGCCCGTACGTTTTCAACAGGTTCTGAATGGTTGTACTTTAAAATATACTGTGGTTCAGAAGTAAGTGATGACTTATTGGCCAATAAATTAATTCCCCTGATGTCAAAATTTTTTAAAGCGGGAATAGTCTCAAAATGGTTCTTTGTTAGATTCTCCGATCCAGACAATCACATCCGCTTAAGAATTCAACTCCCCAAAACAAGCTTATTGGGGGACGTTATTCTACATTTATACAACTTAGTACACGTTCTTGAGAAACGTGGCGTTATTTGGAAAATACAAACAGATTCTTATATGAGAGAACTGGAGAGATATGGTTTTAACTCAATTATGTATACTGAAACCCTATTTTTTAAGGACAGCATTTTAATAGGTAAATTGCTGAAGCACTTTAACGACGATAAGGAAAAATTATTTTCTTCCTGCCAGATAATCGATCGGACACTAGGGAATTTTAATATATCTTTGGAAGCAAAGGGAAATATACTAGAATTGCTGAAAATAGCATTTCACCAAGAATTTAGGGTTGAAAAAAATGAAAAGATCATATTGGATCGATATTATCGAAATTTGAAAACGGAACTTTTTGATTATTTTAGTAATTCAAATACGTATCCTAAAATGCAAAAACTTATATCTAATCATTTCTCAAGCAACAAACAAGATTATTTTGCAATAGAAAGCATGGTTCAGCACGGACAGCTTGAAGTCGGATTTAATGATTATATTATTAGTATAATACACATGTCTATTAATCGAATTTACAGTTCCGACCAACGTAAACATGAGTTAAGTATTTATGATTTGATGTCCAAATTTTACAAATCCAAGTTAGCTATAGAAAAAAATAAAGGGTTCGACTAGTAAAGTCTATGAGCAAAATTCTAAAATAAAACCATATTTGTTTACTTCATTTAAGGCAAGTTTATATTAAAGGCTTAAAAACTAACGCTTTTATGTTATTCACTTTATTAATATAACCATTAGCGATGTAGGAATGAGCAAAATACATATTAATGTTAGCAATTGTCCGGTACCACAACAACTTTTAGTGTTTCAGCTATAAATGTATTAATGAATATTTGTGAATTAACACTTAAGCTGAGTTGCCGACCAAGTGCCGCATCTATTTCAGATAAAATACTGTTGACATTACTTTCTGACCTTCTCTTCTGGTTACCCACTATGTCCAATAACCTAAAGTTTATCTCGAAAGCGGGTTTTTTAATTCGCGAACTGATTTGGCTAACCTTGTTTTTTTGAAATAATTTCATCAGGTATTCCGAGTTTTCTACGTAAGCTTCCTGAGCTAACTCTAAATTTGCAGGGTGTTCGGCTTGGGAAAGCCGATGTTCAAAGAAGTGAATTGCTACCTGACGCAAAATATTAGGTGAACCAGTAGTATTCATAGAATTGATTACGAGAGAAAAAAAGCTAAATGAAAATGTTATTTTTTCTAAATTGGAAGGGGGATTAGTTTTAAAGTGTTCCAATATCAATACAGAAATAATTTCTCTAAGGATCATTTTCTTCTTTACCGTTAAAAATAGCTTTCTTTTTAAAGACTCCGTTGAAAAGATACCATACTGGACAGAATTTGTAGGGAATAATAAAAATCCTGTATTCAAATCAAATCTATTTTTTTTCTTAGAGGTGATAGGTCTCATTACACTTCGAAAAAACCCATTAAAATAGCTATCAACTTCTTTCGAGACAATATCGGCCGAGTGCTGTCGGACAGCAAGGATAAGTCGAATGTTTTCTCCCGCAGTATAACTAAGTTCGATATTAAAATTTAATAAATGTTGTTTTGCAATTTCGGTTTTAAGGAATTCTAAAATACCCCGAGTCATTAAAGATTTCCAATTTTTTTTGGGGCAAAACAGCGAAATAGAAAGCAGGCGTTGTTTATTTGGTTTCATCTAATAACTATCGGAAAGTCGGTAAAATTTTTAAATACTGTTGATCTTCCAAAGCAACCGTTATTGGGATTTATTATTCTTCGGGCAAGGTTATTTTTCATATGAAAGTAATTAGTGCTAAAGAACCTGAAATGAGCTATCACATTTAAGGTGTTAGCGTTCTTAAGGAGGTAATATATTCCGTCAGAAGCTGTATAAAATTTATGTCGTTTATTAAATTTTAATTGCATAGTTCCTCCATTATTTATCAAGATGGTAATGTTGTTATTATTAACTTTCCAGCTACCGATTATCCAATCTTCCTTTAAATGAAAAGGTTCCTTAATTTTATTATTCTTAAAAGCTCGTTTATAATCTGAGGATTGTAATGTACCCGTGTTAATAATCGTTCCTATTGAAAGTTCTCCGGATTTTTCCATAAGAATCATACTTGATTCTGAAGGACTAATTGGGCGACAAATAATACTCAAATATTTATCACTACTTTTCTCAAAACTAAAGCGTTCCGAATCATCATGACGGATAAACTTGCTAAATTCCGAGTTATTAATAAGGATGGACCGTTTTTTGGCCATCATTAAACGGTTCACGAAGTCTTCATCATCGAAGCCATAGGTTCCCATTCTTTCGTCATAACCTTCGGTAGTATAAAAATCTTCCCGTTTAATACAAATTTTCCCTGCTAAATCACTAGGTGTCTTAAATCTGCTGAACTTGTTTTTAAAATCCATTCCCGACAAAAAAAAATCGTTATTGAGATTGAATTGTGAGTTGACAAAAGTTGCAAAGCCAGCTCCAGTAAAATGATCTGCATTCAGATTGCATATTATGTCACCAACTGCCATTTTAAATATTACATTCTTCGAATGAGCAAAATGAAACGCTGATGGCTCGGAGGTGTGAAAATATTGGAGTAGGCCGTTACCAATATATTTCCGAAAATTCTCCTTAATCCAAATGCCTAATCCATCTGAGGAATTGTAATCAAACAACAATATTTCGAGGTTAGGATAATCAGAATTGTCGACTATATTTTGCAATAGTGTTTCCTTCAACTGATGTAATCTGTTCCTGCAAACTATGCAGAAGGAAATTTTGTAATCTTTTATGCTCATACACCGGTTTATAACATTAAATTTATGGATAATATTGAATAAATAAAATTATCATAAATGATAGATAGGATTACTAATGGCAGCCCATCGTCGAATCTTTATACTGACGTGGTTAACAAGTTTAAAATAATAGCAGAGTTTTTTACGCAAAATTATAAGGCAGATCTCGACCAACAATTCATAGGTTTATTAACGGGGAGGGCTGGAAGTATAGTTTTACATTCCTTACTTTACGAAAGTACAAAGGATCCTATTTATATCAGAGAAATTAACGATGGATGCGAGTATATTTTGAATCATTTAAATGATTCTACAGAAATATCCGTTGCTTATGCATCAGGTTTAGCTGGTATCGGATGGACGTTCATATACTTGAAAGATAATAACTTTATTGATTTCCATGTAGAGGAAATACTGGAGGAAATAGATTTTATATTACACCGCGAGTTAAATCAATTTTTAGCAAAAAAGGAGTATGATATTCTTTATAATGCCTTAGGAATAGGTATGTACTTTGTTAAGAGAAAAGATATTGAGGAAGTGGAAAGAATTGTACGGCATCTTTATCGGGCCATGGACATTTCAGATAACGAATTTCGCTATTCAAGGTTTGATCATAACGAATCTAAAGTTTTTATTTATGATTTTGGGTTGGCGCACGGAATGGCTGGTGCGCTCCACTTTCTAGGTAAAGCCTTTAACCTAGGCGCAGAGTCTGAGTTGAGTAAGAAACTAATAGAGGGTCTTTTTGCCTTTTATTGTCATAATATGCAAGATGCTCAGAAAGTTGGGTCATATTTCCCTGGCATAATTCCTGTCTCGAAATATCAGTCAGGGACAAACTTGTCCCAATTATCAAGGGTTGCATGGTGCTACGGAGATTTAGGCATTGCTCATTCCCTATACATGGCCTCATTATGCTTGAATAATACACAGATGCAAAGTCTTTCGCTAGAAATACTTTTGTTTGCGGCACAAAAACGTGAGTTTAAAAGCGTAATGGTATCCGATCCTGGATTTTGCCATGGATCAAGTGGGAATGCTATTATGTTTTTAAATCTTTACCATTTAACTTCCAAAGCAGAATTTCAAGAAGCCGCAGAACATTATATATCACTAACTAATAGGTACGGCAATAAGTGCAATGATCCTATCGAAAGTTATATCACCTTGAAGGAGCGTCTGGGTTCATTACAATCTACCGCTCTGCTCACTGGCATTGGAGGTCCGCTATTAGCATTTTTATACTACTTAGATCGAAATATAAATACGGATTGGAAAGAAATTTTTTTCCTTAAATAAAATCTGGCTTGTCGCATTTCTAAAACATACGTCAGTGCTCTCTAAATAATAAGCTAAACGAGGAATCATTTGTCAACTTCTTTTCAAAATTAGCACCTTCAAAATAAGCATTTTTGAAGAGAATTGGTGTATTGTTAATTTTAAAATTCCTCAAGTTTATCTTTCTTATATTTTCGCCCGATAAGAAAACAGTAAGACTATCGCATCGAGGAGGTATAGAAAAATTGAGATAATTATTTAGGGGCGTTATTTTTTTAATATTTAGATCAAGTAGCTTTCGATTTGCAAAATATACAACGGAAAGATAAAGTTTATCATTTACTAAAGGTTTGTTCGCCACGGTATCTACTATCGCGTCTACGGATACATTGATTACTTTTTTGTCAAAAATGGTTTTGCTATTTTGTTTTGATTTAATGAATAACAAAGCGAAATTGTTAAAATCGGAAACCGTCAACGGTTCCGATTCCCGGCACCAAAAAATGGAATCGAATGCGTCAGCAGTGTTCTTCATCAATGGATATGTAGGTGCATCAGAATCCAAAACGCCATAAGTAATATAGTGGTCCTTGTTAAAAAAGCTCTCTATTTTTCCCGAATAATGTAGATTTAAAAAGCCATTATTTGAAGCAACAGTTCTAGCGATAACCGCCCCTATTTTGCCACCGCTTTCAGGAATTGCAAATGTCCTCCTATTTGGTCCTGAACGATAAAAGCCTTTTTCAGTTTCAGATCCAATTGCAAAATATTTATCGGTGTAGATTTTTTCTAAAGTCCAACCCAAACGAGGACTATTAGCTGATAGTGTGTTGCCCGTCTGTTTCTCAAGATGTGCATTATGACCAAAAAGCATGATTTTAGATGTAGGTCTCCGTGAAACAAGCCATTGGAGGTTACTAAACATACCCTCGTCTCGCAATTGCTGTTTTCCAGTATAGACAAACTTTATCGACTTTTCCAAATTTAGGACAGATTGCAATAGCCAAAGGTCAGAGTCGTCGAACACTTGTTTATCCACCGTATTTTGTAGTACCTCATTCTTAACCGGTTCCAATATATTTAAAACAGTGGCGAGTTGATATTTTTGCTTAAAAATGGGATAATTTATGGGAAGACTAGATATTTCTTTCAACAAGTTCCTAGTTTTTCCCGGAAGTTGGATTTTATGTTTTGCGCAAAATAGTAAGGCATTCCACGCAGAATACTTTGGTGTGAACAAATCTCCGCCCACAATCCAAACTTTATTATCAGGAGATTGGGTTTTATTATAATTTTTCACCCAATAAACAAATTCTTTTTCTATTAAGCTGGAATAAGGAAATAATATAAAGTCAGTAACTGCTTTCGAGGTATTGTCTATCAATTCATCTTTCAATTCCAGCGATTCACTAAAATCTCTTTCTGTGAACATGACAATTTTTACCTTGTTTTTCAAAATGAGACCTTGTGTTAATCTGACAAACGCTTTTCGAAACGCTAAAGTTCCATGTGTGGCTTCACCAAATGAAATAATCTTGCTACGGTTTATCTTGTTACGATACTGGTCATTTTGGATTAAACGCACGAAATCATCAATTGAGTCAAGGTTAACCGGAGTAAACGCGGCACTCATTTCAGGAGCTATATCCCATACGACATATTTCTTATAGCTAAAGTTGACTAAAAGTACCAGTACTATAGCCGTTATTATACCTATGAAAATTTTAACTCTCAATTGTTTGTTGTTAATGGAAATAGCAAGCAATAAATAAGAATTGTTGATTACTTATTACTTGCTATCTCCAGAAGTGTAACCTAATCCTTAGCAACCTGTGATGGTTGTGCTTTGGCAAGTGTTCTGATTTGCAAGAGTGCACTGATAAATAGTGGTGGTATCATAAGGAGTTGTTGTATATGGGGTACAACAAAGCCAGCCAGTGCAGCTATTGTAGGAAGTTGTTGCGAGTTCGCCACCTAAAACTAATTTTTTCTCAGTATCAGATAAAACCGATACTGTTTTCTTTTTCAAAGTTAATTTTTTCATAATAAGTAAGTTAAATAATTTAATTGTAGTTTATTAGTCAAATTTAAAAAATAAATATGAATATGAATATGAATATGAATATGAATATGAATAAAAAAAATCAATAAAAAATTGTGAGATAGACCTATACGCTACCTTCGTCTCTAGCTATCAGCATAAACTTCATTACAGATCGGCTGAGTTCAATCTGCGTTAGCTTTTTGTAATTACACTAATCTCAAACGCATATTCGGTATCTTAACATTACAACCCACAATCACACTGAAAATAACAAGTGATTATATAATACCTACACGCCGTGTTTTGCTATCTATTTGATCTAACAAAGAACAAAATCTAAAGAGTAAACAAAAAATTATTGTTCAATGAGAGGAAGAACGTAAGCCCCGCACTTCAAATATAAAAATAAGTAACAAACATCAACTCTTTACATTTTAATCAATCAAATTAAATAAATTAAACTAAAACGAAATTGTAAATAGGGGTTGCAGGAATAGATTAAATAATTTTGCTTGTTACCGTTGCTTAATCTATTAATCTATATCCAATGCTTTCCCCAAGTAATAATCGATCACTTTATTTCTAAAAACCAGGTCATATTGCGCCTGGATCAAATCAAATTCAGCTTTGTTAAAATTAGTAAGAGCGATATTATAATCTACAGAATTAAGCAACCCGGCCTGGTAACGCTTTTCGCTTACGTAAAGCACTTGTTTGGTTGCCACGTAATTGCTTTGGTTTGCCGCAAGCCGTTTATTTGCCGCATTCAAATCAGCTAAAGCCTGATTAAATATTTTACTCAAATTATTTACAGCCAACTGTGCAGCCACTTGTGCATTTTGGTAGGTGATCTTGGCTTTGCGGAGATTGACCTGGTTGGTAAAATGGTTAAACAGCGGGATTTGCAAGGTAATACCCGCCGACTGGTAAAAGTTATCGGAGAACTGCCTTAAAAAAGGATAACTGTTGACAGTTGAACGATAAGCTGGCGATAATACCCGCTGGTTGGTACCGTTTACAAAACCAACGGTATCAAAGCCTATTTGCCTTGTGCCGGTAACTAAAGAACGGGCATCGGAAAAGTTGGAACCTACGGAACCAAATAAATACAAACTTGGGTATAAACTGCTTTGTGCAACTTTGATACTTTGATAAGCAGCCTCCTTTTGTAAGTTGGCCAGTTTGATATCCGGGTTTATGGCTAAAACTTCCTTCCATAAGGCTACAGTATCGTATTTGATTTTTGCATCGCTTAGTTTGCTGATGTCTGGCTTTACCAATTCGAGTTTAGCAGAGGGCAGTTCGATCAATTGCTTTAGCGTAAGCATACCAGCGTCTAACTGGTTCTGGATGTTGGTTTCGTCCAACTCGGTAGTAGCTTGCTGGGCTTGTGCTTGTGCCAAATCTGCCAAAGATTTATTACCGGCATTGTAGCTTTTTTGTGTCCGTTCTACACCAAGTTTAGCTACCTGCACTTGTTGCCTGGCGGCTTTTAATAAATCTTCACTAACCATAACCTGTAAAAAAGTAGTGGCTACGGATAAGATCAGGTCATTTTTTATTTTGGCTATATTACTTTGGTCAGCTTCGAGCAACAACTTGTTCTGTACAATTTGCCGACGTAATTGTCCGCCCTGAAACAAGGCTACCTGTGCGCTAAAACTACCATTTACCAAAAACACCCGTTGATTGATATAATTATAGGTAGAAACATCCAACGTGCGACCCCAGTTAAAAGAAGATTGCGGACTGGCAGTGATGCTTGGCAATAAATTGTACCTGGATTGTTTTAAATTTTCTTCGGTAAAAGCAGCATTAAACTGTGCTTGTTTGATCTGCAGGTTTCGGCTTAAGGTTGAATCAATGGCTTGCTGAAGTGTAACTTTTAATTGTGCGGCACAATTGAAATGAAGTAAGAAAAAGAAGGCAATTAAAGTGAGAAATTTATAGGGGCGTTTAATGTTAAGAGGAGTTGTCATATTGAGCGAAATGGAAAGATCTTCAACGAATTTGTTTTTCTTTGTGCGTTCTTTTGTTTGATCAAAAGAACCAAAAATCAAGAATGCCGGATCTCCTCCGGGCGGCATTCAGCCCTGCGCGCCTGGGCGGTTACCGTTCTATTTGTAATCGTTCTGGTTGTCTTCCCGGCCGTTTGAACATTGCGGGATATGCGTCCTGTCATTGACAAATAGTGATATGACATAAATAACCATTCTATTTTAATTCTGAATTATCGAAGTTGTTTGAAATTTTATTTTGAGTGGGATTTCTCCTGTAAATATAAAATCATCCCCCTAACCCCCTTTTAAAGGGGGAAGTATGGCGTCTATCTTTCTAAAACAATATAAATTGGGTTTAGAAAGGGCCGTATGCAGGTTCCCCCTTTTGAAGGGGGCAAGGGGGATGACCTGATATTTAGCCGATAAAAG